>Ga0187851_10001939_pt1 | contig 18950 bp, 15 predicted proteins | sample June2016WEW_6_10_FD_132997 | JGI IMG/M metagenome (GOLD analysis project Ga0187851, IMG submission 132997) | Peatland microbial communities from SPRUCE experiment site at the Marcell Experimental Forest, Minnesota, USA - June2016WEW_6_10 | ecosystem: Environmental > Terrestrial > Soil >...
CGATTCCAACTGGGCCTTTTGTTCCGGATCCATTGCAAGAGCTTCAGCCGAGTCCCACATGCGGCTGAGTGTAGCTGACTCAGCCTCATTGTAAAGAGTTAAGTGTTACACTACACTAGCTGGCGGCGAGAGGCCGGGTGGTGGCTGAAGCCGGATGATTGTGAAAACAAACACGATTGAGCGCGTTGGCAACGGGGATGATTTTTTCCCGCGGGCACTCGCCTATCAGGCAGATTTGAATCCAGTTTTTCCGGCGCAGATAGCCGCTGTTGTAACTCAACAAATAGCCGGCTTCCTGCATGGCTTCGCCGGTCCTGACCGAATTCAGTTCCGGCGGAAGGGCGATGGTGATGACGGCCGGTGAGGTCTGGGTGTCTTTTCCGACCAGATTGAAGCCGGTTTCCGCCAGGTGCAAACGCAGTCCGGCGGACATGCCAGCAATTTCTTCAAATCGTCCTTCCAGGTTCAACCGGCGGATGGCGGCGTGCAACGCGTGCAGCAAATTGGACGAGAAGGTGAACGGGATGCCATGTTCCTGTGCACAAAGACCCAGATCAAGATAGCGCGGCAGCCGGTCTGGCTCGGGCGCCACTTCGTGGTGGTAAAACACCATGGCCAGCCCCGGGTATGCGCGCAATCCCTTGCCGCTGGAACCTGACGCGAGATAAACTCCGCTCAAATCCACCGGCATGGTGCCGATGGTGCTGATGCAATCCAGGCACAGTTTCGCCCCCGCGTCGGCGCACAGCACCTTGAGCCCGGCGAGATCGTTGAGCACGCCGCTGGAGGTTTCGCAATGCACGCACCAAACCCAGGCCGGCGCGGACCGCGCGGATAGTCGTTTCCCGACCGCGGCCAGGTCCAGCGGTTCGCCCCACGGAAATTCCAACGCCTCAAATTTTAAATTGAACCGCCGGGCCTGATCCACCAGCCGGCTGCCAAATTCGCCGTTGCACAAGACCAGACCGGGCCGGCCGAGCAGCGATAATTGTCCGGCGACCACATCATTGGCCAGGGTGCCCGAACCCATGAACAGTTCAACCTTCCCGGCGCGGACAAGTTCGCAGAGAATTTGTTTTACGGCTTGAAAGTTCTTTTTGAAATCCTCGCTGCGATGTGATTCCGGAGCCTGCTCAAAAGCGCGCCGCACTTCGCGCCGCACCATCACCGGGCCGGGCAAAAAATTCACCGCATTGGGATGGAACGAACGCGCGGGGGACGAGCGCAGAAATTCGCGCGCCGTGACTTCGAACGTTTCCAGCGTCACGTACATCGGCTGAAACTGCGCGTCGCCGCTGCCGACGACCGGGCCGAAGGGCACGAAGCCGAGATGCTGATACAATCTTTGCTGCCGGGTGGTGCCGGAAATGATGGCGAGGTCGTATCCCTTTTCGACGCCATGCTGCCAGAGCAGGGCGAGAATGCCCTGCAACACCTGTCCGCCGCGCGCGCCGCGGAATTTCTTTTCGATGGCGAGCAGCCGGATTTCACAGATGGTCCGGCCCGGCGGCAGATGGGAATCGAGGTCCGGCAGTTTTTGATCAAGGGAAAAAGGCCGGTTGCCGCGCACGGCGAGCATCCCGGCGAGTTTCTGGTTGCTGAGACAAATCAAATAGGTGTTTTCGGCGTGGAATTTGTCCACGAGCCGCTGGGTGGGCGACGCCTGATGTTGCGGGATTTCCTCGACGAAGGTTTTGTAATTTAGCCGGTGAATCTGCTCGAATTCCCAGTCTTCCGTCGCCACTTTGAATACCAGCGGTTCCTGTGCATTCATAATTTTGTGTGTTCGGGCTTGGATGCGACTCCGCGCCGCGCCAGCAGCGCTGCTATTTCTTCCGCTAAATTCCGGCGGTGCGCAAACAAAATAATTGCCGCCAAAACCGTCATGAGCGTCGCCGTCAGGTCGTCGTGGTTGAACCACCAATCCGCCAGCGGCAGACAGGCGAACGCGAACATGGCCGGGAAAAGGCTTTTCCGGGTGACGGCCCAACTGCCCAGAAACAAAACGAGAATCGTCAGCGCGACCCGATGGTCGAACATCAGCAACGCCCCAAACGAGGTGGCCACGCCCTTGCCGCCGCGAAAGCGCAGTTGTGCCGGCCAGATGTGTCCGGCGGTCACGGCCAGCATGGCCAGCGCGGCAAGGTGATGGTTGTTGGTCCACTCCGACGCGCTCCAGACCGCCAGCGCGCCTTTGGCCAAATCGCCAGACGCAGTAAGGATAAAACCGAATTTGCCCAATTCCCGTCCCGCGTTGCGCGCGCCAATGCTGCCGCTCCCGATTTCACGGATGTCCCGGCCGGTGCTCGCGCGGACGAGATAATAGCCGATGGCGAAACAGCCGAAGAGATAGGCACCGAGCGCCGTGCCGGTCACTTGAAACCAGTTTGCAGACTGCAAATGTTCAATCCACGCCATGCGGCAGTCACTTTCTGATGATTCGCTCCGAGTTTAAACGAAACCCCGGCGGGTTGCGAATCAAATATTTTGTCCGGTCTTCGATTTTATCGATGTGTGGCGACCGTCCAAAGACTTGACTTATGGTTTGGAAAACGGAAGCAATAGTCCATGCGCGCAGCGAAAAAAAACCTGTTGGTGGGCGTGGACCTCGGCGGCACGAATGTCCGCGCCGGTCTGGTCCGGAACGGTAAAATCACCGCATTGCAGACGCGGAAGATTTCTTCCCGCGCAAAACAGGCGGTGGTGATTGATGAGGTTTGCGAAACCATCGCGGCGGTCTTGCCGCGGGGCGTGGATGGCATCGGCATCGGGGTGCCCAGTCTGGTGGACCACGGGGTGGTGTATGCGGTGAACAACATTCCGTCCTGGCGCGAGGTGCCGCTCCAAAAAATCCTGAAACGGCGTTTTGGCGTCCCGGTCTTCGTCAATAACGACGCCAATTGTTTCGCCCTGGGCGAACTGCACTTCGGCGCCGGACGCGGTTATCAAAATCTGGTGGGCTTGATTGTCGGCACCGGGTTGGGCGCGGGCATCGTTATCAACGGCAGATTGTATTCCGGCAGCAACGGCGGCGCGGGTGAAATTGGCGCGATCGCCTACCGGGAAAAGGATTTTGAGCACTATTGCAGCGGGCGGTTTTTTCATCGCGAGTTCGGCCTGGATGGCGCAACCCTTCAGCAGCTGGCCGGGAGGGGTGATCGCAAAGCGCAGGCGATGCTCGCCGCCTTTGGCGACGACTTCGCCAATGTCATCATGGCTTTGCTTTACGCCTACGACCCGGAAATCATCGTGCTCGGCGGCTCGGTCAGCAAGGTGTATCCGTATTTTGAAAAGCGGATGCGTGAGAAACTGAAAGCGTTTCACTTTCAGCACAGCCTGAAAAAGCTGGTTATGACCCAAACCCGGAAGCCCAATATCGCCGTGCTGGCGGCGGCTGCGCTTTGTCTCGACAACGCATGAACCTTGCGGCAGATTTTCCGGGCCAGGGCCCATGGAATGTGGACTTACGAACCCCGCCAGGGCCGGAAGGCAGCAACGGTAGTTTGCTCCGTATCTGCCGTGGTCACCCTGGCATTCTAAATTTACGATTTGCGATTTTCGATATACGATTGCCGAAGCAATTGCAAACGACGCGTAAATCGTAAATCATAAATCGCAAATCGAAATGGCCTATCAAGTAATCGCCAGAAAATACCGCCCGCAACGGTTTGCCGATGTCGTCGGCCAGGAGCACGTCACGCAGACGCTCGCCAATGCCATCGGGCAAAAGCGCATCGCGCACGCCTACCTGTTTTGCGGCCCGCGGGGCACGGGCAAGACCACCATCGCCCGCATCTTCGCCAAATGCCTGAATGGCGCCGGCGGCCCGAAAGTCGATTTCGATGAAAAGGATCCCCGCTGCATCGAGAACCGAAGGCCGTTCGCTGGATGTGCTGGAAATTGACGGCGCGAGCAACAACGGTGTGGAACAGGTCCGCGAACTGCGCGAGACCTGCAAATACGCGCCCGCCAATTCGCCGTTCAAAATCTACATCATTGACGAGGTCCACATGCTTTCGACGGCGGCGTTCAACGCGCTGCTCAAGACGCTCGAAGAGCCGCCGGCGCATGTGAAATTCATGTTTGCCACGACCGACCCGGAGAAGGTTCTGCCGACGATTCTCTCGCGCTGCCAGCGTTTTGACCTGCGCCGGATTCCATCCGCGCTCATCACCAAACACCTCGCGCACATCGCGAAACTGGAAAAGGTGAAGATTGACGAAGCGGCGCTTCACGCCATCGCGCGCGGCGCGGATGGCGCGATGCGCGACGCCGAATCCACGCTCGACCAGCTCATCAGCTTTTGCGGCGACAAGATCGAGGAAGCCGACGTGCTCTCCATGTTCGGCCTGGCCGCCCAAAGCCAGATTCTCGGATTAAGCAAGGCTGTTCTCGCCGGCGAAATTCAAACCGCGTTGAGCTTGCTGAACGAGCTGGCGCAAAATGGCAAGGACCTCGGACGATTGCTCACCGATTTGCTGAATCATTTCCGCAACCTGCTCATTTTCCAGGTTTCGCGCGGCGACTTGAATTTGCTGGAAGTCTCCGAAACCGAGGTTGCATTGCTGAAAGAACAGTCCGGGCTGGCCAATACCGAATCGCTCACACGGATTCTTGAAGTCCTGACCGACTCCGAACTTCGGCTGCGCGACACCGCGTCCCGGAAAATCCTGCTCGAAGTCGCCATGCTCAAGGCCATCGAAGCCCGGAACGCCATCAGCCTCGATTCGGTTTTGAAACAGCTCAACCAATTGCGCGGCCAAGGTGGCGCAGGCATCCCGCCGGCGGCGGCTCCGGCAGCCGCGAACGTCGGTTCGCGCAATAAATCCTCCCCGGCTCCCGCTCCGACAAGTTCCCAGGCAGTCGCGACAAATGCGCCGACTGACGTCGGCGGCTACACCGACCTGGCCGGACTTTGGATCAAACTGGTGGAAGCGGTTGGCCGGGTCAGTCCGTTCACCCGCAGTTATCTTGTGGATGCCCAGCCGGTTTCGTTTGAGAAAAATATTCTTGCGATCGGTTTCGATCCGGAATTTGAAGATCACCTGGGCTTGGTGGACAACGCGCGCAACCACACGCTGCTCCAAACCAAACTCGCGGAGCTTGGCCATGCCAACGTGCAAATCAAATTCGTCAAAACCGAGGCGTCAGCCGCCCGGACACCACAGCCGGCCAAAATTGCATCCCCCGCCCCCGCCGCACCGAAGCCAATTGAAGGCGGGACGCCTGCGGCGCCAAAGCCCGTTGCAAAAGAAAAGCCGGCAGCAGTTGCCTTCAACAAAAACGATTTCAAGAACGATCCCTTGATTCAAAAAGCCCTGGAAATCTTCAAAGGCCAGATAGTTGAAGTCCGCGCGTAATTTTTCCCTCAACTTTCAACCCCTAACCCTCAACTTTTCAATATGTCCAGCATTGGCAAACTCATGAAACAGGCTGCGCGCATGCAGCAGCAGATGGAACAGGTGCAGGCGCAACTCGCGGCGCGCACCGTGGAAGCCACCAGCGGCGGCGGCGCGGTCAAGGTCACCGCCAAATGCGACGGCAGCATCGCATCAATCAAAATCGATCCCCAGGCGCTCAATCCGTCCGACGCGCAGCTGCTCGAAGACATGATTGTGACCGCCGCGAACCAGGCGCTTGGCCTGGCCAAGGAGATTTCCAACGCCGAGATGGGCAAGGTCACCGCCGGTCTCAACTTGCCAGGATTGGGATGAAATGCCTGGGAAACGACCAATGACGAAACCCTAATGACTAAAGAATGCCAAATGTCGGAGCCCGAAACTCCGATGATAGCCGGAAAGGATTCGTCATCAGGTTTTAGTTATTCCTTCGCCATTAGCGCTTAGTCATTCGTCATTCCTTGCCCATGCTTCCCGATTCCATCGCCGCGCTGATTACCGCGCTGAACAAGCTGCCCGGCATCGGGCCGCGTTCCGCCGAGCGCATCGCTTTGCACATCGTCCAGGCCGATTCGGCGGTGGTGAAACAACTGGCCGACACGATGCTCCACGCCCGGGGGAAAATCCGGTTTTGCACGACCTGCGGGGCGTTGACCGAGAAGTCCCCCTGCTCCATCTGTGATGATCAACGCCGCGATTCCTCATTGGTTTGCGTGGTGGAGCGCGCGGTGGACATATTGAGCATTGAGAAATCCGGAACGTTTCGTGGCAAATTTCACGTGCTGGGCGGTAAAATTTCGCCGTTGGACGGGGTTGAACCCGATGACCTGAGCATTGGCGCGCTGGAAAAGCGACTGACACAGGAGTCCATCAAGGAGTTGATCATTGCGCTGGGCACCGATGTGGAAGGCGACGCGACGAGCCATTACCTCGCCAAACGGCTGGCGCGCAAAGGTCTCAAAATATCGCGCATCGCCTATGGCCTGCCCGCCGGGAGCGGACTGGAATTCGCCGATGAACTGACGTTGAGCCGCGCTTTGGATGGACGGAGGGAGATGAACGAGAAATGACTAATGACGAAACCATAATGACCAAGGAATGCCGAATCCCGAAATCCAAATTTGTCTTTGCGCCACAACGTTCGTCATTGGTGCCTGGTCATTCTTTAGTCATTAGGGCTTAGATATTCGTCATTTAATCCACCTGCACTTTCCTGCGAACATGAATGATCCTATAATTGTTGCTTTCGACTTGGGCAAGGTATTGGTGGATTTCGACTACCGCATCGCCATTTCCCGGCTGGCCGCGCGCAGCAAACTGCCGCTGGACGGAATCAAAATCTTTCTGGGACAATCCCACGCCATCATTGATTATGAGTGCGGCCGGTTGACCCGGGAGGAATTTTATGAACAGGCGCGCAAAGCCACCGGCTTTCGCGGAACGCTTGAGGAGTTCGGCGAATATTTCGCGAACATATTCACGGCCATTCCGCCGATGATTGAACTGCACGCCGGACTGCGGCAACGCGGCATTTCCACCTACATCTTCTCAAACACGAACGACCTCGCCGTTGAGCACATCCGGCGGAAGTTCCCGTTCTTCCGGAACTTTGACGGTTACATTTATTCCTACGAAGTCGGCGCGATGAAGCCCGAGGCGAAGATTTACGAGGTGCTGGAAAAACTGGCCGGCCGGCGCGGCGCGGACATAGTTTACCTGGACGACCGGCCGGAAAACGTGGCGGCAGGCGCGGCGCGCGGCTGGCGGACAATCCTGCACGAGACACCGGAGAAAACGCGCACGGCTTTGGCGGGTTTCATGTCGCTGTAGCAGCCGATGCGAGTCGGTTCTGACTTCTGGAAAAATGAGCGGACCGACGTCCGCCGCTACGAATTGGAATTCAACGCGGTTTGCCGGGTTTGACCGGCTTGAGTCCGACCTCGTGAGCGATGTCGTCGAACTCATCGCGGCTGACGGTTTCGAGTTGTTTGCCGCGGGCCTTGAGCTTTTCGTTGATTTTGACGGCTTTTTCGGTCATCACCTCATGCGTTTCCTCCGAACCCCCGACGAGCGCGAAATTCGATCCGGTCGTCAGCCGTTTGTGGCCGTCGGAATCAAGGCCGACTCCGAGCATGATCGCTTTGCGTTTCTTTTTTTGGGGCGCGTTCGCCATGAATTCAAATTAGATGTGACCGCCACCGTGGTCAAGCCACGGCGCAACAAGTACGAAGACTCGAGCGCGGCCGAGATTAAGCACTTTCCCCCAAAAGCTGATTTTGGCAAATTTGGCCACGCAGCGTGTGTTTGAATTTCCATGAATAGTCGTTGGATAAATCTTGCCAGCCTGTCTCTGGTGCTTTTTGCCGGGCTCGTCATTGCGTGGCAGTTTGTCCACCGCGATGGATCTGGATTCGGAAACTACGGACCGTTGGTATCGGTTGTTCAGTCTTACTCTCGCGGGGAAAAACTGGCGAAGATTTCCAATATCGTGGACAGGGACATGATCGGTTTTGCCCGGTTTGGGCGGTTCCTTGACCTGACCCTGCCAATGGATGCGCGGATTTTCATGATGGATATGAACGGGCCCACCAATTATGAAAAAATCGGGTATTATTTTTACATAACTTACTATGTCTTTCCCCGCGATGTCGGCGTGTGCGTGGATCAGCCGATCCGCCAGACCGAAAACGGCTTTCCGGGCCGGACGGCCGAGTCGGATGATGAACTCCTTGGGCTCGGATACAACGTGAGATTGAACGTAGCGCCTGACGGTTCGTCCGAAGTCACACCTCTGTACGAAATGCCCACCAGAAATGCGGCCAATCCGGAATGGTTCAATTCCCGCTTCGATCTTATCACCGCCTTTCTGCTGCCCTTGTTGACGACCCTGGCGGGAATGGGGTTGTTTCGATTTTTGTTTCTTACGTTGAGCAGACAGATGCCGCTGCTGGAACAACTGGCGTATGGATTGGGTCTGGGAATGATGGGCGTGGCCGCGCTTACCTTGGGCGTCAAATTGTGCGGTTTTCCCGGGCGCGGCTTGATTCTCCTCGTGACCGGCGCAGGCAGCATCATGGAACTATGGCGCAACGGCAAAGCCTATCTGACTGGATTGAGCAGTGGTGGCCGGGATTTAATTCGGCGTCCGGTTGCCATTATCATTTTGGCAGCCGGAGCGCTTGTTTTTTTGCTTCTGTTCTGGCTCGCCGGGCTCCAGGGGTTTGTGGACGCCGACGCCACAAGGTGGATGCTCAAAGCGAAAATCATCCACCTCGATACAGGAAACAAGCTGGTACAATGGTTTTCCAACGCGAGATTGGCACATGCACATCTTGACTATCCGACGCTCGTACCATCGCTGCATGCCGCCACCTACGACTCGCTCGGTCATGTGGATGAATTTGTCACCAGGTTCTGGCCCACCTGGATGCTGTTGTTCCTGCTGGGCGCCCTGGCGGCGTTGACCCGTGGCCGCTCGAGCCGGTTTCAGGCTCCGCTCTTTGCGCTTCTGGGTTTATTGCTCATGCCTACCGTACAAATGTACGTTCAGTGGGAAGGCGCCACCATGCCGATGATTTTCTTCATGGTGCTGGGTTTTGTGCAATGTGGTTACTGGCTGGCAGGAAAAGACCGCGCCCGGCTTGGGCTGGGGTTGACAATGTTATTTGGGGCGGCAATGGCCAAGCTCGAAGGGTTCATATTTATGACCCTCGTGGCAGCGTGGCTGATATTGATTCCCTCCGCCCGGCCTGCATTGAAGCTGTCGTTGCGCGGCTGGTGCGTTTTGGGGTTTTGGTTTCTTGCGGTCTTACCCTTCATTTGCTTACGCGTTCAAATACCCGCTTTGGAATACGAGACTAATTGGGTTGGTTATGCGTTGCACAGTCCCGGCACCACTCTTTGGAACTGGCCTGGTGTCTTTATGGTGCAACTGGCTCGGACATTCTTGAGTTCCGACCTCGCAAACTGGAACGCGGAAAGTGGACGGTTTCACTGGATCGGAAGCTGGGATGGCCTTTCGTCGTTGTACAATCATACGACGCTGGGATTGCCGTGGTTTTGTTTGGTGCTGTCGACGATCCTTTGGTTTGCGGTGCCCGCCCGGCGGCTGATCATCATTTGGATGCTGGCAACGCTGATCGGTGCTCTGGCTGTATTCAGCCTGATATTTGCCAGCTTTATCGGCATCAAAGGCCTGGCCCAGGCGATTAATTATACCGATGACGTGGCGGCGGGACGATATTTAATCCCGATGTTGCTGGCCTGGTTTGCGGTAGTGCTGACGATGTTTTTTGGAAATCCTTATAATCCGGAGTCAATTCAGGACAAGCACACAACCGCACCTATTACCCTGGCATCTGTTCCTTCCCGTGCTGATGGGAAAGTAATACGTAAACGTGGAAAATAGTCCGGCCGGCCAGGCCCGGTGGCAATTTTTGCGTCATTATCCGGATTATTCCATCATTTATACCGCAAGACAGCGGGCAGGAGACGTCCGTCTTGACTGGAGCCCGGAACTCCATACATTGCCACGGTTTTCCTGAACTGATTTCGGATATAGTGTTCATACGATGAAGAATCGTTGGTTGTTCCTCGCCAGCCTATCGTTGGTGGTTTTTGCCGGTCTGGTGATGGCCTGGCAGCTTCTGCATTACCATGCAAGACAAGACACAACGGTTTACACATCCATTGTTCAGTCCTGCATTCAAGCGGGACAATTGGCAAGGATACCCGCCATCATGGGAAGAGATTACCGGATCAATTTTGCCTCAGGAGCTGATCGTTATCTTGATCTGGCATTGCCGCCGAATGCGCGCGTCTTCATGACCGACATGACCGGCCCCACCAATTTCAGCCGGATTATGTACTATTATTACATGACCTATTATCTGTTTCCGCGCGAGGTGGGAACGAGCCTGGATCATGTCACCCGCATCACCAAGGACAGCTTGCTCGGCCAGACGTCTGAATCCGATCAGGAAATTCTCACCAACGGATTCGATGTAAGAATAGACATTGGCTCTGATGCCATCATGCATCCGAAAGCGCTCCGTGAGCTTGCCATCAGAAACCTGGCCAACCCGGCCTGGTTTGACTCTTATTTTGACCTTGTCATCGCATTCCTGCTTCCGTTGCTGACAGCGCTGGCGGGGATGTGGTTGTTCCGCTTTTTGTTTTCCACCTTGAGCGAACAGATGCCGCTGCTGGAACAACTGGCTTATGGTCTGGGATTGGGGATGATGGCCGTGGCGGCGCTCACACTGGGCGTCAAACTATGCGGCTGCCACGGTTACCGTCTGGTGTTTCTGATGACTGCCGCAGGAGCCATAGGAGAAATGTGGCAGCAGCGCAAAGCCTATTGGACCGGGATGATTGACGGTGGCCGGATGCTGATGGGCAATCCCGTTGGCACGGCCATTTGGATGACAGGTTCGCTGGTGTTTTTGATTCTCTTCCGTCTGGCCGGGCTACAGGGACTCTCGGAATACGATGCGGTGATGGCGTGGATGCTCAAGGCGAAGATCATCCACCTCTACACCGGGAGGGAAATTGTCCAATGGTTTTCCAATCCGCGTCTGGCACATGCGCATCTTGACTATCCGACGCTGGTGCCATCGCTGCATGCCGCGACGTTCGACTCGCTGGGTCATGTGGATGAATTTGTCACCAGGTTCTGGCCCGCCTGGATGCTGCTGTTTCTGGTGGGCGCCCTGGCATCGTTGAACCATACGGGGAAAAGATGGTTCCATGCTCCGTCATTTGCGCTTTTGGGTTTATTGCTGTTGCCGACGATTCAAAGATACGTCCAGTGGGAAGGCGGCACCGTGCCGATGATTTTCTTCACCGTGCTGGGCTTTGTGCAATGTGCCCTCTGGCTGATGGAAAAAGACCGCATCCGGCTTGGGCTTGGGCTGACATTGTTATTTGGAGCGGCGATGGCCAAGCTTGAAGGTTTCATTTTTCTGGCGCTGGTGGGCAGCTGGTTGCTGCTGCTGCCTTCGGCCCGACCCTCAACAGAACCATCGCCCCGTGTCTGGCGGGTGCTGGCGTTCTGTTTGCTGGCAGCCCTGCCCTTCATCTGCTTGCGTGTCCAGATACCAGCATTGCACTACGAGTCGGGTTGGGCCGGTTACGCGCTGCATGATCCGGCCTCACTGCTGTCGAACTGGCCCGGCATTTTCATGATTTTGCTGGCGCGATTGTTTTTAAGCCCCGACTTTGCAAACTGGAGTGGGGACGGCGGACGGCTTCATTGGATCGGGCGCTGGGATGGTCTCTCCTCGTTATATAACCATTCGACGCTTGGTTTGGCCTGGCTGTGCCTGTGGTTGACGGTGGCGCTTTGGTTCGCCATTCCGGCCCGGCGCCGGGTCATTGTCTGGATTCTGGCGATGCTGGTCGGGGCGCTAGCAGCGTTCAGCGGAGTGTTCGCGAGCTTTGTCAGCATCACCACGGCCCAGCAAGCAACCCAAGTAATCGGTTACACCAAGGATCATATTGCCGGACGATACCTGCTTCCTGTCTTGGTTGCCTGGTTCATCACGATAATAACCATGTTGTTCAGAGATCCGCCTTCGGCGGCATCAATTTCCGACCCGGATTCTCTACCGTCTCCTACACATCAACCCCAGCCGGACCTTACACCGGCGGGAAGACGTCGAAAAACAGGACTTGGAGACAACGCGCTTGAACTGACATGACCATCTCGTCAAAGATTCCCTGCGGACTTTTGCGAGCGGTAATTAAATCCTGCCGGTTTGCCGAACAGGAACTACTCCGGTCGCCAGTCGAGCACTTTCAATTGCACCGTGCGGCGGCCATTGAATTCGTTGACCTGAGGCGTGAACGCCAGATCGAATTTCCCAACCGGCAGCGACTTGTCGCCGCCATTCCACCAGACCGCCTCGTGCGTCACGGCGCCGTCCGTCACCCAAAGTTTGACGTGCTGTTTGTCCGCGCCCATGCGCTGGAGCGGACGCTGGTGCGTAACGCTGCGCGCGCAAAATTGCACCGGTGCATTCCCCTGCCCGGTTGGCTTCATGCGCGCCAGTTCGCCGAGCGATTTCAAGCTCATTTCGTCCAGACCCACTTCCGCATCGAGGCGTAATGGCGGTTGCAAATCTTCCGGCTTCAACGCGCGGCGCGCCAGTTCATTCAACCGCTGCCGGAATGCGTCCACCTTGTCCGGCTGCAGGCTCAAGCCCGCCGCCATCGCATGGCCGCCGTGCCGCACGAGCAAATCGCCGCATCCACGCAACGCGGCGGCCAGATCAAAACCCGCAATGCTGCGTCCGGAACCGCGCCATTCGCCGCCTTCACCGCCCAGAATGATCGTGGGGCGGTAAAATTGTTGCAGCACTCGCGACGCGACGATGCCGACCACACCGATGTGCCAGAGCAATCGCCCCTCGACGATGACGAAATCAGTTTGTGGATCAAATTTTGATTTAACGGCGCCAACGACTTCTTCAACAATGCTGCGTTCGATTTTCTGGCGTTCCCGGTTTCGCGAGTCGAGGCTTTTGGCAATGGGCATGGCTCCGGCCAAATCGGTCGCGAGCAGCAAATACAGGGATTCCTCCGCGGTTTCGAGCCGGCCGGCGGCATTCAGGCGCGGCGCCAGTTGAAATCCCACCTCGTAAGTACCGAGGGTGGGCGGGCATTGTGCGACCTGCTTGAGCGCAATCAAACCGGGCCGCTGCGTCTGGTCAAGCCGCTGCAAACCGGCGGTGATGAGGATCCGATTTTCGCCGGTCAACGGCACCAGGTCGGCGATGGTGCCGAGCGCGACCAGATCGAGCAGCGGCCGCAAATCAAATTCTGCCGCGCCCGGCAGACCAATTTCGCGTCCACGTTTGACCAGCGCATGGGCCAGTTTGAAGGCCAAACCGACCGAGCACAGTTCGGTGAACGTGCTGCCGGCATCTTGCCGGCAGTCCTGACCTGTAATTTGAGTTGGACTTGCCGGCGGGACGCCGGCAGCACGTTGAAGTTGCGGGTTCACCAGCGCCACCGCATCCGGCGGAGGCGATGAAACCTGGTGATGGTCGAGGACGATGACGTCCACACCGCGCTCATTCAGCTTTTGAATGGTTGCAACCGCGGTCGAGCCGCAGTCCACGGCCAGCAGCAATTTCGCCGGAAATTTTTTGAGGCAATTTTCGACGCCCTCGGCGCTGAGGCCGTAGCCTTCATCCATGCGGTTCGGCAGATAAAAATCCACCTTCCAGCCGAGCAGCCGCAAAATTTCGACGAGGAGTGCGGTGGAAGTCACGCCGTCCACGTCATAATCTCCGAAGATGACAAGCCATTCCTTTTGTTCGCGGGCGCGAAGCAATCGCTCAACGGCGACGGCCATGTTCGGGAGCAAGAACGGGTCGGCAAGGTTTTTAAGCCGCGGCGAGAGAAAATTTTCAATGTCGGACGGCTTGCTGAAACCGCGATTGAGCAGGCATTGCGCAAGCAGGGGCGAAATTTTGAACTGCGCCGCCAGCTGCCCGGCAAGGAGCGGTTGCGGCGGTGCGAGCGACCAGCGGAATTTCATTCGGCTTGCGGTTTTGACGAATTGCCCGCGCCGGTACGCTTCTCCCGTTCCGCAACCATGACGGAGAGCACAATGGCGATCACAATGATCGCAACCACCACCATCAACGAAACCCCGGTCGGGATTTCGACCTGAAATCGTTTCGGCTCCTGGCCGTGCGGATCGAGCAGCATTTTGGCACCGACGAAAGCGAGCACAAACGACAAGCCGATTTTTAGATAGCGAAAACAACCGAGCGCTCCGGCCAGCAGGAAATAAAGGGAACGCAGGCCAAGAATGGCGAAGATGTTTGACGTGAAGACAATGAAAGCATTTCGGGTGACGGAGAAAACCGCCGGGACGGAATCCAGGGCAAATATCAAATCAGTCGTTTCGATGAGCAGCAGCACCACCGCCAGCGGCGTGAGCGCCAGGCGGCCATCGAGCCGGGCCTTCGCCGCGCCGGAGTCTTTTCCGCCCGGCTCCACGCGTGGCATTTGGCTTGGGTTGATTTGTGCAAGGCCTTCCGGGCTGCGGCCACGCAGGCGGGTGAAAAACTTCTGCCCGTCAAGGTCCGGTGAAACGGCGAAACATTTTCGCGCGAGCCGCAGTGCCAGGTTTTTTTCCGGTTGCACCGTTTCCTGGCCGGCAAAAAGCATTTTGCCGCCGGTAAAAACGAGAAACGCGCCAAAAACATAGAGCACCCAGTCGAATTGATTGATCAGTTCCACGCCGGCGGCAATCATCGCCCCCCGCATGACCAGCGCGCCGAGAATGCCCCAAAAAAGCAGGCGATGCTGAAATTTCACCGGGATGCGGAACCAGGCAAAAATGAGCGCGATGACAAGAATGTTGTCGAGCGACAGTGAAAGTTCGATAAGATAGCCGGTGGTGAACTGAATGGCCTCTTCCCGTCCGCGCCAATGGGCCATGGCCCCGGCAAAGACCATTGCCAGCGCGAACCAGACCGCGCTCCAGGCGGCAGCCTCCTTGAATTTGACGACCCGGGCGCGGCGGTGAAACAAACCGAGGTCGAGCGCGAGGAAAATCAGCACGCAAAAGATGAAACCCGCCCAGTGCCATGGCGTGATTTCAACAAAACCGGGCATGGTTTTACGCCGTCAAACGCGCGCCGACGCCGTGTTTTGCATCGTCACCTGCGAGGCGCCGATGGCCGGCCGCTCGCCTTTGTGCAGCCACAACACCAGCGCGCTGGCAATGTAGATGCTCGAATACGTGCCGGTAAGGATGCCGATGAGGAAGGTGAATGCGAAATCGTTGATGACGCCGCCGCCAAAAATGTAAAGCGCCGTCGTGGCCAGAAAGACCGTGCCCGAGGTGATCAGCGTCCGGCTCAAGGTCTGGTTGAGCGCCTGGTTAATGATTTCCTTGAACGTGCCGCGCACACCAAGCTTCAAATCCTCCCGGATGCGGTCAAAAATCACGATAGTGTCATTGGTGGAGAAGCCGATGATGGTCAGAATTGCCGCGACGACGGTCGCGTTGAATTCACGCCCGGAAATGCCGTTGGCGATGCAATAACAGCCAATCGTCATCAACACGTCGTGAATGACCGCGACGACCGCGCCGACGGCGAAGTAAAATTCATATCGGAACGCCACATAAATCAAAATGCCGAACAACGACAACAAAGAGGCGACGATGGCCGAGCGTTTGATTTCTTCGCCCACCACCGCGCCGACGCGCTGCTGGCCGATGGTTTTGAACTGCGCCTGCGGAAATTGCCCGGCGAGTGCCTGCTCGACCTTTTCGGCGGAGCCGGTTGCCGTTGTCACGCGGAGGGTCTCGGCGCCGCCACCAGCCATGTCTTTTTGGTATTGGATTTGAGAATCCTTTTCGCCGATCTGGGACAGGGCGGCGCGGATTTTCTCCACATCCACTTTTTGACTAAAGCTGAACGTCGTGCTGTCGCCGCCGGCAAAATCCACGCCGAACAATTTCGAGCCGCGGGCAAAAACACCGTAACCCAGCCCGATGATAATGATCGTCCAGGTCAGGATGAACGCCGGCTTGGCCAGACGCATAAAGTCCAGTTTGGTGGCGCGGATGAGATGAAACATCGGCAGCGATTTGATCCAGTTGTGGTCGAGCAGAAAATTGAAGATGAGCCGCGTCACCACCAGCGCGGTGAACAGGCTGGCGGCCACACCAATGGTCAGCGTGACGCCGAAGCCCTTGATTTCACCCGTGCCCATGAAAATCAAAATGACCGAGGAAATCAGCGTGGTGACGTGTGAATCGAAAATGGTGCCGAAGGCGCGGGCGTAACCGGCGGCGATGGCGCCGCGCAGCGATTTGCCCTTGGCCAGTTCCTCGCGGATGCGCTCGTAAATCAGCACGTTGGCGTCCACCGCCATGCCGACGGTGAGCACCACACCGGCAATGCCCGGCAGGGTAAGCGTCGTGCCGATGGAACACATCACCCCGAGCAGGATGATGATGTTGATGACCAGCGCGACGTTTGCCACGATGCCCGCCAGCAGATAATAACCCAGCATGAACACGGAAACAAAAACAACCGCCAGGATGGACGCATGGATGCCGCTGCGAATCGAGTCCCGGCCAAGCGTCGGGTCAACGTCATAGGACGAATCAATGGTAAGCGGCGCCCGCAGCGGATTTTGCAGGACGTTGGCCAGCTCCTGGGCCTGCTCAACGGTGAAACGCCCGGTAATCTGGCCGCTGCCGGTTTCAATCGCGCTTTGAATCACGGGCGCGGAATACAATTCGCCGTCCAAAATAATGGCCAGCCGTTGCCCGATATTGTTCCGGGTCACCTCGCCAAACCGTTTTGCGCCTTCACTGTTCAACCGGAAATCTATTTGTGGTTCGCCCAGATTGCCGCGCACGGCCATGGCGTTTTCGATGATGTCGCCGGACAGTCCCGGTTCCGCCTTTTTCTTCACGACAATCTGCTCGATGACCGGCGGGCCATTGGGTTGCTGCTCGACCCGCTTGAGCAACACGTAGCCGGGCGGAATCGGTTCATTGTTTTTGATGATCTCGTCACTGTCCTCCTTCACCATCCGGAATTCCAGATACGCGGCCTTTTGAATTTGTTTTTCGGCGCTTACCTTCGCTTCGTGGGACAATCCGGGCAACTGGATCAAAATGCAGTTGCCGCCCGCCGGTTGAATGATGGGCTCGGCCACGCCGAAAGCATCCACGCGCTTGCGCAACACCTCGACCGCCTGGGACAATGCGCCTTCCGTCCGGGCCACGTTCGTAACCAGCTCGGCCACGCCTGAACTGTTTGTGACCGTCTCGACGAAGGTCAGACGGTTGGTGTCCATTCTCACGAGGAATGAGGTGCCGCCCTGCAAATCCAGCCCGAGCTTGATTTTGCCCAACGCATCGCGTTGCAGCTGGTTCAGGATGAACGTGTTCGGATTCAGCTCATTCTTCGCATCGAAAAATGGGAAATTGGTCTGGATGCTTTGCGTGCCGATGGCCTCTTGCAACATGCCAAACTCGCTGTTGGTTCCGGCCTGCACCAAGGGCTGGAGCCGCTGCACGATGGCCGTAAAATTCGTGTCCCGGTTCACCGCCCGCGTTTCAAACGCCTGCACCAGGCTGCGCGACGTCGGCGGGTACATTTCATAAAACGACCAGCAGACGATCAGAACAACAAAAACAAATATCCAGGGATTGTTTCGGCTCATGGTTGGCTCAGGATTCTACGGCATTGCCGCCTTCGAGGATTTCTGTGACTGAAGATTTGGTGACCTCCATTTTGGCATCGGCCGAACGGAGGGAAACGGTCTGGTCCTTCACCGTGATGACGACGCCAATGATGCCGCTGGAGGTGACAACCTTGTCGCCCGACTTGAGGTTGGCAATCAATTTGGCCTGCTGCTTGGCGCGCTGCTGTTGCGGCCTGATCAAGATGAAGTAAAACACGATGACCAGCAGGATCATCGGGGCAAACGTCATCCAAACGGGTTGCTGCGGCTGGCCCGTTTGCGGGGCGGTTGCCTGGGCCAAAATTCCACTGGCGCGATATATGTCCATAAATTGAAAAGTGGCCGCCCACTTTAATGGAACACGCACATTTGGCAAGCGTTATCGACCGCGGGTCTCGGACTTCTAATCAAGCATCCAAGGAAGATTCAACTTGCTTAAGCCATGATAATGGCATATATTTGATTTTAACTCAGGGACGCCATGGCTTATGAACTCTGCGCGACTTAGAACGGTTGCTCTTGTGGCAATCATTGTTATTGCCATTGGTGAGTTCATCTTGGATCTGACCAGTCCGCTGGGATTTTCCGACTGGGTTTGGTATTTCATACCCCTGCTTTTATCGGTTTATGTCGGCGGCCGGCTGGTACCCATTTTTCTCGCCGCTGTATTCTCATTGCTGATGGTGATCGGGTTCTTTTTTTCGCCGCCGGGAATTGACCGCCAGTTGGCGATGGACAGCCGTTTGATGGGCATTGGCGTGTTGTGGGTGATGGCATTCGTGATTTTCCAGCGCAAACGGGCGGATCAAGAAGTTCGCAAGTTGTCTCTTGCCGTCGAACATAGTCCGGTCTCCATCGTCATTACCGACAAGGCCGGCAACATCGAATATGTCAACCCGAAATTCACGGAGGTGACCGGGTATTCGGCCCGGGATGTGATCGGCAAAAATCCCCGCATTTTGAAGTCGGGCGAAATGCCGCCTGAAAATTACAAGCGACTGTGGGAAACGATCATCGCGGGCGGGGAGTGGCGCGGAGAATTTCACAACCGGAAGAAGAACGGCGAACTTTATTGGGAGTGGGCCTCCATTTCCCCGATCTGCGATGAGACCGGCCAGACTGCCCACTTTCTGGCCATCAAAGAAGATATTACAGGGCGCAAGCAGATCGAAAAGGAATTCAAAGAGAGCAAAATGCGGTTCGAGTCGCTGTTTGAAGACGCTCCGGTGGGATATCACGAACTGGATGATGCGGGACGCATCACCCGGGTGAATCGCACCGAGCTGGCCATACTGGGATATGCCGCCGGGGAAATGGTGGGAC
>Ga0187851_10001943_pt1 | contig 18933 bp, 18 predicted proteins | sample June2016WEW_6_10_FD_132997 | JGI IMG/M metagenome (GOLD analysis project Ga0187851, IMG submission 132997) | Peatland microbial communities from SPRUCE experiment site at the Marcell Experimental Forest, Minnesota, USA - June2016WEW_6_10 | ecosystem: Environmental > Terrestrial > Soil >...
AACGCCGACCGCATGGTGATGGACTACACCACGAAGTGTTACATCCCCGCGGCGGGCGGAACATCGAGCGAGGTGAGAGTGCCGGCGTAGAAAGTGCGGTTGGCGACCAAATTCGGATGATTGGCAAAGATTGCTAAAAGGCGTAGGATCGTAGCCAGTTCCTATCACGACGGTGAAGTCTGAAGGGTCTGGACCGATTATGCCGACTCGAAATGTGAATCTGACTCCGGAGCTCGACAGCTTTGTTCTCGACAAAGTGGAGAGCGGTCGCTTTGAAAACGCCAGCGAGGTAGTGCGAGCCGCCTTGCGTACGCTGGAACGCGAGGAACGGCTCTACGAGAAAAAGCTGGAGGCGGTGCGCGCGGCCATCGATGAGGGAGATGCGAGCGGGGTGGTCAAGGGCGATGTCTTTGGGCAAGTGCGAAGAGCGCTTAAGTTAAAGACGAAATCCCGTTAGTCATGGCCAAAGCAAGTTTCTCAGGCAGAGCGAAAGCTGACCTGCTGAGCATCGGCGAGTACACCTTGCGCAACTGGGGCGATGCACAGACGGTGCGGTATCTCGATGGCTTGGAACAAGACGCAAAATTGCTCGCCCGCAATCCAGGAATCGGCCGCTCCTGCGATTGGATTCGCCCCGGCTTGCGTCGTTTCGAGCAAGGGTGGCACATAATGTTTTACCGGCAAGCTAAGGGCGGCATCCTTGTCGTGCGGATTCTGCACCAAAGCATGTTACCGGACACACAAGTGTTCGAGGACGAATCGCCAGGCGGTTAAGAAAACGACCAGGTTTCCGGCGCGGCAGTCGGCGATACGGAAATTCTCAGCTCACCAACTCCACTTCTTTCAGCGATTCCGAGTAGGGCGCGCGCATCACGCCACGCTCGGTCACGATTGCTGCGATGTACTTGGCGGGTGTGACGTCGAAGGCAGGGTTCGAGACTCCAACGCCGTTGGGCGTGAGCTGCTTGCCCGCGTGATGCGTCACCTCGCGCGCGGGACGCTCCTCGATAGGAATCGAGTCTCCCGTGGCCGTGGCAAGATCGATCGTCGACCAGGGTGCGGCAACGTAAAACGGGATGCCGTGTTCGCGGGCGAGGATTGCCACGTTGTAGGTGCCGATTTTGTTGGCGGTGTCGCCGTTCGCGGCGATGCGGTCGGCGCCGACCACAACGGCCTGAATCTTGCCCTGGTGCATGAGACTGGCGGCCATGTTATCGCAGATGACGGTAGTGGGAATGCCATCGGCCATCAGCTCCCACGCCGTGAGCCGCGAGCCCTGCAAAAACGGTCGCGTTTCGTCGGCGTAGACATGGATTTTCTTTCCCTGCTCGACCGCCGCGCGGATCACGCCCAGCGCGGTCCCATAGCCGCAGGTGGCCAGAGCGCCCGCGTTACAGTGCGTCAGCACACTGCCTTCTGCGGGGAGCAACTCCGAGCCAAATGCGCCAAGAGTCTTGCACGCAGCGATATCTTCTTCGTACATCGACTGCGCTTCGGCCAGTAGCTTCTGCTTGATCTCGTCCAGAGGTGCGCCCGACCCGGCCAGGGTCGAGAAGACCGCCTTCATGCGATCGATGGCCCAGAAGAGATTGACAGCCGTGGGACGAGTGGCGGCCAGACGCGCGCTGATTTTCTCGAATTCGGGAGCGAACTGCTCCGCAGTCTTCGCTTTGGACTTCATCGCGCCGAGCGCAACGCCATACGCTGCTGAGACGCCAATGGCCGGCGCGCCACGCACCACCATGGTCACGATAGCGTCGGCCACCTGCTGGTAGTTTGCGGCGAGCACATAGCTCTCTTCGAGGGGGAGCTTTGTCTGGTCGATAAATTGGACGCCCTCAGGGGTCCAGGTGAGGGTGGGAATCATGCATTTTCAGTGTATATGGGACAGCGATTTGGAGGCGGAATTTCAGCAATGAACCCCATCCGTCCAAGGGTGGAGGGTCCGAAGGCCGCTCTACGCAATGGTTTCCGCTGGACTTGGAGTCCTGCGAGTGCTTAGAGTGATTGCGGCGCCTTTCACGCTTTTTTCTTGCATCAAGGGGGAAGATTATCGATGGCTACGAAATCCACGACCGCACCGAGTGCACCCAATTACACAGTTCCGTTCATCATCGTCACCGGCCTGTTCTTGATTTTTGGCTTCTTGACCAATCTGAACAGCAATCTCTCGCCGAAGCTCGAAGACATCTTCAATCTCAGTCACGCCTGGTCGAACCTGGTGACATCGGCGTGGTTCTTTGCCTACCTGGTTTTCTCAGTCCCAGCAGCCAAAGTGATCGAGGCCGTGGGTTACAAGCGAACCATGGTGATTTCACTGTTCGTGATGGTGGTGGGCGCTCTGCTCTTCGTGCCTGCGGCCAGCATGATCAGTTTCCCCTTCTTCCTCACCGCCAGTTTCGTGCTGGCCACCGGCGTTTGCGGATTGCAGACTTCGGCGAACCCTTACGTGTCGATCCTTGGTCCCGAAAGCAGCGCTCCGGCGCGGCTCACCTTGGCGCAGGCCTTCAATTCTCTGGGCACGGCCATGGCCCCGATCGTGGTTGGCGTATTCATTCTGACCGATCCTGCAAAAGTGAAGGACAAGGCGGCCATCGCACACACAGTGGAGGGACCTTACATCGCCATTGCGTGTGCTCTTCTCGCGCTGGGCTTCATCATCATGGGGATGCATCTGCCGGCCATCACCGGGACGCGCGATTTCCGGCCGGCGAAGGATGGCAGCGCGATCGGCGGGCGCAGCATCTGGACCTACCGGCACACAGTGCTGGCCATGGTCGGCATCTTCCTCTATGTCGGCCTGGAGATTGCGCTGGCCGCCAACGCCATCAAATTCTTTGAGACGCAGGGGAGCGCGATCGACGACTACCTGCGTTCGGCGCAACCCTTCGCCCATGCGGTCAGCGGTCTTTATCCACAGGGGATCGGGGAAAAGGAAGTCGTTGCCGTGCTGGCCTTCTGCTATCCCCTTGCGATGATGATCGGGCGCTTTGCGGGGACCGTGTTGATGAAGACGATCAAGGCACACAAGCTGCTGGCCTTCCTCGGCGTATTGGGCGTTGTCCTGATGGTCGTGGGGATGTTTTCGACCGACCACGTCGCCATCTGGAGCCTGATTCTGTGCGGATTTGCCAACTCCATCATGTATCCAACGATCTTTGCGCTCGGCATCGCCGAACTGGGTCCGCTGACCAGCAAGGGCTCGGGCGTGATCACGGTGGGCAACGTCGGCGGAGCGATCATTCCGCCCCTCTTCGGTCTGGTCGCCGACAAAGCAGGCTATCAGCACGCATTTCTGCTGGTCATCGCGTGCTACCTGTTCATGATTTTTTACGGCGTGTCGGGGTACAAACCGGAACGCTAGGTTTCGTCTTAGGCCCTCCGGCATACGCCGGGGGGCCTTTTGCATGTGGATGGCAGGCGGCCAGTGCCAGGAAAACCAATTGGATGCGAATGGCAAACCGCGCGCCGCGTGGCCGAAAGCAGGACAAATATTTGCACCTGACGCGAACAGGGATTGAAGCGCATTGCGACATTGTTTGAACCGAAGCACGACAGATTGAATCGGGGCGCGACAAAACCAGCACAAAAGATCCCGAAGAAAAATGACTAAAGTTATTCCGGACCGCACCGATGAAGGGGGTGGATGCGAATCGGCCCTTTAGGAAGAAGCAGCGGTGGCTGGGAAGCGCGATGCACCGCACACCGGGGCTGAAAGGGAGCATCTGAGAAGGAGTTGACCTATGGCTCTCGGTGTATTGAACAACCTGTCGGCGATCTACGCCGAGAATAATCTGAATAACACGAACAACAGCTTGCAGACGGTCCTGCAGCAGTTGTCATCGGGGTCGCGGATCAACTCCGGCGCGGACGACGCGGCCGGCCTTTCGCTGGTCAACGGCCTGGGAGCAAATTCCGCCGCGCTCACGCAATCTGAGACCAACGCGACGGAAGGAGTGGGTCTGCTGCAGGTGGCCGACGGCGCTCTCTCGCAGGTGACGAGCCTGCTGAACCGCGCCATCACATTGGCGACCGAGGCCTCCAACGGCACGCTCAATTCGACCCAAGAAGGCGCAGCCAATCAGGAGTATCAATCGATCCTGGCGGAGATCAACAACATCGGGTCCACGACCACCTATAACCAGCAGCAGGTCTTCAATGATTCCACGACCGCCATTTACACCGGCGATTCCTCGCAGGCCGGTTCCTCGGTCGACGACCTGTTCATCCGCACCCTGTCTTCATCGAGCGTGGGCGATACCGGTGGAGCGATGTCCTACTCCAGCGGGCAGAACAATGTGTTCATCGATCTCTCCAAAGGCGGGACCAATGCTTCGGCATCCGACAGCCTGAATGCCAGCGGCACAACCACCATTTCTGTGAGCTACCTTTCCAAGGGCTCGAGCGGTACGGTAACGCCGGCGACGGCCAACATCACGGTTGGAACAGGCACGAATTTTGCGAACACCGCACAGGGGCTGATCGACGCGATCGACAACTCGGGGCTGGGACTGAGCGCGAGCTTCGGGACGGCGGCACAGGCCGGGACCGCGGCAGAAAATGCGGCCATTGCCGCCAATGCCGCGGGTGGCGGCGACACAGACACCGGCATTCTCATCTCCGGCATCGGAGTGGGAACGGGAACCAACGGCGCCGGCGCGGTGGGCACGCTCACCATCGGCGCGGCTGCCGACACGCTCACCGGCGGCACGCTTTCGATCGTCGGCAGCGACGGCAAAACCCACAGCCTGGCCCTTGGGACCCCCAACTCGACCGACACGCTCGCCAATCTGGCAGCCACCATCAATGCCGCAGGCTATGGCGTCACGGCTTCGGTCAACTCATCCGGATACCTCGACGGCCACGCGGCCAGCACACTTCTCACCTTCACATCTTCCAACCCCGATGTGAGCGTTTCGGGCACGAATTTGACCGCCTCGGCAGGCTCGCTCACTTTGACAGGGACGCCGATCACCAGCGGCTCGTTCACCAATGCCATCGGTACCATCACCACCAGCAACGCCAACCAGGCCTACACGGGCGGTACGCTCAGCATCGGGTCCAATGCCGCCATCCAGCTGGGTACGCAGGGAAAGACAGACAATGCGGCCGACCTGGCAGCGACCATCAACGCCGGGAATTACGGTGTTACGGCCTCGGTCGACAGCACGGGGAAAATCCTGACCTTCAAGTCCGCTAATGCGTCTGATGCTTTCAGCTCGACGGTGACCGTAGGAGCCGGCACGGTAAGCGCAACAACCAATGTCGCCAACCAGAACCAGATTGGCGCGGTAACCCTGACCAACGCAAGCGCCACAGGCGCCGACGTTTTGTCAGGCAACCTGGTTATCGATGGGACGACATTTAATGCGGCCGCAGGCGCAGGTACCCTGGCGGCCCTGGCAGCCGCCATCTCGGCCTCAGGTCTCGGCATTAGCGCAACCGTCAACCAGACTGGGGTTGGTTCCAACGCGGCCGGCACGATCCTGACCATGGTTTCCAGCAGCCCGTCTTCGCTGGGAAGCACCTTTACCAACACTCTTGCCGATACCACGAATGCCGGTGTGTCGGTGGTCCAGGATACTCCGGCGGTCGGCCAATCCCCCTACTATAGCGTCGGCATGTCCGGCTGGGTCACCGACACAACTACGGGCGGTGGCGCACTCAATGTGGGCATGGTTGACGACAGCAACGGGTCAGTCGGTGTGGCCACCACCAGCTACTCAGACGGAGCCGGGGCAGACCTCAGCACCAGCGATCTGATCTCGCAGGTGAATGCCGAGTCAACCCTCAACGAGCTGAACGTGGCTATCACGGATGTGAGCGCGCTCGATGGCTACATCGGCGCACAGATCAATACGCTGAACTCGATCAGCCAGGTCATGAGCACTCAGCAGGAGAACATTGTTTCGGCGCAGAATGCGGTGCAGGCGACGGACTATGCGTCGGCGACTTCGAACATGTCGAAGTACGAGATTCTGAGCCAGACCGGTATCGCCGCGTTAGCACAAGCTAATCAAGTGCAGCAGGAAGTGACCAAGCTCTTGCAGTAGAGTGAGGAGACTGGGGACTGGGGAACGGGCAACGGATGGATTTGCGCGAACGACGAAGGTTTAGCAGGACTGCAGCACTTTCAAAAAAAACCCAGGGACAGGGCAGCGGCAAGGCGCAAGCTTTGCCGCTCTTTTCTTCCTGAAGCAGGGGCTGCAGGCCTACGGGATTCTGAGGTCTCTCAGCCCTCAGTCCCACTCCCGCAGCGCAAATACTCATCGATCGCTCTAGCCGCTTTGCGTCCGGCGCCCATGGCAAGAATCACCGTAGCCCCGCCGGTGACGATGTCGCCGCCGGCGAAGACGCCGCGCTTGGAGGTGCGCAGGGCTTCCGGGTCGGCAACGATGTAGTTCCATTTGTTCGTGGCAAGATCGGGAGTTGTGCTCTGGATGAGAGGGTTGGCGGTTGTTCCCACACCGATGATGGCGACATGGACCGGTAAAACGAATTCCGATCCGGCGATTGGCACAGCGCGGCGGCGGCCGCTTGCGTCGGGCTCGCCCAGCTCCATGCGCACGCAGCGAACGCCGGTGAGCCAGCCCTTCTGGTCACCGAGGAATTCGACAGGGTTGGTGAGCATGCGGAACTCGATGCCCTCTTCGCGCGCGTGCTTCACTTCTTCGGCACGGGCGGGCATTTCCGCGTCAGAGCGGCGGTAGACGAGCGTCGCCGTTTTCGCACCGAGGCGGCGAGAGGTGCGCACCGCATCCATGGCGGTGTTGCCGCCGCCCACAACGATGACGTCGCGGCCGCGGCAATCGTAGATCGGCTCGTCAGATCCTGGAAAATTCCAGGCCCGCATCAGATTGGCGCGCGTAAGGAACTCGTTGGCAGAATAGACGCCGTTCAGGTGCTCGCCCGGGACGCCGAGAAACACGGGCAGGCCCGCACCGGTGGCCACAAAGACCGCGTCGTAACCCTCGACGCGCATCAGCTCATCGAGCGTTACGCTCTTGCCGACGACGACATTGGTTTCGAACTCGACACCCATGCGGCGCAGGTTATCGACCTCTACCTTCACGATCGATTTGGGCAGGCGGAACTCAGGAATTCCATAAACCAGCACGCCGCCCAGCTCGTGCAGCGCCTCAAAGACGCGGACCCGGTGGCCCTTCTGGACGAGATCTCCGGCAGTGGTGAGCCCAGCGGGGCCGCTGCCCACGATAGCCACGCTCTTGCCGGTCGGCGCGGCAATCGGGGGCAAGCCAAGCTCGCCGCTCGAGCGCTCGAAGTCGGCGATGAAGCGCTCGAGATTTCCGATGGCCACCGGCTGGTGGTTCTTACCCATCACGCAGCCGCCTTCGCATTGGCTCTCTTGCGGGCAGACGCGGCCGGTGATGGCGGGCAGTACGTTGTCTTCGCGCATCTTCGCCGCCGCGGCCAGAAACTCTCCGGCATAGATGAGGGCAACAATTTCCTTGATCTTGACGCCCACCGGACACTTGGTTTGGCAGGCCGGCTTGGGGCAAGAGATGCAGCGCGTGGCCTCTGCGACGGCTGCCGTCCCAGTGAATCCCAGATTCACTTCATCGAAGCAGTGCGCTCGCACCGCGGGATCCAGCTCCGGCATGGGCACGCGCGGGAGCTTGATGCGCTCCTTGACGGGAACCGGGTTGGCGCTACGCACGGCGGCTCTCCCCCGCGCCTGCGGGCGCAGCTTCAAGACGCGAACGCAACCGAGCTGTCTCCCTTTCCTTGGTGGCGAGCACGGCACGGAGCCGGGCCAGGTGTTCTGCCTTGTGTTCTTCGAACAGCTTAAGCGATTGGCATTCCTGGCCGCGATACATGGCATTGCGCTGCATCAGGACATCGAAGTTTACTTCCGAGGCGTCGAACTCAGGTCCGTCGACGCAGGCAAACTTGCTCTCGTTGCCTATAAGGATGCGGCAACCGCCGCACATGCCTGTGCCGTCGACCATGATGGAGTTGAGGCTGACCATCGTCTTGATGCTCCGGGGAGCGGTCAACTCCGCAACCGCACGCATCATGGGGACGGGACCGACGGCGAGAACAAAATCGAGCTTGCGCCCGGCGGCAAGCAGGTTTGAAAGCTTCGTGGTAACCAGACCCATTTCGCCGTAACTGCCGTCGTCGGTGAGGAAGTGCGATTCATGGCTTGCCTGACGAACCTCGTCCTCGAAGATCACCATCTCGCGGCTGCGCGCGCCCTCGATGAAGATGACGTGATTATCGGCATCCTTGAGTGCCTTGGCGGTGGGCAGCGCCATGGCTGTGCCCACGCTGCCGGCAACGATCGCGACCGTGCCGTATCTCCTGATTTCGGATGGCTGGCCGAGCGGGCCGACAAGATCGAGAACTGCGTCGCCTGCTTCAAGGCAGTTGAGCAGCCGGGTAGTTTTGCCGACCGCCTGGACCACGATCGTGATGGTTCCGGAAGCCGGATCGGCGCCTTTGATGGTGAGCGGGATGCGCTCGCCATTTTCCTGAACGCGAACAATGACGAACTGACCTGGCCGCTGTTTGCGCGCAACCCTCGGTGCCGCCAACACGAACTGGCGGATATTGAGGCCGACCGTTCTGGCAGAGACAATCTTGAACATCGACCCGGCCCCTTCGGGCGGAGAGCAGGACCGTTTGCGCGGCAAAAGCCGGCGCACGCGCCCGAGTGACGTGAAGCGGCTTGGAACGGGGAACCGCACCCCTTATTTTGTCTTGATTATTCAGCGAATTAGACCATCCAGCCTGTGACAGGAGTCACGAGCGCGAACTGGAAGCGTCCGTCGGTGCCCGCCAAGTCAAATCCTGGGTAGGCCGATTCAAACCTGGCGCGCCTTCCAAAGGAGGTACATTGCCCAGGCGGCCTGGGTGCATGCGTCGCGGATCCTGCCATCGAGCATCATCTCCTCGAATTCGACGATTGGCACCGAACGCACCGCGATGTCGTGCTCTTCTGCGTCGGGCTTGTTTTCTGTCATTTTGAGGCCTGATGCGACGAAGACATGATGGCGTTGCCGCAGGAAACCATAAGCGATCCAGTAGAATCCGAGGCCGATCATGCGCTCGGCTTCGAGGCCGGTTTCTTCTTTGAGCTCGCCCCGGGCCAGCTCTTCGGGATTCTCGACGTCCTTTTCCCAACTGCCTTGCGGCAGCTCGAGTACGCGCTCCTGGATAGTGTAGCGAAATTGCTCGACCAGCCAGATCCGGCCGCCTCCTGCCTGATCGATATCGACGGGCACAATGATGGCGCCATCTTCCTTCTCTACGACTCCGTAGATGCCGCGCTGTCCGTTGGAGCGCAGAATCTCGTCTTCGCGGACACGCATCCAGTGATTGCGGTAGACCTCGCGGCTGGAGAGCGTGGTGATGCTCAGGTCTTTCATGGTTTGTAAGGCATCCGCGTTTCAAATATGGCTTTTCGCGATTGAAATTTCCCGGACCCCAGCCGGGAAAACAAATACCCGGCGAGGGTAGGGCGCCTATTCAACAGTTCACCACTACGGTAGAGCAGGGCCGCTCGGCACGCCAGTGGACGAGGAATTCCGTCACCGACGAAGATTCCATGCGGCGCATGGCTTCAAATTCACCGTTCTTCTGGCTATAGAGAAGCTTGCCGCGCTCGCTCAAAACGGCCAGGGCGGGCACGCCGCGGCCGAGCGGGACCTGATACTGCTCGGCAATGTCCTGGTTAGCGTCCATGCGGCCGATATTAATGTGAACGACAACGAAGTTGGCGTCTACGAGAGGCTTGTTTTTCTCGTCGTGCATGTAGATGTCGAGCACGCGGCAGTCTCCGCACCAGTTGCCGCCGAAATCGAGCAGGACGCGCCGGTGGGTTGCTGCGGCGTCCTTCAGCGCGGCGGCGACGTCGGTTCGAGCCTGCGCAGGCTCGGGGTAGATGTCGGGGCCGGCCGAGCGGGCCATGCCGGCCGTGCACACCAGGAGAGCTGCCAGGGCGAATCTCTTGAGGCTCTTCATCGAAAGAAAACCTCCTTAACTGCTCTCAGTCTGCCATATCCGGCCAGCGAAGCGTATCGAGGTGCTTTTGTGCGACAATAGTAGCCGGTAGATGCGCGCGGATCGTTGCCGGCGCGCGGAGGAAACATCGATGGGCGATCTACTTCAGCCTTGGCACCTGATCGTGCTGGCAGTCGTTGCATTTCTTTTGTTTGGCGCCAAACGGTTGCCGGAGCTGGGTAAAGGATTGGGCGAGGGATTGAAGGGCTTCCGCGAGGGGATCCGCGGGATTTCTGACCCGGCGCCGACCCAGACACAAAACCAGCAGAATGCGGCGCCTGCGCCGCCGCCGGCGTCAAACGCCCCGGTCGAGCAGCCAAAGCAGGGCTAAGACTTCACCTAACTGCCCGCGAATTTGAGTGGCCGCTGTTGAGTTAGTGCGGCGAGGTTCAAGAAACACAAAAGCCTGTGCCGTGGCACAGGCTTTTGCGTTTCTTGACGGCCGGATTCCGCTTCGGACGATTACTTGTACTCCTGCGCGGAGGGGTAGTAGCCCGGTTTTGCGGTTACGACCACGTTGGGCCGGTCAACGACTACGTTGATCGAGCGGTATTTGCCGTCGTAAATGGACTCGTGGCTCAGGTACAGCAGTGTGTATTGATTGCGGGCCTCGGCAGCAATCTTGGCATAGCTTTTCTCCATGCTGCTTGTGCCGCGTTCGGCCAGCATATCGCCTCCCGTGGCTGCGGTGTACTTGTAAAGAATGTTGTCGTACATCTCGAAGGGAAGATGGAAGCGATCGAGCCACTCCTCACCGCGGCGAGCCGAGTCGCCTACGAGCGTTGCGTAAACGGTGATGTTGTTGGTCTGCAGGTATTTTCTGACCTCGTTAAAGGTGGCTTTGCTGCCGTATTCCTTGCCGTCGGAGATGACGTAAATGAGGCGGCGGCGCTCCTTGGGGCGCGTCGACAGCTCTTTGGCCGCGGCCAGGACGGCGTCATTCAGAGCGTGAACTTCCTTCGGAAGGTTGAGCGTCCCGTTCATCTGGGTAGAGTGGCCTGGCTGCAGATTCGGGTCGGGGCAGTTCCCGTTGATCGAGATCGAGCAGGCCGCAAAAGGATCTCCCCCTGGGTCGGGGACCATGGGGTCGGTGCCAGTCGACTGCGCCAGCGACAGAACCGCGGGAAGGCGCGAACTCTGGCCGCCGGTAAACCCCGTCCATTCCTTGGTGAAATGGGTATAGCTGAAGACCGACGCCTCATCATAGGGTGTCAGCGCGGCTTGAATTGCACCCATGGATTGATTGACTTCGGCCATGAAGTTCGAGGGTAGCGTTTGATCGATCACGAACGCTATGGAGAGCGCGGCGGGATCGACGCTGAAGACGCGAATGTTCTCGCGAGCATTGTTCTCGTAGACCGTGAAGTCGCGCCACGTAAGTCCTGAAACCCCGTTTCCCTTTGAATCCTTTACCGTGACCGGAACCACCACTTCATTCACTTGCACGATGAAGTTAGCCATTGCGGCCTTACCCTCCTCAGGAGGGGTTGTCTGCAGGTCGCTCGGCTGCTGGACGATGGGTTGGCTTGGTGGTTGTTGTGGGGCAGCCTCAGGAGCGGCAGGCGCTTGGGTGGGCACAGAGGGGGATGTGGTGGAGCTTGAAGAAGCCTGCCCGGCCCCGAGTCCAGGCGTTACGGGCCCTCCCGGCAAGGCGCTGGGCGCTTGCGGAGTCGGCGCGTCGGGCACGGCTTGTTGCTGTTGAGCCGGGATTCCCCCAGCCAGCCCGAAACCCGCTCCAAGCAGCGCCATCAGAGCGACGGCTCTTGATCCCACGTTCACCGCGATTTCATCCTCCGTCCGGCATCTGGCGCAGGTGCCGCACGGAGCGGCACAGACGGCAAAACGCCGCACCTGACAGAGTATCAGACGCGGCAGGACCGCGCGGGTTGCCTATGCGAGCGTCTCCAGATCGCGGTATGCTTTCAACGAGGTCGCGTTTTCGTCTAACCCGCTAGCATGCATCTCCGGATTGGCATAGCCGTCGCCTTAACTGGCGCATTGATCGGTCTGTCTTCCTCGCCTATGGCAGCGTGGGCTCAGCTTGCGCCTTCTCCTGACGCGCCGCCAGTGAGCAATGCGCCGCCTCCGCCGCCCGATGCGGCGCCGGTTGCAACCTTCAAGGTGAATGTGAACCTGGTGGACTTGTTCTTCACCGTCAAGGACAAGAACGGCAACCTGATTCCCCATCTGAACAAGGAAATGTGTTCGGTGCTGGAAGACAAGGCGCCACAAACGGTCAAGAACTTTGTGGCGGAGACCAATCAGCCGCTCACGTTGGGCATTCTGCTGGACACTTCGGGAAGCCAGCAGCGGGTGCTGCCTCTGGAGCAGGACGCAGGCAGCCAATTTTTGCAACAGGTGTTGCGCTCGAAAGACGAAGCCTTTCTCATTTCATTCGACGTAAACATCGATTTGCTGCAGGACTATACCAACAGCCCGCGGCAACTGGCGCACGCCATGGACAAGGCACAGATCAATACTGCCGGAGGCAACGGCGGAGCTGGAATTCCCGGTGCGGGCGGCGGAACGATTCCCACCTCTGGTGGTCCCAAGGGTACCGTGCTCTACGACGCGATTTATGAAGCGTCATACGACAAGCTGAACCAGGAATCGGGACGCAAGGCAATCATCATCCTGACCGACGGTGAGGATGAGGGCAGCGACCATAAGATTGCCGACGCCATTGCGGCGGCGCAGCGCAACAATGTGATCGTGTACGTGATCCTGATCGCGGACCGCGCAATGTACTGGAATTATGGCATGGGCTACAGTGGCTATTCGGCTGCGAAGCGGATATCGGACGAAACAGGCGGACGGACCATCGACGTGGGCAACAACGGTCCAAAGCTGCAGGCAGCATTTCAGCAAATTCAGGATGAACTGCGGACTCAGTACGTGGCGAGCTACACGCCCAGTAACGCCAAGCAGGATGGCACATTCCGTCACATTGCGGTGGAGTGCAAGGGCGACGGAGGCGACAATCTGAAGGTGCAGGTGCGCAAAGGCTACTACGCTCCGTCGAGCGGGAACTGATCGAGCGCATTTGATCGCCGCGTCATCGCGATTAGCTCAGAAGCGGGCCACCGCGATTGCGAATTGAGGGTGTTGCAATTCGCGAGTCGAAAGATTCAGGCGAGTCGATGGAGGTCACTCATATGAAAGCCTCTGCGCTGTTTCCGATTGCCGTTGTGATGCTCGCAAACATTCCTTTGCTGGCGCAACAGACCGATGCCGACTCCTCGGCAGCTGAGTCCGCAAAGACCACCTATTCGTCGGCACCCGCAGGTTTTGGCGACGACTCAGCAACGCGCTCGTGGGAGATGGCCGCAGTGACCGGGGAATTGCAAGGCAAGCTCGATTCGAAGTCGGCCAGAGTGGGCGATCAAGTGGTTCTGAAGACCACGGCGAAAGTGCAGACCCCCGATGGAACCGTGATTCCCAGGGGTTCTCATCTGGTGGGTCATATCACCGAAGTGGAGGCCCACAGCAACGATCGAGCGATCGCCCAAATTGGCATCGCTTTCGATCATGTCGAGTTGAAGAACGGCGGCAGCGTTCAGGTTCATACTCTGATTCGCACGGTTCGACCGAGTCTCAAAGTGTCGAGCATGAGCGATAGCGATATGTTGGGCCCGTCGATGAACGGCAGAATCGGAGGGGATGTTGGCGGCCGTAACAGCTCCGGGCTGGGGGGCGGTGGAATGGTGGGCGCGAACCCCAATTCGCCGGTGTACCCCGGGGCGGTAGGTGACGGATCCATCGGTAGCGCCGCAGACGGAACCGTCAATCGAGCAGGCGACCCCACTGCGGCAGGAACCGGCATGGGCGCGGGCCCCAACCTCGCCCCGAACCTGGGCGCCGGCGCCAACACGCAAAACAATGCTCCGGTGCAGGTTGCCGGGCATGGCGATGCACCAATACAGGGCGGGGCGCACGCCGCTGCTGTGGCGCGCACGGTTCCTCACGCGACAGGCTTACCAGGGATCATGCTTGCCGGCGTCAGCTCCTCGTCAGGGCTGTTGATCGATGCCGACCGCCGCAATATCGAAATCGAGAACGGAACGCTGTTCGAAATGGGCGTCGTCGCTGACCGGTGAGGCAGCGGCAGCGTCGAAATTCCTGGAATCGTTGGTAACCGGCAAGCGATCACCGAACGCTGATTACCGATCACTGTCTGGTTTTCAGACAGTGGATTACCGAAGTCGGGCCAAACGTTATCTGGCGCGCGATTCCCGGCTTCGTTAGTATCGGCAGCGATCGGGAAATCTTGAGGCCGGAAGCAAAGAAAGCTTCAGCCTCGAGACGCCTCCCGACCGCGAGGTGCAGGGCATGGCCATCCAATGCGGCGTCCGGGAAGGCTTCGAGATCAGTCCGCGGTTCCGGCGAACGGTGGAAGAACGGATTGCGCGCCTCGATGAGGGCGCCGAATATGACGAAGCGCAGATCGAGAGGCTCGACGACATCGATCACATTCGCAGGCAGATGTGCCTGGTGGCCGCGCAGCGCGCTGAGGCTTTGCGCATGAGAATCTTTCTGGATCGCGCACGGACACGCTCACCGCGACCCCAGATCGCGATCTAGAGCGCGGCACAAACGCCGCGCACCCGAGAAAGAACGAGCAGAATCACTCGGCTCGCCGGCGCACCGTTGCCGGGATGTACTTAGCCAATCCTTTTGGTATCTCCCGACAGGCACAATACCTCTGGTGTTTTTTGTGCCAGTCTATCCTCTGCTTGAAGGTGGCCTTCGCGGGCATCTTGTTCTTTTCGTGCCAGGCTTTGTTCATGGCCGTTCGAAACCCTTCCGGGCCGCGCAGATTCTTGTTGCGGCCCTGCACGGGATAATCTTAGGAGAGCAGGCGGTGGCCTCGGCAACGTCATGATGGCAGCGAACCTCGAATATTTCCTCCTGGATGTCTTTACCGAAGAGCCGCTGAAGGGCAATCCCCTGGCGGTGGTGATGAATACCTGCGGACTCGAAACCGCGCAAATGCAGGCGATCGCGCGCGAGTTTAACTTGTCGGAGACAACGTTTATCGAGCGCAGATCGCCGGAGGTGGAGCGCGCAGAGGGCGTGCGTGTGCGTATCTTTACCCCGCGAGAGGAGCTGCCGTTCGCCGGTCATCCTACCTTGGGCACGGCGAGTGTGCTCGCCGAGTTCATGCCGGAGACGCTGCTTGACGGCATTGTGAGGCTGGCTCTGAACGTTGGTCCGGTACCCGTGCGCGTCGAGGGTCGTGCCGGTTCCACAAGCCTTTTCGGTGAGATGACGCAGCGCGACCCCGAGTTTGGTTTGGAGCTGAACGCGCCTGAAGTCGCGCCTCTGCTGGGACTGGCAGTCGAAAACCTGGACCCGGCGCTTACTCCGCAAGTAGTTTCGACCGGAAATCCCTTTGCGATTGTTGTCCTGCGCTCGCTGGAGGCGTTGGCGGGCCTGAAGGTGGACCAGGAGGCGGCAACCGCATGGCTGCGTGAGCGCGTGGCCCGGTGGTTCTATGTCCTGGCCCCGGAACCAGTCCAAAGCGAGAACGGTACGAAGTACCGGGCGAGAATGCAGTTTTATGGCGGCGAGGATCCGGCTACGGGCTCGGCCGCAGGATGCGCGATCGGCTACCTGGTCGCGAAGGGAGCGGTGCCATCGGGCATGCGAATTCACCTGCGGCAAGGAGTAGAAATTGGCCGGCCGAGCGACATTTTTCTCTCCGCGCGGAGGGAATCCGCGAGGGTGACCGATATCCGCGTGGCGGGCAGCACTGTTCTTGTGGCAAAAGGACGGCTTTTCCTGCCGTGATGCACATGGTTTCAACAGAAATTCATCTTCCGCAAGTGGCACCGTGTGTTCGATTAATCGAATTTTCCACTTGTTACAAGCGGATTTTCAATCAAGTTTTCGCCGTCTGATCCCTCTTTCCTTTCAGCGCCATTGACCGTAGTGTTGCCATTCATTGAGCCAATTCAGCGACGCGCTTTCGGGGTTCCTCAAGGCGCGCCAAAACCCTGAGCATTAAAGCCGCAAAGGATGGCTAGCCGGCATCGCAGCGCGTGCCTCTTGCCGATTGCGTGCACAGGCATACCGCAAGGGCGTAGCCTGCGCCGAACAACCGGGCGAATCGCTTCGCGAATACACGGCGCCATTTTCGCGGTAACGGGGCCAAGAACATGAGCACGTAAACCCGCAGGATGCGAACGGGGATGTGTGCCCTCAAGAACGGCCGGAAAAATTTGCAAGAAGGAGCAAATCCCCAAGTCATGCGTCCCAAGAAAGTGATCCTCTGCGTTGATGACAACGAACAAGAGCTCTCGGTTCTCAAGTTCATGCTGCAAACCAACGGCTACAAGGTTCTGGCCGCCACCAACGGGCAGGAAGCAGTAGCAGTTTTCGTATCCACTCCTCAGGTTGACCTGGTCCTGGCCGATGGCCAAATGCCCCAGATGAGCGGGAGCCAGCTTCTGGAGCGGCTGAAACGCATTGCCGGCCACGTGCCGATGATCCTGCTCGGCGAAGTGCCGGCCGGGAGCGCGGAGATTCACTCGGCTGACCCACTGACGGTAAGGAAGAATTGCTCAGTGCAGGATCTGCTCGAGCGGATAAAGCAGATGAGCGCCCGCAAACGCGGGCCGCGGAAAGGTGCGCAACGCATCTCCGCGGCCGAAGCGGAGCTCGCCAGAGCCTCGTAGGAATAGGGCTCAGGAGCGGAAAGACGCGCCGGGTTGGCGCCTCGGTGAAGAAAACCGGTGCCTGTCTTCTATTCGCGGTTTCCATTTTCCCGGCCCCTGTTCCCTGTTTCGCCCTCTTGACGACCCTATGCCGTTCTGCGCATACTCACGCCATTGGTACCCCTCGCCTGGAAGTCGTGTCTGTTGCCAGCGAAAGTAGGCCCTTATGGACCTGGTCGTCTTACGTCTTCTTTTTGTCATCCTGCTTGCCACAGTTTGTTACTTCCTTCGCCCGTTTGGTTTACACACGGGCTGGGGAGGCGCGATTGCAGGCGCGGCGGCAGCGTGCGCGGTCATTGTCTTTGAGCTGCGCGTTCGGGCGCTAACCCTACGCCGGCTCATCGGTGCGGTCGCGGGCAGCGTGCTTGGGATTATCGGCGCAGCGCTGTTCTGCTGGGTACTGCGCTCGACACCGCTGCCCGGTTCTACATCCGCCGTGCTGCAGATCTTCGTGCTCCTGCTCATGACCTACGTGGGGCTTCTGGTGGGCGCCAGCAAGGGAGATTTGCTCAATCCTACCGCTCTCGGCACGGTTTTCTCTGCCGACAAACCGGTGCGCCGCAGCGCCAAGGTGCTGGATACGAGCGTGATCATCGACGGCCGCATTGCCGATATCGCAGAGGCCGGCTTTATCGACGGTACGCTGGTGGTGCCAGAATTTGTGCTGCGCGAGCTGCAGGTGGTCGCCGACTCGACCGACGGTTCAAAGCGCCAGCGCGGACGCCGCGGCCTGGATATGCTGCAACGCATGCAGTCGAACGAGAAGCTCCAGGTGCAGATCGTTCCCGACGATTTTCCCTCCATTCGCGAAGTCGACCTGAAGCTGTTGGAGCTGGCCAAGAAGTGGGAGGCCAAGGTCGTCACCAACGACTTCAACCTGAACAAGGTGGCCCATCTGCACCACGTCGAGGTGCTGAACATCAACGATCTGGCCAACGCGCTCAAGCCTGTGGTGCTGCCCGGTGAGCGAATGAGCGTGACCATCCTGAAAGAAGGCAAGGAGTTCAACCAGGGCGTGGGCTATCTTGACGACGGCACCATGGTGGTCGTGGACCATGCGCGGCGGCTGATCGGCCGCAACGTCGCGATTTCCGTCACCAGCGTGCTGCAGACCGCCAGCGGCAAAATGATCTTCGGCAAGATGGATGAGAACGGAAAGTCGGTGGCTAGCGAAGCCGCGGAGACTGCACGGTAACCCGCAATGAACAGCCTCGAACGCAGGCAAGCAATGCTCATCGCATTTCCGAAGCTAGTGCGCGTCGACTGCCCATGTACAAAGCGTAACTGTCCGTGCCGTGGGTTTTGCGAGGCATGCCGGAATTATCACGGGAACACGAAGCGCCCCCGGCCGCCCTATTGCGAGCGAAAAAGAAGCTGGATTCAGAGCTTGCTTCGCCGAACTTGGAACGTGGCGAAATGATTCAGGCCGAATGCCAGCCTAGTCGCGATGCAAACGATCCATGAGCCTCGACTTCACCTCGGGCCACTCCTCAGCGACGATCGAGTAGCGAGAGGAATCGCGTGGAATCAGGTCCGTTGCCATGCGATGCGCGCGCAGAACTCCTTCGAATGTTCCGCCGATCCGCTCAATCGCGGTACGCGAGCGCTGGTTGCGCGCATCGGTATGCAGACAGACGCGAAAGACGCCCCACACTTCGAACGCGTGCGTGAGCATGAGAAGTTTGGCCTCGGTGTTCGCGGCGGTGCGGATGGCGGAAGGCGCAAGCCAGGTGTAGCCAATCTCGCAGACGTCGGGGTGCTCGCGGCCGTGGCGAGCATGGCCTGTCGGCCACGGCCATCGCTCCACATCGAAGAAGCGCGTCGAGCCGAGGACGGCGCCGTCGGCGATGCGCACATGTGCGAACGCGAGTGCAGTACCCGCGTCCCGCAAGGCAAGTGCCGTTTCAATGTAGCGCGTGACGGCGTCATGGCCGGTGGGCACAGCACTCCAACGGTAAAGTTCAGGATCACCGCCTGACGCAGCGACCAGCCCGTCGCCATGAGCGTAGGAGAGTGGCTCTAGGCGAATGGACCTCCCCGTCAGAATAGGATCGTCGATCATGGGGGGCAGCGATGCGAGGATCAACCTCGCGCAACGGCAAACCGGTTGGATTTGCCAAGTTACACAACAGGCTCGACACCAGTGTAGCTGGGAACGTCGCCCCGCAACCGATTCACGACGAGCGTAATA
>Ga0187851_10001947_pt1 | contig 18907 bp, 17 predicted proteins | sample June2016WEW_6_10_FD_132997 | JGI IMG/M metagenome (GOLD analysis project Ga0187851, IMG submission 132997) | Peatland microbial communities from SPRUCE experiment site at the Marcell Experimental Forest, Minnesota, USA - June2016WEW_6_10 | ecosystem: Environmental > Terrestrial > Soil >...
ATGTCCGACGTGTAGCCCTCCACATCGCAGCCGTCGTCGAGCATCAGGATGCTGCCTTCATGCAAGGTTTGCGGTTGGCGCGAACCGTGCGGCAATGCAGTGAACTCATCGATGTTCAGGCTGGCCTCTCCCTGGAACCCGACCCGTTTGTAAGCCGCGGACACAAGGCTATGCACATCGATCGTCGTCATACCGGGATGAAGCGAATGTGCGACGGCGCGATACACAAGCAGCGTGGCGCGGCAGGCGAGTCGCAGACATTCAATCTCGTGTCCGTCCTTGATCATGCGGCAGCCTGCGGTGACAGGGCTCGCCGAAACAAGGGTGAGGTGCGGGTTAGCGGCGCGAATGCCTTCAGAAAACACGAAGGCCATATTCTCGTCGAGCCCGACGGTGCCGGAAGTCAGGCCACGGTCGGCGAGTCCCTTGCCCAACGCGGCAAACGGGCTCTCATCTTCTTGCCAGGTGAGCACATCGGCCTCTTTGCCAAAGGGTCCCGTGGCAAGAGTCTCACGCGCGCGGCCTTCCTCAAACGCGGGGCAAACAAGAAACGGCTTCCCTTTCGCGGGAATCACCAACGCCCAAAGTCGCTCCCCTCCGTAAAGACGCATGTTCGCGAAATACACCGATGAGGTGGTCGAATTGGCGAGCACAATGGCATCGATCTTATCGGCAGCCATCAGCTGGCGTGCGCGCTCGATGCGGGCCAGCCGTTCCGCATTCGTGAATGGGCGCGCCAAACCTGAGAGGACAGGGAGGGCCGCGATCGCGGGCGGAAGTTGCGCTGCCGTCTCAGAAATTGCGGCACGCGGTGGCACCAGAGCTGCGGTGGCGGCAAGTGCGCCGGATGCGCCGAGAAATCCGCGGCGCGACATGGTGTGCAGTGTAGACATCATTCTCCGTGGGAAAGGCCGAAGCGGTTGTGACTTCCAGAGTAAAGGGTCGGAGGGTGATTTTGCGGCCGAATTTGATGGCTTGAGAGATTCCCGCAGTTGCGATGTCCGTCCCTGCCGCAAGCAATGCGAAAATATCGGCATGGCGCTCGAATGTACAAGCTCATACCTGAAGGATTCGCTGGCGGTGTTCCGCTATTACAAGAGCCTGGCGGAACGAGCCATGGCGCAGTTGAGCGATGGACAACTGATCGCGATCCTCGACGAGGAATCGAATTCAATTGCCTTGATCGTGAAACACATGGCCGGCAACATGCGGTCGCGGTTCACTGATTTCCTCACCACCGATGGAGAAAAACCAGACCGGCATCGCGATCTCGAATTCATCGATCCGCCTCAAAGCCGCGAAGCCTTGATGACCATGTGGCAGACAGGCTGGGACTGCCTGTTTGCGGCGCTTGCGCCTTTGCAAGAGGAAGACATGGCTCGGATTGTGACGATTCGCGGCGAAGCTCACTCAGTGATGCAGGCCATCAACCGGCAGGTAGCGCATTACAGCTACCATTGCGGACAGATTGTGCTGCTGGCCAAACATCTGGGTGCGCCGGGGTGGAAGCCGCTTACGGTGCCGCGTGGTCAGTCAGAGCAGTTCAATGAGCGCGTGCGTTCCGGCAATGTCAGCCAGCGGTAGCCAGAAAGTCCGATTCCCCGCTTCCAGAGATCAGCGCTCAGACAAAACATAGCCCACGCAGCGCGACTTCCTGCGTGGGCTATGTTTTTCGCTGACTTGCCGAATCGCTTCCCTACCCGTTCAGCAGCTCCTGCAGTTTGTTCAATGTGCGATGAAGATCCTTGTCCGCACGCCTCAACTCGTCGATCTTTGCGATCGAATGCATCACCGTCGTGTGGTGCTTGTTGCCGAATTGGCGGCCGATTTCCGGAAGGCTGGCTTCGGTCATCTGCTTGGCCAGGTACATGGCGATCTGGCGCGGCACGACCACATTGCGCGAATTGTTCTTTTGCTTCAGGTCCACCACGCGCATGCCAAACTGTTCAGCGACAGCGCGCTGAATCGCCTCAATGGTGATTTTGCGTACCTGCATGTCGATAAACTGCTTCAGGCATTGCTGCGTTGAAGCGAGCGTGATCTCCATCCGGTTGAGCTGGCACCAGGCAATCAGCCTAACCAGCGCGCCCTCAAGTTCGCGCACGTTGGTGCGCACATTTGAGGCAACAAAGAGCGCAACATCTGTAGGAAGCTGAACTTGCTCGCTCTCTGCCTTCTTCTGCAGAATTGCGACCTTGGTCTCGAGATCGGGTGGCTGGATGTCTGCGATCAGGCCCCACTCAAATCGCGACCGAAGCCGATCCTCAATCTCCGTGAGTTCCTTCGGCGGACGATCTGACGCGATGACGATCTGCTTCATGCTCTCGTGCAACGCGTTGAATGTGTGAAAGAACTCTTCCTGTGTACGTTCCTTCTGCGCGATGAATTGAATGTCGTCAATCAGCAGCACGTCGACGGTGCGGAAGCGATCGCGGAAGCTCGTCATGCGATCGTTACGGATCGACGTGATCATCTCGTTGGTGAATTTTTCCGCTGAGACGTAGGAGATGCTTGCCATGGGCTGGCGGCGCTTCACCTCGTGTCCGATGGCGTGCATCAGATGGGTCTTGCCCATGCCGACGCCGCCATACAGGAACAGCGGGTTGTAGGCGCGCGAGGGGCGCTCGGCGACGGCCAACGCAGCAGCGCGGGCGAACTGGTTGCCGTTGCCGATAACGAATGCGTCGAATGTATACCGCTGGTTGAGTTGCGCGGCAGTCGACCAGTCGAAGCGCTCCTGCTGCGGGCCGCGCACCGGCGGAGGAGGCGCGGTGGGCGCATGCGCAGGCAACGGCGGAAAACCGCCGTCTTTGCGCGGAGGAGGGATCGACGGATCCTCTTCGGCTGTGACAAAGCTCACATCATCGAACTCGAGAGATTGAAGGTCGATGGCTTCCTGAATTAAGTCGCCGTACTTGTCTCCGATGTGCTGGAATTCGGGGGAGGGAACGCGAACATACAGCGTGCGGCCCGCGGCATGGCTATAGCGAGTCGGCTTAAGCCAGGTCTCGAAGGACTGGCGTATCACTTTCTTTTCGAGAGCTGCGAGTATCTGAATCCATGGGTTGAGAACTGTTGCCGGGGATGATGTTGCAAATGCCATCGATCTAATCCTTACCTGCATCGCCTATTTTACTGCCGCAACGGAATCATTCACTTGATTTGGGCAAAAGCATTCTCGTGGCGCAGAGCTTTCGCCGTGCGTCCAGATCCTGTGAACCGAGTACCTGGTTGCCGATGATCTGCCCCTGAATACTTCGAGCTGGGACGTGGATGAAACCGTTCCGTGGGATGCTTGGAAACTTTTCTGAACGGTCCCGATAGTAGCACATTTGAGGGTCGATGCAATGCCTCATTCACACAAGTTTTAGTGTCTCTTTATGAGTTGCACCAATGGTGGTGAAACTCTTCACACGAAGCTTCTCACAACGCGCTTTGTCGGGACAAAAATGACCAGAGTCACCGCCATGAGCCAACAGTACGCGCGGCAAATTGCGTTGTGAACACGCGCCGCAACCTTCCTCGCACGAAGCGCTCTCCGCACGTTGAAGAGTTTCTCCATTGTTTGCTGTGCACAGTTGCACCCGACAACATCGAAGCTCACGTGAGCTGGAAAAATCCTTTCGGGTGAGGTGTTGAATCAGCTTAACAGTCGCAGCCTGCCCGTGGAAATTTGCGCAGCCGCGAATTTATTTTCGATGGTATCTGGAAAACCCTGCGCCCTGATGTTCGCAGATTCCTGCATTAGCTGCGAACTGACAAGTGGGCCTCACGCTCTCCCCGCAAACTCCCGCGTCTCCGTGTACACCTTCACCTTCTCGCCTTCCTGGATGTACAGCGGCGCTTTGATCTCGAGGCCTGTCTCCAGCCGCGCCAGCTTCGTCACTTTCCCACTCGTGTCGCCCTGCGCGCCCGGCTCTGTGTACGTCACGGCGAGTTCCACTTTCTCCGGAAGCTCCAGTCCGATCGGGTTTCCATTGAACTTGTTCAGTTTCACCAACGCGCCTTCCACCAGAAACTCCAATGCATCTCCAACCATCTCTTCACGCAGCGTCAGCGTGTCGAAGGTTTCCTGGTCGAGAAAGTACGACCCGTCTCCATCGCTGTAAAGATACGAAGCCTCCACCGTCTCCAGGTCCGGCTCCTTGAACTTCTCGCCCGCCTTGAAGGTCTTGTCGAAGACCGCATGCGTCAGCAGGTTCCGCATCTTCAACCGTACCAGCGTCTGCCCACCCCGCGCAGTCGGCGTTGAAACCTCCACGTCAGTGCAGTAGTAGGGCACGTTCTCGTGCTCAAAGTACATCTTCCGTTTTACGTCGATCGCGTCAATCAGTGCTGCCATAGACTCCTCAATGAACGAACTGGAAAAACCGGAGCTTCGCTATGCTGTCGGTCCGGCTCCCATCCATTATAGGAGGGCGGCGCATCGCGCCTCATCGGCCATTCGATCTGTCCAGCCCAGCATAACGAGGCAGCCAGCTTTCCGGCCCAGGCTCCGCAAACGACAGACGATGCGCCCCCACGCCAACCGCACATCGGCAGTTCGCGCATGCGAAACCTTTGAGTCCTGCTTGCCACGTTGTCCCTCAACTGGCGATACTGCCTACAGTCCTTAACGGGGCTTCATCTTTTAAGTGAGTGAGAAACGCCTTGGCCCGCGAGCTTTTGACCGCACGTCTTGAAAAGAAAGTCTGCATCTCCCAGGTTGCCCAGTGCTACCACTTCGAGTTCGTCGTCGAAGGCGTCGAGAGTTTCCCTTTCGCATCCGGCCAGTTCATCTCCGCCGTCGCCGAAGATCCCAGCGGCAAGCAGCAAACGCGCGCTTACTCGATCGCCTCGGCTGCGCGAGAAAACCGCTTCGACCTGTGCGTCAACCGCGTCGAAGGCGGCTTCTTTTCCAACCACCTGGCCGACCTAACCGACCTCGAGCCCGGCGCCACCATCCAGATCCACGGCCCCCACGGCCACTTCATTCTCCAGGAGCCAGTCACCGACTCCATTCTTCTCGCCACTGGCACTGGCATCGCCCCCATGCGAGGCTTCACGCAGTGGCTCTTCCCTGAAAACGGCCCCGACCGCAGCAACGGAAAAGACATCTGGCTCATTTACGGCACCCGCCACGAAACCGACGTCTATTACCAGGATGAGTTCGAGGCCCTCGCTCGGCGTAAACCCAACTTCCATTACCTGCCTACGCTGTCCCGCGCCCTCCCTGACTGGACCGGCTTGCGCGGTTATGTGCAGGAGCATGCCTCCAAGATCGTGGAGGAGCGCGCAGCCCGTCTGGGACTTCCGCTGCCCCAGCCACCCGTCGATCCGGAAATTCCCAAGGCCGATCTCAACTTCGACATTTATTGCTACATCTGCGGCCTCAACTTCATGGTTTCGGCCGCCCGCGAACGCCTCGCCGGCTACGGCTGGCATCGCAAGCAGATCGTCTTCGAACGCTACGATTAGGCTCAGAAGAAATCCAGTTCACACCGCGACAATCTTCCTGGACACGTGTTTCAGTGTCCAAGCCTGGATGCACGACGCCTCCGAAAGACCGAGCGGACAGATCGTCCGAGTAGTTCTCTGCCTCATACTTATCGCCTACGCAGCCGCGCGACTGCTTGAGATTTTCCCCAACCCCGTACCACGCCTCACGGTCGTTGCCCTCGATGTGCTTTCAGCACTGGCCTTCGCCCTCGCCGACGGGTATCGGCAACTGCATCTGCGCAGCATCCTGGTCTTCGCCGCCATCTGCCTCGTCGTCGGCAACCTGCTTGAAAACCTGAGCATCCTCACAGGCTTTCCCTTTGGCCACTATTACTTCCTCAGCCTCATGGGACCCAAGCTCCTGCATGTCCCCGTTCTGCTGGGTTTTGCCTACGTGGGCATGGCTTATGTTTCCTGGATCCTGGGGTGCCTGATCGTCGGCAGTTCGCAATCTGCCAGCACCCGCGGGCGCCTGGTCTCCGTGCCACTCACTGCCGCCTTCATCATGACCGCGTGGGACCTCGCGCAGGATCCTGTCTGGGCGACTGTTTTGCGCGGCTGGATCTGGCGCGACGGCGGTCCCTGGTTTGGCGTACCCATCTCCAACTACCTCGGCTGGTACGTAACTGTCTTCACCATCTACGTTCTCTTCGCCCTCTATTTGCGCGTCAACTCCGCTTTCGACATTCCGGCGAGCCCCGTGCGCGGCCGGTCCGCACTCCTCTTCTATGTTCTGTGCGCCGCCGGCAATGTGTGCCAGATATTCAGCCGCGGAAACGCCCTCGTGGTGCAAGACCCCACAGGCCAGCCCTGGCGTGTCTCCGATATCTTCGGCGCCTCCGCTCTCGTTTCCATTTTCGTGATGGGAGCCTTCGCGCTTTTGGCGTGGCTCAAACTGCGTGGCGAAGCCGCCACCCCTACAGATTGAACAACTCCCGCAGCCTGCGTGTCTGCGCGCGGCTCACGGGAATCTCCGTCTGTTTCTTGTCGCTCATGCGCAGCTGATAGCTCGACTTGAACCACGGCACCACTTCGCGGATGTGGTTGATGTTCACCACAAATCCGCGGTGCGCGCGCCAGAACAACGCCGGATCCAACAACTCCAGCAGCTCCTCCAGGGTCCGGCACTTCGAATGTCCCTCAAAGCCCTGCGTCACCACGCGGATCACGCCCTCATCAATCGCCGCGTAGCAAATCTCTGCCTGGTCCACCAGCAGCAACCGGCTTTGCGCCTCCACCACTACGCGTGCCGGCGGCCGCAGTGCCCCGCCCGCGTGCGACGAGCTTCCCGGAGCTTTCAGGAGCCGCAGCAAAGCATCGAGCTGCGACTCAATCGGCAGGTTTCCCGACTTCTTCGGTTCGGCCCCGTCTTCCGGTTCCTCCGGAATCCGGCTCTGCGCCCGCTTAACCGCCTGTTCCACCCGCGCCCGGTCAAACGGCTTCAGCAGGTAGTCCACTGCGTTCACATCGAAAGCCCGCACCGCGTATTGATCGTATGCCGTCGCAAACACAATCTGTGGAAGGCTCGCAGTATCGTCTCCAGCCTTCTTCCGGGCTTTCTGCCGGTCCATCAGCCTCTGAATCACGGCAAAACCATCCAGTCCCGGCATCTGCACATCCAGAAACACCAGGTCCGGCCGATGCTCCTCCACCAGCGCCACTGCTTCAATGCCGTTCTTGCCCTGCGCGATCACTTCCACGCCACCCACTGAATCCAGCAGGTAGCGCAGCTCGTCCCGAGCCAGTTGTTCGTCATCGATAATCAGCGCGGAGATTGACATGGTTTATCAAGAATAGCTCGGAGCCCGGCTGCCCCATCCTTGCGCTTCTCCCTGCGCAAGGGCGGGGGAAACCGCGAACCTCTCTGCGAGCGTCTGCCGCACCGCAGGTGCCCGCAAGCGCTTATTCGCCCAACACTCGTAGCCTTGCCGGCATATGGTCGCGCGCCAGCTCGTGCCCACAGGTTGTGCAGAAGATATCCGTACCGCGCACCGTGCGGAAGCAGTTGCCGCAGCTTGCCGTGAGCCGGTAGTCGCATTGCGGGCAGAAGTGAAAATCGCTCTGCACATGCGTGGAGCAGGCGGGACACCGCGAAACCACCGGCGCGCGCAGAAGGAAGTAAAGCACCGCGCCGATGCCGCCGGGCATCACGAAGCAGAGAACAATCCAAAACCGCGAGCTCATGGCGCGCCGTGGCGCATCCTTACTGACGTATCCCACCATCAGGAAGTAGAGCGAAGCCAGCAATCCCCACGACAGGTTGAAGTAGAGCCGCAGGCCCAGCGGCATTTTGTGCTTGCCGTCCGGAAGCACCAGCCAGAAGTAATACTCCACCAGCACAAACGCCAGGGCAGCCGCCACAATCGACCAGATCGGGATCAGGCGTTCGTCATCGTTCACGGTAATCGATTGTGGTGTGCGCATGGTATTGCCTGGATCAAACCATCTTTTGCGGAATGCGCGCAAGCGCAATCCTTATTTGGATGGACGCGAAAGGCACTCTCGAAGTTGCGCTCTGCGGCCCGTTCTGCTCTCTGAAGTAATCAGCCCCAGCTTCAGCCCCGATTGCGCACCCAGCCCGCCAGCAATGCGCATGCCACCAGCGCCGGACACAGGATGCACACCCACAGCGCAGCCTGGCAGGTGATGTCGCTTAGCCGTCCCTCGGCGATCAGGCTGTCCACCGCCCACCAGGCCAGCGGCCCCACCAAAAGAACCACCAGAACCGTTGCTGCCAGAGCCACGGCCCGTATCCGCCGCCGCCCGGCCTTCTGCTCCTGCATCACCCCAAGAGACGCGTTGACCACCCGGCATGTCCGATGGGCAAGGTCAAAATCCTGACTCGCCTGGTGACCGGCAAGCGCCGCAAGCAGGTCGCGATCCATGGTTGTACCCGGCTCGCTACCCTCCCCGCTGCCCGGTCTCGTCGGCATTAGACGGCCTCCGCCAAACGTGCCGAAGCCCGCTCCAGTTTTACCTTGATCGCCGCCAATCCCCTGTACAGCCTCGACTTAACCGTCGACAGCGGTGCACGTGTCACCTTCGCGATTTCTTCCAGAGATAACTCCTCGTGGAAGCGAAGCACCAGTACCTCACGATGCAGCGTATCCATCTGCAGCAATGCCGCCGCAATGCGCTCCCGGTCCTCAAGGTTCGCAAAGCGGTCAAGCGGGTTCGGATCGCCATCGGCCGCTTCAAAGCTCATCGGACGATCGTCTTCCGCCTTGCCCTCGAAAAGCTCGTCCAGGCTCGCCATCGTGCGCTTGCGTCGCTGATCGATCACCAGGTTACGTGCAATCGTGAACAGCCAGGTGTCAAAGCGCGCCTGTCCGTTGAACTGCGCCCCGCGCACCAGCACCCGCATCCAGACCTCTTGAAACAGGTCCTCGGCCAGTTCCCGGTTGCTTGTCAAATACAGCAGATAGCGCAGCAGGCGATGCTGGTAGCGCACAATCAGCTCATCCAGCAGTCCGGCGTCCTGGCGTTTCAACCCCTGCGCGACCGCAAGACTCTCCTGCCGCAGCAGGTCGTTTCCTGTCGCGGCAAGGCCTTGAGCGAGGGAGGAGTACAAAGCTTCGGCTGTTGCCATCGTGTTCAATTAGACGATACGGCATCCGCCTAAGTCGCCGAAAATCACGAAAACACGCTCCTTCGTCTCAAAAATGCTACATGCTTCGGCGGTATACCCTCCGACTTTGCACACTTTTTGCAACATTCCCACCGCCAGAGCATTTACTCCAACTTTTTCGCCACCCGGATCGCATCCTCAATCGCGGCATCCGCCCGACGCTCACGCGCCTCGCCGGATTGCAAATGAAAGATCCCCAGAAGATGGCTGCGCCGCCGTGCGGCGCTCATCCCCTCCCAGCCTGCTTGCGCATCCGGGTTTCGCTGGAACCGGACCTTCAAAACCGGCGGCGTTTCGCGTTCGCCCTCCATCGTCAGCAGCAACCACTCGGCCGCGCGCGCCGCACGCTTCTCGCGCGATTCCTGGTTCTTGGGCTCCGCGACCCACTTGCCAATGTCCCGGCGCAACGCCGATCCCAGGCCATCGAACCAGCGCCGCAACTGCTTGTCTTCCCGCAAGGCCCCAGCCAGTTCCGCAGGTACAGTCGCAGGGCGCTCTTCAAGATCGGGCTCCAGCTCAATCCGCACCTTCGATCCCGCGCCCGCCTTCGCCGCCGCCTGCATCTTCTTATTGACGAGCAACACCCGCCCGTCGCCCAGAGGATTGGGCATGAGCGATGACCGAAAGGCGAAGCCCGCGATCATTCCGCGCACGCGCATCCCGCGCCGCTCCGGCCACGCCTTCTCAATGTCGAAGGGAATGCGTGCAATCACCCAGCGCAGGCGCGTGTTGTCCTGCTCTAAGATCGCAGTGAACTTTCGCTTTGCTTTGGCGGCCATGGCGATGGCATGATTCTGCCCGCTCGCGCGGCTCTCGCGCAATCCACTCGTTTCACCACCGCGAAATATTCACGTTATCCAGATAGGCCGTTGCGCTCCCGCCTCCGTGTCCGTCCAACTGAAAATTCGTGATCAGGTCCGGGCCCCATCCCAACGCAAACGAGGAAAAAACTGTCGCATTGATCGGATGCTCCACCCCGTCGAACCATACCGTGTGGTACGTGACTACGCCCGAACTGTTGTGCGAATAGTAGGCTTGCACGTGGTGCCACGCATTCTTGGTCCACGCCTTCGGATTGCACGGTTGATGGCTATGCGCCCAATGGTCGTGTTTCTTCTTTGCCGTTCCAAGGTTCAGCGTGAAGTCCCAGGTGTTTGAATACCCGTCGCACTGCACGCCCATAATCACGGTCTGGCCATTGTCGATCACCTGGTTCATGTCCATCTCAACATTGGCAATGTTGCTCGCCGAGGTCGTCAGGTACACCCATGCGTCGTAAAAGAAATTTGTGGATACCCGGTCCGCCCCAAAGTTGATCGAGTAGCGCTCATCCCCCGATCCGGTGTAATGGGTGAAGAACATCCGCGACGGTCCGTGAATCGTCGGCGAACTCACCAGCTTTGTATATCCGGTGGAGTGACCCACCGCTCCCTTGTCGCCGCTGGCGTTCCAATCTCCGTACGCCTGCAGGCTCGCGACCGTCTTTGCGTTGGAAGGAACCACCGACGCCGCCACGTAGTCGCGCTGGACCATCGCCTTCGCATTTCCATCCGGTAACGCATTTGACGGCGAAGGATAGGACGATTCGGCGGCTGCGCCGTCAACCGGGCTATTGCTAACTGGAATTGCTGTTGAGGGAAGGACGAAAACAGAAAATAGAGAAGACAGAATGAAAAACTTGCCTGCGACGTTCATGAACTTCCTTGCCTAGCCGTGCCGATGCTTCGCTAACGTTCATCCGCTCTTGAGTGGGAGCGGCATCATCGATTCTCTGGGTGGGTTGCTCTATTCGGCGCCAGGCCGACGACCTGGTTCCTCGCAACCTCTCGTCATTCAGCTTCAGCAGCGTCGGGAAAACGCTCGCGCTTGCAAACTGAATTCCGGTCTCGACCTCGACGACCTGTGACCCTATGCTGAAGTGCGTACCAGCACCCTTAGCAAAGTGTCACCTCATCCAGGCTTGCGACCAGCAGGCAACTTGAGGAATGTTCACTGCAATCCTTACACATTCTGTTGTGGATGAACAATCCATCCGGTATTTTTTTGCGAATATCATTCCGTCGCAACCGGTGAAATCACCGGTTCCTGCCATATCCCTGGCCGTCCAGTCTTCTACACTATCCCTCATGGAAGTTCTGTACGGAGTGCATCCCGTGGAGGAAGCGCTCAAAGCCGGCCGCCGCCGTTTCGACCACGTCCTGCTGGCACGCGAACGCGACGATGCCCGCCTCGATCGTGTGATTGCACTTTGCCGCGACGCCGGTGTCCGCACGCGCATCGAGTCCCGCGAGCAGCTCACCCTCCTCGCCAAAACTCCCGCGCACCAGGGCGTTGTCGCCCTGGTCCGCGCCCAGGAGTTCCTCGCCATTGAAGACCTCTTCACCGCCGACCTCACCCAGCCCGGCACCCGGCGCCTGATTCTTGCCCTTGACGGCATTGAAGATCCGCAAAACCTCGGCGCTCTCCTCCGCGTTGCCGACGGAGCCGGCGTCGACGGCGTCGTCCTCACCGAACGCCGTTCCGCTCCCCTCAGCCCCGTTGCCATCAAAGCCAGCGCCGGCGCCGCCGAGCACCTCCGCATCGCCCGCGTGGTCAATCTGGTGCGCGCCCTCGAAGAGCTCAAGCGTCAGAACCTGTGGATCATCGGCCTTGACGCCGGCGACGATCGCATCCCGCACACCGATTACGACCAGTTCGACCTGACCGGAGACTGCGTCCTCGTCCTCGGCCGCGAGGGCGCCGGACTCCATGACCTGGTGCGCCGCACCTGCGACCATCTGCTGCGCATTCCCATGGCCGGAGGCGTCAGTTCCCTGAACGTTTCTACCGCCGGAGCCGTCGTCCTCTACGAAGCCTTCCGCCAGCGCCGCCGCGCTTCCGCACCACCCACCGCCGCGTCCAAACCAAAAGCCACGAAACAGAAAGGCCTCGGCTCATGAACTTCCCTTTTGCCGGCATTTGTTTCCTGCTCTCCGCCGGCATCGCCGCCTCGTCAATGGCGCAGACCTCCACCTACACCCCGCCCGCGCAACAACCTGCCGTTCCCGCCCAGGACCCAACCCAACCTTCCGGCAAAGTCATCCTCTCCCGATCAACTGATGAAAGCGGGACCACCACCACCCAGGCTGGCCCCACGATTCCACCCGGCCCGCAGCAGGTCTCCGCACCCACCGCGGAAGACGCCGATCGCCACGCCGTAACCTTTACTGATTTCGACATGGACGTGCACCTGCACCCCGCCGATCAGCACATCGCGGTCCGCGCCCTCCTCACCCTGCGCAACGACGGCAAAACACCGCTTGCCCACATCCCGCTCCAGATTTCTTCGTCGCTCAACTGGGACCGCATCCGTGTCAATCTCAAGGACGTCCCGTTTCCCGTCGCTACTCTGAACTCCGACGCCGACCACACCGGCCGCCTCCACGAAGCCGCGGTCCCGCTCGCGCAGCCACTTGTCCCCGGCGCCACCCTACAGCTCGACGTGTCCTACTCCGGCACAATCAACCTCTCCGCTCAGCGACTCATGGTCATCGGCACCCCCGACGATGTCGCGCTCCACTCCGACTGGGACCGCATCGGCACCGAATTCACGGGCCTGCGCGGCTTCGGCAACGTTGTCTGGTATCCCGTCTCCAGTGTTCCCGTCATCCTCGGCGATGGCGCCCGTCTCTTCGATGAAATCGGCGAGCACAAGCTACGCATGGCCGGTGCTCATTTCCGCCTGCGTCTCACCGTCGAATTTCCCCACGGCCACATCCCCACCGTCGCCCTCATCAACGGCCACCCTGCGCCGCTCGCCATCGCCAACGCAGCTGCGACCGATACCGAAGTTGCCGGCGTTGCCACATCCGATTCCGGCGTCGCCACACTGGGCTACGACGCCCCCAGCCTCTTCGTCGCCATCCGCTCCGCCCACCCCGCCGTCAACACCACCATCTGGGTCCTCCCGGACGACGAACCCTCCGTTCCTGCCTGGACCACTGCCGCCGCCACCGTCACGCCCTTCCTGCAAAGCTGGCTAGGCCAACGTCCACGCGCGCAGCTCACGCTTCTCGACCTTCCCGACCCGCAGGACGCTCCCTTCGAAACCGGCGCACTCCTGGCCACCGCCATCCGCTCCGCCGCGCCCTCCGATCCCGATCAGCTCGACGGCATCCTCGCCCATGCACTCACCCACTCCTGGATGCAATCCCCGCGCGCATGGCTCTCCGAAGGCGTGGCTCACTTCATGGGTACGCTCTGGATCGAGAAAACCCGCGGACGCGATCAGGCCCTCGGCACTCTTGAAGCCTCTCGCCAGGCCCTCGCTCTCGCCGAGCCCGAAAGCCCCGGCCAGGCCATTGGCCAGCCGCTCGCCGAGGCCATTTCCCCTCTCTACTACAGAACCAAGGCCACGTACGTCTTCTGGATGCTTCGCTCCATTGTCGGCGACCCCACGCTCTCCGCCGCTCTCCGTGCCTACGACCCCAGCGCTGACGTTAGCCTCGGCTATGGCCAGCCCTCGACGGCCGGTTCCTTTCAGAAACTCCTCGAACAGGCCGGCAGCCGCCGCGACCTGAACTGGTTCTTCGGCGATTGGGTCAACGCCGACAAGGGGCTGCCCGACCTCAGCATCAAGACCGTGTTTCCCGCCACCGAAGAAGCCGGCAACTTCCTCGTCACAGTCAGCGTCGTCAACAGCGGATACGTCTCAGCTGAAGTGCCCGTCACCGTCCGCTCCGACACCAACACCGTCACCCAGCGTGTCTTGGTTCCGGCCCGTGGCCAGGCCAGCCCCCATCTGCTCATCCTTGGCAAACCGATCGATGTCCAGGTAAACGACGGCACCGTCCCCGAAACGCAGTCCACCGTCCACGTCACCAGGCTGACCTCAACCAGCAACGCTCCCACCCACCCCTAATCCTCAGCCCTGATCTTGTGATGGCACGGTTTTGGTCGAGCCGAATGGCAGGCAAGTGAAGGGTACGGGCTTCAGCCCGTACGAAAGCTTCCGACGAGTGAATTGCAATCAATCCACGCGGCGCAAGCCGCGCTCAAATCCAGGCAACCTCGGCTTCACGAGGTTTCCGGATCTCCCCAACTCTTCAAGTCCTCCGGCAAGTCCATTTCAAAAAAGACTGGACTTCCCTCGACCGACGCCGCGTACCATAAACCAGAACCACCGCCGGAACCGCCATGAATCCCGCCCTCCTCCGCTTTGACGGCGCCGTCATACACGATCCTGCCATCGACCGGTGGTTCGATCATCACCCCGTCGAACTCGGCTCCATCGCGCGCCACTGGTTCCAGCTAATGCGCGCATGCGGCGACGAAGTCCGCGAGCTGATCCACGACGGTTGCCCGACAATCTGTCTGGGCGATTTCCCCTTCGCCTACGTGAATGTCTTCACGGCCCACGTCAACGTAGGCTTTTTTCAAGGCGCCTCGCTGCCCGATCCAGCCCACCTTCTGCAAGGCGCCGGCAAGTTCATGCGCCACATCAAGCTACGCCCCGGTGTGCCCACCAGCACAGCAGCCCTCACTCATCTCATCGCCAATGCTTACGCCGACATGAAATTCCGTCTTGAAAACGGCTGACCGCGGAAACAGCCCGTCTCCTTCAAATTCCCGGAACCATCCGCCGCCATCCCGCGTACCAAACCACATGAGGATTACGGCCTTGCGATTCCTTCGTCTTTTTGGATCTTCCCTGCCCGCACTGGTTTTAACAGCCGGCGTCTTCAGCCCGGCCCAGGCTTCAGCCCAGGATTGGCAAAAGTCCTACCCCATCGCGGGCAAGGCGAATCTCTCCATCGCAACCGGAGACGCGGCGTTGACGCTGCGATCCTGCTCAGAGTGCCATGCCATCAAAATCAATGTCGATTGGCGCGATCGCCATCCATCCGACTTCAATTTGAAGGAAGTTCAGTCAGGCGACCAGGTAACCTTCCAGCTCGAAGAGAAGGCGCAGATGGGTATACACTTCACCGTCCGCAACTGGCACTCGCCGCAGGTCACCGTCGAGACTCCGGCATCCCTCGACCTTGAAGCCAAGACCTCCGACGGCGCCCTCAAAATCTCTGGCGTTGAGGGCAATCTGCAGCTCCGTACCAGCGATGGCGCGGTCGACGTTGAAGACGTCGGCGGATCGCTGCACCTCACCGCCAGCGACGGTTCCATCAAAATCCACAACCTCACCGGCACCCTGGAATCACGCTCGTCCGACGGTCGAGCCTCCATCGACGGCAAATTCAGCGGACTCCAGGTCCACACCAGCGACGGCAGTCTCGATCTCAACGTTCAGGAAGGCTCTCGTCTCGCGTCGTCCTCCCGCATTGAAAGCTCCGACGGTCACGTCACGGTCCACTTGCCGCACTCACTCGCCGCCGATCTCGACGTGCACGCCGGCGATGGCAAAATCGAGTGCACCCTGCCGCTCACCATGGACGGATTCAGTTCCGACCACGGCTCGGGACATAACCTGCGCGGACACCTCAATGGCGGCGGCCCAACCATCACAATCCACACCAGCGACGGCAATGTAAGCCTCAGCGGCCAATAACCGCACTGCACTGCTTGATCTCGGCCGACGCCGCCGGGTGCCCCATCCATTTCACGGCTCCATCGTGAAATGGGTGGGAAAGCACATCCACCAAAAAGCTGGGTGCCCCCGGTCCCTCGCCGCTGGGGACCGGGGAATCTTCTTGACATTTCCCTCAGGCATAACTAAATTATGCCTATGTCCGATACGCCTAAAGCCATAACCCCTTCCGGCGCACTCACCATGCTCATCCTCCGCGTGCTCCAGTCGAGCTCGCTGCATGGCTATGCCATCGCTCAGCGCATCCATATCCTCTCCAGCGATGTTCTTGGCGTCGAGGAAGGCCTCCTCTATCCCACCTTGCAGAAAATGCTCGTCAAAGGCTTTGTCACCGCGGAGTGGGGCATCTCGGAAACCAATCGCAAGGTCCGCTTCTATCGCCTCACTCCGGAAGGCCGCAAGCACCTCAAGGCCGAGCTCTCTGAATACGATCGGGTCACCCAGGCGATCCAGGAAATTCTGCGCACCGCGTAGCCGTTCTCGTTTCTTTCAGGAGGTCCATCGTGGGCGAACTCTACCGCCGCATCCGCTATCTCATCAATCGCCGCCGCTTCGATGCCGAACTCCAAAACGACATGGACTTCCATCGCGAAATGGCCGCCAATGCCGGACGCAATAACTTCGGCAACGCCCTGCGCATGCGCGAACAGGCGCAGGAGGCCTGGGGCTGGACCTGGCTCGATCGTCTCTTTCAGGATCTGCGCTACGCCGCGCGTACCTTCAGCCGCTCTCCCGGTTTCACCTTTCTGGCCATTCTCGTGCTTGCCATCGGCATCGGCGTCAACGTAGCGGCATTCACGGTCTTCGACGTGGTTGCGCTCGAGCCCCTGCCGGTCCGCGATCCTGGCTCTCTCGTCCGTCTCGAACGCAAAGCGCCCAATGCCTACACCGACGGAGCCCCCTACACCTCGCTCCTCTTCTACCGGCAGAACGCGAAAACTCTCTCGGCAGTCATGGGAGTGATGGGCATACCTCCCGTTCAGTTCGAAGACGACATCCAACAGCCCACCGCGTCCTTCGTCACGCCCAACTACTTCACCGAGTTGGGAACGCCCGCCGCTCTCGGCCGCCTCTTCGATCCCACCCGCGAAGGCGATTCCACTGCGCCTCCCACCGTCGTCATCAGCTATGGCTTCTGGCAGCGTCGCTTCGGCGGCGATGCGTCCGTCATAGGGCGCGTCATTCACATCGACAAGAAACCCGCAACCCTCATCGGCGTGCTTCCCTACGCCTTCGCGGCCCTCGGTGGCCGTGGCCCCGATGTCTGGATGCCCATCGTCCAGCAGCCCTACTTCGTTGAAGGCAGCCACTCGCTGACCGATCCCGGCGACTCCGCCGTGCGCCTCTGGGGTCGCCTCGCTCCGGGTGTCTCCGCAAAGACCGCCGGCGAAGAACTGCGCACGCTCACCAATGAATTGCGCCGCCAACACCCCAAAGACATATGGGACAACGAGTTCATCCTGGTCTCGCCCGGCGGACACATGCAGGTGATGAAGCCGGAAATGTACCAGGCCGCGGAAATGGTGGCCGTGCTCACGCTGTTGATTCTTGCCGTCGCCTGCGCCAATCTCGGCGGACTCATGCTCGCCCGAGCCGTCACACGTGAACGCGAAATCGGCATTCGCGTTGCCATCGGCGCCAACCGCGCCCGCATCTTCCGGCAACTGTGCACGGAGAGCCTGCTTTTAGCCATGTTTGGCGCTTTCGCCGGCCTCGCGCTCGGTAGTACGGTCATACAGATCGCCTTAACCAGAATGGACACACCAAAGTGGGTCAGCGCTGTGCCCGACTGGCGCGTTCTGCTCTTTACGGTCGTGGTCATGTTTATGGCCGCAGGCTTCTTCGGACTCATGCCGGCCTTGCAGATCGCTCGCCAGCGCCAGCACAAAACCATCGCCCGCCAAATTCTCATTGGCGCGCAGGTCGCGGCCAGCTGCATCCTGCTCATCGTGGCCAGCCTGCTCGTCCGCGCGACGCAACACGCTCTTTATACCGATCCGGGCTTTGGCTACCAACAGTTGCTTTCCATCGATCCACATCTGGGCCGGCATGGTTACGCGCCCCCTGCTGCCCAGGCCTACTTCGATCAAATGCAGGCCCGCCTTCGCGCCACGCCTGGCGTGCTTTCCGTCGCGCTCGTCAAGCTCCCGCCTCTCGGCCACGAAGTCGACCGCGAAACCTCTGAAATCGCCGGACGCAAAGTGCTCATCTATCCCAACTGGGTTGAGCCTGGTTTCTTCCAGACCATGAACATCCCCATCCTTCTCGGCCGCACCTTCTACCCGCTCGAAAAGAACGCCGTCATCGTCAGCCAGTCGTTCGCACGCCGGCAGTGGCCCAATCAGAACCCCATCGGGCAGCGCCTCGGGGACGACGATGCCACCAAGTCCCTCGTCGTGGGTGTCGTCGGCGATGCCCACATCAATGCCCTCAGCGACGACGACGCGACCGAACAGTATTGGGCCGCGCAGCCCGACGACATGCCCGGCATGGTAGTTCTCGCGCGAACCGCGGGTGCGCCCGACAGCCTTCCCCCCATCGCTAAGTCCATCAGCGAAAGCCTCGACGCGAAAGTCCCTACCGAGATCCGCCAACTCAAGCTTCTCTACCGCGACAATGTCTCTGGAATCGAGAATGCCGCAAAGGCGGTCACTCTCATTGGCCTCGTAGCCGTGCTCGTGGCCGGCATTGGCATCGTCGGGCTCGTCGCCTTCACCGTTTCGCAGCGCATGAAAGAGATTGCCATTCGCATCGCTCTGGGAGCCACGCGCCGACAAGTGTTGTCCGCGGTCTTGCGCCAATTCTCATGGCCCGTCGCTCTCGGCCTGCTCGCCGGTATCGCCATTGCCGCCCCGGCGTCCAGAGTCATGCGCATCGCCCTCTACGGAATCAATAACCTTGACCCGCTCAGCTATGCCGCTGCCATCGGCGCACTCATAGCAATCATCGCGATTGCCGCGGTACTTCCCGCCCGCCGCGCGCTCCGCTTGGACCTGGCAAGGATTCTGCACTATGACTAGCGAGGTGCGCGAACCAGTTCATCCCGTTCGCGCGAATTAACTCTCTACGTACTCCCAGAATGAGTCCGCCACCTCTGCGCCGTGGTCGTTCAGGATGCGCCGCGCCGCTCGCTCCACTTCTTCAACCAATCCGTGCAGATAATCACGGGAACGCGACACAGCGACCACCCCGATCGTCGCCGATTGCCACGTGACCGCTTC
>Ga0187851_10001951_pt1 | contig 18901 bp, 28 predicted proteins | sample June2016WEW_6_10_FD_132997 | JGI IMG/M metagenome (GOLD analysis project Ga0187851, IMG submission 132997) | Peatland microbial communities from SPRUCE experiment site at the Marcell Experimental Forest, Minnesota, USA - June2016WEW_6_10 | ecosystem: Environmental > Terrestrial > Soil >...
CAGCCGTTGCGCCTGCGAGACGGCACCCCCGTTACCAGCTTCACCAACATGGTGAAGTACGCGTCAGAGACCTCGGGATTTGGCGAAGGCACGATCTTCAACTGGATCAGGGCCTACCGCGACGGGGGCCTTCCGGCGCTGGCCGATCGCCGGCGCAGCGACAAAGGGCGCAGCAGATTCTTCTCGGCGTATCCCAAGGCCGCGTGGCTGGCCGCGTATTTATTTCTCGACGAGCGCGCCAGCGTGCGCGTCGCGCACGAAGCCATCGTGCGCGACCTGCAGCTGCTCGAAATTCCCGCCGAAGACGCGCCCGCCTACGAGACGGTGCGCGCCTGGCTGAAGCAGATGCCGGCGGCGCTCACGGTTTACGCGCGGCAGGGGCGCAAGGTCTATCGCGAGCGCATGGCAGCGTACCTGCGCCGTGGCTACACCGATGTCTGGGCGAACCAGGTGTGGGTGGGCGATCACATGATTCACGATGTGGAGTGCGCCAACGATCTGTTTGAAGACATTGAGTGGGGCGCGCCCATCAGGATCCGGCTGTCCGCGATGCTCGATTACCGATCACGCCTATTGGTCGGAGCGAGCTGGGCGTGGGAGGGAAGCTCACGCGCAATCGCAGCGACAATGCGGCGCGCAATACGCCGCCATGGGCAGCCGGAACATATCTACGTTGACAACGGCAAGGACTACCGCAAAGTGGCCCGCGGCGCAATGCCCGGCTACCTGCGCGAGTCGGCGCTCGCAGCGAAAGACTGGTGGCAGGCGGAACTTGAAGAGATCGGCCACACGGGGTTTCTGGCGCGGCTCGGCATCGCGGTCACGCACTGCATCCCGCACCATCCGCAATCGAAGCACGTCGAGCGATTCTTCCGGACTCTACATGAACGATTCGACAAATGCTGGCCCACCTACACCAGTGGCAATCCCTTCACGCGGCCCGATCAAACTTCTCTGGCCATGATGGATCACCGGCGCCTGCTGCGCGCCGGCCGCGTCAACGAAAGCAAGCATCCCTTGGCGAGCCGCTTCATCGTTGCGTGTCTGGCGTGGATCGAGGAGTACAACTCGACGCCGCACACGGGCGAAGGCATGGAAGGCTCGTCGCCGCTTCAGATCTTCGACGGCAACCGCAATCCGAATCAGAAGCCCGCGCCCGACCCGGCCGCGCTGGCGCTGCTATTGGCGGAGCGCGAAACGCGCCTGGTGCGCGAGTGCGCCGTCACGCTTGGCAAGCGCCGCTACCAGCCCGTCGACCCGGCCGGATGGATGACGATTCACGAGCGCAACGAGCGCGAGATTCTTGTCGCCTACGATCCCAGCGACTGGGAATCCGCCGCGGCCCTCGACCTGGACGGATGCTTCCTTGCGTGGCTCGAAGTGGAGGAGCTGGCGCGCTTCGCTCCCGGCAACGAGCATACGCAGAAGCAGATCGCCGAAAGCTTCCGCGCGCGCCGAGGTTTGGAAAAAGCCACGCGCGAAACGCTGGGCACCATCGCCCGCGTCGCCCGGTCGAACGGCGCGCAGTCGCCGCTTGAGGCCATGGCCGCGCGCCTGGAGATCCCCGGCGACGCTGCCGGCATCGTTACCCAACGCAAGCCCCGCTTTGCTCCAACTCTCGAACCTACGAACGACTTACAGCCAGGCGAACTTACCGACCGGCTGACCGCAGCTCTCTTGAGGAGAAACAATGCCGCTGACAACGGAACGTAAAGCGCGTCTTCAATCGCTCGGGTTGCCTCCGGATGAGGAGATGATCCGCCGCGCCCGCGCGTTTGCGCTGCGCGCCGGCCTCACCTACGGCGAATTCGCCGAGATGGCCGGCTTCAACATCAACACTTTCCGCGTGTGGATCTCCGGCAACTACGATCGCCACCACCGGCGCGACTCCAACACGCTGAACCTGCGCGCGGCCGTGAAGCAGGTCATCGACCGCTACGAGTTCGAGACCTCATCTCCCAATTCAGGCCCGCATTACTCGACGAGCGAGTTCGAGCGAGTTCGCAAATCGATGTGGTCTGCGCTGAGGCAGAGCACGGCGTTCCTGGTCGACGGCCCTCCGGGAACGCAGAAGACCTACACCTTCCGCCGCGTGGCCGAGGAGATCAACGCTTCGAGCGAAGGCCGCGCGGTGTATGTGTACTCGCGCATCGATCACGGCCCGCACGCCTTCCTGGTGGAGGCGTGCAGCGAGGCGGGGATCCCGAACCGCGGCATGATCGATCAGCTAGTGCGCAAGCTGCGGTTCTTTCTGGGCAGCGAGCGCGCGCTGCTCGTCGTGGACGAAGCACAGCACCTGCCGCTGAACACGCTCGAAGTGCTGCGCCAGCTTTTGGACATGCCGCCATTCTTCGGCGTGGTGCTGGGCGGCAGCCACGATCTTTCCGTCAGGCTGCGCAACTGGCAGATGGAGCAATGGCGCAGCCGCCTGCGCCGCAGTCATTTGCTGAACGGGCTCACCGCGGCCGAGGCGGAACACATCCTGGTCTCGGAGCTCGGCCCGCTGGCCGGGCGCGACATCGCGGATGCGATCGAAGGCGCGTCGGTTGAGGCGGTGCGCAACCGCAAGCCGTTCCGCTACATCTCCGCCCGCAATCTGTTTTTCGCTATTGAAGACGCGCGCGTTGCGGCGCACGAACCCGTGTTCGAGCCGGCGGCGCAGGAAGAGGCCATCGCATGATTTCAAAATCAATGATTTCAAAATATGGCTCGCTGGATTCTCTGCGGCGCCTGGTTAACACCGACTTTCCCGAGCGCGCGGAGATTGCCCAGCGCATTGTGCGGCGCGAAGGAATCTTTCCTCGCAGAAGCACTTTTATCGCGCGCCCCAGGGCATGGAGCGCGCCCAAATTCGATTACTACCTGCTCACCGGGAAGTGGCCATCGGGGCCGGCCATCTTCGCCTATCCGCGCCTCTGGTGGGAGCGGCTGATGCGCTGGGCGCCAACTGGCGAGCAGTTGCGCTCGATGGCAGCGTGGCTCGAATGCCTGGGCACGATGGCCGAGACGGCGCTCAAGCTTGCCGTCATCTGCGCGGGCGGCTACGTGCTCGGCGAAGTGATCTTCGCGTTCATGCCCGGCGGCGCGGCCTGGCGCTTTATCGAGGGGGTGCGCTGATGGCAAGGATCAGAGTCGTCAAAAAGGAAGGCACCATCATCGCCGAGAAGCGCGGCCACGGCCTGTTCCTGTGGCGGCAGCATCCACGGCGCGAATTCGGAGTCCAGGTGGAAGCGGTCCCGCCATCCTTCGAGACCTCCTGCGCGCGCTGCGAAGAGCACTTCCTCGTCGAAGGCGCTCGCAATCCGATCGTGGCCGGCCCGATCAACATGCCCTGCACGCGAAAGGCTGTGCGCCGATGATCTTCGACGCCATCCAGTGCGACGTGTGCATGCGCCAGAAGCAGGAGACCAACCACTGGCTGGTCGCCGTCGTTCGCCTCGGCACGGAAGGGATCCTCTTCTTGCCGGCCGAGGATGTTGAGACGCGGGAGACCAACTGCGAATACGACGACCTCTGCGGCGAAGGCTGCGCGTTGAAGCGGCTTTCGCGGTGGCTCAGTGAACTGAAGGCGGCAAGCTCCACAACGAAGTGAAAGGAAAACTATGAGCATTCAGGATCAGGTCTATCCTCCCCGGCCAACGCCGGAACAGATTGACGAGTTCGCCAGGCGCGTCATCGCCGCCAGGCTGGCGCAGTTCGGCGCGGCGGAAGCGGCAAAAAGAATCGAGGAGGAAGCGATCGCGCTGGTCGAGCAGTGGGGCAGCGTTCCCGCGCAGGCTGAGAAGAGCCGCCGCCTCAAGGGCCAGCTCGCCGAGCTTACCGTCACCAAGTCGGATGTGCTGGCCATCATCCACGATCGCGTGGAGACATTGAGGGACGCGCTCTTCGCGAACGGCTACGGCGCTTTCTTCTCGAAGCTCTTTGCCGAGCGCAGGAAGTGGGAAGTGGTGGAGGGCGCAGAAGCCGCGCTCAAAGCCGAGGCGCTGCCCAAGCGGCTGGCCGAGAAGGTGCTGAACCTGTGGGGCCGGTGCATCACCGTGAAGCCGAAGAAGGCCTCGCTCAAGGTCGCGATCGCCGATCCGGCGAAGGCGAAGCGTGCGAAGAAAGGCGGCGCGAAGTGACGCCACTCGACCGTCAAATCAAGAAAATCAACGAGGCTCTGCTCTGCGCGCAGTCAGCCGCGAAGTTCATCGACGATGAGCTGGGAGACGCGATAGTGACAGCGTGCAATCTCGTCGACCATTGCAAGGACGCACTCAAGGCCGCGGAGGCGATTCACGCGATCTGCTTAAAGATCTGGGAGCGGAAGGCGGGACGGCGCATGTCCGCCACGGCCGTCAAGATCACTGCGGCAGTGATGCTCACGGCCAGAAGGCAGATCGCGAGCGGGAAGGCTGTCTCGCTGGACGCTCGCAAACGCGCGCCGGCGAATTTGTTTCCGCATGAAGAAAGGGGCGCGAAATGATGATCGTGCGACAGATGAGGCTTAGCCGGTTCTACATCGTGAAGCGCGACGATCCGATGCTTGCGTGGACGGGGAGCCGGTGGGCGCATCACTCCGGAGGAATCCCGGTTGGGGACACTCAGATCTGCAATTTCGACACAGAGGCCGAGGCGCAGGAATACGTCGACTCGCTAACCCGGCCAAAACAGAAAGCCATTGCAGCTGCGGATGACGCGATCCCAGTGGAGGGCTTCGTGTCATGAGCCCCAAGCGCAGGCCCAACGAGGCGTGGAAGTTCTGGCAGCGATCGCAGGCGGCGCTCGACGAGCTGACTGGCGCGATGCAAACGATCGCAACGTTCGCCGCCGCCGAGCCTGCAATTGCTTTTCCGCCGCACCTGGTGAAGAAGGCGCGCCACGCGATCGATCGGTTCCAGGAGAACTTCTCGCTGCTGGTGCGCGAGCAAAAACGAAAGGCGGTGCGCTGATGCCGGTGATGACGATTCAGACCGAAGACGGCCCGGTCACCGCTTTCATCTGCGGCGGCCGCAGGCCGAAGCTCTGCTCCTTCTGCCACCACGGCGAAGTGACGCGGCTTTGCGATTTCAAGAAAGCTGGCGGCAAAACCTGCGACGCCGGGATGTGCGACGGCTGCGCAACCAACGTGGGCGCAGGGATGGATTACTGCCCCACGCACAAGTACTCGAAGCCGCTGCAGGCATCGCTGTTTGGAGGCGCGCAATGACGCCGCTCACCGAAGACGAAGTTCAGCGCGTGAGCCTGCTCTACGAGCTGCTGGATGCGAACTATGCCGCGCTGCGCGATTGCTCGCGGATCCAGCGCATGGCCGTGTTGCGCGGATGTCTCGCGGCCACGCTGATCGTCGACGCGAATCTGCTGGCGCTCTCGAGAAGCACCACGGCGGCCTGGACGCAGATTCAGCTGATCCTGAACCCGAAGCTCGAAGCCGCGCCGCAAGCGCCGCCGGTTCCCGATCCGCCCAAGGAGGTCATCCAATGAACACTGGCCTCTTTGAAACCCGCACCGATGCCGAGGTGCGACGCGACGCGGTGAACGCGAACGAACTGCGCATCCACGAAGTGCTGATGGGCGGCGCGCGTTGGCAACTGACGGAACGCCAGCGCAAGCTGCTGGAGCAACTGCGCGGACGGCAGGGACGGCTGCTCTCGATGTCGATTGCAGACCTGACGGCGAAGGGATGCGGCAGCCCGAGAGAGATCAAGGGAGACGTGCGCGAGCTGGTGGTTACGTTCGGGCTGGCGATTGTGAGCAGCCGCGACAGCGAGGACGGCGGCTACTTTTTCGCGACCTCGGCCGAGGAGCGGATCGCCGGCACGGCGGACTACGTGAAAGAGATTGTGGCGCTGGCCGAGCGCACGCGGGTCATCCGCAACGTCCACGATCTGCGCACGCTGTTCGGGCAGATCTCGGCTGAGATTGAAACCGCTCCGCGCGAGATTGAGACCGCGCCGACGGGGGATGCGAATGCCTGAGCGCCTGAAGGCCGACGATCTCGACGAGCTGGCCGCGCTCTATGCGCCGAGCAGCCGCGACAAGTATCTGCCGCCGGCTGTCGCGCGGCGCAGCGCGCAGATCCGCGCGCTGATTGAAGAAGTGAAGACGGGCCGCGAAAGCGGCGCCGAGAAAGGAGACAGCCATGCCGCAACTTCGTGAAAGCCATCCAGCCACCATGCTCGTCGTGGTCATTGGGCTTTGCATCTACGCGGTTGTGTTTTTCGCCATCGGCTTCGGAGCCGGGTACTGCTGGAGATAGCGATGATCTGCCGCTCGACAAGGAGCAACGAAGCCATGCGCCAGGCCAAAGCCGGCGTGGAGTTCGTGCAGACGTGCCAGATTCCGGGCTGCGGGGCGGCGATTCCGCGGCGGCATTTGATGTGCCCGCGCCATTGGTTCGAAGCTCCTGAAGCCTTGCGCGACGAGGTTCTTGAAACCTTTGCGGCATGGATGCACCGCAAAGCGCCGGTGACGCCGTATCTCACGGCGCGGCTGGCGACGCTGATCGCCGTCTGCGACCGGCACAAAATCGATGCGCGCGCATTCAAAGCGCAGCTCGCGCGCTGGACGAACAAAAAACCTGAAGCACTTTAAGGAGAAAAAATGCGACCGAAGAAAGTGATCCTCTGTGTAGACGGCAACGAGCAGGAGCTATCCGTGCTCAAGTTCACGCTGGAAACGAACGGCTATCGCGCGCTGGCGGCTCATAGCGGCCAGGAGGCGATCGCCATTTTTCCCACGACGCCCGAAATCGACCTGGTGCTGACCGACGGCAGCATGCCCCAGATGAATGGATTTCAGCTTGCCGAGCGGCTGAAGCGCATGCGGCCGCATGTGCCCATAATCCTGCTCGCCGAGGGAAAGGCCGCCACTGAAGAGTCCCACATGGCCGATGCGGTGATGGTGAAGGGCTGCACGCGGCTCGAACTGCTGGAGCGCGTGAAAGTGATGAGCGCGCGCAAGCGCGGCCCGCGCAAAGGGGCCGGGTGCAAGTTCATGCCGTTGGGCGACGGCGGCGCTCTGGCGCAGGAGATCGCCGAGCGGAGGACGGCATGAACCGGCAAGCCAGCGCGTTGCGCCAGGCCTGGATGCAGTTCGCGTGCCCCGTTTGCGGCGCCGCGCCAGGCCAGCGCTGCAAGATCGGGCCGGGCGCGTTTCGCACGATCTATCACTACGCGCGGCTGATGAAGAAGCCGCCGGCGAGCGAGACAGCCCACCAGGTGGAAGAACGGAGGATCGCGTGAACAAGACAGCTGAACCCCAGCAAGCTCTCCTGCTCGCTCCCGAGCCCGAGCCAGATCCGTCGAAAGAACTCAAATCGTGGGCGCTGGTGGAACTTTTCGGCCACCAGCGCATCGTGGGCTACCTTTCACAACAATCGTTTGGCACCGGCGTTCTCTTCCGCGTCGACGTGCCCGATCTAACCTCGTCGGGAAAAGTGATCCGCGTGGGCTTCACGCGCTACTTCGGACTTTCGGCGATCTACAGCATCACGCCGGTTTCAGAAGAGATCGTGCGCAAACTGTTGCCGTCGATCGACGGCACGCCTGGCGAAGCCAGGGTTCTGACGTCGCGTAGTTACTCGCGCGACGAGGAGGACGAGGAGTATTGAATTGGCGGACATCATCAAAACGTGGCCGGCGTGCATCCCCGCGAAGACAACAGCGCGCGTGTTCTCGGCCTACGATTCGCGATTTACCGATTACTACTTTTCTGTCGGCCGCGGGAAGCCAAAGCAGCCCGTGCGGTGGATGTGGTTCACCTATATGGGCCGCATCATCGGCCGCTTCATCATTTCGGGGATCGTGTGTAACGACGGCACACTCCCGAAGTTGTACAGGCTCGACGGCGGAGAAAGCGGCTGGCAGTTTCGCAAGGATTCATGGATCGCAGTTTGTAGCGCGCCATGCATTCGGCTCCATGAGCGCGTCTTCTTCAGCAGCTTTCGCGGCTGGCGTTATTTCGACTTCGAGAGCTACAGGGGCAGCGTGGATGCAAGGCACAGGATATGAAGCCACGGGAGAACGATGGAACAGGAGTACAGGCGGCAATGCCAGAGGATGGGATGCAAAAACCTGATCGAGCTGAGACACCGCGCGCAAAAGTTCTGCTCGGACGCGTGCCGGCAGAAAGACGGCCGCGAGCTGCGCAGGGCAGCGCGCCGCAACCGGCCGCCCGTGCTGTGTGACGAGTGCAGGAAGAAGCTGAACCGGAAGGAATGACGTGCAGATCACGAAGCCACAACTCGCGAGACTCCAGGTGCTCTACGGCCAGCTCGCCGCGCACGAGATCGGTGTCGGCACCGATCGCACGTCGCGGATCCGCTGGGCGAGCGAGCGGCTGCAGCGCGAGATTGCGAGCTTCAAGGATTTGACTCTCGAGGATGCAAACTTCCTGATTGACAGCACTCAGCAGCAGCTCGGCGTGAAGGCGCCGCCCGTGAAGCGCCTGAAACGGGCGCAGGCGCGGCGCGCGGGACTCGATGGCAGGGCAGACGGCGCGGAGTACTCCGCAACGCCGCAGATGGCCACCAGCGACGATCTGGCGCGCATTCAGCGCCTGCTCGACCAGCTCGAATGGAGCGCGGAGACCTTCCGCAAATTTCTGGAGTCGCAAAGGTCGCCGCTGGCCAAGCGTGCCGACAAAGCGATCCGGACAACTTCCGATGCCAATAAAGTGTGGTGGGGGCTGAAGCGCATCGCGCGGCAGAAAGGTGTTTGGAGGAAGAAGGCGTGAACGAATCCCCCTGCGAGCCCGACCAGCTCATTTTGCCCTTCGCCGAGAAAGAGTACGTGGACGTGTCGCGCACCGCGCGGATTCTGGGCGTGAGCGCCGCCACGGTCTACCGCATGGCGGAGATGAAGGACCGCGGCGGCCGCGCGCTGCTCACGCTGGTCTGTTACCGGCGCCTGGCGCGCAAGCGTATTCTGTATTCCTCGATCGTGGCCTTTTGCGATCACCTGCGCCAGCGCTATCTGATCGCCGATCGGCGCCCGAAGCTCGACCATCCTATGCTGCGCCACCGCGACGAAGATCTGCTTCCGTTCCCGCTGTCGGACACCATCTACTCGGCCGAGGCGCTGGCCGCGCTGGGCTACGAAGACAGCCGCCCACTTGTGCACCTCATCGAAGAAGGGCTGTTCGAGGCTTACCAGATCCTTCCGGCCGCGGAGAAGACATCGCCGTGGCGCATTTCGCGCAGCTCCTTCGCCGGGTTCCTGCGCCGCGAGCGCGACAAGCAGTTCATCATTGACCGCCAATCTTCCAGCGCGAGCCACCGGTAACTCGCGCGCGCGTGAAGATCGAGCCAAATGGCTTCGATCAGCATCGCCTCGGTCTCCATCAATAACTGGGAACTCGGGTCGGACGTGCAGCTGCGCATCTACCCGCTGGAGAGCTTTGTCTCGGCCGATGGCAACCTGAACTCCGCCGGCAATCCCAGCGAAGACTCCTCGCAAAACAACAACTTCTTTCAAGCGGTTGCCTGCACGCTCGCCGGGACCACGCTCACCATCGCGGCCTTCACGCTGGAGTCGACAACCGACTCGCCCGACAACCCATCGGCGAAGTACGGCGCATTCTTCTTCACAACCGAGGGGCAGAATCTGGGCGCATTCGCCGAGTTTGCCGAGTTCGCGCTGGCCGCCGCGCCGGCAAGCACGACGTGGGCGGCGATCGCCGCGGCACAGGGAGGCGCACTGTGAAGCGAATTATTTCGGCCGGGCTGCTCGCGCTCTTCTCTGCCGCCCTCGGCGCGCAGACCACGCACATTGTGGGCACGACGATCGTGGGCGCGGACGGCGCTGCGCTCCAATATGGCCAGATCACCATGCAGCCGGTAGACGCGAACGGCAATCCGATCAATGTGAGAGTCGGGTCGGGCGGCTTGATGGTTGCGCGCGCGGCGGTCTGCCTTATCTCAGGCGGCGCCATCACGACGGCATTGAATGGAACCCCCTGCACGGCGGTCGACACCACGCTCTCAGACCCGGCAAACTTCTGCTACAAGACAACGATCAGAGAAACCGTGAGCGGATGGACGGCGCCGGTGCTGCCCTGCGTACAGCCCTCTGGAACGACGTGGAGTTTCAATACCTACATTCCAGGCCCGTCTGTAACCGCGATGGTGATCGCCGGGCCTGCCGGGCCTGCCGGGCCTGCCGGCACATCGGGCGGCGCGGCCAACTGGCGCGGCGCGTGGACGGCGACGACGGCGTACGCAAAGAACGACGCATATACCGAGGGCGGCAACGGATATGTCGTAACGACGGCTTACACATCGGGCAGCACCTTCGGATCGACGGACACTTCGAATAGCTTGAATGTCTCCCTGTTCAACGGAGGCACCATCACCAACCCCCTGATCGCTCGCGCGGTCACCGGCAGCGTGAACATGCGGCTCAACCTGGCAGCGCCTCCGTACAGCGCAGACTCAAACTGCACCACGGGCAGCGACGACCAGGCCGCATTCATCGCCGCCGAAAGTGATGCGAAGTTCTGGTCGCCGCCCGCGATCATCGAACTGCCGCGCGGCTGCTACCTGACGAGCACGATCCCGTTCAAGGGCGTGTCGATGGAGGGGCAGGCCCCGGTCGGCGTCAACCCGGCATACCAAAGCGCCGGCACCGTGATCATGGGCAAGCCTGGCCAGGACGTTATGGAGATGGCTGACCCCACCACGATCACCGGCAGCGCTTACCCCCAATCATGGTCGCTGAGCGATATCGTCTTCCAGGTTGACGACACGGTGGATGTGTCAGGCACAGGCTCATTCGTCAACCGCTGGCCGGGGCGCTGGGTTCAGGATGCGGCCATGACCAGCGGAAGCGCGGTCTTCACCTCGCCGAATGCGATCGTCGGCTGCGGTGATGTTGGCCAGGCGATCCAGGTCAACGGCGCGGGCGCCAGCGGCGGCAACCTGGTTACCACCATCGCCTCTGTGTCTCCCTGCGAGACGAATTACGGCAGCGCAACGCCGTCGTGGCTGACCGTCACGCTTGCGGCGGCGGCATCCACAACGGTGAGCGCTGCGTCGGCATATATCTCCATCGCGGGGCTGCCCGTGACCGCGCAAATTGGGAACGCGGGATTTGCCGCGGACTGCAAGGACGGCAACAGCGCGCATTGGACCGCGACCGGCTCGCCGGGAATCAACGGAGTGTTGCTCACGAATGTGAAATTCTACGCACTCCACAATCAGAATCACACCGTCGGCCTGTACACGCAGGGCTGTTACGCGCCCTACGACTTCACGGCCAATCATGTGAGCGCATGGGGCACCGTGTTCGGTGTGGTCTTTGCGCCGCCCGCGTTGGATGCTTACGCCTTCCCTGGCCTGCAGGACAAGTTCCGCTGGGTCGGCGGCTATCTGGAAAGCCCGTACCCGTGGATCAGCTACAACGGCAGCCAAGCGAAGCTGGAGGATATACAAATCTACACCGGCACGGGGATCTATGGGCCGCAGATCATGGATGTCGGCAACGTCTATGGCGACTTCACAGTTGGGTGGACGATCAACAATCCCGAAATGGAGGGGCCTGGCAGCGGGTTCATTGGCTACCGTATCGAGGGCGCGGACATCGATGTGTCCAATACCGCGTTGGGGGGAAATCTAGGGGGAACGGTTGGGCCGATTTGGGAAGCATCCGACTCGACCTGCCGCCAGTGCAATGGGTACGGCACCATGCTGCTGGCCGGCTCCCGAAATAATATCGAGATCGTCAGTGGCGCGGGCGCCGGCCCAGCCCTGAGCGTAGTCAATGCGGGCGCTGGCAACCAAGTCACAGGGCGCGGCTATGAGCAATCACCGCTCCACGGCGAGCCCTCCAGCCGCAAAGGCACGCTGACTAAAGCCCAGCTCGACCAGCCGGTGGGGATCGAGACAACCGACTTCATCAGGGGCGGAAACGTCGCCAGCCCCTACCCGAACGACAACGACCTGATCTTTACGCCACATGACATCGATTTTGGGGGCTACCTTGAAGCAGATGAGTTGCGGGTTGTGCCCGACGCCTCGGCGAGATATGGCGACTATTTTGCGTGGCCCAATGGGGCTAACAGCGCCTTTTATTCTCTGCACACCCAAAACTCCGGCGGCAACGCGATCATCGGCGCGCAGATCCCGCCGACCCAGGCAAGCGTATATGTGAGCGCCAAGTGCCCAACCTCAACATCTTTCACGGTGACTGCGTATGCGGGGTCAACGAGTCTTGGCTCCGGCACCGCGACGTGCTCGGCGACCTCCTATAACCAGGCCGAGGTGAAGGGCGCAAACTTTGCCGCATACTCCGGCCAGTCCTTCACGGTTAGCGTCTCGACAGCGAGCAGCGATGCCGAAGTTGAGTATGTCGGCTTGCGCGTGTATCAAGCGAACTACAACGACTACCAGCCGGCGAGCCAAGCCACCACCGTGAACGGGCACCCTCTCTCTTCGAACGTCACGGTGAGCGCGTCGGACATCAACACGGGCACGCTGCCGCACGCGCAGCTGCCCGCGCTGACCTCGGCCGACATCCCCCCCAATGCGGCCAACACGACGGGCATCGCGGGCGGCATCAGCGGCGACGCGGGCACGGTCACAAGCACAACGGGGACTACGACGACGGCGCACACCTTCAGCACCGCGTTCAGCTCGACGCCGAATTGCGTCGCGGCGCCGCTTTCAAACGCGGGCGCGTGGTACTTCTCCACGCCGGCCAGCACCACGTCGAGCGGGGTGATCACCTATGCGACCAGCGGCGCGCAAACCTTTAGCGAGATCTGCAGCGGCCCGGGCGGTGCATGGTGAAGCGCGCGAAGCAACTCGCACTCGCAATCACCCTGGCGCTCGGCTTGACCGCGGCAGCGCAGACGCCGACGGCTGTGACGATGATCAGCCCAGCGCCGGGCAGCACATTGACCTCGCCGACGATCACCTTCACCTGGAACGCGGGAGCAGCGGGGACGACAGGCTACGGCCTTAACGTTGGCACAACGCCCGGCGGCGCGGACCTGATCAATATCGGCCCGCTCCAGGGCACCAGCGTAACCGTGAATGTGCCCACCAACGCGACCACACTCTACGTGCGGTTGTGGACAGAATTTGGCAGCCCGACGAGCGCCGCGAATCTTGCCTTCAACGACTACACGTACACCGAGTCCATAGCAGCTACGAGCGCGTTGACCGGGCTGAGCTGCGCCGCGTCATCAAGCAGCGCCGTGGCCTGCACGGTGACCATTGCGCCGGCTGCCCCGAGCGGCGGATTCGTGGTAGAGCTTGCCAGCAGCTCGAGCACGATCACCGTCCCAGCCTCGGTGACCGTGCCTGCCGGGGAAACCTCCACCAGCTTCTCTGGAACGGTGAATCCCGTTGCGATCACGGCGCAAGCCGGGACCGTCACAGAGACTTCGACAATCAACCTGGCCGCGCAGGTGACCGTGGCATACGAGGTGAACCTGACATGGGATGCGCCGGCGGCGTCGTCTGATCCGGTGGTTGGTTACGACGTGTTTCGGGCTCCTGGCGGTTCGAGCGTATATGCCCAAATCAATAGCGGCCCTGTGACCGTGACCGCCTTCACAGACGACGCCGTCGTGGAGGGGAACACGTACGACTACCTCGTCGAGGGCGTCGACGCGGCGGGGAACAACAGCGTGCCGTCGAACATGGCGGCGGTTGCGGTGCCGTGACGAGGATCCATGCGGCATGAACTTGCGATAGCGATCTTTTTTTTGGCCGGGGCCGCGTGCGCCGCCGCGCAGACGCCGAGGGTGTATTCGGTGCATCTGGCGGACTCCGCGGGCAACCCGCTCACAGGGACGCTCGAATTTACGCCGACGCTGAGCTCGGGCGCCTCCACCTGGTATCGCATGCCGGGCGGCGGAACGGCGACGAACGCGCCGATCCTGGCGCAGGCGGCCGCCGGCGCTTTTTCCGTGGTGCTGCCCGACACGACACTGACGAGCCCCGCGAACATCTGCTTCGCGATGAGCATGTACGGAGGAAAGGCGATCCCTGGTTATCAATGCCTGCAGCCGCATGTGACGCCGGCAAACGGATCGGACTGGTGCCAATCGGGCGGATGCGACCTTGACAACTACGCTCCGAACCTTGCGCCTCCGGCGGCGACGATCGGCTACGTGCAATCGGTGAACGGCTGCGCGGGAGTGTGCACGGTAGCCGCCACGGCTGGAACGGAAGTGCCCACTGTTGGCGATTCCGACGTGACGGCGCAAACGGCTTCGCAGTCGACGGTGAACGTGGTGAGCACCGTGCCGGCGACGGGCAAGTACAGAATCAGCTACTACGCGAATCAGCACGCGACTTGCGGCAGTGGCACGGTAACGGTGCTGTTCACCTTTAGCTGGGTTGATCCCATCAGCGCACGCGCGGCTCCGAGCATTGCTCTCACTATCGGGCCAACGCAAGCGCCCATCACGGGATCGATCCAGGGCGCCATCCCCATCTATGTTCTGGCAGCAACGGCTGTCACTTACACCTCGACCGTCACCGGATCCTGCGCGACCGGTGGCCCAGCCAGCTATGACGCGCACATCGCCGTGGAGGAAATGCAATGAAGAAGCTGTTGCTGTTGGTACTCGCACTCGCATTCGTCTATCTCTGCGGTCTGACGGCTTCAGCCCAGACCGCCAACTACCCCGAGGTCTGGATCATGCCAAGCTACGCGGCAGACACCGGCTCGGCCAACGCAATGGTGGCAACCGTGACAAGCTGCCCCGCTGCCTACACCACGGGCACCCCATACAAGATCCTGCCGGGGCACGCGAACTCGACGACCACGCCGACCCTCAATTTTTGCGGGTTGGGCGCGAAGACGATCACGAAGTTTGGGCAGGCGCCGGTAGCCGCGAATGACATGATCACGACCGCCGTGGCTGTGCTGATCTACGACGGGACCGACATGGAGCTGCAAAACCCGGAGACCGTTTCGAGCTTGAGCGGCACCATCACCAATGTGGGCGTAAGCGGCCCGATCACTGGCGGCGGTTCATCTGGATCAGTCACCATTGGCTGCACAACTTGCACCACCTCCGCGGCCGCGCTCCCGAGCACCGATTTAATCACTGGCGCCGGCAGCCAGGCCGAGCAGGCCAATACAAACGATCAGGTCCAAAGCAATGGAATCTTTTCGCTCTACGACAACTTGACCACCGCCGGGCTGGGCCTTGACACCGTGCTGGGCGTTTCGGATGTGACGGCGCAATCCGCCTCGCAGTCGACGGTGAACCTGCTGGCCTCAACCCCGGCGGCCGGGCATTATCTGGTGCGCATTTACCTGGATCAGAATGGGCTGTGCACCACCGGCACGGGCCTGGCTTACGCCACGGTCAGTTGGACCGATGCAACACACGCGCACACAGCGCAGACAGTGCCTTTGACGCTGGCGAATACTTCTATTTCGTCGCCCAATGGCTACATCGACGCGGCGATTCCGCTCTGGTCCGCGAATGCGAGCGCGATCAGCTATACGACCACCTACACCGCTTGCGCGACCGGCACGGGAACCTACGATCTGCATGCTGAAGTTGAGCGGACGAACTAACATGAAGCGCGCCGGCTTCATTCTCGCCCTCGCGCTCTGTCTGCCTGCGTTCGCGCGCGGGCAGACCGGGACGCCGAGAACCATCACTGCGCTCGCGTTCCAGGAAGGCGCGCCAGGCGGATCGGCGCTCTCGACGGGCGTCATTTCGTACGTCGTGATCCCCAAGGCCTGCACGCTTGTCGGCTGGGATATCGACGTGGACGCCGGCACGGCCACCGTCGCGACGTGGAAGGTTGCGACCGGGACGGCGATTCCGACGGTGTCAAATACGATCTCTACCAGCGGCGTCGCCATCTCGACCGGGACGGCGATCCGCAGCACGACGCTGAGCGATTTTACGACGACGAGCTTTGCGGCCGGAGATATCGTGGCGGCAAATATCTCGGCGGTGTCGGGCGTCGGCTTCATCAACTTTGAGCTGGAGCTGACCTGTGCGCAGTAGGATCCTGATTTCCGCGCTCCTGCTGTGCGCGGCACCCGCGTGGGCTGCAATCTCCGAGCCTGCCGGGTGCGAGGCCGCGGCGAATAACTGCACGCCCTCGAACGCGAGGGTGGGCGACGTGCTGGTCGGGATCGGGCGCCGCCTCGGGTCGGCGACAGCGCCAACGAACCCAACGGGCTGGACCAGCATTACGACGGCGACCGTCGGCTCAAGCACGACGGAGATCGCGTACCGGATCTCTTGCAGGATCGTGGGACCAGGCGCGCAAGCGGCCGTGACTTTCACGAACGCGGCGGATGTGGCGATTCAGATCTATCGCGGCGCCAACGTTTCAGGCTCGCGCTCGTGCGGGGCCATCGGAACCCCGGTGAAGAACGGGACCACCAGCACCACGACCTACACCTACGGCGGCGTGACGCTGACAAACGACGGCGGCTCCAGCACAAGCTGGGTTGCCGGCTTCGGCATGCTGTCAGCTACATCGTCGGGAGGCACGAACGCGCCCACGGGAATGACGCAGCAGCAGGTGACGTCGGACAGTTTGCTGGCGGCGCAGGATACGAATGGTGCGGTGAGCTCATGGTCCTCGACGAACGTGACGGGAGGGACCAGCGTCAACTACGCCACCGCGACCTTTGAGGTGAACGCAGCACCCGCGGTGAGCGCGTGCAGCAGCAACTGCGCGGGCATGGTGGACACGAAACCTACCGGGTCGAACGACACCATCGATACGCCGGCGACCAACGCCACCACATTTCACATTTCGCTTCTGAATCCGTCGCTCAGCGGGAATGCCGTCATCTGCGGCTGGACCGGCAAAGGCACGACGACAACCCTGACCGTGACCACGGATAAGAGCCAGACGTTCTCGAATGCCGTCTCGGGCAACGACGGCACCTATATGATCGGCATTCGATATCTGACTGGCCTCACCGGCGGCACCAGCGTCACGACGTGGACCTTTGGCGCTGCGGTCAGCGATTTTACGGCGCACTGCACGCAGTACTACAACGTGAGCGCCCTTGACGGGACGCCGCCTGCCGTGGCGACGGGCGTCGCGGGCAACGCTTTCATGGCCGCGAACAGCATCACGCCGAGCCAGACGGGCGATCTGATCTACGTGTTCGCGGCACCCACGGGCGGCTTCTGTTGCAACGCGTGGAACTGGTTCCTGCCTGGGAACGGTTTTCACTTGAAGTCGGTGAACAACTTCCTGAACGCGGCGTCTGAATCGTTGAGCTACGGCAGCACGTCCGCAATTACGCCGACGATCTTCACGAGCAACGGATCGACGAACTTTAACCTGGCGGCAGCAGCCTTCAAGACATCGAGCACGGGGACTGCACCATCGGGGATATGGCTCGCGTGCCAGGGCGTGGCGTACGCGAACGCGACGCCCTATGTGATGCAGAATCCCTGCGATTTTGCGGGAGTCAACACACAGGCGATGCTCTCGAACACTCAGGACAGCGACGACAAAATCAACTCGGTCAAAGACGCTTTCGGCAACAGCTTCACGATGGTGGATCCCGGCACGGTCTACCCGATCGGCGCGTACGAGAACAACGCCGCCGCAGACATCCCATCGAGCGATGCTAACTTTGAGACGATCACGTTTGCCGCGACGCCCGGCGTTGAGGTGCTTCTCTACGATGTGGCCAACGCGGACACGTCGGCCTTCGACGGCGATGTGACCAACGCTGGTTCGCAGACCGCGCAGGGCGGCTCGACCTGCACGAACTCGTCGAACTCCAACTCGACGATAACCGGGACGCCGACGACGAATCGCAAAGGGATCGCGCTCTTCGTAGAGGATAACGGCGACGGCCCCGACGGATGCGGCACGCCGACCACGGGGGCTACGGTGGACAACTGGTGGTACGGCGGCCAGGATGACGGCGACAGCTACGGCTACACGTCGAGCGGATATGCTCATGTCCCCTACACCTCTAATGCGTCGCTGACTTATACCAACGAATGGGCAAACACTCAAGGCGCGAGCAGTTTCAACAACCTGATGATGTTTTTGAAGGCCCCCGCCAGTGCGGCCATGCAGCATCGCGCTTTTGTGATTCCGTGAGCGAAATTCCCTGCCCGGAGGGGTCGTTTTTGGCTGGCCGGTGCGCGATGGTGATTGTTATTAAGTAGTAAAGGGGGGCGGTTTTGGGCTGGTGAGTGGCTTTTGGGCGGTTTTCTGTGAGGGTTTCAAGGGCTGCAGGGTGAGCACAGGCCTTATTTGATGCGGGGTTTGTAGTTTTTTGGTTTTTTTTGCGTGGCGCGGAATTTGGCGCGCGTCATATTGTGGGACTTACTAGGTCACGGCGAACGTGGAATCAACGACTTGCGGCGATTTTGGGCGCAACTACTCTCATTTAATTCCTGTATCGCCACCCCGGCGCGGCGACGTTGAAAGCGGCGTTTTACCCGCTTCAATCCTGCCGATTCCCGCGACCGCCCGCCACATCCCACCACTACAACTTAATTTCTGTACTCACAACGCGCCCGCGCGGCCAGGCACATGCCTCCCCATTACAATATCTGTGTGACTCATTTGCCCCCAATTGATCTCGTCGATGTCGTCGGCGTCGGCCTCAACGCCACGGACACCCTGATCCCGCTCGACAATTTCCCCGAGCCCGGCTCCAAAGTCCAGTATTCCAGTCGCTCAGTTCAGCCCGGCGGCCAGGTCGCGACCACAGTTGTTGCCTGCCAGACCTGGGGCCTGCGCACCCGCTACGTGGGCAAGCTCGGAGATGACGATGCGGCGCGCCTGCACAAGGAAGCCTTTCGCCGCCTCGGCGCAGAAGCACAAATCGTCACCGTCCCCGGCGCCGCCAGCCTGCACAACGTCATCCTCATCGACGCCGCAGGCGAGCGCACCGTCATCTGCCAGCGCAACGAGCAAATGGTTCTTCAGCCCTCGGACCTTCGCCGCGAA
>Ga0187851_10001952_pt1 | contig 18894 bp, 18 predicted proteins | sample June2016WEW_6_10_FD_132997 | JGI IMG/M metagenome (GOLD analysis project Ga0187851, IMG submission 132997) | Peatland microbial communities from SPRUCE experiment site at the Marcell Experimental Forest, Minnesota, USA - June2016WEW_6_10 | ecosystem: Environmental > Terrestrial > Soil >...
AGATGACTTCACGATAGGCCTGCGGATCTTTTTCGGCAACGATTTCGACAGCGGTGAAATGGCGCGCGAGCCCAGAGCGGGCCAGCTTGTCGGCCTGCTCGGCGTGGTTGCCCTTGGTCATCAGGATGAGATGATGCCGGCCGGCGAGATCGGGCAGGGTTTCGGCCACTCCGGGCAGCAGTTCGATCTCCTGCTCCGCGATGGTGCGGGCAAAGCCGCGAATCTGCTCGCGCTTTTCTTCGCTCACTGGCGCCGGGCTGAGGCGTTCGAAGCAATCCACGAGCGATTGGGTAAAGCTGGAGAGCCCATAGCCATAGGCGAGGATGGTTTCACGCTCGACGGCGTTGAGGGTCTGCCGCACCTCGGCGGGCGAGTGCTCCTTGTGATCGAGGAAGCTGATGAACGCGGCGATCGCGCGCTCAAAGTAGACGTTGTTTTCCCAAAGCGTGTCGTCGGCGTCGATCAAAAGCGTTTTGCCGGCTGGGAAGTTGGGCATGGATTCGATGGTACAAGCTGTCAGTTGAGCGGTTCCAGCACTCGATTGCACGCCGCCGCAGATTACGCGCCTAACTCGTTACGAATGGTTGCGGCGATAGCTTCGGCGTGGCGGCGCATGGCCTCCTCGCTTTCTGCCTCGATCATCACGCGGGCCAGAGCTTCGGTCCCGCTGTAGCGGATGACGACGCGGCCTGAATCTTTCAGCTCGTTTTCGGCAGCGCGGATGGCCTTCACAACCGGAGGGATCGCATCGAGCGGCTTCTTCTCGCGCACCTTCACATTTACGATCACTTGCGGAAAGACCTTCAAGTCGGCGGTTAACGCCTCAACCGACTGGCCGCTGCGGGCGACGAGATCGAGCACCACGAGAGCTGTTAGCAGGCCGTCGCCAGTGGTGGCGAGATGGGGAAAGAGAATGTGGCCGGATTGCTCGCCGCCCAGTACGGCATTGTGCTTCTGCATCTCTTCGAGCACATAGCGGTCGCCGACCGGCGCGCGCAGCATGCGAATGCCGCTGCGCTTGAGGGCCGCCTCGAGGCCCATGTTGGACATACTGGTCGCGACGACGATGTCGCCGGTCAACATGCCGCGGGCCTTAAGATCGCGCGCCGCCATCAGCAGGATGGCGTCTCCATTGATCACGTTGCCCTGCGCCCCCGCCAGCATGCAGCGGTCGGCGTCGCCGTCAAAAGTAAGTCCAATCGACGCGCCGCGGGCTTTCACTTCTTTTGCGACATATTCCGGATGGAGCGCTCCACACCCAGCGTTAATGTTGCGGCCGTCGGGCGCGATGTTGAGTAGAGTGAGGCTGGCTCGGCCGTCACGGTTCAGGCGGCGAAACAGTTCGGGCGCGACGGCGGCAGCGGCGCCATTGGCGCAATCGACCACGATGGAGAGGTCGGCGAGCCAAAGGTCGGGGACGGAATCGATGAGGAACTGAACGTAATCGGCTTGGAACGCCAGGTCCTCCTCGACGGGAGTAAAGGAGCGAGGATCGACGACCTTGACTTGGGAAGCGTGATGCAGGATCTCCGTCTCCATGGCCAGTTCGACGGCGTCGGGCAGCTTGAAGCCATCGCCGCCAAAGAGCTTGATGCCATTGTCCTGCCAGGGATTGTGCGAGGCGGAGATCACCACGCCGGCGTGAAAGCCGTGAGTGCGGGCGAGAAACGCCACCGCGGGTGTGGTAATGACGCCTGCGCTCTCTGCCTCCGCCCCGGCTACGCGCAACCCTTCCGCGAGTGTGGCCGCGATCCAGGGACTTGATTCGCGCGTGTCGCGGCCCAACAGAACGCGGGGCTTGTCGGCGGTTTTCCTGAGCGAATGAGCTAGAGCGAGCCCGACGGCATAAACGGTTGTTGGGTCCAGCGGTGCTTGGCCGGCGACGGCGCGAATGCCATCCGTGCCGAAGAGTTTGCGAGCATTTGCGGTCATGGTTTCGATTTCTTGCTTCCCGTGCCGGGAACTGATGATGGGGGTGAAGGGTCTTCCACGCGGCTCAGAAATGCCCCGTCGGCAAGGCGCGTGGTGAGAGGGTCGCCGGCTGCGATCGAGCTTATTGAGCGAACGAGGGCCCCGTCGGCGGCAAAAACCAGGGCATAGCCACGGTCGAGAACTGCGAGCGGCGAAAGGGAGTGGAGACGGGCGTCAAGTGCGGCCAGCCGGGAAGCGGAGGCATCAATATGGCGTTCCAGGCTTCGGTTGAGGCGAGCACGAAAGTCCGCCAAATGCTGGAGCAGATGCGCCAGTCGCCGGTGCAGATCCTGATGCAGGATTGCGGCAGCCAACTGGGCGATGCGTTTTTGACCACTGTGCAATTTCTCCGAAAGAGCTTCGTCGAGCCGCTCCACTGCGTCGTCGAGCCTCTGGTTCAGCCGATAGAGGCCGGCGGAGACGCGCGATTCTGCGCGACTGACCGGTACGTGCGCCAAGCACTGGCGTGCGTGCAGGAGCTGAAATCGCGCGGCGCGCTCCAGGCGATGCGCCTGCGTCGCAAGGCGTTCGGCGATCTTGTGTTGCGCCTCGGTGATCAGCTCTGCCGCGGCGGATGGAGTGGGCGCCCGCAAGTCAGCGACAAAATCGGCGATAGTGAAGTCGGTCTCGTGTCCGACTGCAGAAACGACCGGCAGCCTGCTCGATGCAATCGCGCGCGCCACACGGTCGCTATTGAAAGCGGCCAAATCCTCAAGCGAACCGCCGCCGCGAGCGAGCACTATGAGATCGACGAGGTTCGCAGAGTTCAATTCGACAATGGAGGCTTCAAGTTCGGCCGGCGCGGCCTCACCCTGGACGGCGACCGGAAAGAGCAGGACGTTCAGGCCGGAATGTCGCCGGCGCACGATATTGAGAAAGTCGCGAATGACAGCGCCGGTGGGCGACGTGATAATGCCCACGGTGCGAGGAAACAGGGGCAAGGGCCGCTTGCGCCCGGCGTCGAAGAGGCCCTCGGCTTTGAGCCGCTCTCTCAGTTGCTCGAAGGCAAGCTGCAAGGATCCCGCGCCCACAGGCTCCATCGTCTCGGCGATGAGTTGCAACTGGCCCCGCTGTTCGTAGACGCTGGCTTTACCCCGAACCAAAACGTGCAGCCCGTCTTCGGGGCGGAATCGCAGGAGCATGGCCTGACGGCGAAAAAGAACCACGGGGAGCTGGGCTTCTGCATCCTTGAGCGTGAAATAGACGTGACCTGAGGGTGCGGAGCGGAAATTGGAGATCTCCCCCTCGACCCAGACATCGCCACAAGCCTTTTCTACCAATTCCCGCATCTGCGCCACCAATTCGCGCACCGGCCAGATGCGGCGCATGGGTACGGGCTCTTCGAAGACGAAGTCCAGTTGCGGTTCGATGGGATCGCGACGAGTCACTGCCATGAGTTTAATTGAGCAAGAGCCGAAACCAGCTTCACGTCAGAAAGTGCTCTTGCGGTTCTCGATCAGTGAGCGCAGTTCTGCGACAGTTTGTTCAAGATCGTTGCCCGAATTGCCATCAGGAGCGCTCTGGGGCGAGAAAGAGATTTCGAGCTCATGCGCCAAATCGGAGCCGCGCTTTAGACCAAAGGTGCCGAGCACTCCCGCTAGTTTGTGCGCGGCGGCGTGCGCAGCCTCGCGGTCAGAAGCATTGAGATTCTCTTGGGTGACGGCCGAGGCCGCAGACTCCAGCACAGCGATGCGCTGCTTCATCTCTGGTAGAAAACGCGCCCACAAGCCGTCAAGCGCCTCGGTTAGCTTGGGCTGTGGCGGCGCGCCGGGTTGGTTTGGGCGATCCATGAAGGCATGAGTGTCAATTCCAGCCCAAAGCGCTGGCGATTTGCGTCGAGAGCGTGAGCGGATCGAAAGGCTTGAAGAGGACGGCTTCGACGCCGAGATCGGCGAAGCGGCGCTGATCGTTGCCTTGCACCTTCGCGGTCAGCAGCAGCACGGGGATGCGGGCCGTGGCCGGATTCTGGCGCAATTGGTGAAACGTGGTTGGTCCGTCCATGCCCGGCATCATCACATCCAGCAGGATGGCGTCGGGACGCTGCTCGGCGGCACGCGCGATTCCCTGCGCGCCCGAACTTGCTCGAATCACTTCCCAACCCGCAACACTCTCCAGGCTCAACGCAGCCACTTCGCGAATGTCGTCTTCATCGTCGATGATCAGGATTTTGCGGGCCACGGCGAAACCCCTCCGCACACATTTTCAATGGGCCGAACGCTGGGTGTCGATGGCTGAATGGTTGAAATTCGAGCAACAGGAGCAAAGCCAGTTACGCCTTAGGCACCGGCGACTCTGCGGACTGCGCGTTGCTTGCCTGGCGCGAAGAACGGAGCATGGTCAGCACCAGGGCTTCGAGCTGCTGAGGCTGGACGCGAGTCTTCGCCAGGAAATAAGTGGGGCCCAGTGTCAGATTGACGCGCTCCTCAGGCGTAATCTCGCGGCCGGAGTAAACCACCAGCGGTAGCCGTGCAAGCTCCTCATGCTGTCGCAGATAATCCACAACGTTGAAGCCGTCTCCGTCGGGCAGGCCAATGTCGAGCACCAGAAGATCGGGCGGAGAAGCGGAACACTCCTCGATGGTCTCCTTGAGGGAATGCGCGGTTCGCACGGTAATGTTGTCGCGAGTGAAGATCTCGTTAATCACCAGAGCCAGGTCGCGATCGTCCTCCACCACGAGGATGTGAGCCTTTTCGCCCGAACCGCATAGTACGCGCGCCAGTTCGGCCAGCACATCGTCTTCGCGCAGGGGCTTGTGAAGCCATCCTGCGGCCTCGCTGCGCGGTTCGTTGCCGGTGTTGGGGTCTTCGACGCTCATCAGAACAACCGGCGTGGGCGAGGACTTATCCAGGCGGCGCAGCAGAGGCAGAATCTCCCAGCCATTCATCCCGTCGAGGGCGCTGTCGAGGAGAATGGCCTGCGCGTCTTGTCGCGCCGCAGTCAACGTTTGCTCCACCGTGGCGGCTTGGACGACGGAATAACCGTGGCGAGCCAACAATGCAGCCACGCGAGGGCGCGATTCGGAGTTTGCATCGGCAAGGACTACGGTACCGCGCGTAATCTCGGAGTCGGCCGGGTTGCGCTGCGCGGAGAGAACCGCCGGCTGGTAAGGAAGGAACACACGGAAGGTGGATCCGCGTACTGGATTCCGCTCGGCCCAGATGCGGCCCGCGTGCTGCATGACGATGGTGCGGCAGATGGCGAGGCCGAGCCCGGTGCCGCCCTTCTGGCGCGCGTCGGATGCGTCGACCTGCTGAAAGCGGCCGAAGATGGTTTCCAGTTTGTCGACGGGAATGCCGCGTCCGTGGTCGATCACCGACAAGATGACGCCAGTAACGCCGGGGCGGAGCATCACACTCACTGGAGAGTTGGGCGGCGAGAACTTGACCGCGTTGGAGAGAAGGTTGGTGAGAACCTGGAGAAGGCGATCGGGATCGGCAGCAACCTCTACCTGCGTGGTGTCGTGAATCAGCTTCACGCCAGCGGCCTCGGCCATCGGTTGCAGGTCTTCTATGGCCTGTTTCACGATCTCGCCCAACTGCACAGAGCGGAAATTCAGGGGCTCCCGCCCGCTCTGGATACGTTCGAGGTCAAGAATGTCGTTGATCAGGCGCACCAGCCGATCGGAATTGGTTAAAGCTATGCGGAGCAGGTGGGTGGCTTTTTCATTGGTTTCGCCCAGCATTCCGGAGTTGAGCAAACCCAGCGCCCCGCGAATTGAGGTGAGCGGGGTGCGCAACTCGTGACTGACGGTCGAAATGAACTCGTCTTTGAGCTGATCGAGCGCGTAGCGCTGGCTGATGTCGCGGAACGTCAGGACGGAACCCAGAAAGCGCCCCTGGCCGCGAATCGGAGTCACAGCATACTCGGCTGGAAACGAGCTGCCGTCGCCGCGAAAGATGTTGTCCTCGCCTGAAGCGTTTGCTGGGGCGGCGGATGTGCGGCGCAAAGGGCAATCTTCATCGCAGGCGCGGTCGCCGGGCGCAGAGCCATGCAATATCTCATGTGCAGGCTTGCCGATCAACGCGTCGGACGGCAAACCAAGCAAGTGAGCGGCCGCCGAGTTGGCAAAGCTGACCCGTCCATTACGATCCAGGCCGCAGATCCCATCGGTAACGGAATCAAGCAGAATCTCCTGTTGGCGGCTGAGCTCGTCGGCGCGCCCGCGCTCCTGTGTGCGCGCCAGCAGCTGCCCCAACGAAGCCGCCGCAGCCTCCATCGCCGCCATCGCCTCGCGATCTTCGCGCAAGCGAACTCGGCTGTAAAACTCGAGCACCGCCAGCACCCTGGCGCCGGAGCGAACCGGAGTTGCCCAGGCGGAGACCATCTCCTGGGAGAGCGCTGCGCGAATGCGGGGACTATCGGGAGCCGAAGCAAGGTCTGTGAGCCACACTGTGCGGGCATCTTTCCAGACCGTTTCGGGCAACTCGCTGCCGCTACCCAATGTCGTGCCCATACTTCCCTGGATGAGGGCTTCGGTTCTTCGGCCGGGCACACCCCAGGCAGTGCCGAACTCCAGATGGTCCTGGTCGGGGTCGACCATCCATTCGATGGCGACATCCCATCCCTGGGAAAGGCACAGGGCCTCGACGATACTCATGCTGGCTACTTCAACGCTCGTGTTTTCGGCGATGATCTGACTGATCGCGAGCTGCAACGCCAGGCGATGCTCGCGCTGCTTCTGCTGGGTAACATCGCGCAGCAGGCAGCGCACTGCCAGTGGCTGGCCTGCGCTTTGGCGGCGGCTGAGATTGATTTCGAGCTCCAGCATTCGGCCGTCGGATGTGTGGTGACGCAATAGAGCGCGCTCGACCGTTTCGCCGTCGAGCGCGCGGCGGAAAAGCGCGGCGGCCTGGTCGCGAATATCGGGCGCAAAGAGCTGCTCAAAGGAATCGATCGCCAGCAGTTCGGAGGGCTCCGAGCCAAAACACTGTTTCCATGCCGGGTTGGCGTAGAGGAACTTGCCGGCTGGGCTGAGGGTGGCAATCATCTCATTCGAGTGTTCGAAAAGGTCGCGGTACCGATCATGCGACTCGCGCTGCGACGGTTCGCGATGCAGGGCCGAGCCCGGATCCATCGCGACGGCCACCAATCCACCAAGCTCACCGGAGGGGTCGCGCAGCGCAGAAATGTGAAGCGTGACGGGAACTAATTCGCCATCTTTGCGGCGCACTTGGGCGTCGAAGCTTGGAACCGCGCCCGGGGGCAAGGAGCGCACACACTCAAAGAAATTGGCAAGCCGGCCGGCCGTCGTGGCTGCATTTGGCCTGTCGATTTTGCAGAACTTCTTGATCTCTGCCAGCACGCGTTCGCCCTCGGCCGGACCGAGAATCTCCCGTTCCATTTGGAAGGGCATATTTGTAAGCTCGGCGGCATGGTAGCCGAGCAGCCGCTCGACCGCGGGGTTGCAGTAGATCAGGCGGCCTTCGAGGTCCATAGCCACCACCGCGGGGCCGGCGGAATCGAGAAGGGCTCTGAGTCCTTCACCGATCACTTCCTCGGTCTGGCTTGGAAGCGCGGCCGCGGCGCGCAGCACCAGACGGTTCAAAATGAAGGCGAAGGCAATGGTGGCGACTCCGGCCGCCCAGATCGGCAACGATTGCCATCTGAGCGCGGGAATCAAGCGGGCCAAAGCGGCTCCCGCAGCAAACGCCAAAATGGAGAAGGGCACGACGAGCCATAGCTCCGACACGTTGCCATGCGCTGCTGGTGCAGGCTGCATTGTCTTTGCCTTCGCCTGATCATCCAGCCGCTCGCTCATCGGCTCGCTCATTTCTCCCTCAAGGCCTGCCTCGCGCACAAACCGCGCGTGGCCGGGTGAAAAACGTCAACCGGAATCGCTTGCTTTGCCCGGCGCAGCTCCAAATCCTCCTGGCCGACACCCCTGAAAACGAGCTTTTCCCGGTGATCGTGCGATTGCAGGTAGTATATGCGTTTGGTCAAAGTCTTCCCTAGGCAATTCACGGCGTGGCCGCCAAGAGCGAAGCCGTCGAGTTACCAGCAATGGGACGGGCTACGCGCTCCAACCAATTGCTCAGCGGATCGTTGAAATTCAGCTTGCAGATGTGCCGGCGGGCCCGCTCTGCGGCGAAGCTTCGTGCAGGAGCCGGGGGATCGAATGCACTACAAGATACTCGCTGAAAAGGACTCAGTCGCCAGCTTCGTTCGCGGCCATCGAAGGTATGCGGCGCAACATCAGGCTCAGAGCGATTGTCAGGAGCGCGACGGCGGGAATCGCCACCAGCACCCAGGCCAGCAAGGCCTGACCAGCGAGGGCGCCCATCCGTGACGCGATGTCATACGTTGGAAGATGAAGCAAGGCGCCCGGGGCGAGCGCGCGCGATGGTTTAATGGATACGAGCCATCTGCCAAGGCGCATGAAAGGCACGATGAGCACAAGCTGTAGCGGCATTGCGGCGTAGTTGGCGGCTTGAATCGCGGGAAGGTTTAAGCGCAGGGCCAGGGCCACCGTAACGCAGAGCACGGTGGGGATCCCGACGACCGGGATGCAGCCGATTGCGAATCCGAGTGCCAGGGTCAGCGCCAAGCGGCGGGGCGAGACTCCCTGGCTGAGCCAGAAGAGAACCGTGCGCTTCGCCGCTGCCGTGAACCGATGCATTCCAACTCCAGAACCGCTCCTCTTTAAGTTATGAACAATGCAATCACCACAAAGTTGCCCAGTGATGAAACTTCGGCTAACGAACCAAATTCGTTACGAGGCAAACCGGCTCCAATGAAGGAAGACTGTCACATGGCTAGTTGCATAATCCATGGCACCGATTGGTCAACCAGTGCATGTCCAATGAGTAACCGGAGGGGTTGCATCTGGGTTAAACTTGGGGTCGATGCGCGTCTTCGGAATCGATTGCGGTACGGAAGTAACGGGATTCGGCGTGGTCGATTCCGATGAAAGCGCGCGAGAGCCCAGGCTGAACTGTTGCGCCAAAGGAGCGATCCGTCTGGCAAGGACGCAGGCGCTGCCCGCCAGGCTTGAACAGGTATTTCAGGAATTGACTCTCGCCCTGCAGCGTTGGCGGCCTGACGCCGTCGCGATCGAAGAAGTCTTCTACTCGGTGAATGCGAAATCGGCCTTGAAGCTGGGCCAGGTGCGAGGCGTCGCGCTGCTGGCAGCCGCTCGGCAAGGCATCTGCGTGGCCGAGTATGCGCCTCTGCAGATCAAGTCAAGTGTCGTTGGATACGGGTTGGCCAAGAAGGAGCAGGTGCAGTTTATGGTGGCGCGCCTGCTTTCACTGGCCGAACTACCGGAGCCGGCAGACGTAGCAGATGCCCTGGCTCTCGCCATTTGTCACATTCATACCGCACAGACATTTGCCGCGCAGGGAGTTGTGAGATGAGAGCCCCATGGCTGGCGCTGGCTGGGCTCGCATTGGCGGCGAGCAGCTTGGCTCCCGCTGCAGCCGATCCGGTGATTCAGGTGGACTATGCCAATCCCGGGCTCTCACCTTCGCAATGGACGATCACACTGCATCCCGATGGCACGGGGCATTTTTGGTCGCAAATGGGCAAGCCGCCCGAAGGCGGCCAGCAAATGATCGGTACGCCCGCCGTTGATCGCAACTTCCAGGTGACCACGTCATTCGCAGAGCAGGTCTTTGATGCGGCTGGACATCACAACTGGTTCAATGAGCCGTGCGAAAGCCACTTGAAGGTTGCTTTTCAGGGGTGGAAGACCTTCACGTATACGGGGCCGCAGGGGCGCGGCGCCTGCACCTTCAACTATTCGAAGGACAAGGAGATACAGGCGCTTTCAGAGTCCATGGAGGCGGTTGCCGAGACGATTTTGGAAGGCGCACGCCTGGAGACTCTGCTGCAGCACGACCGGTTGGGATTGGATGCCGAGATGGAGTTCCTGACCGATGCGGCCGAAGACGGCCGGGCGCAGCAAATCTGCGCTATCCGCGGGATTCTTGAACGGTTGGTCCAGGACGATGAGGTGCTGGAGAGGGTGAGAAGGCGGGCCAGGTCTCTTCTGGAGCATGCTGCCACATAAATAATCGCGATTGGGAGACAAATCTCGCTCGAAAAGTGTCAAACTCAATGTGCAGTTGGCGTAGAACGGGGTGGCATTGCCTGCGGGCGATGAGAGAGGCGGGGGCGCCATGGAGTGCTTGGGCAATCTGAGAAAATTCACAGGGCTGGCGGCTTTGACTATCAGCCTGGCATCGTTCGGTCCGGCGCTGCAGGCGCAAGACTCGGGCCAAGCTGCGGGACCGGCAAGAGCCGTCCGCCTGAGTTATGTCGACGGGCAGGTCAAGCTGTCGCAAGGCAATCAGATTCTGGCCGATCAGGCGGTCATCAACACACCGCTTCTTGAAGGGATGCAACTAGCGACTGCGGATAATGGCAAAGCCGAGATTCAGTTTGAAGACGGCAGCGTGGTGCGGATTCCCCCCGACAGCTCCCTTACGCTTTCCGCGCTGCGCGGGTCGGGTTCAGCGGCCGAGGCGGAACTCACCTTGAATGGCGGTCTAGCCTACTTCGAGTTGCAAGGCGGGTATCAAAACGGAAAGGTCCTGGTCCACTTCGGAAACAGCACAGCCACCGCCAGCGGATTCACGGTGATGCGCATCACTATGGATCGCGCTCCAGGGCAAGTTTCCGTTTTCTCCGGGAATGCGCATCTAGACAGTGCGAATGGAGCCGTGGAGCTTGATCTGCACGACGGCGAGAGCGTTGCCTTGAACGGCGCCCAGCCGGACCGATACGAGATGGCTGAGTCGGTCGAGCCGGACTCATGGGATGCATGGAACTCCGACCGAGACCAGGTGCTGACCACCGAAGCGGCCGCGCAGACCGGCGCCCCAGCGAATATGGGTATGAACCAGAACCCTGCCTGGAACGATCTGGATGCCAATGGGAGCTGGTACAACGTGCCTGGGCAAGGCTATGTCTGGTCGCCCTATGGCGCTGCAAACGCGGGCTTTGATCCCTATGGATACGGAAACTGGATGTTTACGCCTGGATTTGGCTACATATGGGCATCAGGATATTCGTGGGGATATCTCCCTTACCAGTGCGGAGCATGGAACTTTTATGACAGCTTTGGCTGGGGTTGGGCACCTGGATTGGGCGGCTGCTCGCCGTGGTGGGGTTTAGGGTTTTATGGGGGCCCGAATTTCGGCTATTTGCCCCCCGGCTACCACGTGATTTCGCGCCCGGTTCTGCCGCGGCATCCTGGCATAGGAAAGCCGATTCCGGTTCTTGCTGTGAATCGAACCTCGAACCATGGCACCGGCACGCTGCCAACGCGAAATGTAAATACACCCGTGGTGATTGCGGGAAACTCGGTAAAGGCGCTGACTCCCCTGGCAAGCCGGCCCGAGCTCAGTCATCCGACGATGATGGTCATGTCGAGTCATGCGCCCTCAAATACGGCAGGAGTCGCGAATGCGAATGGTCAATCGCCGTCCGCCCGCCCAGGTTACATTCGGCCCGAGGCGTCAGGTTCGGTCAACTGGGGTGAACGCGGGCTTTCGAGCGGCAGATCCACTGGCAGCCAATCGAGCCATCCATCGGGAGGGAGCGCTCCGCATCCAGCTTCAAGCGCCCCCTCGAGCGGCGCCAGTCATGCCAGCAGCGGCAGCAGCGGTGGAGGGTTCTCCGGCGGCGGCGGTGGTGGCTCGCATGGCGGGGGCGGTGGTGGCGGTGGAGGCGGCCACCGCTGAGAAGGAAATCTGGCTTTTCAAACTTCTTGGCCCGGGGTGAACTGTGCCATTCCGCGTGAGTTCGTTCCGGGCCATTCCTTTCTCCAGTTGCTGAACTGCAACTTCATCTCGCGCCCGCTTTCAGCCCCGAGCAGGTGACAGTTCTGCTTACCCTCGTGCGCTGGATTTGCGATTTCATACCGCAGGAATTGCTAGTCTAAGAGATGTGAACCCCGTTGAAGACTCGCGCCTGCGCATCGCCGCCATCGGGTTTCTAAATCCTGCCCCTCTGATGTGGGATTTTGAGCATGCTCCACTTGACGAAGAGCTTGCCAAGCGATATTGCATAGACCGAATGACACCTTCGGAATGCGCCGCGCGCCTGGCCGACGGCCGCGCCGATATCGGTTTGATCCCCATTGCTTCGCTCGCCACCTCGCCAGGATTGCGCGTCCTGCCCGGCTGCACCATCGCCTCAAAAGGCAGCGTTCGCTCGCTGCTGCTGATTCATCGTGCCAATCAGTCGCTTGAGTCGCTTCGCTCGGTGGCTGCCGATACTGCCAGCCGCAGCACGGTCGTCTATGCGCGGATCATGTTTCGCAAGTGGGGCAATCCCGACGTGCCATTCCTTCCCTTTGCGGCCAATCTCGACCTCATGTTGGAGCGCGCCGATGCCGCGATCGTGATCGGCGATCCCGCGCTGCTGGCCCTCGAAGAGCGCTCCAACCGCCTGGAACGGACAGGCGAGGAGCTTGCGTATCGCGACCTGGCGGAGGAATGGCGCGCGCTCACCGGCCTCCCCTTTGTTTCTGCCGTCTGGGCTGCTGCGCACGGCACCGCAGCGCCGGGCGGAGTTTTTGACGAGGATGTTATTGAAGATTTCACCCGGTCCCGCGATCACGGCCTCAAGAACATCGAAGCGATCGCTTCCCAGTGGGCCGGGCGTGTTCCCATTCCCGAGAGCACGATCCGCAGCTACTTGAGCACGAATATCCATTACATCCTCGACGATGAGTGCGTCGAAGGCATGCAAGGCTTCTTCAGCTCGGCCGCGGAGTACGGTTTTCTGCCGCCATACAGACTTGGTGTCGAGGAGCTGGTTACACATTGATTCCACCGCGCAATGAGAAGGTGGCGCCCGCGCTCCAAGAATCCAAGAAACGCAGATTCCAGCACCTTCGATCTGATTTAGGAATCCAATACCAGTGGAGAGGGAAATGCGGGACTGGGTGAAGAACCTCGTTGAGCAGGTGTCGGGGTGGCCGGGCGTTACCTGTCATGACCACCGGTTCGGCGGGGTTGAATTCCGGGTGGGGACACGCGAGATCGGCCATGCGCACAACTTCGGCATCGTTGACATTCCTTTCACAGTGAAGATCCGGGACGCGTTGATCGGCGTTGGAAAAGCAAGGCGGCATCATTGGCTGCCGGATTCCGGCTGGACCACTGTGCGTGTGAAGGAGCAAGAGTTTGAAACCGCCTGTATTTTGCTCCGTCTTTCGTATTTACGGTTTCAGACGAAGAGCTCGGAGCCGGTCACGGCCAGGCAGGCGCAAGGCGAATTGGAATCTCTCAAAATCGAGCCAGAGGTGCTGGCGGCCGCCGGCATCGCAGTTCCCGCGGTAGAAGCCTGAACCGCCAGCCGAACCGGATCGGCGAGAGATGCCAGGCCGCCCGGCTCCCATCTTTGCGGGGATTTCGGGTTCGCCACTCGCACGGATTCTCAACTTGCCAGCCGAAGCCAAGCCATGACACTCTTGTGAAAGAAGTCCGGATTTACCGCAACCGGAAGGAGCAACAATACCCCCATGCCCATCCAAGCCACTGGGAAGATCTGGCACAACGGCAACTTGATTCCTTGGGAACAGGCCACAATTCACGTGATGAGCCACGTGGTGCACTATGGCTCGAGCGTCTTTGAGGGGATTCGCTGCTATGGGCAACCACAAGGCTCGGCGGTCTTCCGCCTGCCAGAGCATATGCAACGCCTGCTCGATTCAGCCAAGATCTACCGCATGGAGATTCCGTTCACCCTCGAAGAGCTTTGCGCGGGCGTTGTGGATACGATCGAGGCAAACGGTGTCGCGCCATGCTACATCCGGCCCATTGTTTTGCGCGGCTACGGCGAGATCGGTGTCAGCACGAAGGGATCGCCCATCGAGGTCTATATTGCGAATTATCCCTGGGGCAAGTACCTCGCCGGGCACGGCGGCGCAGATATCTGCGTGTCAAGCTGGAACCGGCTTGCCCCGAACACCATGCCCGCGCTGGCCAAGGCCGGAGCCAACTACATGAGTTCGCAGCTCATTCGCATGGAAGCTGAGGCCAACGGTTATCAGGAGGGAATTGCCCTCGACGTGAACGGCCTGGTGAGCGAAGGATCCGGCGAGAACATCTTCATCGTGCGTAACGGAGTGCTCTTCACGCCGCCGCTGGCTAACTCCGCACTTTCGGGAATCACTCGTGACAGCGTGCTGACAATTGCCCGGCATCTCGGGCTCACGGTTACCGAGCAGTCGATTCCGCGCGAGCTGCTCTACATCGCCGACGAGGTATTCTTCACCGGGACAGCGGCCGAGGTGCAGCCAATCCGTTCAATCGATCGCATTGTGATTGGCGACGGCAAGCCCGGCGAGATCGCAAAGAAGATCGCCGATGAGTTTTTGGGCATCGCCAACGGACTGAAACCCGACCGGTTTGGCTGGCTGACTCCCGTCAAGGTGAATGCCAGCGAGCCGGTAACGGCGTAGGAAGAGCTTGTAGGCGCTAGGCGATCGATATTCAAGAAAGACATGGCAGAAAACGGCCTCCGGGTGTGACTCCGGGGGCCGTTCTGTTGCTGGTCTTGCGTTGCAAACGCAAGCTTCGCCTGAAAGGGGCCGCATCCTGCAGGCGCGTATCATGAGCGAAGAGCTTTTCTTATAGCGGCCTAGCCGCCACTTCGCGCAATTCAGCAAATAAAGGAAGATTGCCGCATGGAACCCGACATGAGAGTCTCGTTAGCTGGGCTGGTGCTTGTAAACCCGGTGATCGCGGCCAGCGGCACCTTCGGCTACGGAATCGAGTTTGAAGAGATTGTCTCGCTGGAAAAGCTCGGCGGATTGGTGACCAAGGGCATCTCTCTTGAACCGATGGCTGGTCACCCAGCGCCGCGGATGGTGCAAACCGCGGCGGGCATGCTCAACGCGATCGGGTTGCAGAACGTCGGCGTTCAGGAATTCATCGAGAAGAAGCTGCCGCCGCTGAGCCGCTACCCCAATTGCAAAGTCTTCGTGAATGTCTTCGGGCATACGGCGGCCGAGTATCTCGCGGTAATCGAACAGCTCAACGACGCCGAAGGAATCGCGGCCTACGAGCTGAACGTGTCGTGCCCCAACGTGCAGGCAGGCGGAATGGCCTTCGGCGCCGACCCGTTTGCCCTGGAAGAGCTTGTCGAGCGGACGAAGCGCGTCGCGATTCAGCCACTGATTGTCAAGCTGTCGCCAAACGTGACTTCCATCGCGAGAATGGCGCGCATTTGCGAAGGGGCCGGTGCCGACGCCCTCAGCGTGGCGAATACGTTTCGCGCCATGGCCATCGACTCAGAGACGCGGCGGCCTCGCCTGACCAATGTCACCGGCGGGCTTTCCGGGCCGGCGATCAAGCCCATTGCACTACGCATGGTCTACGAGGCCTCCCGAGCCGTAGAGATCCCTGTAATCGGCATGGGGGGGATTGTGAAACCCGAGGACGCGGTGGAGTTTATGCTCGCCGGAGCCGCTGCGGTGCAGGTCGGCACGGCCAACTTTGCCGATCCCCGCGCCTCGGAGCGACTGGCGCACGGGCTGGAAGCGTGGTGCCGCAGCCATGATGTGGGTAGCGTAGCCAGCCTGACGGGCGCGATGGAAAAACCGGGACCGAAGAACAGAGAACAGTGATCAGTGGTCGGTGGCCACAACACTACAGCCGCTTGATGAAGGCGAGCGCCTCGGCAAAATGCGGGAAGCGTGCTTCTTCAGCCTTAAATTCGGCAGAATGGACGCAACGCCGCAGGCCCCGTCTCCTGACAGGGTGCTTCAAATGCAGCATCTCGTGATAGAGCAGGTATTCGATCGCATAGCGCGGACTGGACGGCCGGTCGAAGACACGGCTGACGACGATGGTGTTGTGCGCGGCGTCGTAGTGGCCCAGCGAGCGCTTGGCGTTGTGCTCGCTCCAGGTCAGCTCGGGGCGGCCCAATAGGCCGCCAAAGAAACGCACGTTGAGGGAGTCGAATATCTCTTCAAGATGAAAAAAGCGACCTTCGGGGCCGAAGTAGCGCTTGCTACCGCGCGCATGGCGGATGAGCTCGCTCTGGCGCGAGACTGCGGCGCTATTGGCGAATTGCTTGAAGCGCAAGTTGTGCGCCGGGTCGATTGGTTTGCGATAGAGCTTGGCCAGCAGAATGTGTGCGATGGCGCGCGTCACGCTCTCCGGCGCGCCCTCAAGCAAATCGGAAAGGCTGGCGTGGATCCCACCGTTACGCATACGAATCGTGGTGTTGAGCGAAGTGAAACGCCGGAATCGTACGTGAAAGACCGGCATCGGCGCGCGCGGCCGAAGTGTGCGGTACTCCTCTTGGAAGATTGCAACAACGTCGGGGGACACGTAGGGCAGGATAGCAGGCAAGGTGGAAAGAGTGGTCAGCAGGGAGCAGAAAGCCGATTACGTCCGCAGTCACTTTGGCTCGGCGCGGTCCTGGTTCTTCTCGTCTGGATGAGCTTTGAAGTAAGCTTCCTGATCAGCCGTAATCTCCTTGGCCTGCTGGCCGAGGTCACTGCTCGAGTCGAGAGCCTCCTTTAGCGAGAGTTCGAAGCCCGGCTCGGTGGGCAGGTCATGGAGGACGCCCTGCCAGTTTTGGACTCCTTCATTGAGCCCCTTGAGCGATTTGCGAAGATCGGCCTTGCGTCCGGAATAGACATCGAGGTTATCCCCAAATTCGTCCATCAACGCAGAGAAGTCCTGCAACTCGTCGTCGATGCGGTGGCGCGAGCCTGCGACTTGGCTCGCTTGATCAAACCCCTGATCGTTTCGGCATGTTCGTTGAGAAACTTCACGTAGAGGTCGACACGGGCTACCGGATCGACGCCCGCTTCAGCAATCTGGTCTTGCTCCGTCTCGGTGAGAGGTTCTCGTTTTTCTTTTTGCGCGAGCGAAGCCACGTGGATCAAGAGGCAAAGCGCCAAGGCAGCGAGAGCACGCATCGCGACATCCCTCCGGTGCCTTCATTCAAGCACAGAGTTCCAACCGGGGCAAAGCTCCGATGGTTCCTTTGGTTTTCCGGAAAATGTGAGGGACGCCGGCGCGGGCGGCTTGCCCCCCCCCGCTACTTGCTGAAGACCTGCATCATGGCTTCGTTCTGCGCAGAATTCACCTGCGCCAGCGTCTGCTTGACGAGGGCCTGGTCATCGGCGCTGCTCGAGTGGAGCATCTCTGTGAGCCGAAACGCAGTGTGGCTGAGCAGGATCTCAGCGTTCTTCAGCCGCTTGTCGTTTTGCGCCATCGAAAGATGAATCTTTTGCGAGAATTGCTGGATCTGCCTGAGAAGTCCAGTCGCCTTGGTGGTCTCGCCTGCCGCGTATTGGCGGATGCTCAGCTCCGTCATTTGATGAACCACTTCGGCATAGATGAAACACTGGTCGCGCGGCTGGGCCTGAGTGGCCTTGGCGAGAAGAGCATCGATGGTCTGCTGGTCGGGGGGCACGCTATCCAGGTTCGAAGCGCACAGGGGAACGCCGCTCAAGCTTAAGACGAGGACCACGGCGAATGGAACCACACTCCGCATGGGGTACCTCCACGACTGCGGCGCTGCCCCTCAAGATTGTGACTACTATAGGCACATCGCACAACGATCCGCAACTGCTAAGATGCAGCAATTTGATTGAGTGGTAACGGGAAGGCCATTTCTCAAGGTATGCAGGAAGGGGAATTGTCGCGGCGCGAGCTTATTTCCCAAGGGCTTGCAAACGCTGTCGCGCCTGCCATTCCTGATTTGGGAGCTTTCCACCGGCGGCGTCGAGAAAGCGGTGATAGTAGGCTGCGGCCTGTTCTTTCTGGTGCAGGGAATCGTATGCCGTGGCCCAGAGAAAGAGGGTGGCAGGGATCTCAGGAGCGGATCGCGAGCGCATGGTCAGCGCGTGAACCGTCACATCCGGGCGATTGGTACGCGACGCAGCGAAGGCCAGGCCGCTCCACGCGTCGGTGCTGGCCGGATCGATCTTGGCTGCCTTATCGAAAGCTGCGAAGGCCTGCTGAAGCTCGCCCTGGTGGACAAGGTTCTGTCCGTGAGCTATCAAGAGCCCTGCATCGTCAGGGTCAGCAGCGAGGAGGCGCAAATCCAGCTGGTCAGAGCCGGCATAATCGCCGGCATCGGCGCGAATTGCCGCCAGCATACGCGCGATGGTGCGATCGGCGGGATGTGCCGCATAGAGCTTCTCGAGCAGGGGCAGCGCTTCGGCGTTGTCCTGTGCGGCGAGAGCCGCTGCCAGCTGCGCGGTCAATGCCGGGTCGTCGGGAGCTTGAGCCAGCGCAGCGCGTAGCAGGGTTTCGGCATCAGAGTACCGCTTCCTCACCATCAGAATGTGCGCCAGACCGGAATCGGCGACAACCGATTTAGGGTCCTGGGCGAGCACTCGCCGGTAGGCAGTCTCAGCGGCATCGAGCTGGCCAGCTTGCTCGGCCAGATTGGCGGCAAGCAAAGTGTCGTCGGGAGTCTCGGGAGACAGCTTCAGTGCCTCAAGCAAATCGCCGGAGGCTTGCGATGGATTAGAGGTGCGATCGATCTGCGCGAGCGCCCGCCAGGCGCGGGCTTTGAGATCAGGCCCAGCCTGACCAGGATCGAGCGCGGTAGCCTGAGCAAGTTCGGGGCGGGCCTCATCGGTCTTGCCTTCGCGCGCCAACAACAATCCAAGCGAGAGGCGCGCCTCGAACGACTTGGGATCGGCTATGACGGCCCGACGGTAGAGAGAGGCCGCATCGTCGAGCCGATTCTGCGCGTCGGCTACATAGCCGGCATCGAAAAGAGCGCGTGCGTCGCTGGGGTGAGAAACCAGCCACGGGTCCAGCTTCGCCTCGGCCATCTTCCAGTCAGAGCTGCCAATGGCGGCTTCAGCAGCAGTGACTTCATCTGGCGCCGCTCCTCGATCTGTGGAAAAACCGGCAGTTGAAGGCGGAGTCGCGCTGGTCTGTGGCGGAGCTTGCAGAGCAAAACAAGGAGCGGCAAAAAGAATCGCGACTGAAAACG
>Ga0187851_10001956_pt1 | contig 18864 bp, 14 predicted proteins | sample June2016WEW_6_10_FD_132997 | JGI IMG/M metagenome (GOLD analysis project Ga0187851, IMG submission 132997) | Peatland microbial communities from SPRUCE experiment site at the Marcell Experimental Forest, Minnesota, USA - June2016WEW_6_10 | ecosystem: Environmental > Terrestrial > Soil >...
CGGCGGACTCAACTGATCCCGGTCCTGATGATCACCAATGTGCAGGGCGTGGAAAACGAAATCGTGGGCATCTCGTCCGGCGCGGACGAGTTTCTGATCAAGCCGTTGCATCCAGCCGTAGTGCGAACGCGCATCCGCGCCATGCTTCGCAACAAGGCGCTTATTGATTCGTTAGAGGAGGCCGAAACCATTCTGTTTGCTTTGGCGCAAACGGTGGAACAACGCGACGTTTATACCGGCCAGCACTGCCAGCGCCTGGCAGTTGCGTCGGTGATGTTGGGCGAGGCGCTAGGGCTCTCGCATGCCGATCTCACTGCGCTCTATCGCGGCGGCTATCTGCATGACATCGGCAAAATCAGTATTCCCGACGCCATCCTCTTCAAGCAGGGATTGCTTTCCGAGGAGGAGTGGGAAGTGATGCGCAGCCATCCCATCCGCGGCGAGGAGATCTGCCAGCCGATGAAGAGCCTATGGCCGGTGCTGCCGATCATCCGGAATCATCATGAGCGCTGGGATGGCTCGGGCTACCCGGACGGACTGGCCGGCGAAGATATTCCGCTGCTGGCGCGCATTCTACAAGTGGCCGATATATACGACGCATTGATCACAGAGCGGCCGTACAAACCGGCCCTTTCGCATGAGCAGGCATTCGCGTTGATGGAAGAGGAAGTCCGCCGAGGCTGGCGTGATCCGGAACTGGTGCCGCTTTTCGTCAGCACGATTCAAGCCAAGAACGCAGCCGATCTGAGCTCTATCGATCCCTCGCTCGAAAATATGAGCATCGAAGTTTCCAGATAACATAAAACCAGATCCTTAATGTCGGCGCTGGAAATCCTGAATCGCAAGATTATTGCCTGTCACAAATGTCCACGCCTGGTGGAATACCTCGCCCGCATTGCGCGCGAAAAACGCCGCGCTTACCGCGAGTGTGATTACTGGGCGAAGCCGGTGCCAGGATTTGGCGATCCGCACGCGCGCCTGCTTCTGATTGGCTTGGCGCCAGGGGCGCACGGGGCCAACCGCACCGGCAGAGTTTTTACAGGTGACAGCTCGGGAGTGTTTCTGTATAAGATAATGTACGAAACCGGATTTGCATCGCAGCCCACCAGCACTTCGCGCGACGACGGGCTTACGCTGATCGATGCTTATATCAGCGCTACTGTTCGCTGCGCTCCGCCGGACAACAAACCGCTTCCTGAAGAGATCCACAATTGCCGTCCTTATCTGGAGCGGGAGTTGGAATTGCTGAAGGATGTCCGGGTGATTGTCGCGCTGGGCAAGCTGGCTTTCGACGGGTACCTCCGCATCCTGCGCGATGCCGGAAGAATTACGCGCCGCGCCGATTTCGTTTTCGCTCATGACCGCGAGCATCGCACCGGGCCCGGCCAACCAGTGCTCATCAGTTCGTATCATCCCAGTCAACAGAATACTTCGACGGGGAAACTGACGGCCGAGATGTTCACAGCGGTTTTTGTGCGGGCCAGACGGTTGCTACTTCATCAACCCCGCTGATGCTTTCGGAATCGGCTTATACTCGCGATACGTCTCGTCGTCAGTCGAGCTCTCGTCGAAAAACCCAAGCGCTGAAGCCTTTACATGCATGCTGAATCGCTTTGGTAGCCAGAGATTGTCCGCAACCGGCTCCTGCTCTAACAGGATCGCTGTGCCGGGACCGACTTTCGCAATGAATCCGAGGAAACTGACCGGCTTGAAGACCTCCGCCTTCACGCGCACCCATTGATACTGGCTTTGGTCCACCCAGAGCTCGCCACGCATACCGGCAAGCACTTTTGTCTCACGATCCTTGGGTTCATAACCGCGTTTGGGACGCGCATCCAGAACCCAGCACTCGTGACCATTGATGATTTCTGCTCCAACCAGTTGGAACTCGAAAGCGTCCACCATTTCCATGAGCATGGCATGGTCACGGCGCCGCTCCTTTTCATATTTCGCGATCCGCTTCGAGCGTTCGCGGTTGGATTCATTCTGCCGTTTCTGGATCTCGACGCGCAGCTTTCGATCTTCTTCCACCCGATCGCCGGCCGAAAGCGGGTGATCGTCAATCGCGACCAGGCGATTGTAGGGTGACCCATCAATCATCAGCACTTCGTAGGTTCTTACGGTAGGCGGCGCGTTATGCTTGCTCTCCACATCGCGCTCTTCGAAAGAATAACCTGGAGCCAGGCTCCAATCGGCTTCAATTGCCAGCACGGACCGCTGGACGATTTCCTTCGGATCGGGTGATTGAGGGGTAGCCGCGCGGCACGACATCGCAACGGCTAGCAACAGGAAAACTCGCATACATCCTCGCAGCGACACAGTGCAATCAATTCGCCAATTTCGCGCCGTGCCTAATTTCCCTGCTTTTATTGTAACTTAGCGTGCGCGCCTGCTATGCAATTTAGGTACTTTTTACTGCGGCGTCCGCGCCGCGAATCCCACTACGTTCCCTCCCGGCTCGCGCACCCAAATCTCGCGCATGCCGTAGAAAGTGGTTCGCTCCGGAACCAATACGTCAGCGCCTTTCACCCGTTCCAGGGCATCGCTGAAGCTCTCCACTTCGATATATAGATGGGAGCCGGCTGCGAGTATCTCATCCGCTACCGCGGAGCCTGCATCCTTCCGGACGCTGGCGCGAGATTGCAGCATCACCTCGGTCCCTTCTTTTTGCAGGATTACGAAGCCGAGCTTCGCACCCTCCGGCACTTCCACTGTTTTCTCGAAGCCGAGTTTCATTACCCAAAAATCCAGCGACGGCTCGATGTCATCGACAATCAAAATTGGTGTGATCTTCATAGCGCTATCGTATCCGGCGTGGGATCAAGAGCGATTGGAAAAAACGGTCACCGCGGCAGCGCGGCAAACTCGCCCGGAGTGTAGCCGCTGAACTCGCGAAACTCGTTGATGAAGTGAGCCTGGTCATAGTAACCGCAGTCCAGCGCCACTTGGGTCCAATCTCCGCGTTTTGCGGTTCGCAGCCGCGGAAGGCTATGCCTGAAACGGATCACGCGGCAGAAATGCTTGGGCGTGAGCCCCATTTCTTCCAGGAAAAGCCGGCGCAACTGGCGCGCGCTCATAGCGGCGTCGAAGGCCAAGTCGTCCACGCGAACCTGACCGCTGCGATCGACGATGTAAGCCGACATTTTCTGGACGATATTGGAATCCGATTCGGATACTAAGTTCGTTTCTAATAGCGCTATGCCTTGTTCGGCCGATTTCGCTTCCCCAAAGCGCGCGCCCAATTCCCGGCCCTTCCGTCCCCAAACGTCTTCGAGCGGTAACAGCCGGTCCGTGGTCTCGCGTCCGGGCGCTCCGACAAATTCCCGAGCCATCCCCGGGCGGAATCGCACACCAATTTGAATTTGGCCGGCCGCGAGAGTAAATCGTTGCACGCTCGTCATGGTGCCTACGATCTGAGGACCGGCGCTGGGCGAATACACAATATCGACACAGCCATCCGGCAGTACCGGATAATCAGGAAGCGTCTGGCCAGGTTCCAGGGACCAAAAGCACTCCACGTACGGCCGAAGCCTTTCCGGAGCGCCATGCTCGTGATACGGCGCGCTCATATACCTTGATGATAACCTCTCGCCTATGCCTCCAATTTGGGATGCATGGTGTGCCATTTGGTGGCCTTCTCGAATGTCATCGCCACTCGCATCGGCCCTCCCTCTTCATACAATTTCCCCGTGAATACCAACCCCTGCGGCAGCCCATTGACGAATCCGCACGGAGTTACGATTTGCGGATGGCCGGTGAGATTCGTCACGAGTAGAAGCCCACCAAACGGCGGCGAGACAAGAACGTCCCAATCCGCTATAAACTCATCCATGCGATGCATCAACAAAGTTCGGGCGCGCTGCGCGCGAATATACTCCACCGCCGGGATGAGCCGCGCCGTTCGAAACGTATTCGGCCAATCGCCGGAGGATTGGCCCTTCAACTGGTTCACTCCGCCATTGCGCGTAAGATCGTCGAAAGCCGTCGCGGCCTCGGCTTCCAAAATGATCCGCAAAGGCTGGGCTTCGAAATCCGGAAGCTTCACCGGCTCCAGTTTCGCGCCGGCCGCGCGCAGATCGGCCAGCGCCTGATCGTAGATCGGCTTCGAATCCTTGGACGCCCGTTCGAAATCGGCCTCCAGATAGCCAATGCGCAGCCCGGCGAGACCGAGCTGGGGCTGCCAATCGAAAGGAGCATCCACTACCGCGAGATCCTTCCCATCGGGTCCGTGAATGGTCTCGAAAACCAGCGCGCAATCCTCAACGGTACGGCAGATTGGTCCTGGCTTGTCCATGGTCCAACTCAGGCCCATCGCGCCGTAGCGGCTTACGCGGCCATAAGTCGGTCTCAGGCCGACTACCCCACAAGTGGTGGAGGGCGAGATTATGGAACCCAGTGTTTCGGTGCCGAGTGAGAACCCAACTAATCCGGCGGACGTGGATGAAGCCGATCCCGCCGATGAGCCGCTGGAGCTGCGCTCCGTATTCCACGGATTCTTAGTCATGCCGGCGAACCACAGCCCGCCTTGCGCGAGAGCGCCCATCGAAAGCTTGGCTAGCAGCACCGCGCCCGCTTGCTCCAGGCGATCTACCACTGTGGCGTTGTAGTCGAACACTTGGTCCTGATAAGGCTCCGCGCCCCAGGTGGTCTTGATTCCTTTGGTCGAGTAAAGATCCTTCGCGCCCCACGGAATTCCGTGCAGCGGACCGCGGTAATGGCCGCGCTGAATCTCCTCGTCAGCTTTGGCGGCCTGCTGAAGTGCGAGCTCTTCAGTGAGCGTGATGACGCACAGAAGCTTCGGCGAGTATTTCTTCAGCCGCTCCAGGTACATCTTGGTAAGATCCGTCGAAGAAATTTTGCGGGCCTTGAGCAGCGCGCCGAGCGTGGTCACCGATTCGAACGCCAAATCCTCCACCGATCCGAAGCTCTTGGGCTTTTCGATGGTTGGAGAAAACTTCGCGGGCTTCGCGGCCGGCTTGGTTGGATAAAACCGCGTGGCAGGTTCGGTATCGAGCGGCACATCGATCTTGCGCAATGCTTCATAACTCGTCAGGGCGTGGTTGAGCCCCGGCAACATCATCGATTCCTGCGCGTCTGTAAAATCCAGCCCGATGAGCTGCAGCGTGCCATGCAGCATTTCTTTAGTTACGCGAGCGGGCGGAGCGGCAGGCGTTTGACCCTGAGGAGCCTGCGCCTCGCCGGCCGACGCCGCCGACAGCACTGCTACCAATCGCATCCAGTCGCGCCGATCGAGACCATCCAGAAGCATAGTCCGACCATGGTAGCAAGCTGTCGGAGTGTGCGGCCGCGCCCGTGTTAGACTGAATTGTCGCGGGCGTTTCTGCCTGCGCAAAACCGTTCCTCGACGCCCCGGAGAGATGGCCGAGTGGTTGAAGGCGCACGCTTGGAAAGCGTGTATAGGGGAAACTCTATCGAGGGTTCGAATCCCTCTCTCTCCGCCATTGATTCTAAAGACCTGCAAGACAGTCTCAGAATTTTGGACCAATCTGGGCCAATCTGGCTCAGAATCGGACCATGTCTCTCGCCGTGTACCCGACGCCGTCGACTGAACTGCAAAGGCGGTCACACGCACAACAGCAGAACCAGCGAATACGATGAGCGCAAGAAGAACTGGCGGCGCTGCGAATGTCCGATTTTTGTTTCTGGAACGCTTGGCAAGGACTTCCGACGTCAAAAATTCGGGGAGATGGCGATGGGATGAAGCCAAGGCGGTCGCTGTCGAAGTGGAGAAAGCGGGCAAGTGGGAGGGAGATCGCATAACCGTGTCTCGATCGATCGAGCGATTAAAGCTTTCACGGCCGAGTTCGAAGAACACGCGGCACGTAACACCCAGAAGAAATACCGCATTCTGCTTGCAAAGCTAAAATCGTTCAGCCACGGTTCATTTGGGACGTGCGATCTTCCGCAAACCTGCCTCAAATTCTACGGACTCACCCGGTTGTCACCATACCGCTCGTATCAACTCGAGCTCCGCATCAACTTTTCTTCAAGGTAGTTGATACTAAACCGCCAGCGACGGGGGCTAGACTTGCCTTTTTGTCATTGATTAGTTGCATGCGGTAGGGGACCAAACCAGCAGCGCCAATTTGCAACGCAAAAGTTAGATCCGTGCCATTGAATCTCGCACCGCCTACATCGATCGTGCCGGCAGAGGTAGTTACCGCTCCTCTGATTTTGTGGCTCTTGTGGTCGACGAGCAGATCGATTTGAGTCAGACCGGCCGGCACCGGGCCCGGCACGACCGTAGGAATCCAGGTACCTTCAACTCTGGACGATTCTTTATCAACCAGGCCCTGGTAGAATTCCTGGAACGGCTTGCCGTAGGTATCCCCAGCTATTCTCCAAGCATCCATGAAGGGATCGCTAACCGCCCATTGACGGAACAGAGTCAACCAGCCAAAATTGGCGGGATGGTCGCGTTGCGTGGGATCGTCGAGCTGCAAATCCAGATAAACATTCTCCATCAGTTGCAGGAAGTCGGCACAAAGATAGCGGCCCTCACGCGTATTGGGAGCCGCGGGTGGAAATTGCAGCCACTTGTTGAAGAGCGTGTTGTCGAGGTACGACGTGTTTTGGCCCTTGGAGATTGCGTCGACCAACTTGGTATAGTCGTCCGCGTGCTTCGTAAAGGATTTTTGAATCGCGGGGCTGGGTGGATAGAGGACATCCCAGAGACGGCCGAACAAGTGGGCCTTATCTTTCTGGTACGACTCGGCGCTGGAATACCAGTCCTCGAGAAGCTTATCTGGCACGGCGAAAGCGGAGTTAAGAGCGAAAGTCGAGTTCACAATATGCAGGCCCAGCTTCCGGTAACTCTCGAATTGCGACTCATCAAACCATTGGTCAGCGGTGGATTGGTGGGGAAAGTCGGGGTGGACGCAATGGTATTGCAGGATGTCGGTAGCCTCGTTCCCGGTGAGCGAAGCTTTCAAGTATAGGAGATAGCCTGGATCAGCGTCTTCCGGGTAAGTAATTTTGCCCACCACGCAATGGGCTCGGCTGAAGCCGTCCTTCAAACGAATTTGTTCGACATCAATATCGATTTTGACATCGAAGTCAGTACGACACTTGCGGATGGCGTTGGCCAGCCCCCCGAACTGCAGGCCGCCGTCCTGTTCGCCATCGCAGGCGATGATGTAGCGGCAGCGGCGTTTGACAAGCTCGTAAATACCTAGGTTCTCGAAGTGGCCGCCGTCTGAAACATTCACATAAGCCCTGCTGGCGTTGGCGAGTCCAAAGAGCTCGGTGATCAGGTAGGTTAAGCCGAAAGTTGGTCCGGGATTGTCTGCTTTGCCATAACGCGCAGGATTGCCGAGCCACCACCCCAACCTCACGTTGAAGATCGTCATCAGGAACGCGACGGCCGGAGAAGTGTGGTAACCCGCGTTTGGATTGGCGGCGGCGCCTGAAATTCCCATGGCCGTGCCAATGTCGATGCCCCTTTCGTAGGCGAACGTTGCGGTGGGAGCGTATGCGTTCTTAGACACTTTGTAGTTTTCGGCTCCAGGATTATCGCTCTCATTCTCAATTTGAGGTTTGTCGTAGCCACAGTAGAGTGGAGTGAAGGCGAATGAAGCTGCTTTACGCTCTTGCCAGGCCAGCGGGGTTGCACCCGCCAAATTGAGAGCCCCATTGAGGATCGGATACGGCCCGCAATAATCTTCTTTCGCGAAGGCTATCTTCTGATCCTGGTCTGGACACGCGAATTTCGCAAGAGGAGTGTCATCCCGGGAGTCGAAGGCGGTGAATCGGTCGGGCTTGCGGCGAAACTCTCCGGTGACCGGGCGCGAGGCTCCCAGATAGCAGCGCACCAAGCGGTTTTTGTAGAAGTGATGCATGGAGAAATCATTAATATCCACGCGCCAGGAAAGCAGCAACCCGGCCGCTGTAACCAGCAGCAAGAGGGAACCCAGATTGTAAAAATCGAAGTCTCCGGGCGATAGCCTGCCAATTTGGACGCTGTTAAGATCGTCCGCGTATTTTTCGCTGCGAATTCGGAAGGTGCTGGCGGGTACCGGTTTCTCACCGACCGTGAGGGTTACTCGGTCGGGTGGTCCGGCGAGGGGGATTGTTCTAGGCTGTGTCCCGGCGCTAGCGGTTGACGATGCGAACGGATGAATTACGAGCTCATGAATTCCGAGTGCGATCAATGTCGCAAACCCCAGAATGAAAACAAAAGGAGCGATCTTGGTAATGGCGTCCAGACAAAGACCTTTCCAATCGATTCCCTCCGACGCTGAACCGCCCGTAGTCTTTTCGCTCTTTCCACCAAAAAGTCCTATGGCGGAAATTGCACCCCAAACTCCGCCGAGGCTGAGTGACGCAGTTGAACCGGCCCAGTACAACACAAATGGACCGTAGATTGAGATTCCGGTGAACAGCAGCCAGCCAAAGCTGTAGATCATCGTCCAAGCTCTCAGACGGCCCAACCACTCCCGCGAGGCGTCCGGCAGGTCATGGCCCATGAGACCGATCTGGAGGATCATTCCTAGAGCCAGAACCAGCAGCACAAGCGGCGGGCCTACACAGAGCCCGGCCCAGTGTAACCACCCCGGAAAAACCTGCTGCGCCTGCTGGACTAAAAGGGCCACACCGTGCAGCATTATGGCTGTGAGAAGGCCGGCGAGAATGGAAGCAAAAGCAGCCAGAGCGTAACCCAATGGGTAGAGCAGCCATTCGGGCCAGGATCGCTTGTTCTGCGTCACAAAACATCCTGAAAACCCTCCAGTCCATGCGAGCGCCGCGTATAGGACGGCCGAGATGATGGTGGGGACAAGCAGCCAGCTATGCAGAACGAGTGTCGGCACCCGTAACATCCACTCCGCCATCGCGGACGATCCGATCACCAGCGGCACGACGATGAGCAACTGAACACCCGACTGGGCCGCCATGCCTGGTTCCCCGCGACCGACCTGGAAGAGATTGGAGCCGATGCTTAGAGCAGCGCAGAGTAGGGAGATCCCGGCCACCCACGTGTCGACGCCGAACATCGCCGAATACTTCCCCTGCGACATCGGGAGCAGAAAATACCCGGCAAAACGCGGCAACAGAAGCAAGGCGGCAATGCCAGAGACTATGATGGCCAAGTTCAGCAGCGTGTTGCGCGACCAGATGGCCGCGAGCGTCCAAGTGTCCGCACTCAGTAACGAAGTATCTGGAGTTAAGTAATTGCTGTAGCGGCGCAAGTAACGTACAGGCCTGACATCATTGTCCGCGTCCGAAGCGAGGGCGGTTTCCACTTGAGCAAGTGCCGCCTTGGCATGGTGGGTATCCCTGGCGTCTTGGCGAATCCACGAAATCAGCCAGGAGCCTATATAACCTCCGCCGGAGACGGTGGACAAGTAATCGATATGCTTCAGTAATCCTCTGGCCGCTAGACCCTGCAATATGCCCAGGCTCAGCGTCGCGCTACGAATGCCCCCGCCAGAAATGGATAAGCCAACAAGATCCTGCTGGAGAGCATCCACAAAAGGAGGTTGATGTAGCGCCTGTTCCTTTTGCCCATAGATTAGACTCATTATCGGCGTTCGCCGGAGATATGAAATCACTCGACCGAGAAAGTGCAGGACTCTCATGGCGATCTTTGATTTTGGCGCGGTTTCAGGTGGTTGTTGGGTGCCCGCATTCATGGGCGCGGGGATAACTATGGCAGCCGGCTGTTGAACCGGGTACAGTTCCCGAGCCTCTCGCGCCGCTTTGATGGAGGCTAGTTCCTCCCTAAGTGCTGTGGCAAAGGAACGGGTTGTGTCGTTGAAAATAGACATGGCAGCTTTATCCCTGACCTGGAATGAACATTACATTCAGAACCCTCATCGATGCATTAGCGGACGGATTCGCCAACGTCGGCGAAGTCATCACAAGGTGCCGGGCAGGTGCCCGCAGCGAGAGGAGCACCTGTTTCAGTTCAGCTTTGGATTTCCACAAACGGCACGCTCCCTAGTAATCCAGCGGTACGGCGGCAAACGTTAGTTTTTCGCAGGCGGTTGCGGACGTGGCCAGACACCGTACCATGGCTTTGTTAAACATTCGAATCGGCGCTTGATTCAGGTCCTTCTGCGACAACGCCCTCCGGAAGCGGCAAGGTTTGGTTACATCCAGGCCGCTCGCCGCTTTTACATAGCTGCAGGGTCCATCTTCGCCATCCACCTGCAGGTCGAAAACGAATTTCAAGCCGTACGCGATGTCGGCAGCGGTGGGCACCACCACCGCGCTGAGCACCGCCGTGCTGCTATGAAATTCCTTCGCCGCCGATAAGGGGATGCCCAGTAGCGTGCCGACGTATGGAATCTCCACAAACGGTGGAAGCAGCGGGAATCGCGATTTGGACCGTTGCACGATCGCCGAAAAAGAAGAGACTTCGAACAGCTTCACCGATTCCACGCGCACGCGCGTCGCAGTGTCGTGGTTGGCAACCCGCGACGTATTGATGGAAGCGTTGCCCGTGCCTCCGCCGGTGTCGAGATAAGTGGGTGCGGCGGATTCGTCGGCATTCAGCGTAATTGCGATCTCAGCCGAAGATGCCGTGCTGAGACTCCTTGGTATGGCGTATAGCTGCATGGACCGGCCGATTTGGGCGTAGGTGGTTTGATAGTTGGACAGCGCGCCCGCCAGCAGTTGCGCCCTGCTCAACGGGTTGGCGGAGAGAACCGCGCCCAGCAGCGGGCTGCCGCTTCCCCCGCTCGTGCTTCCGCCGCTCGCGCTGCCGCTTCCGGCCACGGAGTTCAACAGGGCGGTGAGCTGCGGCGCGGTGCTGGCGTTCAGAAAACTCTGCGAGGTTGCACCGGCCGAAGTCCACTGGCCGGAAATGGTGCGCACCGTGATGAGACCGTCGTTGAAAAATGAAGGCTTGTCGAGTCCGAACATTTTCTTTATGAAGAATCGATGGTCGTTGCCCGCATTAATGCGTTGCACGCGGTACTCCACGTCCGCCCGCACGAATATCTGAAATGCGGTCAGGTCGCGGTTGAATGCGTCGATAATGGGGCTCAGCGCCGAGTTCAGGGCATCCGCGCTCTGGCTAAGATCATAAGCGACGAATTCATGCGGATACTGCTGGCTCATCTTGTAATTGAACAGGAAGTCGGCAACCGCGGCACGCATTAACCCGTCGCCATAAGGTGGGTCCTCGTTCTCCCCTAGATACGTCTCAATCGCTTGTTCGAAGCACCTGAGTCGGACCCTCGGCTGGTGATCCGATGCGGACATCAGATCGCCTAGGATTCCCTCTTGGTCCTGGGTAGCGCAGGTAGCGTACGTAAGGTCGCTGGGTACGCTGGGTGCCGGAGGCTCGTCCCGTAGGCCCAGATTCTTCCAGATCGAATGGCATCTTGCTGCTGCGTCTTCCGATGAGTTAGCGCAACTCGCCTCTCTGGTTATTCCGGGCGTGGTGCCTTCCACTGCCGCGATTGCCCTCTTGGCGGCGCTGACCGGAGCGTCGGCTGCAATCAGTGTCAACAGCAGATCGGTCAACACCGGCTTCAACGGCCGAAACAGGCTGTTGTAACCGAGGCAGTAGCGGCCTTTCTCGCAGATTTCCAGATCGGTGCGTTTCCCAGGCGCCGCCGGGTCCGCCATCCACGCCTGGCTGCGATCCAGATAAGCCTGCGAGAGTTGTTGCGGAGTCTGGCCGGATTTGGCTGTGACGAATGTGTCCGCAATGAACCTGTCGGCGACGTAGTGGTAGAATGGCCGGTTGAAATAGGAAGTCGTAGCGATCTGCTTCTTGACATCCTTCCAGCCCGTCAGCACCACTTCCTCCAAGGCCCGGTTATATTCAGACACCAGATCCTTCACCATTCCCGCGAACGCGCCCATCGCCTGACCACTCGAAGACGAATTCTGCATCACCCAGGCGTTGATGATCATCTCCGGACGAGGCAGATCCAGCAACGCGAGTATTCTTTTTCGTTCTGCGATTTGTTCGTCATCGCCCGTGTTCGTGTCGGAAAACACCAACAGGTCCGGCGGCGTCTGTTCGCCACCGCCTGCTGATACGGCCAGCCAGTTCATACCCGGCGGAGGTTTCGGAGCCGGAGGCGCGGCGGGCGTGGCCGGAGTCGCGCTGCCGGCTGCCGCAGCAGCCGCGCCTGCTGCCGGGGATGGCGCCGGACTGCATGCCGAACTGTTACCAAACGCAAGTCCCGCAACAACGCAAGGCGTAGTGTCGGAGCTGATCTGGATAACGCTCCCCGGCGGTTGCGTTACCGAGATACTCGCATTGGAGGGCGCTCCCGCACCGCCGCTCGATGCTGGAGCGGGGCTGGCGCCTCCCGGAGTTGCAGCCGGGCTGCTCCCGCCAGCGGGCGCTGGGCTTGGACTGCTCGGCGTAGAACTGGGAGCGCCCGGTGAGGCAGCGGCCGGGGTTGAGCCACCTGTTGAGCCACCGGCCGCTGGGGTCGCCGCGCCGGCGGTAGCGGAAGGAGCGGGTCCCGGGCTTGGGCTGGGTGCCGCGGCGCCCCCCAAACCGCTGAATGCTGTCGCAACATCGTTCGAAGATAGGTAGAAAAGCTTTGTCATCAGCGGTTCCGACTGCAACTGCCACTGCATGCGCCGGATGTCGCCAAGGAACCCCTTCCATGTGTCGCAGTCCGGAGTAGTCGGCGCAGTCACGCGTATCGCACCGCTGCCCACGTCCTGCACCGTGAACTGGCTGTAATTCAACCCTGAAATTCGCGTGGCCAGATCGCCCAGTGCGGCGCCGTGTGGGACTATCAACTCCACGCTGAAGGGTTTGGCGGGCGCCGGAGTCAGGCCGAGGGACGCCGCGTCACGTCCCACGAGTGCGTCGATTTTGCCCTGAAATGAATCCAGAATCGCTTGTTCCTCGCGTTTCAGAGGCTCGCGGGTAGAATAAATCAGAATGGTATTGGCGCCTTGCGCAGCCAAAAGAAACGGGGTCGGGTTCCCTAACAGGCTGACGACGCCCGGCAAATCGATAGGTTTGCTTTGGGTAGCGACAGCCGGTCCCAAGACCGGGCAGCCCGCCGCTGCCACCTTATCCGCGTCGGCAACCACTTGCAGGATAAGATCCACGGGGGCAGCCGCTTCATAGGGCTGCCCGGCGTTCACGTTTGCCCGGATCACGATGGTGCCCGGGGCGTTGGCGCGATAACGCACGGTCCCGCTTCCTCCAATGGGCGTCGCATTTCCGGAAATTATCCGCTGAGCCACGGCCCGCCCGGAATCGGCACTCGCGCTCACGAAGAAATGACTGCCCGATACAATCGGATAGCCGGGCGGCGAATCGCTTTTTGCCGCCGGATCGCTCACCAGTTTCAGATCGATGGTCTGTGCCTTCTTCCTGTCAGGGACAACTCTGGACGTCGGATCGCAGGATACCTTCTGTTCACCGTCGGGGACGGTTTCGCGGACGGTTAGAGTGCAGATTTCAGCAAGATACTTTCCGAATGGCCGAAGGTCGCGGGGAGGGCCGGCATCCGCGTCAACTTTGACGGTCGCCCGCTGAGCGAAACATAGCGTCCCCCCAAAAATAAGTGAGGCCGCCAAAAGGCTCCTGTGTAACATAAATGTCTCCAATCTGAAAAGCCGTTCCGTGAATGAATTTACGACTTCGGTGGATCGAACCGGTCGTCTACAATCTTGAACAGCCGCTTGGGGTTCTTATAGGCAGCCCGGAGGGTTTGCATCTCGTCAAGGGTAATCGTGCTCGTTCGATACGTGTTCAGCAGTTGGAAGAGCGCCAAAGCGTCGTATTGGGCCTGCGAGGATTTATGTACGTCGGAAAGAGCATCCAGCCGGCCCGTGTAGACTTTGGCAATGACGGCCTTGGCCTGTGTGAACAAAGTCTCGTCATCCGGCACTTTATAGCTTTTCGGAGTCGCGCTAGCCAGCCAATTGAGGAAATCAGGCTGCTCTTGTGCAACTTTGAAAAGTTCCTTGTGGCCCGCGTCGCCCTCCTGCAATTCCTGCAGCGCTTCCTTAGCGGCGCGTTCGGGATCTGGCGTGTATTGTGTATATAACCCTAGCGCCTTCAGGCAGTGAAGCGCATTTTTGGAGTCCTGCCATTCCAATCCGAGCGCTTCTGTTGTATCGGCTTTAATATTATCCTGCGCAAAGCTGAACCCAATCGATGCAGCAGTGCAAGCAACAATCGTCAGACAAGTACGGCGCATAACACTCCTCCCGGTTACGTGTACGGAAATGTATTCGATTGTAAGGCCAATAACGAGAGATTGCAAGAGCCTTCCAGCGCTTGACCGCGTCTCTACATTTCCTTCTCTAGACAATAAAGCGAGATTCGTATAAAAATGGGGACAAGCAATTGCTGAAAACAGGTCTTTGACAAACGGCCCCAATAGGGCACTTGCGCGAAACTCTTTTAGATCTGCATACGCGGCGAAACACGCCAGGGCGAATTCGGTGTCGCGACAAAGGGCCATTTGTGACGACATCGGCCTCCTTGCGCTAAGTGAGGCTGGTTTTTCCGATACCACGTCTTTACGCAACAGCATCGATCAAGAAGCTGTTTCTGCAGATTGTGAGGCGTTACTGCGGTCGCCTAAAGCCGGGGATGAGTTGGTTAAGTTGGACGCTGCGGATTGGACTGAGCGAACCTGTGCGTGCTGGATAGGGCTTCCGGAACGACCAATGAAAACTTGTTATCGAGGGCTCCCACTCACTCGATGAATGGTAATCCAACGTTCACGTGATCCGGTAAGTAAGCCGGATTCGCTCTCTTGATTACCTCACGATGTGGGGACACTTGAGCGACTTTGGGCCGTCTGGTCCTTCCTAAGAATCGACCACCTGTGCTGTGGAATAGCTATGCACGTGTTCGATCCCCGCCCGGCTCATGCGGTGACATTTAGTGCCGAAAGACCATCTGGCCGCCAAGAACCCTCTGGGCCAATATGGGCCAAGGAGGCTTGGCAAGAGTTGCAAGGCTCGCTGCTATGGCAACGAATAATCCGTGGGTTAAGGTAATATCAAGGCTCGCGATACTCCGAATCCCTCTCTCTCCTCCGTAACACGTCGCAAGTCAAAAAGTTGCCGAGTTCCTCACGCCACCGGAACCACATCCACACCCACGTGGAGAGTGTGCCGGGCACCTCCAAGGAGAGCACCGTGGATAGGACAGACATCGTTGTAGTCGCGCCCCCAAGCTAGATTCTGCGGCAGCTCGGCTTCCGGGCATTCGATCCAAGCTCCCCAAGTGGCATCTTCGAGCTTCATGGTGATTCCGCGGCTGGACATCGCAGGTGGCGGCATTACCGAGACGGTATAGTCGGCAAAACCTTATAGAGTACTTACCGCGTCACCGATGGGGCGCTCAGAACCGGCACCGCCGGCGACGTCCATAACCGCCCAAAGTGGCACTTTTTCTCGCCGCCGCCGGCCGCCGAGCGGCCAGGTTTACGCGAGGCGCTTTGGATGGCTCCGGGAAGCTTACCGACGAATCGGATACAAGCCCCATCGGGATCTTTCGTGGGTGGAACGCGATTACCATCGGTAGCGATCCGGAGCGAATTTATCGAGCGTGTGATTGTAACACTCAAGACCTCTGGAGCTGCCTTGCGGCAAGACGGACCACGGCACCATTTGACCATTAACGACAATTTGAACGTGCGACTCTCGATAGTCCGTTGCTGCGCCAGCAAACGGTGTAACACTTGAAAGTTTCAGTTCCACTCGTCCTTCAACTCAGATGTAACGGTTTGTGCGCGCCTGGCACGGCAATACAACAATTCTCGACTCGACTACTTGGTATTCCGCAAAGTCCAGAAATGCCATGCCAGATTACCGTCTCGACGCTGCCTCCCCCGCCATCCGGGGTAGATTGGTTTTCCGATCTCGCTTTTCTTAGAGATCTCGCGCAATGGGGACGACGGCCAGGGCGACGCTGAAAGCAGTTTCAACTATTGAGGCGGGTGGCACACCTTGCATGGTGTGTACCCGTTCGCCCTGGCCTCCTTCAAAGTTGTCTTGATTTTGCTCCGCATTCGGTATCGGCACCCGTCCTTTTCCACTCTTCGTAATGTAGACAGTGGTGGACAGCGGATCTTGGGCAACTTGAATAGCCGGGTGCTGGCCAACGATGCGTTGGAATGGCGCGACGAACGCCAAGGGCCGCAACAAAACGAAAAATCAAATGAGATTCTTCACGGCGGTCTCCATTCGTGGCGAGTGTTGGCCGATCCGCAAGAATTCACTCTTCTCGCCTTGCGTGGAAATCGGCCCAGAAGCTATAATCTTCTTCAGCCCAGAACACACTCTGTGTTTTTGCTATGCGAGCAGAATTCGCTACCGCAAGCGTTTCAGTTATCTCTCGGTAACTCTGCCATTTGCCGAGCAGGTCCTCTCCGAACGGACCTGAACTGCCCTGCGGAAATATCCAGCCGTGTCGGGAACGAGTGCGGTTAACCCGGCGCTCAAGCCAACGCCTCATGCCGGCCCTTCTAGCAACGCGTAATAACAGATTCCTACTCAGCAGGACTCTTTGCGCCCTCTCGTATGCCCGCTCCTCGGGGGTCGCAGGGTATTGCAAGGCGAGATAGTTAGCCTGACTGATCAGCTTGAAACCCGTATATCCAAGATCGTTTAGTAAGGTCAAAGAATCGGTAGCCCAAGTGTCTGTTTTCTCAAACGAAACATACTTTGGCAAGTCGGAGGCGGGCAAGTCCCGTAAGCAGCAAATTTCGTTTCCTTCAATATCCAACTTAAGATAATAAGGATTTCCGAACTCTCTAAGGATCGATTGGAAGCGGCGGCAGCAAACGGTGATTTGGTGATGATTGGAGTTGTCTCGGGAAGCGATGCACCGATCAAATGAACTCCATTCCGGGTGCTCATCGCAGATCCAGAAAGGGCACGTACCCTCGCTGTCGGATACGCCAATGTTCAGGATGGATAACATCCCGGCTCCGATCTCTCGTTTGAAACGTCGTAAGCATTGTTCGACGAAGACAGGATTCGCCTCGATTGCTAGTACTCGGAATCCCCGACTGAGATAGTACGCAGTGTCATCGCCGTTATTCATTCCGACATCGTAGATAAGGTTTGCTTCCATCGCTAGAAGAATCTTCCTGAAGGTCTTACGCTTGCGAACAACTCTGGGCTGCCATATCTCGCGGTGAGCCCGAAGCATAACATTGTCCTATCATATAGCTTTGGAAACGTTTTAGGGCGGGTGTGGTAGTGCGCTACTTTTGTGGTAGTGCGCTACTTTTGGCGCACTAACGCGGGTGTAAACGTGCTTCTTGGGGGGAGCCCCTTGCGGTATCCATTTCAGTCGCCTGCACTACGGGATTGTTGATATACTTCGGGAGCGTGCTTCGATCAAATCTGGCATAGATAGACGATGGGTCTTCTGATATTTGCTGCGGCTTCTGCTCTGGCGTTTGCCGATGTAGCTCCTGGAACCCTCGTGAGGACCGGAGATCCGACTGCTGATAGTCTCTCTCCGCTTTACAGCGCTCTTTCGCCGGTAACTCGCCACCCACGACGCGCTACATAGTCGCGCAACTCGCGGACTTGCATCTCACAATTCTGGTCCTGGGTGGAAACACGGGCGTATATTGCCGCCGAAAGAGGGGCCTCCTCATTGGAAGCCCCGTTCTCTAGAAGACGCGGTGTCATGCCGCCCTGCCTGCTTTCAGGATCGCGTCAGCCGTGCCAAAAATGCGCTGTGCGGAACGCTCGGGTACCTCGTGGCCCTTGTACCAGGACTGGATATAGCCGCGGGATTCCCCCGCACCCGGAAGACCTAGAGACTCGCAGCACAGGAGCGCCACACACTCCGCTTCAAGCTTTCGAATGTCTCGTGGCGCGCGGCCGGTCGAATCGCTATTGACCATTTACAATTTCTGGCGTATCGCAAAATCAACATGGCGGCCAAGAACCCTCTGGGCCAATATGGGCCAAGGAGGCTTGGCAAGAGTGGCAAGGCTCGCTGCTATGGCAACCAACAATCCGTAGGTTAAGGTAATATCAAGGCTCGCGATACTCCGAATCCCTCTCTCTCCGCCATAACACGTCGCAAGTCCAGAAGTTGACGAGTTCCTCACGCCACCGGAACCACATCCACACCCACGTGGAGAGTGTGCCGGGCACCTCCAAGGAGAACACCGTGGATAGGACAGACATCGTTGTAGTCGCGCCCCCAAGCTAGAGTGACGTGGCCGTCCGTTGGCACGCAATCGTTGGTAGGGTCGAAGTCCACCCATCCCGCGTCCGGGCACCATGCCGAACACCAGGCGTGCGAGGCGTCGGCGCCCTCCAAACGCGCGCAGCCCGGTGCGGGTATGGTTCGCAGGTAGCCGCTTACATAACGCGCCGGAAGACCCAGTGACCGCAGGCAGGCGATCTCCAGATGAGCGAAGTCCTGACAGACGCCGCGGCGCTTTTCGAAGAATGTCTCCACTGGAGTGGTGACCTCCGTGGCTTTGGTATCGAAGCGGAAATCCTGGTAGATCCTTCGCGTGAGATCGCGAACCGCCTCAAGTAATGGACGTCCCGGAAGAAACGAATCGCGCGCATAGCCGGCCAGTTCCGGATTTGCGCTCACCCGTTCGGAATCGAAAACGAATTGGTAGGCGTCGAGTACATCCACGCTGCAGTGGCCTTGGAGCGACCCCGGCACTGTCTCCCAGCGGGGAGATCGTGAAAAATCGCGCGCGCCGGCGTTCTGAACTTCCAGCTCGCTCGACGCCTCCACGGTCAGGCGGCCATGTGGCTCCCGCAATGTAAAGAAAGTCAGAACGTTACCGAAAAAGTCTGTACGCGTGGTAAAGCTTTGAGGCGACGGAGCAATGGCGATCCGGCTTCCACTACAACGCTGTCGTGTGAGATCGCGGGGCGTCAGACGCAAGACGTGATGCGAAACCG
>Ga0187851_10001957_pt1 | contig 18855 bp, 16 predicted proteins | sample June2016WEW_6_10_FD_132997 | JGI IMG/M metagenome (GOLD analysis project Ga0187851, IMG submission 132997) | Peatland microbial communities from SPRUCE experiment site at the Marcell Experimental Forest, Minnesota, USA - June2016WEW_6_10 | ecosystem: Environmental > Terrestrial > Soil >...
GGCTTTCCGCCTGGCGGAAGGCACGGGCACGACAGCAAACCAGGTCCTTGGCTTCGCCGCCGGCGCTCTTGGAAATACTCTGACCACGGGTGCGTATACAGGAGCAAGCGGCACGGCATTCACGGGTGATGCCGGGTCCGTCGCGGCAACGGCCGCCAGCAGTACCAACGATATTTACTTCGACGCGGGCGGTTCGTCCGCCACATCCACTTTTCAATTCAACCCGATTGAAAACGGGCAGGACGATCAGACGATCAGCATATCGGCCAACGATGCGTCGGGGACGGCTCATTCACTGGCAGTGGTTCTCTCCAATAACGCGACAGCGCGCAACGGGGGTTCTCTCGATCAGGCCATCGCCACCATAAATGCCGCGCTGCAATCGAGCGATGATTCGACTCTCTCGCAAATCGTTGCGGTCAAGAATGCTCTGGTTAACGCGAACGGCATCGTGACGGGAGAGGGAATTCAGTTCATGAGCGCTTTGCCCGCGTTCTCGGTGGGTCTAAGCGCGGCTGGCACCGGCTCCGTGGTTGGTATCGGTTCAACCACCGATCAGGGACAGGTGCAGACCTCCACTCTGCTCGCGGGTGGCGGCAGCGCCGATATTTCGAATCAGAGCAGCGCGGAAGCGGCAGTCACGGCGCTGGCGGGCGCTGTAGTCGCGCTCGGATCGGCCCAGGCCGTCGTTGGCCGTGGAGAGAATGAGTTCACCTACGCGGTGAACCTGGCGCAATCGCAGCTCACCAATACGGCTGCCGCCGAGTCGTCCATCCGCGATGCCGACATGGCCGCCGAGGCGGCGAATCTCACCAAGGCGCAAATCCTCATCCAGGCGGGTGTCGCCGCACTGGCCCAGGCGAATTCGGCGCCCGAACAGGTTCTGACGCTCCTCCAACACACCTAGCCGCCCCGCCGGAGGCGAGTCAGCGAGGGATGGCCGGGCATGGTCGAGATTAAAACGAAATACTTTGGGAGCATTCCGCTCGATTCGGGATTACTTGTTGAGTTTCCCGCCGGTCTGCCTGCCTTTGAGCGAGAGCGTGCTTTCGTGGCCATCGAGCACCCCCGAACGGCTCCGCTCGTGCTGCTGCAGAGCATCACCACTCCCGATCTCTGCTTTCTCGCGCTGCCTGTCTCGGAAGTGGATCCGGGTTACCAGTTGCTGATTTCCGCCGAAGACAAAACCGTGCTCGGCATCGAGCAAACCGTCGACCCGCCGGCAAACACCGACGTAGCGGCGCTTGCATTGATCGCGGTCCGTCAGGATGGACGGGTCAGCGCCAATCTCATGTCGCCAGTCGTGGTGAACCGGGCGAACCGGCGGGCCATTCAGTCGGTGCGCTGGGACGGCCTTTACTCCCATGAGCACCTGCTCAGACTTCCCTCGGCGCCAGCGTACAAAACGGAGCAGCCATGCTCGTAATCCGGCGGCGCGCGGGCGAATCGGTGTTGATCGGCGACGGGGTGGAAGTCGAAGTCCTCGAGATCTCCGGCAACCAGGTGAAAATCGGCATCTCGGCTCCGCGAGACGTCCTAATCCTGCGCAGGGAAGTGCAACTCACCGCGGAACAGAACGAGCTGGCCGCAAAGTCAATGCCGTTCGCATCGCTGGCCGGCCTGCTCGGCAAAATCAAACAATCTCCTCAAGGTTCCTTATCGTCAGGCGATAAGGGCAAGTGAAGAAACTCGCAAGGCGCTGACAGCGCCAGGTCTGGAATGGACTCCCGGCCTGAGTTCCTCACATAAGGAGAATTACCGTGTCTTTTGATATTAATACCAATGTTGTGTCTCTTCAGGCACAAAACTACCTCAACATGAACCTCAACTACCAGGACCAGACCATCGACGAGGTGACTTCTGGTCTGCGCATCGTGCAAAGCGGCAACGACGCGGCGGGTCTGGCGATTGCCAACGGCGATCGTTCCGACGAAGCGGTACTGACACAAGGTATCCAGAACGCCAACAACGGTCTGAGCCAGTTGCAGATCATCGATGGCGGTATGAACAATATTTCGCAGCTTCTGGACCGCGCCCGTACGCTGGCCACCGAATCGGCCACGGGAACGTTCACCGGGGACCGCAGCGTGCTGAACAACGAATTCCAGAGCGTACTCGGCGAAATCGACCGCGAAGCGCAGGCAGTCGGCCTGAACACCGGCGGCACCTTCGCCAAGAACCTGTCGGTATTCGTTGGCGGCGGTCAGGGAACCACGGGGGCGGCGGCAGTGGCCAACGGCTCGATTTCACTGAACCTCGCGCAATCGACCGTGGACACCAAGAGTCTCGGGCTCACCGGCGTGGAGGCTTCGGGCCTGGCTGCTACGGATATCGGAACCGGCTCCGCTACCAGCGTCGCCAACATTCTGGCCGACACCGCTAACACCACGGCTACCTCCGGTTACACGACATTCGACGTTACCGGCCCAGGTTTCAGCGGCGCCAATGCCATCCAGCTTCAGGTCAATCTGTCGGGCGTGACCGATGACACCACGCTGGTAACCGCCGTCAACAACGCCATTCAGACTGCCGGCGCCGGCGACACGCAGGCGGCTACCGCCTTCCAGAACGCTAACGTCACCGCGGCCGTGAACACCAACGCCAACGGGCAGCAGCAACTAACCTTCACTTCTTCGAATGCGGCGTTCCAGGTGCGCGCAGGCGATTCCACGGCCAACGCCCTGCTGGGCAACTTCGGCGCCAGGGCGGTCCTCACCGGCACCACTACGGGCGCCTTCGCTACGCTGTCCACCAGCGATACACTGCAGTTTTCCTTCGATGGCGGCCCGACTGAGAGTTTTGCGCTGGCCGGCACCGAAACAACCGCCGCGCTTGTGGCAACGACACTGAACAACAACACGGCATTCGCCGCCAACGCGGTGGCCAGCACCGACACCGCCGGAGGGTTGGTCATTACTTCATTAAGTGACAACGCCGGCTCGTCCATCACCGTGGGCAGCACCAACGCGGCCACCGTCCTCGGCCTGAGCGGCACCGCCACCGTTGACGCTTCCACCGGAAAGTCGCTCGGCGAAACCGTCACCGCCACGCTCGGCGCAACCTCGACAACCGCTACTTTGGCGGGAACGATTGTGCAGGTTCAGGGGGGCGGTCTGGCCAGTCCCGTGGACATCACCCTCGGCGCGGGCGACACCACCCAGGCCCTGGGCGTTGCGGATCTGGTCAACCAGGTGAACACCAACAGCGCCCTGCAGGCGGCTGGAATCAGCGCGTCTTCAGCGGGCGGCAAACTGACCTTCAGCAGCAATGCCGGACAGAACTTCAGCGTGTCGGCCGCCGGTGACACCACCAATGAACTCGGCCTTGGCAATTATCTGGCCAGCGGCAGCACTTTCAACTACACTTCCATCACCGCCGCCAACGCGATAGTTACCGGCACCACCACCGACTCTCTTGAAATCTCGGTGGCGGGCGGGACCGCCCAGCAGATCAGCGTGACCGGCACCGCCGCCGACACCGCGACCCAGTTGGTCGGCTTGCTGAACACGGCTTTAGGAGCCAACGCGTACACCAACGCCGCGGGCATCACCGCGTCGCTGAATGGCAGCAGCCACATCGTACTCACTTCGACCAATGGCACCGCCTTCCGCGTAGCGGAAGGCACCGGCACGGCGGCCAACCAGGTCCTCGGCTTCGCCGCCGCCGCCCTGGGCAACACGTTGACTGCCGGCGCATATATCGGCGCCAGTGCTACAGTGTTCGTCGGCGACGCGGGGTCCTTCGCCGCCGCGCCCACCAGTGACACCAATAACATCTACTTCGATGCCGGCGGTTCCACAGCAACGTCGGTCCTGCAATTCAATCCGATTCGAAACGGGCAGGACGATCAAACCATCAGCATCTCCGCCAACGATTCCTCGGGAACCGCTCACTCGCTCGCCGTCGTTCTCTCCAATAACACGACCTCGCGTAACGGGGAATCGCTCGACGAAACCATCGCCGCGATCAACTCGGCTCTGCAATCGAGCGACGACTCGACGTTGCAGTCCATCGTGGCGGTAAAAAGCGCCACCACCAACTCCAGCGGTGTAGCAACCGGGGAAGGCATTCAGTTCCTCAGCACGCTGGGATCATTCTCCGTCGGCCTCAGCGCTGCCGGCAGCAACGGCACGGTCGGGATTGGTTCAACCGCGCAACAGGGGACGGTGCAAGTCGCCTCGGCGCTGTCCGGCGGTGGCACCGTGAACGTGTCTAACATCAACAGCGCGGATGCCGCGGTTACCTCCATCGCCAACGCCACCACTTTGCTGGGCAGCGCTCAGGCAACCATTGGTCTTGGTGAGAACGAGTTCAACTACGCCATAAACCTCGCGCAATCTCAGCTCACTAACACGACGGCCGCCGAAGCGTCGATTCGCGATGCCGACATGGCCGCCGAAGCCGCTAACCTGACCAAGGCGCAAATCCTGGTTCAGGCCGGTGTCGCCGCTCTGGCACAGGCCAATTCAGCTCCTCAGCAGGTCCTGACACTGCTGCGCAGCTAGTCCGGCTGATCTCCATCCTCGAATGGGGCGGCATCAACCGTGAAGGCGGGCTCTGGCCCGCTTTCTTCTTTCCCGGGCTAATGCCGTACGTTCATTGCCCGCTCTCATTTGCCAGGTCCACCGCAACCTTCTCGAGAACTTCCGCCCACCGCTGGTCGAACAAGTGCCCGTAGATTCGCACGGAAGGAAGCCATGGCAAATAGTTCTGGCCCATGGTCCAGCAATCCCCGCTGCTGATCTGCGTAAGCTGCCAGACCGGTCTCCCCAGCGCCCCGGCCAGACAAGCCACCGATGTGCCCACCGAGATGACGATGTCCAAAGCAGTCATCAGCCCAGCCACCTCTTCGATGTCCCGTTTGAGATCGAGGTCCGGCCAGACATGAATCGGGACACCGGATTGCGCGCTGGCATCGGCCAGTTCCGCCCGGCAATCGTCATATTGAAGATTAATGAAGTGAACGTTGGGAACGGCCAGAACAGGCCCCCAATCGCGCAATTCCGTACAATCGAGACGCCGCAGGCCCGCCGTCATGCCGCTCCTCCAGCAGATCCCCACCTTTGTCCCCCGACCGATCTCATCCAGACGGCCGCGCCAGTGCGCCACACGCGATGGATCCGCGCGCAGGTAGCCTTTCTCTGAGGGAAAGCCTCCGGTCTCTGAAGAAAAGCCTTGGGGAAAGCGATCGAGCGAAGGCCTCAGCCATCGTCCGGCGCTCCCCGCCGGAATCTGCAGATCGGCATCCGCTGCCACCGGATGCGGCGGATCGGTTCGCGATATCACTTCCGCCGCGGGAAACGAGCGCGCGAACAATGGCGCGAGGCGTTTCTCGCATTCAACGATGCAGCGCGCGGCCACCGCTGTCAGCTCCGGCACCATCCCCGCGAAAATGATTTCATCGCCGAGTCCCTGCTCTCCCCAGAAAATGAGCTTCTGCCCCGTGAGCGGTCCCCCATCCCAACGCGGCTGGATGAATGGGCGCACCGGTCCTCGTTTCCCCGCGTCCCACCCCGATTCGTATTCGTCCCACGCGCGCTCAATCTCGCCGGTCATGAATCGCGTCAGCGCCCGATTGCAGTGGGCGTCGTGGAAACTCGGCCGTAATTCCACGGCCCTGCCGTAACACGCAATCGCTTCGGCAAGGTGTAACTGATCCTTGAACAGATTGCCCAGGTTGTTGTGGGCCGAGGCATTCCCGGGATCGAGCGTTAACGCTCTCTCGGCGCACTGAATGGCATCGGCATGACTGCCAAGCTGGTGCAGGACGCAGCCCAGATTGGCGTGGGCAGCCCCCAGATCGGGCTTCAGCCGGATCGCCGCGCTGAGGCAATCCACCGCCTCCTTCAGCAGACCCAGCTCGCGTAGCGCGTGCCCCATATTGCTGTAAGCTTCGGCGCAGGACCGATCCAGCCTGATCGCTTGAGCGAAGGAATTGGCCGCTTCCTGGAACATTCCCCTGACCAGGAAAACGCCGCCCATGTTGTTGTGCGTGGCGGCATCGTTTGGGTTCAACCGCAGCACTTTGGTGTAGTGGGCTTCCGCCTCGACATGCCGTTCGAGAGAGCTAAGGAGGTCAGCCAGGTTCTTGTGCGCGGCGACATTGTCGGGCTGCACCGCAACGGCTTCCTCGAAGCACTGGACCGCGTCGCCACTCCGTCCCAGAGCAACCAGTACATTCCCCAGCGTGTTGGAGAACTCGGCTACGGGCCGGCCGCGCGCCGTAATCGCCTGACGCACGCGCTTCTCGGCCACGTCAAACCGGCCCTGCCGTTGTGCCAGCATCCCCAGCAGATGCAAGGCGTCGGCTTCATTCGGCTGAATCGCAACGACGTTGCGATAGAGCGCCTCGGCGCGGTCCAGCCGTCCCGCCCGATGGTGCTCGACGGCCAGTGCAAGAGTCTCCCGCACGCTGCGGCGCATGTGTGCAGGTGTGCGGCGGACACCCGGGCTCTCATATGGAAGCGGCAGGAGAATATTACGTCAGGCTGCGCACATGGATATGGGGCGAGGTTCTCGTGAGCGACGGCATGCTGCTGGAAACGGAGACTGGGCCGCTTGAAGCGTTCTATAGCTTGCCGGCGGACGTGCGCTTCTGCAAGCGTTGCGTCATTTCCAACCAGCGCCCCAACTCCGTAGTTGAGTTCCACAACCGGCCGGGACAGCCAAAGCGGACCATTGTTTTCGACGAAGAGGGAGTCTGCAGCGCCTGCCGGTATGCCGGGAAGAAGGCGTCCATCGACTGGCGCGAGCGGGAACGGCAGCTCCTCGATCTGTGCGCGCGCCATCGCAGCCGCGCAGGAGCCTACGACTGCATCGTCCCCGGCAGCGGCGGCAAAGACAGTTCGTTCACCGCGCACATCCTTAAGAACAAATATGGGATGAATCCGCTCACTGTGACGTGGGCGCCGCACGCTCATACCGACGTCGGATGGCGCAACTTTCAAAGCTGGGTCGGCTCGGGTCTCGACAACATTCTCGTCTCGCCCAATTCGCGCGTGCACCGTGTGCTCACGCGGCTGGCATTTCTGAATCTGGTCCATCCGTTTCAGCCGTTCATCATCGGGCAGAAATTGGTGGCCCCACGACTTTCGGCACTTTATGGAATTCCTCTGATCTTCTACGGCGAAAACCAGGCCGAGTACGGCAACTCGATCGAGGAAAATGACCGGCCGACTATGTCGCCCAGCTTTTACGAGGACGAGCCGGATCGCGAACGGCTGGTGCTGGGCGGCATTCCGATGGCCCGGCTGGAGCGTGAACACGGAGTTTCCCGCGGAGATTTGAACCCTTACCTGCCCGTCGACGGTGGCCGTCTCAGAGCTCTCGGCGCCGAAGTCCACTATCTCAGCTACTACCTGAAATGGGACCCGCAGGAGTGCTACTACTATGCCGCCGAGCACACCGGCTTCCTCCCCAATGACCAGCGGACGGAAGGATCATACTCGCGCTACAGCTCCATCGACGACAAAATCGACCCGCTCCACTACTACACGACCCTGATCAAGTTCGGCATCGGCCGGGCTACGTACGACGCCGCGCAGGAAATCCGCACCGGCAAAATCACCCGGGAAGAAGGAGTGGCCGTGGTGCACCGGTATGACACCGAGTTTCCGGCACGATATTTCCCCGAGATGCTCGAATACATGGGCATCTCGGAGGGCACGTTCCGGACCGTGATCGACAAGGCGCGCTCCCCGCACCTGTGGAAGAAAGAGGATGGCGAGTGGAGACTGCGGCATCAAGTCCAATAACACCCGAACTCAACGTCGCGGGGCGCAGGATCGGCCCGGGCCATGCTCCGCTTGTTGTCGCCGAAATTGGCATCAATCACGAAGGCGACGTCGACAAGGCCATGCGGATGATCGAGGATGCGGCGGCGGTGGGCTGCGAATGTGTGAAGTTTCAGACGCACGTCGTGGAGGACGAGATGGTTCCGAATGGCGTGGTGCCGGCAAACGCGCGCGATTCCATTTGGGACATCATGACGCGCTGCGCTCTCGGCGAGAAGGATGAACGAAAGCTCAAGCAGCACGCCGAAGCCCAGGGACTGATTTTCCTGAGCACGCCGTTCTCCCGAGCCGCCGCGGATCGGCTGGAGAGGCTGGGCGTTCCTGCGTACAAAATCGGTTCGGGCGAGTGCAACAACTACCCGCTGGTGGAGCACATCGCGCGCTTCGGCAAACCCGTAATCCTTAGCACCGGCATGAACAATCTGGAGAGCGTGGGTAAATCGGTGGCGATTCTGCGCTGTTTCGGCATTCCGTTTGCGCTGATGCATTGCACCAGCATGTATCCGACCCCGTACAGCGCCGTCCGCCTTGGGGCGCTGAAGGAACTCGCGGACCGTTTCCCGGATTCACTCATCGGCCTTTCCGATCATTCCCTGTCTATCTATCCGTGCCTGGGCGCGGTGGCGCTGGGCGCTTCGATTCTGGAACGCCACTTCACTTCCGACAAGAACTGGTCAGGACCGGACGTCCCCATTTCGATGACGCCGCAGGATCTGCGTCAGTTGATTGAAGGAAGCCGGGCGATTCACGAAAGCCTGGGCGGTTGCAAAGATGTGCTGCCGGGCGAAGCTCCCACCATTCGCTTCGCCTACGCGTCTGTAGTGGCCATTCGCGACATCACCGCCGGCGAGCCGTTCACATACGACAACACGTGGGTAAAGCGGCCGGGCACCGGCGAAATCCGCGCGGAAGAATTGCCGGCCGTTCTCGCAAAGCGCGCCGCGCGGGGCATCCGCAAGGACGAACAACTCCAATGGGCGTCGGTTCAATAACCAGACGCGTGGTTTTTCTCACCGGCACGCGCGCGGACTTCGGGAAGCTGAAGCCGCTGATGCGGGCGGTGGAATGCTGCGGCTTTCTCGAAAGCGCGGTGTTCGTCACCGGCATGCACATGCTTTCGCGCTACGGGCTGACCATTGACGAAGTACTCAAGGCCGGCTTCCCGCAGGTTCACCCCTTCATGAATCAGTTTCGCGGTGAACCATCAGAACATATCCTGGCAAACACCATCACGGGCCTGTCGCGATACGTACAGGAATACGATCCGGACATGATCGTGGTCCACGGCGACCGCATTGAAACCCTGGCGGGCGCCATCGTCGGCGCATTGCGCAACGTGCTGGTGGCCCATATCGAGGGCGGCGAGATTTCCGGCACCATTGACGAAACCATCCGTCACACCGTGAGTAAACTGGCCCACCTGCACTTTGTGGCCAACGATAGCGCGGCGGCGCGCCTGCGGCAACTCGGCGAGCGGAACGAATCCATACACGTGATTGGATCGCCGGATATCGACATCATGCTGTCGCCGGACCTGCCCGATCTCGATACCGTGCGCGGGCATTACGGCATCGACGCGGCATCGTACGGCATCGTCATTTTTCATTCGGTCACTACCGAAGCTAACCTGCAGGATCGGGCCGCCGCCGAACTGGTCAGCGCGCTGCTCGACAACAACCTTCCTTACGTGGTGATCTATCCGAACAACGACCCGGGTTCAGAATGCATTCTCGATCGCTACGCCGCGCTTACCGGCGACTCGCGTTTCAAGCTGTTGCCATCGATGCGCTTCGAGGCCTTCCTCAGACTGCTGAAGCACGCCCGGGTGATCGTCGGCAATTCGAGCGCTGGTGTCCGCGAAGCGCCCGTCTATGGCGTTCCCACGGTGAATATCGGCAACCGCCAGCAGAACCGCTTCCGTTACGAATCGATTCTCGACGTCCCCGACGATCGCCTGGCTATCGGGGACGCCATCGCACAGGCTTGCCGGATGGACGGCGTTCGACCCTCGCGATTCTTCGGCGATGGCCACAGCGCGCCGCGGTTTTTGCGCGTGTTGTCGAACCCGGAAATCTGGGAAACGCCCCGGCAAAAACAATTCTGCGATATGGAAGCCGTCCCCGCGCCTGCCCTGTCATGAAGCTGCACCCGATCCCGAAAGTGTTGGCGATCATTCCGGCGCGCGGCGGTTCGCGCGGGCTGCCGCGCAAGAACCTGCTACCGGTTGGAGGCATTCCGCTCGTGGCTCGAGCGATTCTCGCCGCTCGGGACTGCCCCTACATGGGCGGTTGCGTATTGACGACCGATGATCCGGAAATCCGCGCAATCGGCATCGCTTACGGAGCCGACATCATCGACAGGCCTGCCGATCTCGCCGCCGACTCTACAATCAGCCAGGCGGTGGTGCGCCATGTCCTGGAGTCCCTCTCAACGACCGCAACGGCTCCCGAATACTTCGTCCTGCTTCAGCCCACCTCCCCGCTTCGCACCGCCGCGCACGTCACCGCTTGCATCGAAGCGTTCTTCACCTCGGACGCCCAATCCGCGATCAGCGTCACCGAAGCAAAGGAGAGCCCGCTTAAATCGTTCATCGAAACTAACGCCTCACTGCAACCCCTGTTCGATGTCGAGAAGTTGCACACCCCGCGCCAGGCTCTGCCTCACGTATACAGCCAGAACGGAGCGATTTATCTGACCAGTTCCGAGGCCTTCCTGCGGTCGAACTCGTTCTTCATTCCACCGGCGATGCCGTTCGCGATGGACGCCGAAACGAGCATCGACATCGACACCGCTCTCGATCTGAGGATCGCCGAATGCCTAATATCCGGCTGATCGCGCGGCTCGATGTCAAGGGGCCCAATCTGATCAAGAGCATTCGTCTGGAAGGAGTGCGTGTTATCGGCGATCCAGGCGAGCACGCCCGCGCTTATTACCAGCAGGGCGCGGACGAATTGCTCTATGTCGACGCAGTAGCCAGCCTCTATCAACGCAACAGCCTGCAGGAGATTGTGCGCCGCACATCGGAGGATGTGTTCGTCCCGATGACCGTAGCGGGCGGCATCCGCAGCGTGTCCGACGTCGAGGAGTTGTTGCGTGCGGGCGCGGACAAAGTGGCCATCAACACGGCGGCCGTACGGAGGCCGGCTCTCATCACCGAAGTTGCGCGGCGCTTCGGCTCGCAATGCATGGTGCTGTCCATCGAAGCGAAATCGACTGGCGCGAGCCGGTGGGAGGCTCACGTGGACAGCGGACGGGAACCCAGCGGCCTTGAAGTGCTGGCATGGGCCCGGCGCGCAGTGGATCTGGGAGCGGGCGAGATCCTGCTGACTTCGGTTGACCGCGAAGGTACCGGCAATGGGTTCGATTGTGACCTGGTGCGACATGTGGCGTCTTCTGTCAGCGTTCCGGTCATCGCCAGCGGCGGAATGGGATCGCTTGATCATCTGCGCGAAGTTGTCGAAACAGGCAAGGCAGACGCAGTCGCGTTTGCCGGAGTTCTGCACTATAAGCGGCTTTCGCTCGACCAGATTCGAACCTGCGCTTTAGACGCGGGCCTCTGCGTGAGAACACATGCCGCCTGAAGTAACCGTGGTCGATTACGGCATGGGCAACGTCGCCAGCGTAATGCGGGCCCTTTGCGCGTGCGGGGCCGCTCCATCGCTCACCAGCGTGCCGGAACAAGTGGCATCGGCTTCACGCCTCATCCTCCCCGGAGTCGGCGCATTCACCGATGGAATGGAGGAGCTGCGCCGCCGTAGCCTGATCGAGCCTATTCACGCTTTGGCGCAAACGGGTCGTCCGTTCCTGGGCATTTGCCTCGGCATGCAAATGATGCTGGCAACTGGCGAAGAGTTCGGCGTGGTTGCGGGCCTGGGACTCATCGCCGGCAACGTACAAGCGATACAAGGGCCACGCAAAATCCCGCACGTCGGCTGGAATCGCATCTCGCCCCCAGGCGCAACCCGAGACTGGCAAGGCACCATACTCGAAGGCGTCGGCCGCGACAATACCGTGTACTTCGTCCATTCCTATGCGGCATCGCCTGAGTCTGCGGGCGATGTGCTGGCCGAATGCGATTATGACGGCTACGGTTTTGCCGCGGTGATCCGATCCGGAAACCTGTACGGCTGTCAGTTTCACCCCGAGAAAAGTGGTCCCAGTGGTCTGCGCATCCTGAGCAATCTCCTGAAAGCGAGCGGGTCATGAGCAACCAGGCGTCATGGGATTCCTTCAACGATTTCCTGCTGCACGGATCGACGGACCGTTTCGCAAAAATCCTGTCTCGCTACGAACTCTTCATGCGTGTGATCGACGTTCCTGGGGACATCGTCGAATGCGGCGTCTTCAAGGGCACGGGTGTACTGTTCTGGGCGAAGCTGATTCAGATCTTCCACCCCTTATCGCTGCGCAAGGTGGTTGGCTTCGACACGTTCGGCGAGTTCCCGGCAACAGGCGAAGTCGACCAGAAGTTCGCGGCTGACCTGTGTACCGAGGCGGCCTATGACGGGGCAGATCCAGACGCACTCATGGCGATCGCCAGCGAGTGCGGCGTGCGTGATCGGATCGAACTAATTCCCGGCGATGCCAGAGCCACGATCCGGGAGTATGTCGAGGTTCACCCCGGCTTTCGAATCGCCCTGTTGAACCTCGATTTCGATACCTACGCTCCAACCCATGCCGCGCTCGAAGTCCTCTACGATTCGGTGGTGCCCGGCGGCATCGTGATCAGCGACGAGTATGGGCTCTCCGGCTGCAGCGAATCGGACGCCATCGACGATTATATTCGTGAACATGGCCTCTCGGGAGTGCGACTGCGCGGCCTTCCCTGGAACCTCAGCCCGATGGCCTATTTCACTAAGCCGTAGGCGCGGCCTCCGGTTTTGATGGCCAAAACGTTGACCGTTCTCCCCCGGCGCGATAGGATGGTGTTGCGGGGTGGAGCAGTCTGGTAGCTCGTTGGGCTCATAACCCAAAGGTCGAAGGTTCAAATCCTTCCCCCGCAACCATCCGAATGCGCTTGGTGGCCGAGTTCCCCGCCCCATCACCGTACCCACCCAAAAGGTTCCATTCGCCTTCTGCGACGTAGTGGCCTTTTTTTCCTTCGACTTGCGGCACCATTCGTATTCCCGTTACGTGCTTCCCCAGTTCCACCTTGGCTCTCTGGACATCAACAACAAGAAGCTGCCGGATGCCAAGGAGTTGCCCGGTTACAAATTGGCGGATGCGCCCGATCTCAGCGGAAACCGAATCCGGCTCGGAACTCAGTAATTGCCGGGTGATGTCGTCAACCTCCTGCTGGCGGCTGTTGATCTCTTTCACCAGGGCCGGGGTGGATAGCATATCCCCGAAACCGGGTCAAAGCAGACGTCTTGTCCCGGTGGCAGATAGATATGAAAGATGTGATTGTAACCTGAGTCCTGCAGCAGAGAAGCAGCCTCGTAGGCGAAGGGCTCCATGTCAGAGTCGTACAGAGTGTGCGTCGTGACGAGGCGATTGCGGTATGCTGTGAATCCCGTCTTAAACTGGACGGCGAAGTTGGGAATCCAGAGAGTTTGGAGGAATCCATGAGCAAAACATTGGCAGCACTCAGCGGAATGCTGTTGTTCAGTTGTTTTCATTCGCTGCCAGCGCAGGCCCAAACATCCTGTTCTAACGCCAGCCTGAGCGGAACCTATTTCTACATGCTAAGTGGGGCGCTTGTTGGCGAGGGTAGCTCCCAACCATATACAGAGTTGGGCAAGTTGGTTGCCGATGGAAACGGCGGAGTTACCGGCCACTCTACTGCCAGCATCAAAGGCTCAGTTGCGGCCCACTCCCTCACCGGGAGCTATTCGGTACAGGGCGACTGCACTGGAACGCTGGCGCTATCCGTTAACTCGCAGTCCCCGGAGACAATCACCTTTCAGGTTGTCGAGGGAGGGCAAGGGGCGGTGGTTGCGTTCTCGTCATCGGGCGAAGTGGCATCGGGCAGCGCTTATCGAGCGGCCAGCGGAGATGCCGGTCAGTGTGGGGATACCTCATTTACCGGGAGCTACGGCTTCTTGCTAGCGGGTGTGGAATACACGCAGAACGGCACTTTGGCGTATTCCAATGCGGGTCAGTTGACGGCGAACGGCAGCGGCGTCATCAACTTTATCGGCGTGGCAAACCTCGGTACTGGTGCGTCACAAAGTAGCGGTACCGGCACGTATTCAATTGCGAGCGACTGTTCAGGGACGGCTCAAGTCACAGGTCAGACCGGCACGTTTAATTACATTGTGGCCATTGCCGAGGGAGGAAACGTGCTGTTGATGGAAAACGACAGCGGGACGACCGTTGCAGGCACGGCGCAAGCACAACTGATCCAATCAATACTTCCGCAGTTGGCATTTGGCGGGGGCTGGTATTCGGCGATTTATTTCACCAACACGACCAACGCGGCGCAGTCGTTTCCCGTGACCTTTACCGCCGATAATGGAACGCCCCTCACCGTGCCCTCGCTGGGCGGCACATCCACCACAGTAAACATACCGGCCCTCGGGACCACGATTCTGGAGGCCCCAAACACAGGGTCACTGAGTCAAGGATATGCCACGTTCACGCTGCCACCGGGAGTGTCCGGGTATGGCATCTTTCGGCAGAGCGTGACAGGGCGGGCAGATCAGGAAGCGGTGGTGCCCTTTACGACGGCCAATGCAGTTTCAAGTATTCTGGTCTGGGATGACACCACCTACATCACTGCCGTGGCCATCGCCAACGCAGGACCAATCGCCGCGACGATTTCCATCACCCTCCGGGACAACAATGGGAATGTCGTGGGTACGTCTTCTGTGAACTTGCAGCCCTACCAAAAGACGGAAGCCACTCTGCGGAGCCTTCCCGGCCTGTCGGGAATGGTGGGTTTGCGTGGCAGAGCGCGCCTCGGCGCAACTTCGGGGAATGTGGCTGTGCTGGGACTGCGCTTCAACGGATCGGCTTTCACCTCCATTCCCACAACGCAACCTTGAAAAACCAGCATGGAAAGATGTGTGAGCGGGAGCGGGGCGAGCCACCTGTAGGTAAGTCTATAGGGGAGCATTCATTTGATCGCCGCCGTGGGAGCACTGTGAGTCGTTCGGGTGGGTGGCGAGAGAACTGGGAGGCTCTGGGAGCGGGCTGGCAGGCATTGTGGGGGCAAGGCGTTGTTCAGATCGAGTGAGGACAGTGTTTTCGGAAGTGGGTTCCCGGTCGGCGCGGTGTATACATCAGACCGCCTCTTGAATTAGGAGGGAGATGGTCCGGTCGTCGTTCCCGGCGAACTTTCCGAAAAGGTACTCCGGGCCGGAATCCTAGGATGTGACTCCTGGCAGGTTCTTGAAAGGAACTCCTATGGCAAGTGTCACCAGTGATTTCAGGCAGTTGCAGTCAATTCAAGTCGAAAGGGTAACCGGAGTACGGTCGGAGCGTTGCAGTCCCCCGCAACCAAATCCCTCCTGTCCGGACCGGACACATAGGGGCTCTGCGCCAACAACGGGGGCAGGCCGCGATCGCGGGCCCGATCGCGGACCAGTTTAAACCACATCCGTTACGTTCACCCGAAGTCTGTGGTTTTCGAAGTTGCGGAAACCGTAGGCCTGACGATTGTTTTGGTCGAGTTGCTTGTGTGAGGACGCGTCAACAGAGAGACTGCGGTAATCGGATTCCTACGCGGAACTCACCAGACCCCGATTATCGTAATTGCGTTCGTACCAGGCAAGATATTCGCCGGACCTGACTCTCTCTACCCAGCCAGTATTCTCGCGATACCAGCGGACGGTAGCGCGGAGCCCTTCCTCGAAGTTCATCTTCGCCTGCCAGCCCGTCTCCCGAATCAATTTCGCGCTCGATAAAGCGTAGCGCCGGTCATGCCCGGGCCGGTCGGTCACGTGCTGGATGAGCGTGTCGGGACGGCCGAACTCACGCAGAATGGCGCGCACCACATCGATATTCGGCAGCGAACGGCTGCCGCCGACGTTGTAAATCTCGCCGTCGCGGCCTTTCGCAAGCACGGCCAGAATCGCTTCGCAATGGTCTTCCACGTACAGCCAGTCACGGATCTGCTGCCCGTCGCCATACACTGGCACCGGCTTGTTGTCCATCGCGTTCGAGATCATCAGCGGGATCAGCTTCTCAGGAAATTGATAAGGCCCGTAATTGTTCGAGGCGCGCGTCACCACCACCGGCGTGCGGTATGTCTTCCAATACGACAACGCAAGAAGATCCGAACCGGCCTTGCTCGCCGAGTACGGGCTGCTCGGCTGCAGCGGAAATTCCTCCGCCGCCTCGGCGGGTGGCTCGATGCTGCCATAAACCTCGTCAGTGGAAACATGCAGGAACCTGGCAGTACTGTGCGTTCGTGCCGCCTCAAGCAAAGTGAATGTGCCGCGCAGATTCGTCTCGAAGACGGGCGCGGGCGAGAGAATGCTGCGGTCGACATGCGATTCGGCGGCAAAATGAACGATGGCGTCCGGTCGAAACTCCGACATCGTCTCGTACACGAGCGCCCCGTCGGCAATGTCACCGCGTACGAACCGATAGCGAGGATTGGCGATTACCTCCGTAAGATTTTCCAGGTTCCCGGCGTATGTCAGCTTGTCCAGATTGAGAATCTCAAACCCGGCGTCCTTCCCCAAAGCAAGACGAATGAAGCACGAGCCGATAAATCCCGCGCCGCCCGTGACCAGAACCTTCACTTGTGTTGCCGCTCCCAGTCGTAAGCAATGGCGGGATCGTCATAGCGAATGCGGCCTTCATCTTCGGGATTGTAGACATGGCTGGTGACATAAACGAGCACCGCCTGGTCCGCGCCGATCACCTTATAACCGTGCCCGACGCCCGGCGGTATGCTCAGCCCCCAGGGCCGCATCGCGCCAACGTACAGGGTGTTCTTCACACCCCACGTTTCCGATCCGCGCCGCAAATCTACTAAAGCCACCTGGAGCATCCCCGCCACCGGAACCCAATAATCGGTCTGATGACGATGGTAGTGGAACGCCTTGATCGTCCCGGGATAGCTCAGCGCCGATGATACCTGGGTTGTGGAGGGTTCGAAACCCGCCACCTCGCCCTGCCCGATTCGCGCCACTTCGAGAAACCAGCCGCGGTCATCGGGCCATAGAGCGAGTGGCCGAACGGTAACGCCGGCGATCAGTCTTGGGGAATCGGGCGCAACTATCACCGCGCCAATCCCCTGCTCACAATGCGGAATAGCAATATCGGGTATTGGCATGGCGGGCGCGGCCGGTTCAGCCATTTCCGCCACGACCATTTCCAGGAACAGTTGTTTTCACTCATTCCATTATATGGACCGAGGTGGCTACTTCGATTCGCTCCTTGCGACCACCTTCGGCATCACCACTATGATGGGGATATGAAGAGGGTCTCGGGCGCATTCTCGCCTGTCGTCGCGGTGAATCGCACGGCGGCCAAGCCGATGCATAAGCAGATCTACGACGGCTATCGGGAAGCCATTCTCCGCGGCGACCTGCGGGCCGGCCAGCAAATCCCTTCCACTCGCGTGCTCGCGGCGGAGCTCGGCATCTCGCGCATTCCCGTGCTCAACGCCTACGCGCAGCTACTGGCGGAAGGATATTTCGAGGGGCGAACCGGCGCTGGAACATTCGTGTGCAGTTCGTTGCCGAATCAGCCGGCAGCCGGCGAAGAGGCCGTTCGCGCCGCGCAGGTTCGCTCCGCGCCACGCTCCGCGTCGCACCGATCCACGCTGGTACCGCAGCGCGTGACCGAGCCCTGGGTCTTCGGCACCGGAGCATTCAGCATCGGCCAATTGGCCTTCGATCACTTTCCCTTCCAGAAGTGGACGGGCATCCTGACGCGGCACTGCCGAAAGGTGCATGCCGGATCGCTCAACTACGGCGACCCCATGGGTTCTGTGGACTTTCGTGAAATCGTCGCCGCGTATCTGCGAACCGCGCGCGCCGCGCGATGCGACGCGAAACAAATCATGATCGTCAGCGGATCGCAGCAGGCGCTGGATATTTGTGCACGCGCTTTGCTCGATCCGGGGGGCCGCGTGTGGATCGAAGATCCCAGCTACTGGCTGCTGCGATACGCACTGATGCTGGCGGGCTGCGAATTGATTCCGATACCCGTGGATAGCGAAGGACTCGACGTGGCCGAAGGAATCCGGCTTTGCCGCAAAGCCCAGGCCGCGTGGGTGACTCCGTCCCATCAGTATCCGCTCGGCGTAACCATGAGCGCTTCGCGCCGCCTGCAATTGCTGGAGTGGGCTCGGGAGACGGGCGCGTGGATTATCGAAGACGATTACGACAGCGAGTATCGCTATGAATCGATGCCCATCGCGTCTCTTCAGGGACTCGACCGCGACGCCCGGGTGATTTACATCGGAACATTCAGCAAGACCTTGTTTCCATCCCTGCGCCTCGGATACATGGTCATTCCGCCGGACCTTGTCGATCGCTTCGCCGCCGTGCGGCGCGTTATCGACGTCTGCCCGCCGCAGTTGTATCAGGCGGTGCTTGCGGATTTCATGAGGGAGGGCCACTATGCCCGGCACATCCGCAAGATGCGAGCGCTCTACGGCGAGCGAAGAAGCGCGCTTGTCGAGGCCATTCGAAGTGAATTTGGCTCACGGTTGCAGGTGATGGGAGGAGAAGCGGGCATGCATTTAGCCGTGCTCCTGCCGGACATCGCCGACGATCGCGAGATTGCCGCGCGCGCCGCCGAGAAGAAGCTGTGGTTGTGGCCCTTGTCACCCTCGTATCTGGGCGAGAAACCGCGCCAGGGCTTCGTGCTGGGTTTTGGGAGCACTACCGCGGAGGAAATGCCGCGCGCGGTGCGCCGGATGAAAGCCGTTCTCGACCGGAACTGAGCGCGCCGGCGAGTGTATATTGGTCCTGCAAGAGGACCCGCAACGGCCGCTCACTCAACACCGGAACCGCTGGTCTCGCCGGAGGCCGCATCCTCGTCCCACCTGAACGACGGCAGGCTTGTTTCTCTCGATGTGCTGCGCGGGCTGGCCGTGGTGGGCATGATTCTGGTGACGGACCCGGGGTCTTACGGCGCAGTGTACCCGCAACTGCTTCAC
>Ga0187851_10001960_pt1 | contig 18840 bp, 14 predicted proteins | sample June2016WEW_6_10_FD_132997 | JGI IMG/M metagenome (GOLD analysis project Ga0187851, IMG submission 132997) | Peatland microbial communities from SPRUCE experiment site at the Marcell Experimental Forest, Minnesota, USA - June2016WEW_6_10 | ecosystem: Environmental > Terrestrial > Soil >...
CCGTCGGGGGCGAGGAGATTGAGGTCTACCTCTCGAGTGGGGTTGACACCGAGATTCAGGCTTACGAAGGAGCCATCGAGAGCCTCTCGACCGCGAGCTCCTCTGGCGTGGGTATACGTATCTTGCACGATGGTGCGGGAGGCGCCCAGGTGGGCACGGCGTGGGCGGGCTCGCTCGAACCTGAAGCGATCCACGACGCTTTGCGCGAGGCCCGCGACAACGCGCGCTTTGCCACCGAGGACGAGTTCATCGCGTTCGCGCGACCCGACGGGGTCGCGCCCGCGACTCTCGTGTTGGCTGATCAGTCTGTGCTTTCGACGCCGCTGGACGAGAAGATTGCCATGGCCATCGAGCTCGAACGCATGGTCCGCGCCGGCGACGACCGCATTCGCCAAGTGGATTCGGCGAACTACTCGGACTACGTCGCCGAAGCGGTCATCGTTTCAACCACTGGCATCAAGGCGGCCTACGAGCGATCGGGTGCGTACGTGTCGGTCGAGGCGATCGCGACCGACGGCACGAACGACCAGACCGGATGGGGACTTAGCGCGGGAAGGTCACCGGCCGAACTCGACATCACCGTCGCGGCCCGCGACGCCGTGTCACGGGCGACGCGGATGCTGGGCGCCGTCAAACCCTCGTCCATGAAATGTACGGCGGTCTTCGATCCCCGAAGCACGGCGACCTTGCTCGCGATCGTCGGTGGTGCGTTGAGTGGCGAAGCCGTGAACTACGGTCGGTCATTCTTCGCGAATCGGATCGGTGAGGAAGTGGCGTCGTCGATGTTCACGTTGCTTGACGATCCGACGGATCCGCGCCATTTCTCCGCGAGTGTGTACGACGGCGAGGGACTGTCGTGTCGACGCAACGTGCTGATCGAGAACGGTCAATTAAGGGCGTTCGTCTACGACACTGTTTCGGCTCGCCGCGCTGGCACGAGCTCGACGGGCAGCGCGGTGCGCGGCGGTATCGCCGGATCACCGTCGGCGGGTTGTCGTGCTTTACAACTCACGCCGGGCGACGTCGACCAAGCCGAGATCTTTCGACGGGTTGGCGAGGGCATCTTCGTGGAGTCGCTCACGGGCGTTCACTCGGGGGTCAATCCAATCTCGGGCGACTTCTCGGTGGGGGTAACGGGCCTCATGATCCGCGCCGGCGAGTTGGCGGAACCCGTACGCGAGATCACGGTCGCCTCCACGCTCCAGCGGATGTTGCTCGACATCGTGCTCGTGGGCAACGACGTGGAATGGCTGCCCGCTAGCGCGGCCGGGCAATCGCTCGCAATCGAAGGTATCGCGGTCTCGGGCTCTTAATCCGACTTTGTAGTGCTCTTGGCCGGGGCGGTCTTTTCGGTGGTCGTCGCTGGCGCGGGTGTGGGAGTTGGCGTGGAAGTCGACGTGCTCGCGGGCGTCGGCGCCTTGGCGCTGGCCTTTGAGTCGCGGCTGTCGTTCTTGTAGAAACCGCTGCCCTTGAAGACGATGCCGACCGCGGAGAAGACCTTTCGTAACTCGCCTCCGCAGTTCGCGCACACGGTGAGGTCGGGGTCCGAGAACTTCTGGACCGCTTCGACGCGCTGGTGGCACGACTGGCACTCGTATTCGTAGGTAGGCATGGGTACTCCTGGGGGCACGACGACCTGTGCAGTGTACCGGGCCTCGTGTGAAGCCCGGTCGCGGGGTAAGTAGCATTGGCGCGTGGACGACTTCCACCAACTCCGTAGGACCTCGCTCAACGGGGCCTTCCCGCGCGATCTGGGGCCTTCAGAAGTCAGTGCACGCCGGGCGCTCGCCCGTTGCCGGGTGAATATGCAGGCCGCCACCACGGCGAGTGTCGCCGCAAACGCCATGAACAAGGGTGACGTCCTCGCCACCGCGCGCGTGGCGGGCATGCAGGCCGCCAAGCAAGCGGCCGCCCTGTTGCCGATGTCCCACCCGGTGCTCGTGGGCAACGTGTACGTGAACTTCGTGATCGCTGACACCCACATCGACGTGGAGGCGAGTGTTGACACCGTGGATCGGACCGGCGTCGAGATGGAGGCCTTGATGGCCGTGACCGTGGCGGCGTTGACCATCTACGACATGTGCAAGTCAACCGACCGCACCATGACCATTGAGGACGTGGCCTTGTGGGAGAAGTCCGGGGGCCGTTCGGGCACCTGGCGGCGCGAGGAGGCATTGCTCGAAGCCCAGAAGAACGCGGACCGCTGAGTCGTGACTGGCGCCGCTGCGCGCCGCTACCCTCGTTGAGGTGAAGAGAAGGCGATGAGCACCATCCGCGGGGGAATCGAGCAGAGTCGAGAACGCCTGGTGGCCCTGGTACTGCTGTTGCAACGGGCCTGGAGCGATGGACGGCCCCTCACGCAAGAAGAGATCATCCGCGAGCTGAAAGTCGACGAGTACCCGGCGTCGTCCAAGGGTCCCAAGAAGGTCCGGGCCTACGAGGGCAACGAGGGTGCGGTTCGACAGAAGTTCGAGCGCGACAAGGCGCGAATCCGCGACCTCGGTTTTGACATCGAGACCGTTACTTTGCCCGATGACAGCGTTGGCTACCGGATAGACCCGTCGAGCGGTTACGCGCCAGTCATCCACTTCGACGAAGCCGAGCAGCGGGTGGTGCAACTCAGTCTGCGTTTTTGCGGCTTCGGGTCTTCGGGCGCGTTCAGTGTGTTCAACGAGACACCGGCAAGCGAAGGCGGGCTCGAGTTCTCGGCGTACTACACGCCCGTGGTGCGCGCCCTTAAGACGCGCCGCGTCTTGCGCTTTTTCTACCAGTCCTCGACCAACAAGGAACGCGAAGTCGAGCCTCTGGTGATCGACGTCCTGAACGGGATTTCGTACCTGGTAGCGAGGGTGAGGGGCACGGGCGAGATCAAGGGGTATCGGTTCTCGCGCATGACGTCGATGCCCGAAGTGCTGGGTGATTCCTTTGAGGTCGACCAGGCGGTGCTCGAGGTCGCGCGGGCCTGGCGGGCCGAATTCCAGAAGGAACCCACCCCCATCGACGTGGTCGTGACCACGAACGCCAACTACGCCGATCTCCTGGTGCGCCAGTTTCCGGGCGCGCTCGCCGCGACCAAGAAGGAAGGCAGGGTCGAAGTCGGGATCTCGTTCCAGAGTCCTCGGGCAGCCCTTCGTTTCGTGCTCGAGGCCGCCGAACGAGTGAGGCTCTTGAGTCCCAAGTCACTGCGCCTCGAACTCGCGCAGTGGCTGAAGCGGGTGAACCGGGGCAAAGTCCCGTCACTGGGTTCGCTCAAGTTCTCCACGCCCACCTCGAGTGACGTGCTGGGCGAGACCCTGCAGTTGTTGCACGCGGTCTACCTATCCGAAGATGGTCTTCGCATCAGCGAACTCGCAACCCGGTTCAACCTGAGCCGCGAGCACGTGCGACTCATCATGGACCGGCTCTCCTCCCTCGAGCCCATGGCCGAGTCCAACGACGGTTCCGGGCTCTTTCCCGCCCACGTCATCAAGGACTGCGATGACTGGGATCACGAGGAGACCGACGATTCGACCTACCGTGCGGATTTCATTGACGAGTATGACGAACCGTCGGCTCTGATGTGGCGTGACCTGTTCGAACTCAATATCGCGCTGCGTGAGGCGTCGCGCGTATACACCGACCCGGCCATTTACTCGGCGATCGACAAGATCGAGGACGTCGCCCGGGGCTTCGTGCAAGTCGAACTCGCCAACGAGGCGATGCTGAGCCTGGTCCAGCAGGCCATTGACCAGCGCGAGCAGCTAAAGATCCTCTACGCACCGGCTTCGGCCGAGGGGGCCAGCGAGCGCACGGTCGAACCTCGCGAGATAAAGGTCTTGAATGGCCATACTTATATGCGGGCGTTCTCCACCAACCGCGGCTCCTGGCGCACGTTTCGAATCGACCGCATTAGCGACATCGTCGCCCGGTCGCCCGCCAGCGAGGAGCGACCTGGCGACGACGTCGCCAATTGGCTCACGCAGGTCGGCGACGAGGGTGAAGAGGTGGTGGTCATCGTCGAACCCTACGCGCGCTTCCTCTTCGAGCCCCTGCCCAGTTCGCAGTGGCTGGCGCTCGCCGATGGTCGTCACGCCGTGAAGTTCCGGGTGAGCGACGAATCGTTCCTCGACCACCTCATGGTGCTCGCGGGACCGGGGGCGGTCGTGGCGACCGAGAAATTCGCTTCGGCGGGCCACGAGATCGCCCGTCACATCGCCGCGACACTGTAGCGACCGTTGGGCCCCCCAAAGGGGTGGGCGTGCTGCGAATATTCTCTCGACGGTCCAGTGACGTGAGCTACTTCACCGACGATCACGCCCTTGAACTCGAAGGGATGATCGACGGTCCCGGTTGGTGGATACGCGGCGACGGTGACACCCGTCGTGAGCGTGACGTGGCCGAGGTACTGGTCCACACCAACCGCGCTTCGGTGCTTGGTTATGACCTCATCTTCGCGGCGCCGCGCGCCGTCTCGATCCTGGTCGCGCTCGATCCACCGAGTGCGAGCGCGCTCTTGGAGGCGCATCGCTCCTCGGTCGCTTCTTCGATGGACTACCTCGAACAACGAGCCCTGGTGGTGCGCGACCGAAGGGCGGGGGCGGACCGCGACGAACCAGGTCGTTGGGAGAGCGTGGTGAGCTTCACTCACGGGGTCAATCGACACGGTGAGCCCCACGTGCACGATCACGTGCTCGTAGGAGCTCGCCCGGAACACGCGACCACCGTGCTCGACGCGCGATCGCTCTACGTTCACGCGCGCACCGCGGACGCCCTCTACCGGTCTTCCCTGCGCCAGCTCGTCGCGCAGAAGACACCCTGGGTGACCTGGCGTTCGTTTCATGGCGTCGAACACGTCATTGGTGTGGATGAGGGCTACCGAGCCTTGTGGGGAGGTCACTTCGACGATCGAGGCGAGAAGCGGCATTGGCAACGCGAGGAGATCGTCGCGCGTTGGCGTGACGACGTGGGCCGCTTCGAGGTGACCGGCGAGGTGCCACCCCCGACGAGGGATAGGGCCTGTGTCGACGAACACGCCTTCGGTTCGGCTCTCGAGGGTTCACGCGAGATCACCCGACGCCAGCTGGTGGGCGCCTGGGCCGAAGCGGCGACCTACGGCGAGGGGGCCCGGGAGATCACTCGTTCGATCGACACGTTGTACCCGGCGCTTCGCGACTCGCGAGGCGTTCGCGAGGCTTCGATCGGGCTGCGCGAGGCTCGGATGATCCGTCTCGTGCGTGAACGCGGTCCGCGGCCCCTCGCGAGCGAGGATCTCGGGCGGTGGGCTCAGCGTTCGAGGGAGCGATCGGTCGGGTACGAGCGCTCGAGGTAGCGAGTGAATCGCTCGTCGCGGTAGGACGGGGTGAGGCCGATCCAGCTCATTCGTTTGGTGGCGTCCAGGCCCAGGGCGTAGCCGGGGCGTCCCTGGGCGATGCTCGCGAGGGTCGCGCGGTCGCGTTCGACCCAGGCCGTACTCTGGCCCGTTCGCCTTCCCCGGGGACTGAGCTGGACGCTCGGGCTCGCCACGAGCGAGCGGCCCGCCAGATGCTGGAGTAGTTCCAGGGTGGGCCGGTCCCCGATACCCGGTAGGACGACGGTCGTAGGAAAGAGCGAGAGAAAGCCCTCGCCCGAAGCTCCCCAACGGCTGCGCGCTTGGCTGAGGTCCTGGAGACAGGCGAGGGTGAGCACGCCCTGGCCCCCGCCCTCTGAGACGATGCTCGCGAGCCGCGGCAGCGGCGCCACGTTGGCGAGTTCGTCCAGGGCGAGCAGGAGCCGGGCGCCCTGTTCGTGGCGGTCGTACGTGGCGTGCACCAACTCGTCGATCAGGCCCACCACGAGCGGGGTGGTCACCGCCTGGTATCGACTGGGCGCCACGATGTGCAGTTGATGGGGTCCGGCGAGGAACTCGTCGACGTCGAGGGGTGCCTCGCGCGCGGACGCGCGTGCCGCCTCGGTGCGCACGCCGGCAAAAAACCCCGAGGTCGTGGACCAGATGCCCGATCGTTCGCGTTCTTCGGTGGCGAGAACGCCGCTCAGCAGCGAGACCGAGGGGTGATGATCGCCGTAGCGCTCGTGCAACGCGTGAAGTGCGTCGTCGGCGCGTCGGTGGTCGACGCGTGACGCAAGAGTCCCGAGCGACTCATCGCCGAGCGCCGCGGCGTGCAGCAACGGAGCCACGAGTGCACCAGCACGTTCGGTCCAGTGGTCGTCGCCGCGATCGCCGCGACCCCGTCGTGCGACGTCGATGAGCGTGCGCGACGCCAAAACTGCTCCGTCCCAACTTTTTGATTGACGAATTGGTGAGTATCCAACACGTTGCACTCCATTTGGTGTATAGACCGTTCCTGACGGATCGAAGAGAAGGATCGCTGCGTCGCGTCGTGCGTTGGCCATTGCGTTCACGACGTCGTTCTTCGTTGAAGTGATGACGCAAGATCGCTTTGTGATCAGGAGATTTGGAATGATGAGTGATGTCGTCTTTCCACTTCGACTTGGTCCGAGCACCAACGTGGAGCGTTGCGATCCACTCGTCGCGTCACCGTGTTGTGTTCGACCTAAGTAGATGCCATCGTCGATCACGCACACAACGGTTGCAAATTTTTTCAAAAAATTTCGAAATGCTTGACATTGGTGTGTAAAGCGAGTGGACTTTTAGATGTCCTCTTGCGGAGGAGGTCATCGTTGTACTGATGTGTTGCTTGCAATGCGACTGTTCAACGCTCTTTCGCAAAGGACCGTGCACTGCGGACAGTCACTGCACAGCTGCGAAGCTGGGTGGACATGGTCGAGTACACGTCTGTCAAGGCGGTACCAAGTTTGAATTCACCACGGTGGTGTCTTCGAGGTCCCAAATTGATTCATTGATGAGTCCCAAGGAGGGAAAGTGGCACCAGCTGCGAAGAAAAAGGCGGTAGCCAAGAAGGCGCCAGCCAAGAAGGCGGCTAAGAAGCGCGCCCCAGCCAAGAAGGCTGCAAAGAAGAAGGCCGTAGCGAAGAAGGCTCCGGCCAAGAAGGCGGCCAAGAAGCGCGCCCCAGCCAAGAAGGCGGCGAAGAAGAAGGCCGTAGCGAAGAAGGCTCCGGCCAAGAAGGCGGCCAAGAAGCGCGCTCCGGCGAAGAAGGCGGCGAAGCGTCGTCCCGCCAAGAAGGCTGCTGCAAAGAAGATGTAGTTTCAGTCCGTTCGCGGACGTGTGTTCGAGGGGGCCCGAGGGCCCCCTCGAGTGCTTTCCTGGCCCACTTCGAGGTCGTGGGCCTCGTCAATGTCCAAGGCCCAAGGGCTGTCGAGAATGACCCGCCAGGTGATGCCCAACCGCTGGGCCTCACGCTCGTGGAGTTCTCTGGAGTGGGGACCATAAGCGAAGTGAAAATCGAGGCCCGACGGCAAGGCCAAGACGTTGGTGCCGCGCTGGTGATGGTCGGTGACGATGGTGACGCCAGGTTCAGGCTCATAGCGACCGAGGCCCTCTGGTTGGGCCAGATCACCGTGGACGAACACCAAGGTCCCAAAACGACCTCCCAGATCTCGATAGGCGAGCATCGCCGCACCCGAGAGGTTCGTCGAGTCCGACTCGAACACCTCCACACCGAGGCGGCGCGCGAAGTCGCTGACCTCGTCAGACTCCGAGAGCACGATGACGTGTCGTGGCGCGCTCGCTCTAATGACGCTTTCGGCGAGGCTTCGGGCGAGTTCGGCGACATCGAGAACGCCAGCGACTCGAAGTCGCTCTTTGGCAACGGTGAAATCCTTCACGGGGATCAGAATTGCTAACTCGTCCACAGGCTTGCATGCTAGGTGAGTGTGGCTTGGGTACCCTTAGAACGTGGGCGTCGTCAAGTATGATCTTCTTCAATTTGAACGCCCGTTACTCGAGCGTGGCGAAATCGTGGTCGGTCTGGACGAGGTGGGTCGTGGCGCACTCGCTGGTCCTCTCACCGTGGGCGCGGTCGTCTTGTCGTCCCTGCGCGAACCTCCCGAGGGACTCACTGATTCCAAGTTGCTCTCACGACGGCGACGTGAGGAACTGCAGTTTCCCCTAGGCGAATGGTGCGATGATTGGTCGCTCGGCTCGGTGAGTGCGCACGAGATCGATCAATGGGGCATTCGCGTGGCCCAGGCGGTGGCGTCGACGCGTGCGCTCCAGGGACTTCGCGTCGCTCCGACCTACGCCCTGGTTGACGGCCCCATCAACTTCCTCGCCGTAGGTTCGCGACAACTGGAACTCGCGGATGCCCCTCCTGCGCTCTGCTTCGCCGAAATGGCGTGTTCGCCGATCGTCAAGGGCGACCGTCGCAGCGCGACTATCGCGGCGGCGTCGGTCTTGGCCAAGGTGGCGCGTGACGGTGTCATGGTGGCGCTCCACGAAGAATGGACGCACTACGGGTGGTCGACCAATAAGGGCTACGGGGCGCCAGAGCATCTGGCGGCCCTGAGACGCTTCGGTCCCGTCACCCATCACCGTTGTTCGTGGAACCTTCCCGAAATGGCCCCAGCGGGCGCGGAGACTAAGATTTCCTAGTTATGGCTCCGCTGCTCGTCGTCGACGATTTGAAGGTCCAGTTCGCGGGTCGGAGCATGCTCGCCACGGCGGTCGACAATTTTTCCCTGGCCATTAACGCCGGCGAGAGTGTTGGCTTGGTCGGCGAATCCGGTTGCGGCAAGACCACGACGGGTCTTTCCATTATGCGACTTCTGCCGACGAACGCAAAGATCGCCCAGGGCACCATCACGCTGGATGGTTTGGAACTTACGTCCCTGCCAGAAAAGGAGATGCGCCGGCATCGAGGTAAAACCGTCGCGCTCATTCCTCAAGACCCCATGAGTTCGCTCAACCCGACGATGAAGATCGGTACCCAGATCGGTGAGGGACTTCGTATTCACGAGGGCGCCAGTGAGGAACAGGCTCGTGAGCGCGCTCTCGAAGTATTGGAAATGGTCGAGATGCCTCGTCCGGCTGAGCGGCTCGACCAGTATCCCTTCGAGTTGTCTGGCGGACTGCGTCAGCGCGTGATCATCGCTATGGCACTCGTCTGCAAGCCAAAATTGCTCATAGCCGACGAACCAACCACGGCGCTGGACGTCACGATCCAGGCGCAGATCCTCGACATCATCGATCGTCTGCGCTCCGAGCTCAACATGGGTCTGCTCTTGATCACCCACGACATGGGAGTCATTGCCGGCCGAACTGACCGGGTCGTGGTCATGTACGCGGGTGAGCGCGCTGAGGGCGCCTCGACGGGCGACCTGTTTCACTCGATGCGACACCCGTACTCTCAGGCATTGCTCGCCTCGATGCCGAATCTGGAGAACACGACCAAGCACGAACTCGCGTCCATCGCGGGTATGCCGCCCGACCTCACCAAGGAGATCGTCGGCTGTCCGTTCGCGCCGCGCTGCTCACGGGCCCAGGACCGGTGTCACGTCGAAGACCCGCCCCTCGCTTTTGACGGCGATCATTCCTACGCCTGCTTCTTCCCGGTGAATGGTCCCGCGCCCGTCGAGGTGAAGTCGGAATTCTTCGAATCCTCGAGCAGGTCGCTGAAAGAGATCATCCGGGTCGAAGGCCTGGTGAAGGAATTCCCGATTAAAGGTGGCTTGGTACGTCACAAGATAGGCGCGATTCAGGCCGTTTCGAACGTGGATTTCTCGATTGCTGAAGGCGAGACCTTCGGGTTGGTCGGCGAGTCTGGATGTGGCAAGACCACCATCGGGCGAATGTTGGTCGGCATCGAGACTCTCACCGCGGGTCAGATCTACTTTGACGACCGCCTGGTCACCGACGAGAAGCACAAGATGTCCAAGGAGGACTATCGCCAACGCCAGATGATGTTCCAGGACCCGTATTCCTCGTTGGATCCGCGCATGAGTGTCAACGACATCATCGGTGAACCGTTGCTCGTCCAGCGAGAAGGTACCAAGGTCGAGCGACAGCGTCGAATCTACGAACTGCTCGATATCGTCGGCCTCAATCATCAGGCGGCTAATCGCTACCCGCACGAGTTTTCCGGAGGCCAGCGCCAGCGAATTGGTCTAGCCCGAGCGCTGGCGCTCAATCCTCGTCTCATTGTGGCCGATGAGCCGGTGTCGGCGCTCGACGTGTCGGTGCAGGCCCAGATCCTCAACCTGATGAAGAACCTGCAGCGCGAGCAGAATCTTTCGTACGTCTTTGTCAGCCACGACCTCGCGGTGGTGTACTACATGGCTAATTCGATCGCCGTGATGTATTTGGGGAAGATCGTGGAGATTGGTGACGCAGAATCGGTGTTCCGTCGGCCCGCGCATCACTACACCCAGGGTCTCTTGGACGCGGTGCCGGTGCCCGATCCGGCCGAAGCACGAAAGAAGCGGGGGCTGCAAGTACGAGGAGAGCTTCCTTCGCCGATCAATCCGCCGTCTGGCTGCCGCTTCCGCACGCGATGCCCTCGCGCGGAGGCGTTGTGCGCGGAGGCGGAACCCGCCATGACGAGCTTTGGCGAACGTCATCAGGCCGCGTGTCACTTCCCGCTTCGCACGCCCGTCTCGATCTCAAAGTAGAGATCCGCAGGGAACTGGAGGTTCCTTGGAGCCCGATGCCTAGCGTTCGAGGAGCCGGACTTCAAAGGCGTCGCGCAGCGCGTCGCCGATGTAGTTGATCGAGATGACCACGAGAATGAAAACCGTCGCGAGCGGCCAGATCTCCCACCAGAATCCATTTTGGATCTGGTCGGCCCCGGACTGCAACATCGTTCCCCAGTCGGTTTGAGGCGGCTCGATGCCGAGTCCGAGAAAACCCAAAGCCGAAAGAAAGAGGATGGCGTCAGCGACCGAGAAGGTGGCGACAGTGACGATGTTGCTGATTGAATTCGGAAAGACGTGCCGTCGAATGACGTGAAGCTTGCTCGCGCCCATCGAGGTCGACGCCTTGGCGTAGTCGAGGTTTCGTATCAGAAGAGCGTCGCCCCGGATTATTCGAGAATTGCCCCACCAACCGGTGAAGCCAATGATGCAGATCAGAAAGACCGTGGAGCGGCCAAATATCGTGATCAGCGTGATCAGGAAGAAGATATAGGGGATTGAGAGGAACGCGTCAATCAGTCGCATCATCATCGTGTCCACGACACCACCGACGAAGCCCGCAATCATCCCGTACAGCGTGCCGACGACGATGGTGATGAATCCCGCCAGGATTCCCAGAGTGAGCGAGTACTCGCCACCAAAAAAGATTCGGCCCAGTTCGTCAAAACCGTTACTGTCAGTACCGAGCCAGTGAGCACTCGATGGCGGCTCGTTCTGGGGAGTCCCAAAAGCGATCGCCTGATTTGTCTGGTTCGTGGGGTGTAGGTGGGGCACGAGGAAGCAAGCCGCGGCCACGACGACGAGATAGATACACGAAGCGATCGCCAGTTTGTTCCCCATGAACACCTTGAGGCGTTGACGCCACAGCGGAATTGGCACGTCCTGATCACTGAAGGCGGCGACGTCAGTGGCGGACGTGGTCACTTGTCGGCTCCCTGGATACGAAGTCGTGGGTCAATAATGCCTAGTGTGACGTCCGCCGCGAGGTTTCCGAGCAGGGTGAAGATGGACACAAGAATTGTGATACCGAGCACGACGGGAACATCGAACTGAAGGGCGGCGTTCAATGTCTGAAGGCCGAGGCCGGAGTAGTTGAAGACGTATTCGACAATGAGAGCCCCACCGAACAGCGCCGGTATCGAGAGACCAAGGATGGTGACAATAGGCCCGAGGGCGTTGCGAAAGCAGTGGCGCCAGAGCACTCGCCGTGCACTGCATCCTTTGGCCCGGGCGGTGCGTACGTAGTCCTGAACCAGTACTTCGAGGACGCTGCCGCGCATGAAGCGGCTGATGCCCGCGACCCCAAGAAGGGTGAGGCAACCCACCGGCAAGATGAACGATTTGGGATCCGTGAAGATGGCCCACGGAGCGACGCCTTCGGGCGGTGAGATAGGTAGATGCAAGGTATTGAAGCCGAATATCTCGATGGCCAAGAGACAGAGCAGGAACGTGGGAATGGCGTAAAGCAAGAAGGCGCCGCCGGTGGCGACGTAATCGATGGTCGTATTGCGTCGCGAAGCCTGGAAGATCCCTAACGGTACCGCGATGATGAAGGTGAAGATGAGCGCGCTCAGCGCCAGCCAGACGGTACGCGGTACGTAGAGCGCGATGATCGTGCGAACGGAAAGCTCCTGCTTGTAGGAGTAACCGAGATTGAAGTGGACGACCAGTTGAAAGATGTATTGGTAGAAACGCGTCCAGTACGAACCGAGGAGGCCGTGCTGGTACGCCCAAACGTGCACGTTGTAGGGCGTACTTCGAGCCCCTAGGACCGAATACGCCGGAGCGAGAATGCCGTGGGGTTGGAAATATGGGAGCGAAAAAGTGATGACAATCACGATCAGCAGGACGATTACTGACTGCACTAGTCGTCTCAAAATGTACGAAAACACGGGCTTAGGCTACCATCCAGTTCAGTCGGCAACGAGAAGAGGGGTCCGATCGGACCCCTCTTCTCGTTGCAATTCTCGACTTCACTTACTCAATAACGAGTACTTCTAGTAGTGCCAGTACTCGGGTGTCCAAGTCTCCAAAACGTCCTTGAAGCCGATGCTGCTCTTCAACGACTTGGAAACTTCGGTGAGTGTCGTCTGGACTGGGTCCCACAGCACGGGCAGGTTGTCCGCGGTGAACTGTGCGAAAGTCGTCAACTTCACGTTCGTGGACAAGGTCGCCTTGATGAGTGAGTCCATCGTCGGGTTCGAGTACTGACCACTGTTCGATCCGGCGCCGGTCAAGTAGAGCGGCTCGCCCGATGGGTAGTAGTCAGGCGCGTACAGCCAGCCACCACCCCAGTTGCAGATGTCGAACGTGGTCGCGGCGTTGTAGGCCGAAGGGCATGAACCAGCCGTGTCGTTGAACGTTCCCGTGGTCTGGGTGATCCCGATACCGAGGCTCGTCCAGTCCGCGATCACGGCATTCATCTCGGTCGCCAACGACGGGACGCCGCTGTAGTACTCAAGGCTCAGAGTCAACTTCTGGCCCTGGGTAATACCCGTGCCACACTGACCAGCGCCAGTGCCCGGGCTCGTGCATACGAGTTGTCCGCTCTGGTCGGTCCAGCCATTCTTCGTGAAGTCCGCTTCTGCAGTCGACAAGTTGTATGGGTAGGGCTGGGTGATCTTGCCGACTTCGCTCGATGGCGTGCTCAGCGGTACGGCCGAGTACGTCGCGGCGGCGTAACCCTTGTCCGCGCTCTTGATAATGGCGGCCTGGTCAATCGAGGACTCCAGGGCCTGACGCACGTACAACTGGTTCAAGAACACCGCTCCGGGGTTCTTGCCGAAGTTGAGGTTCATGTAGTTGTTGGAGAACGGAACCGTCACGACGAGGTTGAACTTGCTCGCCACTGGGGCCCAGTTGGGTCCAGCGGTACCAGGTGATGGTGCCGGTGACGTCAAGACCGAAGGGTCAACGTAACCATAGGTAATGTTGCCGGCTTCCAACTGGTTCTGCTCAGCGGTGGTCGAGGTGAAAGCAACCTGCTTGACGAACTCCACCTGAGCCTTCTGAGGCCCAGAGTACGAAGGGTTCGCCTGGAACTCTGCGTTGCCCAAGTTGTCCATCTTGATCAACTTGTAAGGACCGTCGACGCCGCTCTGCCACAGCTTGCCGGTGAAGGTCGAGGTGTTGGCGGCCTGCTTGGTCAAGTAGGCCTGCACAGCCTTGCACGCGGCAATCGTCGAAGCGGCACCATACTTACCAGACGCACAGTCGCTCTTCTTGGTCGCGCTCGTCACGTCCCAGCTATTGGCCATTGGCGTGATGGTTGCCAACTCGTTGTCCGTGAACCACAGGGGACTCACGGGGCTCTTCAAGTGGATTGTGACAGTGTTACCCGAAGCAGAAGCAGTCGCCACCTGGTCGGGAATACCCAAACCCTTGGTGTAGGTGCAAAAGCCCGAGGGTACGGCGTCGTACATGTTAAGGAAGAACAAGACCGACTCGGCGTCAACCGTTTGGCCGTCGGCGAACTTCCAGCCCTTCATGTTGATGGTCACGGTCTTGTTGCCGTTCGAATACTTCGGAAGGTTTCCAGTCGATATTCCCGTATTCAAACCGGCATTATTGCCGAGACCGAAGAAGTAGAGCGGTCGATACATAAAGATCTGGAAGTTCGAGGTGTTCGTGACCGTACAGTTCGCCGGTGGGTAGAACGGCAAAATATAGTTCGGCGTGGCATTCGCGGGTTCCGCGATTGTGATCACGTTAGGAGTCGCCGCCGCACCGCTGATCGTCGGCACAATGAGTCCGACGGCTGCGGACGCGATGGCCACCCCGATGGTTAGTGCTGCACGATTCTTAACTTTTCGAAACATATTGCCTCCCAGCGCCACCGAAGTGGTCACATATTGTTTCACCGGCTTTCACCGGCGGTCTGGCAATCACTGTACCCGAGGGTAAGTGCCCTTACAAGCGCCAATAAGGTTGAAATAACATTCTCGAAACGTTCGAGGTTGAGCCGTGTCGCGCCTCGCGATGCCATGAAATACCGCAAGTCATACGTTTCTAGGTTTTCTGAGCGGCGTCCGCTGACCGAACTGTCACTGAATTGTCATTGAAGATAAGACGAGCACGTCGTCTTAGATGACCGGTCACACTCGAGAGATCGTAAAGTCAACAAAGTGCGATCAAAATGTGAAGTTACAAATTTCAATGTTCACTTTGATCGAAGTCCGGCATGATTTAGGTTGCTAGCACGATGAAGTGAGTCGGCGGTCGCGTCGATTCGTTTGCACGGAAAAGTTCGCTCGAAGTCTGCGGCGAACTGACGGTCTTTACTTCTCGAGCGCCGCTCGCACGATTGACGTGGCGTCGGGATGCTCGAAGGAGAACCCGCCTTCAACCAGGACGTGAGGCACAACCCGTTGCGATGCCAGAACGGCCTCGCTGGTCAACTGAGCGCCCAGCACAATCTGTAGACCGACCCGGGGCACGCGAGCGAGGTGCGGGCGGTGCATCTCGTGGGCCAGCACTCTGGTGAAGTCGCGGTTCGCCAGCGGCGTCGGGCACGTCAGATTGACGGGTCCATCAATGTCGTGATCGATGATCCAGAGAATGGCTCGGACTTCGTCGCGCAGTGAAATTGGGCTCGTCCACTGGTGACCGTTCGCGAGAGTCCCACCAAGTCCCCACTGAAACAGCGGCAATTGGCGCTTCAGTGATCCGCCGCGTCGGTCCAGGACGATTCCTGTTCGAAGGAGTGCGACGGTGGTACCTCGAGCACGAAGCGCGAGAGCCGACTCTTCCCACTGCTTGCACGTAGCAGCGAGAAACCCATGACCCGCCGAAGAGGACTCGTTCAGGACTTCGTCACCTCTCGAGCCATAGAAACCAATGGCCGAGCCGCTCGCCAGTCGTGGTGTCCCTTCGGGCAGTGCCGCGAGCGTGCTCACGAGTAGTGCCGTTGATTGCGTGCGCGAGGTGACGATCTCTCGTTTGCGCGTGTCGTTCCATCGCTTGTCGGCAATACCGGCTCCCGCGAGGTGTACCACTGCTTCCAATCGACCCGCTCGCTGGAGGTCACCGTCGTCCACGAGTTGACGCGAAGGGTCCCAGCGCACGGTAGAGGCCGTTTGGTCGGCCCCGGGTCGGATGAAACGCACGACTTCATCGCCGCGTTCGAGGAGCGCCTCGACGAGCGCGGTACCGATGAAACCCGATGAGCCAGTTATTCCAACACGCATCGTTCCCTCCACGTACTGAGGATCAGTGAAGCCAGAAGATCAGGGTGTGAAAGATGGGCGCCGTGTCCCGCCTTCTCGAGTTCGCGCGTCTCGATGAAGGGACTGAGTTTGCGCAAGTCCTGGCACAAGGAACGGTAGTACTCGACGTGGTACGCGTCACCGTGCGCGTAGAGGGTGGGAACCTCGAGTTGCGATAAGTCGAAGGGCGTCGCACCAGTGCGCAGGAGCGAGAGATCGCTGTAGAGGGCGGGCCCGTCGAGGCGCCGCGATCGCCGTTCGAGTTCACTCAGTCGCTCCCAGGCACTATTCGAGACCATGCGTCGAAAGAACATCTCGGCCTCGTACTCGGGATCGTCCGAAAGGATCGATCGTGAACTCTCGCGGTGGCGCACCCAGGGCAGGGGTGCCTCGTAGGCAATGACCTGCTGGGAGAGTGCCGGGTCGCGCAGCGCGGCTCCGAGCGCCACGACGCCACCGAAGCTGTGACCGAAGTAGATGACCGGACCGTGAGCGGCCTCACGCCGAGCGAGGGCGAGCAGGTCGTCGACGTGAAACTCGAGTCCGAGTGGGACGAGGCCCCTTGAACCCTGATACCCGCGCCGATCGTAGGCAATGAGGTCAAAAGACTCCATCCGTCGGGCCAGCCGGGCAAAAGAACCGCCGCGGTCGAGCCCGCCGTGCACGCAGATCACGCTGGCGAGGGGCGCCTTAACCCGGCGTTCGGCGACGGCCAGACCCTCGACGGGCGAATCGGCGACGAAGTGCAGGCCCTGGGGAATCGCGCGCTCTGAGCTCATTAGCGAAACCTACCGGCTTTGCTCGCGGTGGCGTCCCCTCGTTGGCGCGTTCGCCGCCCCTAGGCTGGAGGGGTGACTACGCCCCCTGACTCAGTCTCTTCTCGTGCGATAAAGGGTTCCTTCGGGCCCAACGCGTGGCTCGTCGACGATATGTATGACCGTTTCCTCGCCGATCCGGACTCGGTGTCGCCGAGTTGGCGCGAGTTCTTCGCGGATTATCAGCGTTCGACGGTGCCGACGGTCGCCACGAGCGTCGTGCACGCGGCGCCGCCAAAGGCCATTGTCGACATCGACGAAGCGGCCACGCCGCTTCGGGGCGCGGCGGCGCGAATCGTGACCAATATGAACGCAAGTCTCGCGGTACCGACCGCAACCAGCGTTCGCACGGTGTCCGCCAGGTTGCTGGAGATCAATCGAATAGCTCTCAACGAGTCGCTCGCACGAGCGAGCGGCGCCAAGGTATCCTTCACTCACTTCATCGCCTTTGCCATCGTCAAAGGGCTCGGCGAGGTCTCCGCACTCAACGCGACGTTCGTCGATGCGGTTGACGAGAAGGGCACGCCGGGTGTTCGGCGCCACGAGCACGTGGGACTTGGGCTCGCCGTCGACGTCGAGCGTCCCGACGGTACTCGCAACCTGCTGGTACCGGTCATCCGCGACGCGGACACCTTGGACTTCCGCGAGTTCCTCCTCGCCTACGAGAACCTCGTGCGAAAGATCCACAGCGCTTCGTTCGGCGCTGACGACTTCGTGGGCGCGACGGTCTCGCTCACCAATCCGGGAACCCTCGGCACGGTGCAGTCGGTACCGCGACTCATGCCCGGCCAAGGTGCGATCTTTGGCGTCGGAGCGCTGAATTGGCCCGCCGGATTCGAAGCCGCTGACCCGCGCGCGCTCGCCGAGTTGGGCGTCGGTAAAGTGCTGACCCTCACCTCGACGTACGATCATCGGATCATTCAGGGCGCCGAGTCCGGACTGTTCTTGAAATACGTCGCCGAATGTCTGACCGGTGGTCACGAGTTCTACGAGGAGATCTTCACGTCGCTCGGCATCCCCTACGAGCCGGCCCGGTGGTCGAGTGACCACAATCCGGCCGCGGGCGAAGGTGACGCCGAAAGGATCTTGAAGCAGATCCGGGTGCAGGAACTCATCAACATGTACCGGGTGCGTGGTCACTTGAACGCGCACCTCGACCCCTTGTCGAGTGAACCGCCAGCGCTGCACTCCGAATTGGACCTGGCGACCTACGGGCTCACGATCTGGGATCTTCAGCGAACTTTCGTGGTCGCCGGACTCGCGGGAAAGAGTGAAGCAACGCTCGAACAGATCCTCGCCATCTTGCGCGACGCCTACTGTCGCACGATCGGCATCGAGTACGGCCACATCATGGACCCCGAGCAGAAGCGATGGATCCAGCAGCGCGTCGAAGGCGTGAAGCAGACCATGTCGGTCGAGCAGCAGCACCGGGTGCTCGAGGCGCTCAACGAGGCGGAAGTCTTCGAGAAGTTCCTCCACTCGCGCTACGTGGGTCAAAAGCGATTCGGTCTCGAAGGCGGTGAGTCGACCATCGTCGCGTTGCAAACGATCCTGGACGTGGCGGCCGACGAAGGCCTCCGTGAGGCCGTGATCGGCATGGCGCACCGCGGACGCCTCAACGTGCTGGCGAACATCGTGGGAAAGTCCTACAGCGACATATTCTCGGAGTTCGAGGGCAACCTCGATCCCGAGAGCGTGCAGGGTAGCGGCGACGTCAAGTATCACAAGGGCGCGCGCGGTACCTTCAAGAATCCCCGCGGTGCCGCCATTGAGGTGTCGATGGCCTCGAATCCTTCGCACCTCGAGGCGGTGAGCCCCGTCGTCGAGGGCATCGTGCGCGCCAAACAAGACCTCGTCATTCGACCCAGCGACGGCACGCAGTGGGACAAGATGGCTTCGGTCTTTCCCTACTTGGCGATACTCATCCACGGTGACGCCGCTTTCGCGGGTCAAGGTGTGGTCGCCGAGACCCTCAACATGTCCCAACTCTCAGGCTATCGAGTCGGGGGCGCGATTCATATCGTGATCAACAACCAGGTCGGCTTCACGACCGCGCCGGAATCGGCTCGAACCAGTTACTACCCGACCGACGTGGCCAAGATGATCCAGGCACCAATCTTCCACGTGAACGGTGATGACCCTGAGGCGTGCGCGCGCGCGGCGCGCCTCGCCTACGACTACCGCGAGACGTTCCACCGCGACGTGGTCTTGGACATCGTCTGTTATCGGCGTCACGGTCACAACGAGGGTGATGATCCGAGTTACACCCAACCTCAGATGTACAAGATCATCGACCA
>Ga0187851_10001968_pt1 | contig 18793 bp, 21 predicted proteins | sample June2016WEW_6_10_FD_132997 | JGI IMG/M metagenome (GOLD analysis project Ga0187851, IMG submission 132997) | Peatland microbial communities from SPRUCE experiment site at the Marcell Experimental Forest, Minnesota, USA - June2016WEW_6_10 | ecosystem: Environmental > Terrestrial > Soil >...
ACCAAGGAAGGTAAATATAAGAAAAACGTGTTGCATGGCAACTTCATCCAATCTTTGGAAAGTCAGAATTAGGAATACTATACCCGCCAAACTCCACAACAGTAAAAATCCGAGCATTAGCCATTTAAACCAGCTCGGTTTTTTTATATTTACACTCAGTCGCCATAAGGTTATTAAACTTATAAATTGCCCGAAGGATGCTAAAGCCCCAACAATATCATGGATGCCGAAAGTTTGGTTGCTACTCAGGGCGCACTGCACGCTATTAGCCCCACAATGTATCGGCATGATGGCGGCAGCTGCCGTAAAAACACCAAAGCATAAATAGCCAATTAGTAAATAAAGTTTTAGACGATCATATGGTTGCCATAGACGGTAAATTAAATATGCAGTTATAGCTATCATTAGACCAGACAATATATCGCCAAGGATAAATATCCAACTATAAGGTTGAGAGTGAATTTGTAAATCACTGGCTAATGAGCCGATGGTAACTCGACTATTTAACCAATATCCGAGCAGCCAGTTGTTGTAAAGCAGAGCGCCACAAAGACCGAACGATATTATTAACCTATTCATACGTTAATAATACGAAATAGGATAGGAAGATGATAGTGAATATCACCTTATTTAAATAAAAAAGCTAAATGAATAAAAAATACCGTAATTTAATTAACAACTAAATTTTTTGAAAGTTGGTAAAATTACAAAAATTGTGATTAAACGACTCGTATTTTATCTCTACCTGCCCTAAACTTATATTGACATGGATGGACAGCTTACACAATCATGGTCAAAATTTTTAAAGGACTTCCGGGTATTAACCTTTAAGAAGGGCGAGGTGATACTTTTCCAAGGTGAGGTACCGAAGTATGCTCACGTCGTTAAAAAGGGCATTGTCAAAACCTATAATTTGAGTACCAAAGGCGATGAGCAGCTAATGTATCTCAATGTTACCAATGACATCTTCCCGCAAGCTTGGTTATTTAAACAGGTCCCTAGCGCTTTGTATTATTATGAGGCTTTTTCTGATTGTGAAGTTTATTGTTTGCCACGAGATAATTATTTGGCTTTCATCATTGGCAACCCGACAATTCTGCATGGCGAATTAGAGCGTTCCATCCGCCGTGACGTTGGCGTCACATTGCGTTTAAATGCCTTACTTCAACCAAAAGCTAGCGCTAAATTGGTAAACACATTGCATTATTTTGCCCATGCTCATGGTACGCCGCTCAATGTTAACCAGATAAAATTAAACATCATCCTGACTCAACAAGATTTCGCTAATTTAACAGGTTTAACCCGTGAAACCGTAGCGATTGAACTTAGTAACTTAAAACGGCATGGCGTAATTGCTTATAAAGCTCATAACCCTTACCAAATTAACATTTCGAAACTTAATCAATTATTGGCTGATCAATTCTTAGCTGAAATGAAACTTATTATGATGTAGCCGGTTTAGGTTTCGGCTTAGACTGCAAAACGTCATTGACAACTTTTAGTAAGCCATGTGGTGCCGTCCAAGCTTTAATCACGCATTTGTCGGCCCCCAACCGGAAGGCTTCATCAATTTCCGGAGAATTCTCAAGATTAGTAAAGACCAGTATGCGGGCTTGATTTTTCTTATGTATTTCACCGTAATCATGCAGAAAATCAACGCCAGATTTTATTGGCATAAGCAGATCAAGCAGAATCAAATCCGGCTCATAATTATGCAGTTTACTTAATGCCTGCCGGCCATCGAAAGCCGAGATAACATGATGTTTTGCAGCTTCCAGGATGAGTTTATAGGCATTATTCAAATCACGGTCGTCTTCTACAATTAAAATATCTGCCATCGTGTACCTAACTATATTACATCTGAATTATGGGTATAGCGTCCCATTAGCGCTGTATGATTTGTCACATTTTAATAATATCAGACCGTTTCATAAACCAATCATCAGTTATATTTCAAGCGTGAATTGACCAGATTTTCTTTCCAAACCAGACCGCGGTAAAGACACAAAAAATGTGGTGCCTTTATTTTTGATGCTTTTAAACCAGACTTCACCGCCAAGGTTATCAACTAAAACCTTAGTTAGATAAAGTCCCAAACCGGTACCACTAACATCTCTTTTCATTGCCGTACTTGACCGGAAAAATTTTGTAAATATATAACGTTGATCCTCGATTGGGATACCGTAGCCGTTATCTTTCACACTGATAATAATATCGTTGTAGTGTTCCGTTACGGTGACTAATATTTTCCCGCCCGGCGGCGTGTATTTAATAGCATTGGAAATAACATTGGCAAATACTTCATGGACTAATAATTTATCGGTTTTGATTTTTTCAAGCTTCGGTTCGACCGTCAGGTTTAATTTTATCCGTTTACCATCAGCTTCGGGTTTCAACTCATCTAATATTTCTTGAATGATGTTTTCGATTTGAACAAATTTCGGTTCAACGCGAATGTTGCCAGCTTCAATCCGGGTAATGTTAAGGAGTGTACCAATTAATTCATTCATCCGGCGGCTGGCAGTAATAATAACGTTTACAAAAGACAGTTGAATATCACTTAGTTTTCCGCCAAAGTTTTCTTCCAGCATATGAGCATATGTCACAACCGCTGTTAACGGCGTCCGTAATTGATGCGAGGCAATACCGATGAAATCCATCTTTAACCGATCATTTTGCATCTCTTCAGTAGTATCTCGAAAAACTGAAATTGCCCCAATTGGTTTGCCGCGCAATAGTACTGGAGATACGGTAGTCATAATAGGAATTATTGTGCCATTTTTCCTCATGTAAAAGGTTCGTTCAGTAATTGCCCGGCCAGTTAAGTAAGCCTTAGATATTGGTCTTTGCTGGTTGTCGACAATAGATCCATCTTCATATACCGCAACAACCGTATCGGTGAACCAGTGTCCGATAAGGTCGGCTTTCCGGTAACCAAGTATCTCGAGGGCAAGTTTATTAACTCGAATGATTGTGCCTTCGGTATCAGTGGCAATTACCCCTTCGCCAATACTGGCGAACAAGGCTTCGGTGTTAGCTTTCTCTTCCAGAGCCCTGGCGGCTTGGACCTCCAGTTTATTGATTAAATCTTGGGAAATCTTAGTCATGACAGCTAGATAGTTAGATGAGCGATTGTAACTTAGCCAGATATTCACGGATCATTTTATGATCATCGGTTAATATCGTCATTGAAACTTCAATCCAATTAATAAGCTCTTTGAGGTCTTTCTGAACTAGCTCTTCCGGGTGCTTATTGAGATGGTTTTCAATCTGACGGCGAATAAATCGATCAGCTGCCGGCCCCAAATAATGATCGGTAATATGAACCACTTTTAAATAAAGCGATTTTGATTTTTGGTTTATATTAGGCATATAACACTTCCTCTGTCGCTTGTGGACATCTAATAGTAGGCACAATTAAGCTAATTGCAATTGGCGCCAACACTAACCAGACGTTCAACATTATAAGTCGGTAATTGAATTTAAGATACCTCAAGTAACCAAACAGCATAGTAGCCAATTGCCAACCTATTAACAGTAAGATAATCGACGTTATGACAAAGGCTATAGAACAGCCGAATAATCTGCAGTAATGATTAACCCGATAGTAGCTGGGCACCCTATCTCCTCAATTGTTGATATTAAATGCCGTGCGACATTTATAAATAATATACCAACTACCAGCAGATACAGCCAGCACTGTAATAAATTAGACTTTTAAAAAACTAACAATTAATTATTCGGCTAGTTTTATAACGACTTTAATAAATTGTTTTACCGGACATTCCCCAGTAATCCGTCACGGGCTCGTTTTTCGCGTTTTTGATAAACCATTCGCTTCATAAATTTCTGTCGCCTTAAGTATTTCTCACTCGATATTCCCTCAAGTTGATGTAAGAAAAGTTTATTAGATGCCATAATTATTCATCTCCTTGCCTTACTTATAAGAGTAGCTATAATTTTAAGCATTACTAGAAATATAGCTGTAATCTTTTGTACATAAATGATCCTCTACCTCCATAATAAATTTACGATAGGTCAGCAACATGGTTTCAAAATTAGTTAATCACCTGAATCAATATCAGCTTAAACATCGTCGGGCTGGATTTATCTACGGTGTCATTAAAAAATATACCGAGGACAATACCGGCTACCAGGCTAATTTGATTACTTATTATGCATTTGTAGCACTGTTCCCGCTGTTAATTGTGGCTATAACACTATTGCAATTGGTACTTAGACATAATCAATCCGTAAAAATGCGGATTGTCACGACAATCAGTCATTACTTCCCGGCAATGAGCACAGAATTGCAGAATAACATTCATAGTCTGCACCGAACTGGCTTGGCTCTAATCCTCGGTCTTCTAGTCGCTCTATACGGGGCTAGGGGAGTTGCTGGAGCTTGGCGTTATACAATTGATAATATTTTGTTTGTGCCTCGGCTACGACGCTTAAAACAGCCACAATCGACATTTCGAAATGTGTACATTGTACTAGTGGGTGGCGGCGGGTTGTTACTGGTGGCTAGTCTATCGGCCCTAGCTACAAGCTTAGACCACAGCTTGCCATTCCGTTTAATAGCCGACGGCGCGGGTATTATATTGCTCTTCGGGGTGATAGTATTTCTACTTAAAGTCGGGACTAGCGCTCGGATTAATACTAGAACAGTAGTAATTAGCGCGCTACTTGCGACAATCGGTTTACAGTTACTACAGATCTTAGGCGGTTATATAATGGCTCGTGAGCTAAAACGTTTAAGCCCATTTTACGGCACATTAACGACAGTATTGGCTTTACTTTTTTGGATCTATTTACAAGTTCAAGTTTTACTTCTGGTTTTTATTGCAGCTGTTGTCCACCGCTACAAATTATGGCCCAGAAGCTTTAACAGCCGTCAGCCTACACCGCAAGATTTACGTATTTATGAACTTTACGAAAAACGAGAACGGCAATTACGCCAAAATACGAATTTATAAAGAATAGTCTACCGGTAAAGATAAGTTTTGGCTGATAAAACGATGCTTATCGCCATCTCGATAAAATTCTTGTTTCAGCTCCAACTTACGATGCATGCGCTTGATAAAATCACGGCGCATATTTGAATCATCTGATTGCCATTTGGCTAATCGAATAATTTGCTCGGACATATACACCTCCCCGTGTTATCCTACGCAAAATATTATGGTTATTTTTACAATAAAAGCAGTTCGATTTCTTACATTATGTTCATTAAATATGGGTATTTAGCATCTATTAAGTAATCATTTGAATATGGTTAATCGCACAGTTGATAATCGTTAGTAAAATTGAGTTAATTCTTGAATTTGAGTGATGCATAATTCAAGAACTATATTTTTATGCAAAATAAATACGAAAATCTAAAGTTGTTTTTTAAGGGAAGAGCGAATAAATTGCGGCGATACCGGAAACTGCCATTATTAACGCCAATAACCAACCAAAGCCTGCTGCGGCTTTACCGTTTTTCCATTCACCCATGATATGTTGGCTGCGAGCCAACAGTAGAACTAAGACAATAATTATGGGCGCCACAATACCGTTTAGAACAGCAGCATAAATTAAGGCTTTGATAGGATTTATACCAAGAAAATTCAGTATTAAACCGAGAAACATCGAAATAATAATGACACCGTAAAATGCTGAGGCTTGTTTAAGTTTAGAGTTTAACCCTTGGTGTTTACCGATGCTTTCCGAAATAGCATAGGCGCTAGCTCCAGCCATTACTGGGATAGCTAATAATCCCATGCCGATAATACCGGCGGCAAATAGCCAAAAAGTGGCGCTACCGGCAAATGGTCTAAGCGCCTGAGCAGCTTGAGCAGCCGTATTAATGTTGGTTATGCCGTGAGCAAAGAGTACGCTCCCGCAAGCCGCAATAATAAAGAACATCACGATATTGGAGAAGAACATGCCCGACCAAACGTCAATCCGCATTTTCTTGATCTCGGCTTTACCAGAGCCGGTTCGCGATTTTATGGTTGTCTCACCAACGGCAATCTCTTCCTCAACTTCTTGTGATGTCTGCCAGAAAAATAAATAAGGCGTAATAGTTGTGCCTAAGATCGCGCAGATTAACAATAGTTGGTCCTTGCTAAATGTAATATGCGGTAATGCTGCATGTTTAAAAATGATGTGCCAGTCAGGGTGAGCTAAAAAGGCCGACAGAATATAGGCAAATAAGACTAGCGCTAACCATTTCAAATATTTAGCATACCTGACATAAGGTGTGAAAATTTGGAGTAATAAAATTAGCAGCATTATACCGATAGCCAGTAAAGTGAAATTAAAACGCGGCTCCAGTAATTGGACGGCATTAGCCATCGCTCCGATGTCGGCGCCAATATTAAAAGTATTGGCAGCAAATAGAAACATAGTGCTTATATAGAGAACTTTTCGGCCAAAATGGACTCGAATATTGCCGGCAAGGCCTCGCCCAGTAACTAGGCCAAGCCGAGCACACATTTCTTGGATAATCGCCATTAGCGGGAAAGTAAAGGCAGCTAGCCACAATAAGCTAAAGCCATATTGAGCGCCAGTTTGGGAGTAGGTTGCTATCCCCGATGGGTCGTCGTCGGAAGCCCCAGTTGTTAGTCCCGGCCCAAGTAAATACCAGTAATCTTTGGCTTTTTTAAGCGGCTGATGGCCAGATATTGGCAGAGTTTTAGCTAGTTTTTCGCCGCTCTCCAAACCATATTCCAAAGCTTTGGCTGGGGCTTCAATGGTTCTCTCGACAATATGTTTTTTCATGTTAACGCTTAAGCTACTACGATACTATCAAAATTATTGTAAAACTTAAAAATAGCCTTGCAGTTATTGAGAATTAATAGATTGGAGTAAGTTTTAGTTAGCATTTAAAATAATTTTTAGTATTTATTTTAATCATTCAATCCATTTAATAGTGTATCCGGCGCATTAGATTGTCAATCGCGTCACGATGTTGATTATCAAAAGGCAAATGTTTGTTTAAAACTTCCAGAATGGCTTTCTCGTTAGAAGCTGAATAGTAGACTGTTATATACGGCATAAAACGACGCAACGGAATAAAAATTATACTGGGGACTGATTCCTCGTTGCTGATCGCAAAAGACCGGAAAGTATCATAACTATAAAATTTTTGGCCAATCTGCAAACCAGAATCATTGATTCCGTAGTCTAGTTTTCGTGGTTGTCGATTGGCAACTATGCCCAAAAAAACTGCAGCTAAGCCAATAACTATTACTGATACCAGATCATGGTTATAAATATAGACCAGTGTGGCGACAATAACTGCAGCTAGGCCAAGTAATAGAAACCAGCCGATAGATTTATGATTTGCAATGAACTCAGCCTCTGACCAATTTACTGGTTTAGAAGGCGCATTCGACTTTAAGCCGGGGTTAATAACTTTTTCTTCGTTGCCCTTAGTATCTTCAGCTACAAATTGCCAACCAGTAACTGGTGCTTGAGTTGGCGCTGAATCAGTTTCGTCTGGCTCTATTTTATCGGGCTCGTGCTTATCTTTCACTAGCGATATTGTACACTGGCTATAACTTAGGCTCAATTATTGCTTCGGTAACTAAAGAATAAAACCTGGGATAATTATTCTGGCGGAGAGAGAGGGATTCGAACCCTCGCGGAGGATTACTCCCCCCTAGCAATTTAGCAAACTGCCCCCTTCAGCCTCTTGGGTACCTCTCCTGACTTGTTTATTTTACTATAAGTTTACACTTTAAGAGTATGTCTATCCTAAAAAAATTAAGAAACGTTATACTAAAATAGATTGAATTGGTTATTTAAGGGAATAAAAATTTTATAAAGGATCTTATTTGTCAATTCCAAAAACCTTAACTCTAACTAATGCCAATGCATTATTAGCTCGTTGGCTAAAATTTTGCGGTCTTCATCCGGCAATAAGGTTCTTGGTTAAATTCCTGCCGATTTTTGGAATATTTTGGCTGATGGCCTGGTGGCATTTGGATCCGGACTTTGGCTGGCATTTGCAAGCCGGTAATTACATTCGTCAATATGGTATCCCAGCCCATGATATTTTTACTTATACTGCTCATAATTTTCGGTGGATTGACCATGAATGGGGCAATGATGTAATCGTGTCGTTTATTTATCAACTCGGCAAGTACTGGTTGTTGTCGTTAATATTTGCGTTAATTTGGACTGTTTCGTTATTTATAAATAATTCTAAAGCTTGGTTTAGCTTATTACTGTTGGCGACGCTAGCCATGACGCCATATTCCGGAGTCAGGGCTGTAACCTGGACTATTTTATGCTTAGCGTTACTCATTCGTTTGGCCACTAGCCGATCAACTTATTTACGGTGGTTAATCCCGTTATTATTTATAGTCTGGGCGAATCTACATTCTGGTTTTGTGATTGGTTTTGTTTATATCATTTATCTGGCTATCAAAGATCGTAAATTATTCTGGTGGCTAATATTGGTATTAACTATTGCAGCTAGTTTTTGTAACCCTTATGGACCTAGATTATATGTTGAGATATGGCGTACGCTGTCCGATCCGGCACTACATCATGAAATTAAGGAATGGTATATGTTCTCGATACCATTCGTCACGATGTCCTTTGTAATGCTATGGGGAGTTGGCTATGTTTACAATGTGCTTTATGGCAAACGGCGATTTTGGAAGTTGTTCCCGTTTAGCTTGGTTTTATTTGTAGCGGCCTTGTCGGCAACTCGTAACTTCCCATTATTTATTAATAGTTCCGTCCAGGACACTAAACAATACCTGGACGATATTCGCCAGCGTCTACCTAAACCGCTTGATCGTGTTCGAAAGCGGATAATGATATTTATCATTTTCATTTTTGCAGGCGCGGCGATTATTGGTTTTTGTCGGGTAGTATCCCCAAATAAACAATCCTATCCCATGCAAGCAGTTGCTTATTTATCGGCCAATCCGTGCTCCGGCAACCTATTTAATGCTTATAACTACGGTGGCTATTTGATTTGGAAACTACCCAGTGAACCTGTCTATATTGACGGTCGTATGCCAAGTTGGCGAAACAATAACGGAGTTAAATACTTCACCACCTATGAGAATATAATTGGCAACCAAAGTGTCCAACAGGCTCAGTTTGCTAAATACAACATCCGCTGCGCAATCGTGACAAACGATTCTGAATTTTTCATGATGATCCAGGACTTAGAAAACCAGCATTGGGAAGTAGTGGTCAACGCCAATCAGTCGGTTTTACTTATCGCACCTAAACCAATAAATATTATCCCCAGTGCTACATAAATATTCATTCACTATTAAGTCAGTTAATAACTAAGTTATACTTGTAAATAATTATGTCTGGCGATGAGCTATGAAAAGAGCGCTAGTAATTCTTCCGACCTACAATGAAGCTGACAACATCCAGCCCATTGTAGCTGAGATATTTAAAGTATCTGAGAAGATGTCATCCTGGCGGCTGTCGGTAATGGTTGCTGACGACAACTCGCCGGATGGGACAGCCAAACTCGTTAAATTATCCCAAAAACAATTTAAGGATTTATACCTCATTTCAGGCCAAAGAGCCGGTTTAGGTAAGGCCTATATCCGCGGTTTTAAGTACGGTTTAAAACACGGACCGTATGACGCTTTCGTAATGATGGATGCCGATTTTTCGCACGATCCAGCAGCTATACCAACTCTACTAGCCGGTATTGATAAAGGGAGTGATTATGTGATCGGTTCACGTTATGTATCTGGCAGCCAGATTACGAAAAATTGGTCGAAAACTAATTTAATCAGTAGTCGGATAGCTAATATTATCGCCCGAATTTTTATTGACATTAAAGACGTGGCTGATTTAACGGGCGGGTTTAGGGCGGTCCGTCGTAGCGCCTTAGAAAAAATTAATTTGCAGGGTATTCATGCCGGCGGCAACGTATTTTTGGTTAATTTACTGCATGAATTTTCGCGGAATGGTTTTGCTATCAGCGAGGTACCGGTTAACTTTGGTGATCGACGCTATGGCAAATCCAAAAGGCGGGTCCGGGACGTTATTGAATTTCTTTATATAACTTACCGGTTAAATCCAAATTCAAGAGCCCGCCGGATGATCCGGTTTGGCCTGGTTGGTTTTTCGGGTACCATTGTTAATCTGCTAGTCATTTACTGTCTGGTCCATTTATTGCGCCAAATAGTACTTTTGTCTGATGCCGTGGCAATAGAAGTTAGTATTATCTCCAATTTTTTCATGAACCATTATTATACTTTTCGCGCGGCTTTTACTTCGCCTAGATCTTCTCGGCAAGAATCTGCGCGATCTATATTAATTAAATTGGGTAAATATAATTTGATTGCTTTAGGTGGAGCGGCAATTTCATTTGTTATCTTTGCTACGGGTTTTAAAGTTCTAGGCATAAATTACATATTGGCTGATTTAATTGCGATTGTTTTATCTTTAAGCTGGAACTACTGGATGAGTATTCATATCGTTTGGAAGGTAGTAGATACTTAATATTTAGTTCGATAAAAATTATAAACTTAACTATTTTTAGTGGATACGGAGGACCGTTTTTAGTCCTCATGTTCCAATCCCTTTCTATGAACAAGAGTGAAAGCGTATAATTTTGTATCATGACAAAACCCTATGTTATTGCTTTCGCAGGTGTACCGGGTAGTTCAAAAAGTATCGTAGCTTACTACTTGTCCATAGCCTTTTCGCTGCCTATATTTAGTACTGATAATATTCGATATGAAGTTAAAGAAGACTTGTTAGTGGGCGATATTAATGATCCTGACGCTCTTAAAGAATACTATTACCGCCGACAGAAACGATTCCAAGACATATTAAAGTCAAAACAAAGTTTTATTCAAGATGGGAGCGTTGATCGACGTTGGCAGGAAATCAAAGTCCAACTAACTGCTGCCGGTTATGCGTACTGTTTAATTGATATGGAGCTATCAAGAGACTTTATGTTGAATCTCTACATAAAAACTGATCGAAAGTGGGCAATTGAAGAACTGGATGCATATTTAGCTCAACATACGACCTTTATGAGAAAATACTCAGGTGATGTAACGGTAAAAATTACTGACAAATTATTTAAAGAACGAGATTCAGTGGCAGAAGCAGCAGTACGAAAATTTCAGGCGAATATTTTGAAATAGGTATATTATCTTCCCTTATCGAAAAAGTTTCACAATCTATCTGGCGGAAGGGGTGGGATTCGAACCCACGATAGGTTGCCCTACAACGGTTTTCAAGACCGTCTCCTTAAACCACTCGGACACCCTTCCATATTACCTATGATCCCACATTTATAATGTATTTTAATACTGTTGTGAACCTAACATACATGACCACAACGTTTCTGGCGCCATCAAAATATGTTAGAACAGGGGTAATTATAACAGCCAACTGCGCTAGCGCGAAATGTGTTGTGTTTAATGTGTTGTAAATAACCTCTTAACAGTTGCGGGTAGTTTGCGTGCTAAGTTATACTGTGTTTAATACAAAAACTCAATGTCTTGAAATATTAACTCACGTGGAGGGTAACAACTATGGCGCGACGTAATCGCGACGATGATCTTCTTATGGAAGATGACGAACTGACTGCCGCTTTCCTGGGTGATGATGCAGGTGCCACGCCTGATCCAACTCAGCCGGCTGTCGCACAAGACGAGTGGGACGAAGATGATAGTACTAATGTATTGCCAGGTCAATTGGCGGTTGACGTGTACGAGACTAGGGAAAAGCTAGTTGTCAAAGCACGTACTGCCGGTGTGAATAAAAGCGACTTGGATGTTAGTATTTCTGATAATACGCTCAGTATTCGTGGTACGCTTTCAGCTAACGAAGATGATGTAGAGAATTACTTCGTCCAAGAATGTTACTGGGGCGAGTTTTCGCGTAGCATCGCGCTACCAGTGCCCGTTAAAGAAGATGATCCGGAAGCTAGTTTAACGGATGGTGTGTTAACGATCAGTTTCACTAAAGCCAAGCAAGATACAGTTAAGAAAATTCAGATTCAATAAGTTAACCAAAATATTGCTAAATTTATTGATAAATTTTAACTAATTACTGTAGTTTATAGTATTTTATTACTTAACTTAAATAAAAATGATCCGGCAATCTGCCGGACCATTTTTTGTTATATCCTGAGCTATAACTATATGCTGCCAATTACGAAGTGGACGACAAACTGCGCCAGAGCCACAATCACTAAGCCCACAAGGGCAAAGATAATTGTATTCTTAGCTCCCGAAACCGCTTGGTCGTTACCGCTACTGATGACATAACGAAAGCCGCCGACGATAATCATGATAACGGCAATTGCGCCAACTATGACTGAAAATATATCTATGATTTTAGTCAGCAACGAGTTAAGGCCACTGGTATCAGTACTACAGCCTGCGGTGCTGCTACCATTTAGCTCTAGGTTGCTACCACTACACTCTTGATTTTTAATAGTAGCCTCTAGGTTAGTATTATCTGCGCTGGCGATAGCTGGTGCTAAAGCCGGAGCGATCATTGCTCCTAAGAAGATAGGAATTATTAAAAAGTTTCTTAGTTTACGAAGCATTCTTTATTACCTTTCTTTAGTCATTTTCATTTATACCATAGTTCATTTAGTTTACATAATCAAGATGTTCATGCTTTTTCTACTACCTTATCAACAATTTATACACTACGACCAAGCACAAAATGAACAATTGCTTGCGCCAGAATTACTATCACCAAACCGACAATAGCATAAAGAATAGCGTTTTTAGCACCGGCTACCGCTTGGTCATTGCCGCCACTCGTGATATAGCGTAGACCACCAATGATAATCATGATTACGGCGATAAAACCGGCGATTGCACTTATAACATCAAGGACTATCTCAACAACTTTATTCAAGCTTTCGCCGCTATTCGAGCAGCCATTACCCGTAGCGTTATCGCCGGCGGCCACATTGACGCCCTGACAGACATTTGTCTTCGAAGCTTGAGCCGCTACTGGTGATACTGCTCCTATCCCACAAATAAAAATTACTCCAAGTAGAATTATGGTAAGTTTTGTAAGCCCGCGGCAGTTATTAAAAAGGTATTTGATCATATTCTAAAATTTATTTATTACAAATAGGAATAGTGCTTCCGATGCGACTATCACTATTAACCCGACCACCGCAAATATTATTGAACTGCGAGCTGAGGCAACTGAGCTCGGATCGCCGCCGGAGACCATAAATCTAACACCACCAATTACAATCATGATTACAGCGGCTACACCGGCAATTATAGAAATTATATAAGAAGCAACGACTATCACGCCGTTTTTACCGTATATTCGATTGGTCGGATTGCCCGTATCACTACAATAAGCACTATTAGTAACGCCATCGCATATAGAGGTAGTATTGCCGTTACCGTTATTAATATCGACCGCATAACTAGTTTGGGTTTTCAAAAGGATTGGCGCCAAAAGTGCCGTTAAAACAGCCAATGATATAAATATTCGTTTCATAGTTTACCTGCTACAAAATTAACTATCGCCGTTGCGCTTAATGTAATAACTAACCCCACCAGGGCGTAAATAATAGTGTTCTTGGCTTTGGCGGTATTTTTTGGATCACCGCTAGATATAACATAGCGGAAACCGCCTATCACAATAAACAGTACCGCCACGGCGCCAAAAATACCAAATACGATGTCCAGTACGGTAGTTACAAAACTCCCATCGGCGTTAACGACTGGGAAGGGATTAGCGATTAGGGAAAAATTTGTAATAATTTTTATTAACATGTTCTTTAACTCACTTAAATTGATTTGCAATAAATGATATTGAAGTTGCCGCAATAATAGCTACGGCTAAGCCAACTAAAGCATGCAGGATAGTGCCCAAAGCAGCGCCAGTTTGCTCGGGTGAACCCTGGCTAGTGGTATAACGTATTCCGCCGTATATCACAAATATTACCGCCGCTAGTCCCGCTATTCTTAATAAATCTTCGAAAATAGCCAATCCGATTAACCAAACTACATTTAGCTCAGGCTGGCTCACGCCTAAAACTGTTTCGTTAATAATTTCCTTGGGGGAGCAATTATATACTTGCCCGTCGGGAAGAGTTGGAGCCGGAGTTTCAGTCGAACATTTAATTGTTAAGCTAGCATGAAAACCACAATAAGCCGTTCCATCATTAATGTCATCCGTCACGCTGAAATGTTTTGACTTGTTAATGTACTGGTACCACGGCACTAATCCTAAGAACGAATTTGAATAATCCGGATTGCCGGGTTCGGCTACTTTTTGCTGGCTACTATTTATATAGGTTGCTCCACATTGACCCCCATCAGTTGGAGCATTAGCCCAAAGTGTGCTTGGTGCAGCCGAGGCTGTAAGTGGCGAAAATAACATAAATAATAGAGGCATAAGCGCTAAATTTATTAGGCTATATTTAAATAATTTCATCCGTTGTCGTGTATTCATAATGTCTAATATAAGATTCCTCCAGGAATTATCCACTGCAAAAACATAAATATTAATAGCCAAGCAACCAGTGCTAGTAAGGCATTAAATATTCTTTTCTTGGCATCTGCTACATGCTGGGCATCGCCGCCAGAAGTTATATATTGTATACCACCGATGACCGTCATAATTACTATAATTAAACCAACGCCCGCGCCAAGAAATAAAATTACCGGGTTTATATAATCCTGAACAATATGTGAGCAAAGAGCATTATCGGCATCAGGACTTCCTGGATCACATGGGTCAGAGGGCGTACAGTTTACGTCGGCAGGGATCGAATTGCTCTGACAAGCTAATGTCGTACAACTTTCCTGTTGGTATTGTTCTATAGTCGATCCCGTGGGAGCTTCGGCATAATAACAATCCGTACCGTTTAATGAAATCATATTGCCATCAGGGGCTGCCGGTACTTTGTCGGTCGGACAAGTGAATGTGGTCAGACTATCAGTGGTCTGGTCAATGTGATAGCACAATCCTGAGATATCTGATGCGCTAGCTCGACCAGCTGTTAAAGCTAGTAACTGCAGAACTACAAATGGTATAGCCAGCAAACTTATAACAATCCTGATATTTTTTTTATGTTTTATTAAAAAGGCCATTTTCTGCTACTATAACTTTATTGACCCTTATAATCAAGCTTTATAGTACGGCTTAAGGTTAAACGATATTTGGTGTAAACTTAAACATAAATGAACTATAAAAAAATATTAAAGTTGCTGGGCGTTTTAATTTTTGTTTTTAGTATAGGAGCTCAGCTTTATATTGGGGCGCCAGCTGCCTCAGCTGCCTCAAATACTACATTGAGCAACGCCGACAATGGTACTCCTATTAATGGCTATACCGGTATTGCCCCTAAATATATCGAACTCTGTGTTCATGTAGGTAAAAATGCCGGCACTGATACTGGTTCAAATACTACGGTCGATGCATATCAAGCATCTGCTTCGACCAAGGCTATTACTATGACTTACCACACTAACTCTCCGGTGAATGGATATAATGGATGTAAGGACAGTTTTGTTGGAGATTTCAGCGGTACAACTAACCCCAGTATTCCTGGCGAGCAATGTGGCAATACCGATAAAATATCTATTACCGCCAAATCTAAAACCGGAACTGACTCAGCTGTTGGAACTATAAATGCCTGTGGTGACGACACTGGGTATATTTACAACTTAACCCCTAGTTTAATACTCGCTTCCGGATCTTTTGTCACTATGACTTTTAATGTTTATTATTGCACCAGCACCACGGGCAATTGTATTACGGCGCCAGTTTCGGCTAGCGATATAATGCAAGGCGCTTATTTTGAGCCAAGTGACGGGTCAGACGACTGTCTGGCTGCCGGTAGCCAATCTGGTCAGACTGGTCAAGCTGATAGTTGCTTGACTTTTACTGACGGCGCCCAAACAGCCACCGCCTCTATAATCGTCCCCGTCCCTGGGACCTATACTTTATTTTTAAATGCTACGATCGGCGGGGAAAACGTTTACACTATAGCGAGCAATCAGACTTCATATCCCCTAGCCGCGAATGCTAAAAGCCAAACTGTTACTGTCGATCTTATGGGGGGCAGTGGTTCAACTCCAGTTTCTGGTACCGGCACAAGTAGTTCAGATTGTTCCGGGGACAATGAAACCTCTGCCTGCAATACGCAAGTAGCACAATGTAGCATCCATTTATTTAACCCGTTAAGTTGGTTTATTTGCCCGATTATATCCAGCATTCAAAACATTATGAATTCGGTTGGCAATACGATCACGAGCTATCTAACAATACCCGGCTCTTATTTTGATACCAGTTCCGCAGCCGGCCAACCAATATACGAAGCTTGGAATAGCATACGTGATATCGCGCTGTCTCTATTAGTTATTGTGGCTTTGGTAATGATTTTCTCGCAAGCTCTCTCAATTGGGCCGTTTGATGCTTACACTGTCAAAAAAGTACTACCGCGTCTAATTATTGCCGCCATTATGATTACTCTTTCGTGGCCAATAATTGGATTATTAATTGGTATATCTAATGGCATTGGCGACGGAGTACGTCACTTAATTTACGCACCTTTTCAAAATCTACCGGCGGTTAACTTTACGGCTGGTGATGAGGCTCTAATAGGTGGGCTAGGTATTGGTGCCGCATTGGGTCTTTTTGGCATATTGACACTGGGAATTATGGCTGCATTAGCACTACTTACGGCACTGGTCATTATCGTGCTACGACAAATAGTAGTTATTCTACTGGCGATTATGGCGCCTATTGCATTAGTGCTTTACATTCTGCCAGGCACCGAAAAAGCTTGGAAATTGTGGTGGAATAGTTTCTGGGGGGCATTAATAATGTTTCCTTTAATTGAAGCTTTTATTGCTTTAGGTTCAGTATTTTCAAAAATCACAATGGCAGCAGGGAGTACCGGCATTCTAGATAAAATCATCGCCTACATTGCTATATATTTACCGTACTTTTTATTGCCCATGACGATCCGTCTTTCTGGTGGGATGATGCAGGCAATTGGCGGTAGAATCGCTCAAACCAGTAGCGGTATACAGGGTGGATTATCAAAACGGCGCAAGATGGTTGCAGCCCAAAACAGACAAGACATCAAAGAAGGCCAACGTTTCAGCGAAAGAAACAGGGTTACAAGGAATTTAAGCCGTGCTCTTAGTGGTGTAGCGGCTGGCCCCAGAGGTTGGATGCCCAACGAAAGAGGCCGAGCAGCAAGAGAGCAAAATATATTAGCCGGTCAGGCTCGGAGGTTAAGAGAAAGTCCAGCATTACAGGCTTACGGGAAAGATCCTTTCGTGGCACTTTGGCTAGCAAAATATGAAAATGCCGATAAAGCCAAACAAGGAGCCCACCAAGATTATGCTGAAGCTATCCAAAAAGCCCAAGCTGCTCATAGTTTAAGACTGCAGAGTGGAGTATCTGAAGTAGATTCCAGGCGCACGATGCAACAAGAAATTGCTGAATCAGACGTTGATCTACAACGTAATCTAACCAATATTGGCAGAGCGGAACAAATTGGCTGGACACGTGGCAATCGGCAATTGTCATTTGCGACAATTGGACAAATGGGCGGCAAAGGATTTAAGAACAAAGAAGAAGTGCGCGCTGCGGCAGGTTCCATCGCAGGTGGAGATTTTGGTACATATGGCAGATTAATGGGTAATTTTGAACACGACGTTAAGGGCGCTGGTTCAACCTACTTGTTGAGTGGGGACGCAAAACAACTTGCCTTATCCAAACCTGAACAAGAATGGTCTAATTGGACTGCTACCGATGTTCATACGCAACTTGGGGGCAGCAAAGAAAATGTTGACTACTATCTTGATCATTTCACTCGAGAATTATCAAGCACTGATCCGGGTCGAGTACAGATGGCCCTACAAGGTTTAGCTGAGATGGAAGACGGTAAGGGCATGAGCCCGAATGGTGAAAGAATTAACGCAGCGCTTAGTAGACCAGAAATTGCCGCTCAACGTCAAGCTGCGCTTAGCAGATTAAGCGCAAGTATTAAGGCCGAACCGGACAACGATGTTAATACCAGGCAAGTATTTGGCCCAGTTATGGCTCCAGTCCTAGATATTCACGGCAATCCAGAGCGTGATCCTTTAACTAATGAAGTAAAGTTAGATGTGGTTCACGATCCAGTAACTGGTAGAATTAGAGAAGAACTAAAGGGTGTCCGCAAAGAAACTGCAGAAGAGAGAATCTCCCGTCTAGCTAGAAAACAGCGACCAGATTTTTATAATACTCAGTCGTCCCAAGCATCTCAAGCACCCCAAGAACCTCAGCCTTAGTGATAAACAAGCTATATAATTTTATAATAATTATTTGATTATTATTAAAGTTTATGCTTATATATAAGCATGGAATCTCATCCTCATGTTTCAGAACCAAAATCTTTAGATAACAAATTATTAAATGCTCGTGAGCGTATTGCTAACGCTAATTCTCATGAAGAAGTAACTATTGCTGTAAAGGGTTTAAGGGGAGCACGTAGATATAAAAGTCTGGGCCTAAAAAGCTTTTTACCATTTACTCCAGAAAGAAAAATATCTAGAGGCGTTGGTGAAATTGGAGTGTTGAGGCACGTGCCTTTCACTCAGGCGCGAAGTGTATCAAGGGGTATCATAAAAACCGGATCATCAAAACACGCCGATCTTTTTCATAAACAGGTTGCTGAATCAGCGCCAAAACCACCCGAAATACCCAAATTATCCGGTAGCACAACTATGGCTGAAGAGTTGACACCAAAACCATCTATAGTTATTTCCCGCGACCCAGATAAAGCTAAAGAAGTAGAGATACGCCAAAC
>Ga0187851_10001971_pt1 | contig 18790 bp, 11 predicted proteins | sample June2016WEW_6_10_FD_132997 | JGI IMG/M metagenome (GOLD analysis project Ga0187851, IMG submission 132997) | Peatland microbial communities from SPRUCE experiment site at the Marcell Experimental Forest, Minnesota, USA - June2016WEW_6_10 | ecosystem: Environmental > Terrestrial > Soil >...
AAATCCTCTGGCCCGCGCGCATCGTCCTGCTCACGATGATCGGGTTGCACATCTGGTCGGCCTTCAAGTTGCGGGCCGAGAACCAGGCCGCCCGGCCGGTGGGTTATGCCGGCGACCCGGCACCCCTGTCCGCAAGCTATGCCTCGCGCACGGCCATGATGAGCGGCCTCATCATCGCGGCCTTTGTGATTTTCCATCTGCTCCATTACACGCTCAAGGTGCGCGCGGTCAACCTGACGGGCGTGGATTTCAATACGTTGCGCGATTCCGCGGGCCGTCCGGACATCTATCTGATGTTGCTGCTCGGTTTCAGCAAATGGCCGGTTGCCGTCTTCTACATCATTGCCGTGGGGTTGCTCTGCCTGCATCTGAGCCACGGCATGCGCGCGATGTTCCAGTCGGTCGGCTGGAAATGGACGTTCGGCGGTGTTTCCCATCTTCCTGACCAGATTGCCCGGTGGTTTGCCGTGGTGATTTTCATCCTCTACACGTCGGTGCCGGTCTCCGTGATGTGCGGTTTTGGCAAGGCGTACCGTGAAGCCGCCGTCCAGCAACTCTCGGCGGGCGCGGGCGCGGAAAAGGAGGTTGCCCGGTAAAATGAATCTCGACGCCAAGATTCCTCCCGGCCCGCTGGCGCAAAAGTGGGACCGTTACAAATCCGACATGAAGCTGGTCAACCCCGCCAACAAGCGGAAATTTGACGTGATTGTGGTCGGCACGGGCCTGTCGGGCGCCGCTGCCGCCGCCACGCTGGCCGAGCTCGGCTACCAGGTGAAGGCGTTTTGTTTCCAGGACACCCCGCGCCGGGCGCATTCCATCGCCGCCCAGGGCGGCATCAACGCGGCGAAGAATTATCAGAATGACGGCGACTCTGTCTTCCGGCTGTTTTACGACACCATCAAGGGCGGCGACTTTCGCGCGCGCGAGGCGAACGTCTTCCGGCTCGCACAGGTGAGCGCCAGCATCATTGACCAGTGCGCGGCGCAGGGCGTGCCGTTCGCCCGCGAATACGGCGGCACGCTGGCGAACCGCTCCTTCGGCGGCGCACAGGTGTCGCGCACGTTTTACGCGCGCGGCCAGACCGGCCAGCAGCTTTTGCTCGGCGCCTACCAGGCGATGTGCCGGCAGATCAGCCTGGGCAACATCCGCATGTTTCCCCGCACGGAAATGCTCGATCTGGTGGTCGTGGACGGCGTGGCCAAAGGCATCGTGGTCCGCAACCTCGTCACCGGCGAAATTTCCTCGCACGCGGGCGACGCGGTGGTGCTGGCCACCGGTGGTTACGGCAACGTTTTCTATCTTTCGACCAATGCGATCGGCTGCAATGTCACCGCCACCTGGCGCGCCTACAAGAAGGGCGCGTTCTTCGCCAATCCCTGTTACACACAGATTCATCCGACGTGCATCCCCGTCAGCGGCGATCATCAGGCCAAACTCACACTCATGTCCGAGTCGCTGCGTAACGACGGCCGGGTCTGGGTGCCGAAGCGCAAGGAAGACTGTGGCAAACCGCCGGCATCCATCCCGGAAGCCGACCGCGATTATTATCTGGAACGGAAATATCCGAGCTACGGCAATCTTGCGCCGCGCGACATCTCTTCCCGCGCGGCGAAGGAGGCTTGCGACGAAGGTCGCGGTGTCGGTCCCGGCGGGCGCGGGGTTTATCTTGATTTCTCGGATGCCATCCAGCGGCTGGGAGAGAATGCCATCCGCGACCGTTACGGCAACCTATTCGAGATGTACGAACGCATCACCGGCGAGAACGCCTACCGGCAGCCGATGCGCATTTATCCGGCCGTCCATTATGCCATGGGTGGCACGTGGGTGGATTATAGTTTGATGAGCACCGTGCCGGGACTGTTTGTCGTCGGCGAGGCGAATTTCTCCGACCACGGCGCCAACCGGCTGGGGGCGAGCGCCTTGATGCAGGGACTGGGCGACGGGTATTTTATTTTGCCTTACACCCTCGGGAATTATTTCGCGTCCGCCAAGCCGGCAAAGGTCCCGGCAAGCCACGCCGAATTCAAAAAGGTGGAGGAAGACGTGCGCCGGTTCACCCGGCGGTTGTTGTCCATCAACGGCAAACGCAGCGCCACGAGTTTTCACAAGGGGCTGGGCAAACTGATGTGGGAAAACTGCGGCATGGCGCGTACCCGACAGAGTCTGGAGACCAATCTCAAGCACATCCCGGAATTGCGCGAGGAATTCTGGAAAAATGTCAAGGTGACCGGCAGTGGCGAGGAACTGAACCAGAATCTAGAACACGCCGGCCGCGTGGCGGACTTCCTGGAATTTGCCGAGTTACTCTGCCTTGACGCGCTGCACCGCGAGGAATCCTGCGGCGGCCACTTCCGCGTGGAACATCAAACCGAGGACGGCGAGGCCAAACGCGACGACGTGAATTTCGCCTACGTAGGCGTGTGGGAATTCAAAGGCGCGGACAAGAAACCGGAGTTGCACAAGGAACCGCTGGTGTACGAGGAAGTTCACCTGGCGACGCGCAGTTACAAATGAACCTCACCCTGAAAATCTGGCGGCAGAAGAACGCGGCATCACCCGGACGTTTCGAGACGCACGAGGCGCGCGACGTCAGCCCGGACATGTCGTTCCTCGAAATGCTCGACATGGTCAACGAAGGCCTCATTGCCGCGGGCCAGGACCCGTTTGTGTTCGACAATGATTGCCGCGAAGGGATCTGTGGCACCTGCTCATTGGTCATCAACGGCATTCCCCACGGCGGCCGCCAGGGGACCACCGCCTGTCAGTTGCACATGCGCCGTTTCCAAGATGGCCAGACAATCACCGTCGAGCCGTGGCGCGCGCGGGCGTTCCCATTGGTGAAGGACCTGATCGTGGACCGCACCGCGTTCGATCGCATCATGCAGGCCGGCGGTTTTGTTTCAGTGAACACCGGCAATGCGCCCGAAGCCAACGCGCTGCCAGTCTCGAAGGAGATAGCCGATCTCGCGATGGATGCGGCTGCGTGCATCGGTTGCGGCGCCTGCGTGGCCGTCTGCAAAAACGCCAGCGCCATGCTGTTCGTCGCGGCAAAGGTTTCCCATCTCAATTATCTCCCGCAGGGCCAGGCCGAAAAGGACCGCCGCGTCAAAAACATGGTGGCGCAGATGGACCGGGAAGGGTTCGGCAATTGCACCGTCACCGGCTCGTGCGAAGCCGTCTGCCCGAAGGAAATCAGCCTCGACTTCATCGCCAAGATGAACCGCGACTATGCCGTGGCCGTGGTCAAGGGCGAACTCAAAAAGAGCGCCACCGGTGGAGCGGGTTAGCCGCCCGATAAAAACCGCACTTTTTCTAAGGAACCCGGGGCCTGCCACGCCATCGCATGGCAACGGCGTGTAACCAGGCTCAAATCCCCTTGGAAACAATCATTCGTTGGAGCCCCCCTGCGTCGGCTGTGACTTCCTTAACGGGTTACTTAGACCGCAAAACCTTCCCGTTCAGCTTCCATTGTTGCCACCAGATCCTTTTCAGCCAACACCCAGTTTTCCAGTGTCAACGGATGATCCGGCAGTTTGTCGCGATACAGACGATACGCATGTTCGCGCACCATGCCCTTGGTAACGCCGGGAGTAAACGGGCTGGGCTGTTCCATGATTTTTGCTGTTTGGCCTTTTGTTTTCATAGGCAACTCCTTGTCTCTGATTAAACATAAGCCTCACCGGCGGTTCTGCAAGTGGACGCGGGCGAAGGTCAATAGACCGGATGATTTCGGGCGATTCCCTGAAGCATCTCCTCGGCATGGGCACGAAGTTTCGTGTCCACGTTGGGCAGCAACAGTGGTTGCAAGGTGCGGCGCGCGGCGTCGAGGTTGCGGTCTCGCAATTGCACCTGAGCCAGCGAAAACAGATACGACGGGTTTTCGGGTTCCAGTTGGATGGCGCGTAGGAGGTGTTGCTCCGCCAACGCGAGATTTTCGCCTTGGACCGTTTCAAAAAAGCCCAATAATTCATGCGCCGGTCCAAAGTCCGGCATCAATGCGATGGATTTCTGGAGTTCGCCGCGGATTTCCGCCGACGCCTCGTTTTTGAGCGGGGCATACCGGTCCTCGGCATCCGCTGTGAGCCGGTATTTTTCCCGGGCATGAACATAATAGGCCAGGAAGCTGGTCGAACCGTGTTGGAGCGCCTCTTGCAAATCGCGCAAGGCCTCATCGTGCTGCCCACGTTCGGCGGCAAGCAGGCCAAGCCCCTCGTAAGGCAGGGGACTGGCGGGGGCGAGTTTTTGCGCCTGCTGGAAATACACCTCGGCAGCGTCCGGACGGTGAATCCGGAGAAGTTCATCGCCCAGACGGAAATAATTCTCCACCGGGGTAAGAGGCCGTGTGGCCACGGTGATGGGCGCGGAGACATCTGCCTTCAAGGACAATTCAACGGACGTGAACCGGCCTTGGCGGAGGTAGCGGCGGAGTTCGGCTTCCACCGCCGGCAGGGAAGCTTGCAACGCATTGGTGAAGGCTTGTTCGGGAAGCTGGCCCTGGAGCAGCAGATCGCGAAACTGCCGAAAACGGGCCGTGTAAACCGGATTATCGCCCGCCATCAGGAAGTCCGTCAGCAGCCATGACTCGGCATAGAAAATGCCTTGGCGGTCACGTTCGTTGTATTGGGGCGAGTCGTGTCCGATGGCAAACAGCTCGGCCAGGGGCATGAGCGGTTGTCGCGCCAGCAAACGCAGGTGATGCTCAATCGGCAGGCCGATGCGGGCGCTGTAGCCCGTCGTCTCAAATGTGGAATAGACCTCCGCCATGCCTTCCTTGAGCCAGAGCGGCCAGAGGCGGTCGTTATGCCGGAACAACAGATGGGTGTATTCGTGAAAGACGACTTCCAGGCCGGTGTAGGCCGAATTGGTGCCGGGCAGGGCGAGCACAATCAGGTTTTCGTCGCTGCCTCGCTGGAAGAAGGCCGCCAGATTGGCAGGCCGGCCCTGGTAAAGTGGCAGGAATGGTTCCATGGTTTCGTGGTCGGGAAAAGCCATCACCACAATTGGCGGAGAGGCCACTGCCTGCGCCCCGTTTGTGGCCAGCAGAGTGTAGGCCTGGCAAAACTGCTCCAACCGGGCAGAGAGTTTGTAAACATCCTGAGGCGCGCCGCAACTGAAGATGTTGAAATGCGCCGTGCGCGTCTCGAACCATTGCCTTTGCACAAGTGGAACGTCATTTGATTGGATGGGGGCGGCACGGAGCCCCAACTCCAATAGCACGGCCAAAACCAAATACGGGCGACGGATCATAGACAAATTGACTCTAAGGGATGATTGAAGAAATGTCACTGGGCGACAACGGGATTGGGCTGGCTTGTCGGGTCGTCGCTCGCAGCGGAGTCGGGTGTCATCGGTCATGCCCGCTTTCGCGCTATCGCACTCCGGCGCGGCAGTCTTCGTTCTCGCTTCGCTGCGGGCGAAGACTGGTGCGCGGTACAAGACTTGAACTTGTGACCCCTACCGTGTCGAGGTAGTGCTCTGCCAACTGAGCTAACCGCGCACTAAGAAATTAAAGCTGGCAGTCTCGCCGCGTCTTGGCAAGTGCGAATTGGCCTTATAACCTTTCATTTGAGTGCAGAATTCTCAAATAATTCTACAAAAAGAGGTATGGCGTTTCGGCGGATGAATCTGTTACATTGCCGATCATTGAACATAGAATTATGAATAAGTATTTACCTCTGGGGAAATTTTCATTTGGCATGGGCGACCGTTTTGCGCATCAGGGCAAGGCCCAACTGAACGCGTGCGTCCTGGCCACCAAACTCGGCGCGGAATTCATCCCCGTCTGGAACAAGTCGAATCGCGAACATACGTTCATTGGCACGGAGCCGTCCAGCCTGCGCGCAGAGGCTGATGCCGCCGTGAAGGCGCTGGGCTGGAAGAAGCCGTATCACGTGGACGCCGACCACATCCGCCTTGAAACGGTGGACCGCTTCATCGCGCCGTCGGATTTCTTCACGATTGATGTGGCGGATTCGATTGCCAAGCCCGCCGCGACTGCGGACGTGAAGGCGTTTGTGGACCGCCATCCCGAACTTACCGGCCAGGTTTCCATTCCGCACATTGACCGGCCGTTTGAAATCACCCGTGGCGAAGTCGAGCGCGTGGCGAACAAGTTTTTGCTCGCGGTGCAGGACGCGGGAAAAATCTACCGTCACATCGTCAAAGCCAAAGGCGAGGCGAATTTCATCACGGAAGTTTCCATGGACGAAACCGACAGCCCGCAGACGCCGCCGGAACTGCTCATCATCCTTGCTGCGCTGGCGGATGAAAAAATCCCCATTCAGACCATCGCGCCGAAATTCACCGGCCGTTTTAACAAGGGCGTGGATTACGTGGGCGACATCAAGCAGTTTGAGCAGGAGTTCAACGAAGACCTCGCGGTCATTGCGTTTGCCATCAAGAAATACGGCTTGCCGGCGTCGCTCAAGCTAAGCGTGCATTCGGGCAGTGACAAATTTTCCATTTACGCGCCGATGCGCAAGGCGCTGAAGAAATTCGGCGCCGGGGTCCACATCAAAACCGCCGGCACGACGTGGCTGGAAGAACTCATTGGCCTTGCGGAAGCGGGCGGCGACGGTCTGGAAATCGCGAAGGAAATTTACGCCTATGCCATCGAGCATGTGGACGAATTTTGCGCGCCGTATGCCAGCGTGATTGACATTGATAAAAAGAAACTGCCGCCGGCATCCGTCGTGAATGGCTGGAGTTCCAAGCAGTTCACCGATGCGTTGCGGCACGACCAGAAAAATCCGGCGTTCAATCCGAGCTTCCGCCAATTGCTGCACGTCAGCTTCAAGGTCGCGGCCAAAAAGGGTGACCGCTACCTGAATGCACTCAAGAAACACGAGGCGATCATCGCCAAAAATGTCACGGAAAACCTGTTCGATCGTCACATGAAGCCGCTGTTGCTCGGCTAATAGCACTTTTTTTATGCCATTCATCCACGAAGATTTTTTGTTAAGCACCAAGGCGGCCGGCAAGCTTTACCACAAATACGCCGAGCCCGAGCCGATTTTTGATTACCACTGCCACATTTCGCCGCGCGACATTGCAGCGAACCGCCAGTTCAAGAACCTGTTTGAAATCTGGCTCGAAGGCGATCACTACAAATGGCGCGCCATGCGGACCAACGGCGTCGCGGAACGTTTTTGCACGGGCAATGCCGATCCCTTTGACAAGTTCAAGGCCTGGGCTGCCACCGTGCCGCACACGCTCCGCAATCCGCTCTATCATTGGACGCATCTGGAATTGAGGCGTTATTTCGGCATTACCGAATTGCTCGATGAAAAAACCGCCGACAAAATCTGGACAAAGGCAAACGCAAAACTGGCCACCGCCGAACTGACCACCCAGGGCATACTGAAGAAATTCAAGGTCAAGGTCGTTTGCACCACCGATGACCCGGCGGACAACCTGGAACATCACCGCGCGTTTGCAGCCCAGGGTCATCCGACTAAAATGCTGCCTGCGTTCCGGCCGGACAAGGCGCTGACGGTCAATCAGCCCGCCAGTTTCAACAAGTGGGTGGAACAGCTGGCCGCTGCCAGCAACGTGGACATTAATGGCTTTGGCGCGTTCATTACCGCACTGAAGAAACGGCACGACTTTTTCCATTCGCAAGGTTGCCGTCTGTCTGATCACGGCCTGAATCATTGTTTTGCCGACTTTTGTTCCGAGAAAACCGCCGCCGAAATTTTTGCCAAGGCGCAGCGCGGCGAGATGGTTTCACCGCTGGAGCACGGGCAGTTTGCCTCGTACCTGATGCTGTTTTTCGGCAAACTCAATGCTGCCCGGGGCTGGACCCAACAGCTTCACCTCGGGGCGTTGCGCAGCGCCAACACGCGATTGCTCAAACAGCTTGGCCCGGACACGGGTTTTGATTCCATCGGCGATTGGCCGCAAAGTTCCGCGCTCGCCAGCTATCTGGACCGGCTCGACCAGGAAAATTCGCTGCCGAAAACCATCATTTACAATTTGAACCCGGCGGACAATTACGCCTTCGCCACCTTGATCGGGAATTTTCAGGACGGCACGATTCCCGGTAAAATTCAATACGGCTCCGGCTGGTGGTTTTTGGACCAGAAGGAAGCCATGGAGTGGCAGATGAATGCGCTGTCGAATCTCGGTCTGCTCTCGCGCTTCATCGGCATGATCACGGATTCGCGCTCGTTCATGTCGTATCCGCGCCATGAATATTTCCGGCGCGCGCTCTGTAATTTGATCGGCCGGGACGTGGAAAGCGGCCTCATTCCCAACGATGAAAAACTGGTCGGGCCGATGATTCGCAACATCTGCTACGCCAACGCCGCCAATTACATGAATTTCCCCGGGACAAAATCGAAGTAGTGTCTGGCGCGGGTCCTGATCAACCCGCCGCGCCAGCACGGCTCGTTGAATTCAAGCATGAATTCCCTCTCCGGCCAATCCATTGCCGCGGGGTTGTTTTTGTCCGTTTTGATTTCAATACCCGGCCGGGCGGAACTGGCCGTGGCGGAATTGTGGCCCACAAATCAATCCGTGGGCGTTTGCACTGACACGCCCTTGCGGCTGACTTTCAACGCGCCGCCGGTTCTGGGCAACCGGGGCAAAATCACAATCTATCGTGCCACCGACAATAAACCGGTGGATGTATTGGATTTGAGCGCCGCCGGCTACACCGGCAATTTTGGTGGCAAACTGCTTCATTACGAACCGATTCAGATTGGGGGGAATGTGGTTTCCGTCAAATTGCCTTCGCACGCGCTGGGTCCCAACGGGACTTATTACATCACGGTTGAGCCGGGGGCTTTCAAGGACGGAAGCGGCCATGAATTTGCCGGGTTCACGAACGATGCCGCGTGGCACTTTGCCACCCGGGAGGCGCCGCCCCGGGACCGGACCCGGCTGGTTGTGGCTGCCGACGGCACGGGTGATTTCTGCACGCCGCAAGGTGCGGTGGATTATGTCTCCGACGACAACTATTTGCCGGTTGAGATTTTCGTCCGCAAGGGTGTGTATGATGGAATGGTTTACATCATGCGGGATAAAAGCCGCCTCCATTTTATCGGTGAAGATCGCAAAAGCACAATTATCACCGGGCGCAACAACGATCATTTCAATCCCGGACGTATCAATCGTGCGGTGGTAAATGTGGACGCGGATGATTTTGTGCTGGAGAACATGACGGTGCGCAACACCACTCCTTACCGGGGTTCGCAAGCTGAAGCGTTGCGCATTAACGGCAATCGTTGTGTGCTTCAAAACGCCGACTTTTGCAGTTATCAAGACACCCTGCTGCTCAGCGGACGGGTTTATGCGACGAATTGCTACGTCGAGGGCGACGTGGATTTTATTTGGGGACAAGGCGTTGTCTTCTTCGACCGGTGCGAAATCAAGGCCGTCCATTCGGGTTACTATGTGCAGGCCCGCAATCCGACCGAGAATTGCGGTTACGTATTTTCCCATTGCCAGCTCACGGAATCCCCGGGGGTTGAAAAATGCCTGCTGGCGCGGATTGATGCCAACCGTTTCCCCTGCAGCCAGGTGGCGTACATCAACTGCCAGATGGGTGGCCAGGTTCCGCCCGTTGGTTGGGAAGCAAAAGGCACGAATTTAACCCACCTGCGTTTTGAGGAATTTCATAGCACCGATTTGCAGGGTAAACCCGTGGATGTCAGTCAGCGTCTCCCGGTTTCCCGTCAACTTAGCCGGCGAGAAGCGGACGCACTGTCCGATCCGGCCAAGGTGCTGTCTTATCAGGAAACCTGGCATCCTGGCGTGCCATCCGTTCCACACCTGGAGTGATAAATCAATCCTTGATGAAAACTCCAGCCACGTTTTTGGTCCTTTCGCTTGTCATCTCACTGTATGCCGCCGATGCCGGACCCAGGGTTTTTGACGTCCGCCAGTTCGGCGCCAAGGGCGATGGCAAGACCTTCGACACTGCGGCCATCCAAAAAGCGCTGAATGAATGCGGCCAAGCGGGGGGTGGCACCGTGAAATTTCCGCCGGGAACTTATCTAAGCCAGCCGCTTGCCATTCGCAACCAAACCACGGTTTTGCTCGAAGCGGATGCCACGCTGCTGGCCTCGCCAACGCAATCAGATTATCTCAAGGGCGGCGGCGACTGGCTCAAGGCCAAAGGCAGCGGCGATTTCATTCCGTTCATCGGTGGCAACGATTTGACGAACGTGACGTTCACGGGCAAAGGCACGATTGACGGCAATGGCGCGGTCTGGTGGGGGGAAGCCGAAAAAGCCCGCCAGAAAGTGTCCGGTTATGTGCTGCCACGCCCGCGTCTCATTATTTTTAATCGGTGCAAAAACCTTCGCCTGACCGGCATCAAACTCATCAACTCACCCAGCTCCCACTTCGTGCCCGCGGACTGTGAAGATGTCACGGTCGAAAACGTCACGATCGTTGCTCCCGCCGGCGCGGCCAACACCGACGGCATCAACCCGAGCAATAGCCGCAACGTGACCATCACTCATTGCACCATTGACACCGGCGACGACAACATCGCCGTCAAATCCGGCAAGAAAGTTGAGGGCCGCCCATTCGGCTGCGAAAACATCACCATCGCCGATTGCGATTTTCTGCACGGCCACGGCATGGCCATTGGCAGCGCCACTGTTGGCGGCGTGCATCACGTGGTCGTAAAAAACTGCCGTTTTGAGAATACCGACAACGGCTTGCGCATCAAATCCGGCCGCGACCGCGGCGGGCTGGTCGAGGATATCAGTTATTCGAACATCACGATGAAAAATGTGCATCCGGCGATTTCCATCGTCAGCTATTACCAATACAGCACCAATGACAAATATCAGAAGAACGACCCCGCCCAGCCGGTGACTGAAACCACCCCCGTCTTTCGCAACATTTGCATTTCCAACGTGACGGCAACCTGTACCCAGGACGCCGGCCTGATCATCGGTTTGCCGGAGAGTATGATTTCGAACGTCGTGCTGGAAAATATTCATCTCACCGCCGAAACCGGACTGACGATTGCCAACGCCAAGGGCATCCAGCTTAAAAATGCGGAGGTGTCAGTGAAAGAAGGCCCCCCTTTCACGACGGAAAATGCGCAGGTCGAAGGCTTGGTGCGCGCGAACGAAAAACAATGAAAGGAATGCAATTATCTTGTTGATTTGATGGCTCTGATTTGGGGTCTTGGGCAACCACATGCCAGCAGTGCACAATATTCAATTTTATTTGCAAGCATCTGATATTGAGCAATATAGATTTTCTGGCAAATTTAATCGCTACCCGTTATGTTCAAGCTTCCAAAAGGTTTGCTCCGGCAATTCCGATGGAAAATTCAAATGAGCAGACAAAAACAAACCATGAAAAAAATAATTCCATTTTTGCTAATTACTATGTTCGCCATCCCGCTGCTCCGCGCGGAGCAGGCCGAATGGTCGCAAGTCCCCGAAATACTGGCACGCATCAAGGCTCCGGTGTTTCCCGCGCGTGATTTCGTCATTACAAATTACGGCGCGGTGGCCGATGGCAAGACTGATTGCACCGCAGCCATTGGCAAGGCGATTGATGCTTGTGCCGGGGCAGGCGGCGGCAATGTGGTGGTACCAGCCGGAGAATTTCTCACCGGGGCGATCCATTTGAAAAGTGGCGTGAATCTACACCTCGATGACGGCGCAACGTTGAAATTCAGCACGGATCCCAAGGCCTATCTGCCCGCGGTGTTGAGCCGTTTTGAAAGCGTTGAATGCTACAATTATTCGCCGTTCATTTATGCTTTGGGCCAGAAAAATGTCGCCGTGACCGGCAAAGGCACACTGGACGGCCAGGCCACCGATGAGAACTGGCTGCAATGGAAGGGAAAAAAGGGGGGCACCAATACTCAAAAGGCCGCCAATGAACGGCTCAAAAAAATGGCCGAGGCGGGAGTGCCCGTGGACCAGCGCCGGTTCGGTGAGGGCGATTATTTGCGTCCGAACTTCATCCAGTTTAACCGCTGCAGCAACGTCATGGTCGAGGGCGTCCGCATCCGTCGCTCGCCGATGTGGGAGATCAATCCGATCCTTTGCACCAACGTCATCGTGCGCGGGGTGGACATCGTTTCGCATGGCCCGAACAACGACGGCTGCGACCCGGAAAGCTGCCGGGACGTGCTGATTGAAAACTGTCTGTTCGATACCGGCGATGATTGCATCGCCATCAAGTCCGGCCGCAATGCTGATGGCCGCCGCATCGGCGTACCGTCGGTGAATCTGATCGTGCGGGGCTGCACGATGCGCGATGGCCATGCGGGCACGGCCATCGGCAGCGAGATTTCCGGCAGTTGCAGCAATGTTTTTGTGGAGAATTGTGAGATGAGCAGCCCGCACCTCAACTGTGCTTTGCGGCTCAAGTCCAATGCGGTCCGTGGCGGCGTTTTGCAAGATATATTCATGCGGAATTGCAAGGTCGGACAGGTGTCGGATTCCGTTCTACAGATTGATTTTCTTTACGAGGAAGGCACCAATGGAATTTACAAGCCGGTCGCGCACAATGTGGCGATGGAGAACGTCACCGTTGAACATACGCCCCGTGTCTTGAATGTCCGGGGTTTCCCGGCCGCTGAAATCAGCGATGTGCGGATTTACAACTCGACCTTCAAGCAAATCGAGAAGCCGGACGTGGTTATGGATGCCGATGCGAAGCTGGTGAACTGTGTGCTCGATTATAAAAAATGACCGGCGCTGCGGGAGCCTTTCCGGTCGAAACTAGAAATGTGAAACCCGCAATATCGGCCGGATGGCCATGACGTGTCTATAACAGTCCCAGTTAACCTGGGTACAGTTGCTGTGCGCGGCACTATGATTCCGGAAAGTTTCCTGAAATACGCGAAGCGTCTTGGACTGCACCGGTCCGCTGTTTTTTGCAGGCAGATGAAGCATCCGCGAGGTTTCGTATGAACTGCTATAATCAGTTTTGATTCCTCAGGTTTCCAGCAAGCCGACTCAAGTCGTGATCCAGTGAACACCAGTGGGGGCTTCCTGACCGAAGACGGAGTATTTATTGCGGCGGCAGGACACCCAGCGCCTGTAGCTGGCGCCTGGCCGTCTCATGATTGGGATCCAATCGCAACACCTCCTCATATTGTTGAATGGCCGCATCCCGATACCCCTCCATGAGCAGGACACCGGCAAGATTATTGTGCGCCTGGGGAAAGTCGGGTTTGAGCTGCAGGGCCTCGTTGTATTCTTTAATGGCCTCGTCGAGCCGGTTCTGGCTGAGGAAGATGTTGCCGATGTTGTAATGGGCAACCGGTTTGTCCGAAGTGAAGGGCAGGGATTCCCGAATCAAAGCAACCGCATCGTCAAATTCACCCTTCGCAACCAAAGCTGCCGCGAGATTGGAATAGGCGGTGACATTGTATTTTGTCACCGCGATGGCATGGCGGAAAAGAGTCTCGCTATTTTGCCAATATTTCAGTTGATCCACCGTGCGCGCGGTACAGGCCGTGAGGACTATTATCGCCAGTCCCCAAATTACTGCCTTGGGCGTTCGCCAGCGCCGGAAAGCGTCACCGGCTCCCCACACCAGCATGATGAACACACCCACCAGCGGCAGATAGGTATAACGATCCGCCATGGATTGCACCCCCACCTGCACCAGTCCAATCACAGGAACCAGCATTCCCAAATACCAGAGCCAACCGGTAATCAAATAAGGAAATCGGCGGCCCGCCCGCATCACCGCCAAGCTCACCCAACCAAGCAACACCACAGACAGACACAAATGCACAAAGGACCAGTATCCCGGATGCGGATATGGTATCGCCAGGTTCACCGGCCAGAACATTTTGAGCAAATAGCGCACATACGAAACGATTGCATTCACCACTCGAATGCCCATGGACACTTTAACCAGAGAAGGCATGGCTCTCTTCTGGTTTACAATTGTAGCGGCCAGGAAAACCACACTCAACGCCAGGAACGGCAGTTTTTCCAATACTAAACGTCTGAGTGTTGCAGGTTGGCCATCGGGCAGTGAGGATGAAAAACGACGCAAAGGCCACCAATCCAGCAGCAGCATTACAAACGGCAGCGTCATCAGCATCGGTTTGCTCATCAACCCCAGTGAAAAAAACACCAGCGCCAGCCAGTAGCCAGCCCTCGACTTCTTCTGCGCGTATCGCGCGTATGCCCGGAGCGTCAGGATGAAGAACAGCCCGCTTAAGACGTCTTTGCGCTCGCTCACCCACGCCACCGATTCCACATGCAGGGGGTGCAACGCAAACAGAGCCGCCACCAACGCGCTCCGCCAATACGCCCCGGTCATCTGGTTTAACAAAAGAAACAACAACACTGTGCTGGTGGCATGAAGGAGCAGGTTGGTCAAATGCGGTCCCATCGGGCCGGAACCGAACAATTCCACGTCCAGCATCAGCGACAGCCACGACAACGGCTGCCAGTAGCTGATTTGTCCCGTTTTAAAGGCCCAAGCCACGCCACCCCAGGTCAATCCTGCCTGCACGTGCGGATTGGAGGAAAAATACTGGCCGTCATCATAGGTAATGAATTCGCACTGGCACGTTCGGCCAAAAACCAAGAGCACAGCCACGGCCAGCAGCGCACACATGCCAGAGACTGCGCGGTTGCCGTTATTTTGCTGTGGTTGGGGAACAAACATACGGTCAGGAAAACAAACCGGCGCCGTAATTACCAGCGCACGTTGTTATTCTTCCTTTTGCGCGCCCAAGGCGCGTAATTGCTGCACCGCCTCGTCATAGTCCGGTTTCAGCCGGATGGCCTCTTGCAATTGGCTGACGGCCTCCTCACGCCGGCCCAGCCGCGCCAATGCCATGCCCAGGTTCTTGTGGGCCGGAGCGTAGTTGGGCGACAATTTCAGGCATTCGGTGAATTGCAAAACCGCTTCTTCGTATTTCTGTTGTATCGCCAGTGCATTCCCAAGATTGAAATGCGCGTCCGCCTGGTTTGGATTAAGCCGGAGAGACTCCAGGAAGTGGGACACAGCTTCGTCCCGGCGCCCATGCAACATCAGGAGATAACCCAGACAATTGTGCGCCTGCCAGTAATCGGGCTTAAGGCGCAGTGCCTCCGTGTATTGTCCAACGGCCTCCTCCCACCGGCCCTCAGCCTCCAGCGCAACGCCCAGATTATAGCGGGCATAAACAAAATTCGGGTCCAGCCGAAGCACTTTCTCATACATGGCCGTTGCTTCGGTGAACTGATGTTTGTCTGCCAGCGCAGCGCCAAGATTATTCAGGGCCGACAAATGGTCGGGGTCGGATTGCAAGGCCCGGTTGTAATACTGGATGGCTTCATCCAGATGTCCTTCATTGGCCAAAATTTTGCCGATGTTGTTCAATGATTTCGTGTAGTTGGGACTGATCCGGACCGCACGCTGAAAGTATTCCAATGCCGCAGAATCCTGCCCTTTGTCTTCCAGGTAACAACCAAGGTCGTAGCAGGCAAAGGCATTGTCCTTGGTCGCTGCAATTGTATGACGCAGGAGGGTTTCGCTGTCTTGCCAGTAACTTAACTGGTTTCGCGTCAATATCACACAACCGGCCAACACCAGGCCCGCGCCCAACACCCCGAGGGCCTGGGGTAGGCGCCATCGGATTAGAATCGCGTCCACACCCCAGACAACAATGATAAAAATCCCGACCAATGGCACATAGGTGTAGCGGTCGGCCATGGACTGTGCGCCGACCTGTAAAATTCCAATGACAGGTATAAGCAGGCCGAGGAACAGGAACCAACCCACCGATAAAAACGGCCAACGGCGGCGAAACCAGAACGCGCCGACACTAAGGCTGACAACCAGCAGCGAACTTGAAATCACCGCTGCGGCAGGCCAATGCTCAGGAAAAGGATAAGGCATTACCAGATTCACCGGCCAAAACATCTTGCCCAAATAACGAGCATACGAAATCAACGCATTTCCCAGCCGCTCATCAAAAGGAAGCTGTTTCAGGGACAGCACCGCGCGCCCATTTGCCTGGGCAATAACCGTGATTATCGACGATGCCAGGCTCAAAAACAGGAAAGGCATCTTCTCGCGAACCAGAGTCCAGACGGTCGGGAGCCGAGTATCGGCCTGCGATTCACGAGCTTTGGAGGTCGTGGGTTCAAAACGCCGTAGCGGCCAGTAATCCAGCAACAACATTAAAAACGGCCATGTCACGAGCATTGGCTTGCTCATTAATCCCAATGCCAGGAACAGGAAGGCCAGGATATAATCGAAGCTCCCGGATCGGGTGCTTGAGATTGAGGCCGCTTTTGCTCCCGGCTCCCGGCCTGCGACCTTCGACCGCTTTTGCACATAGCCGGCATAGCAGAAGAGCGAAAGAAACCCGAAGCAGGTGCTTAACAGGTCTTTGCGCTCCGCCACCCATGCCACCGATTCCACATGCAACGGATGAAGCGCAAACAACGCCGCCACCATGGCGCTGCGCCATCGCGCGCCGGTCATCCGCCACAGCCAGGCAAATAGCAAGACCACATTTGCCGAATGGAACAGCGCGTTCATCAAGTGATGCGCCTCCGGGTTCATCCCAAACAGCGTTACGTCCAACATGTGTGAAAGCCAGGTCACGGGATGCCAGTTGGCGGCATCCAGGGCGCCAAACGCCCACCTGATTCCAGCCAGTGTCAATCCTCCGCGCACGTGCTCGTTGTCGGTAACGTACAAACCGTCGTCACAGTTGACAAAGTCATGGCTCGTCACGGGCCAATACACGGCAAGGGTGACCGCGGCCAACAGCAGGCTGACCGGGAGCAGGCGCCTCAACACGCCGGCGGCGGAGGCGGCAGATTCCGGAACGGCCTTCTCGTGCAGCGAATTGCTCGCGGATGCTCCGGAGTAATGTGGTCTGGCCTTGGACATCGGCGTAGTCTATTTCAGATCAGAATTCCTCAAAATAAAAAAGATCCTCTGCCGGCGCATCCGTGGAGACGTGACCGTTGAAGAAAAGGGGGCAAATTCAAGTTGCCAGTTCCAGGTAATGCGCATGTTGCCCAGGCAAACCCGGTTCCGGGTTGACGCCATTTGCCACAGTTGGAGGGTCTCTCTATTCCATTCCGGCACAAAAAAAGCGTCCCCGGTTTGCTCCGCGCAAGACCGGGGACGCTCTGTTCAAGCGTTAAAGACCAGACTACGGGCTATGCACGCGATAGAAGGAATTGCTTGCCGTCGCGCTTGTGTCCGTATAGGTGGTTGCCGCCAGGTTGGTTACCAACAGTGACCAAACCGTATTGGTATACAACAACTGGGTGGCCTTCTGTATGGAATACGTGAAATTCGCGACACCCGTCGGAATCGGAGTCCAATTTAGCGTGGCACTGGTTCCACTGCGGGTAACCGTCACCGGGTTGATTTGCTCGATTTCCCACGCCGTCGGAACCACTTGTACTTCAAAATACGGCATAGTGATGGTATCTGGTGCATTTTCAAGTTTATTGGGCCGGATGGCGAACGTGTCAAACCGATGGTAAGCAAGCCCATTGGTATCAACATTGGAGAACGACCAGTTCGTGCTGACCCCGGCATAGTTTACACCGGTAATCGACGCCGAGAGTCTGCAACGGTTGGTATCCGTACGTGTAACCTGTAACACCAGCTTGTAATTGGTATCGGGCTTAAACGCAGGGGCGTTTGTATAACCGCCGCCCGCCGGGCCACTATCCATGCTTATGAAATCGCCGGTCGTGCCAATAAGGTTAACGTCCGTCAGGCCGTTCCTGACCATGAGCGACAGAGGCGAATTCGCGGTGAAGTTGGTGCCAAAGTCCACGCTCAAAGCGTACCCTCTGACGCCTAATCCGTTGCCCGAACTACCTCCGCAAGCGGTAGTATCGTTGGTAAACAGCAAGCTGTTCGCTGTGGTGCCAGCATCGGCATAATCGAACAGCCCAAACCGCAAGGCTCCATTGTTGGTAAACGAAGTCATGTCGCCGAGGTTAAGCGGCAAGGTGACCACGATTGCGTTGGTGATATTCAAGGTAACGGGAACAAGGGTTGACGGTACACCATTAGACTCATTCAAGAAATTGCACCACCATAATGTCGAGGTTCCTGAAAGAGGCGTAGCAATCAACGCTCCCGTTGACGCATCCAAACCGCTCGTGTCTGCCGATGTAGTATACCAGACCGAGTTATTGGTTGTCACCGGCGTGTTGCCCCGGTACGTATCGCTAAAGGTGTCATACATGATCAAGCCCACCGGCGTATATGTGGCCGATGTGAGCGTCACGGTTGTCGCTGCGTTAGTTGCCGGCGTATCAAGAGAATTGCATCCACTGGTGACAACGCAGTGATACTGGTTATGCTGGTCGGTGGCAATCCACAGCGTCGGAGTAGTGTAACTGTAATTATTTGCGCCGCTGATGTTACTCCATGTGGAGCCGTTGTTTTGGCTGATTTGCCATTGGTAAATTGGGCTGGTGCAGGGTGCGGTTATTTGCAAGGTGACGTTGAGTCCTTCAACATTTGTCACATTAGCTGCGGGCGCCACAGTTATAATTGGGGCAAGACATTGGCCATACCATGGAGTCGCATCCGCCCAGGTATTGGCAATGCGCAACTCGTCAAATTCGGCGTGTTGTCCACAGGAATCTATGAAAAAGCGCCCTTGACCGGTGGTGCTGGTATCATCGCTGCCATCAGCCGCGACTGCATTGGCCGTTGGCACACTGCCTTCGGCCGCGCCAAAGGAATTGGTGGGCGGATTGATCCACAGACTGTCAACTTCGTTGGAAGTCGTACCCGAGGTCTTATTTTTGATCACCACGAAGAAGGTGTCTTCATAGTTGATGTTGGTGCTGGCCCAATTGGTCAC
>Ga0187851_10001973_pt1 | contig 18771 bp, 16 predicted proteins | sample June2016WEW_6_10_FD_132997 | JGI IMG/M metagenome (GOLD analysis project Ga0187851, IMG submission 132997) | Peatland microbial communities from SPRUCE experiment site at the Marcell Experimental Forest, Minnesota, USA - June2016WEW_6_10 | ecosystem: Environmental > Terrestrial > Soil >...
CCTGTTCGGTCATGCGGGTGAAAACCGCGCCGGGAGCCACGGCATTGATGTCCAGCGGCTGGCCTTGCCATTCGGCGGCCAGGATTTCCACGAGGCGCACCACGCCGGTTTTGGAGACGCCGTACGCGGCAAAGTTGGGACGCGGACCGGTCGAACCGCCGCCGGAAAAACAGATGATTTTAGCGCGCCGGTCCGCTTTGCGCAGCAACGGATGAAACGCGCGGATGGAAAAAAACGTGCCGTCGAGATTCGCCGCCAGCGCGGACCGCCAGGCCGCCGGGTCGATTTCCATGGCCGGGCCGATGGGTTCCTGAATGGCCGCGCAACAGATCAGTCCGTCAACCATCTGCCATTTTTGGGCTGTACCTTTTGCACAATTTTGCAGCGCCGGCCAGTCGGAGACGTCGCATGGGAAACTAAATCCGGCCTGCGGCGAGCGCGCGAGGCGGCAGATGGCATGGCCTTGGGCGGCCAGCGAATCCGCGAGGAATTTGCCGATGCCGCTGCTGCTGCCCGTGATGACGAGATTCATGGGTTAATGACCAAACCCTAATGACGAATGACTAAATAATGCCCAATAACCAAGCCCGAAAGTTGCCGCGTACCAGCCGGCGTTTTGGACATTCGGATTTGGGGATTCTATAGTCATTAGGTTTTAGTTATTAGGTATTTTCTAGCGCCGTTCCAGCACCCACTGGTTCTGTTGCAACCACTGGAGCGTGCGCCCGATGCCCTGTTCGATCGTCAACGACGTTTTCCAGCCGGTCGCGCGGATTTTTTTGGTGTCCAGAAAGATGAACGGATTGTCGCCGACCCAGCCCTTGTTGCCCCCGGTATATTCCAGCTTCGGCTTCAGGCCCAGGGCGCCGCAAATGTAGCCGATGGAACTGTTGACCTGGACGTATTCATCGGTGCCGAGGTTGTAGATTTCCACGCCGTGCGTGGCTTTTTTTGCGGTGCCGAGATTCATGACGTGCAGCATCGCGCTGACGCAATCCTGCACATAGAGATAACTTTTCCGCTGTGAACCGTCGCCAAGCACCTTCAAGCGATCGGGATGCTCGAGGAGTTGTTTGTAGAAATCGAAAACGTGGCCGTGCGTGTAACGTTCGCCGAGAATGGAAACAAACCGGAAAATGTAGCCCTCAAATTTGAAACCTTCGCAGTAGGATGAAATCATGCCCTCGCCGGAGACCTTCGACGCCGCGTAAAGCGAGGTCTGGACGGGAAACGGCGCGTCTTCGGGCGTGGGGATTTTTTCCGCCTCGCCATAGACGCTGCCGGTGGAACTGAAGGCGATGCGCTGGATCCCACTGGCGCGCATGGCTTCGAGGACGTTGAAGGTGGCGACGGTATTTTGCTGCAAATCCTTCGATGGATGTTCGAGCCCGAAACGGACATCGGCATTCGCGGCGAGGTGGAAAACGGTGTCGCAACCCGTCATCGCCCGGGTGAGCGCAGGCAAGTCCAGATTGTCGCCTTCGATGAGTTTGAAACCGGCATTTTTGAGCGCCCCGTCCAGGAACAGTTTCTGTCCCGTGGAAAAATTGTCCCAGCCGACGACGTGTTTGCCGCCGGCCAGCAGGCGATCCACGAGACTGCTGCCGATAAACCCGGCGGCACCGGTGACAAAGACTTTTTCCATGATTGGGCGCGAAGTTTAATGCGTGCCGGCGGGGCTAGCCAGCATTTTTGGCGCGTTCCGGACCACCAACCCCGCATCGTCCCGGCTTCGATTCACTTTGCCACAACAGGTCATTTCTGTTACTGAAAACAACAAAATAAAATTCTCAATGGCTAATTTTATCCTGAAAGCACTCCAGCATTTTGGCGCGCGCCAGCGGCATCTGGGCATGGAACGCTGCAACGATTGGGGCGGGCAGGCCGTGGCGGAGTTGTCTCCGCGATGTCTGTTGGACGTGGGTTGCGGGGACGGGGGCATGTTATTCAAATATTTCAAGCAGGTTCCGGCTGAATTTTACGGTGTGGAAGGCGCGCCGGCGCACAAGGCCAGCGCCGAACAGCGCGGGATCAAGGTGTTCAGTTACGATTTGAACGGGCGCTGGCCCTTCGAAGACGGCAAATTCGATGTGGTGTTCAGTTCCCAGGCCATCGAGCATCTGCACAACACGCGGTTGTTCGTCGAGGAAACCTACCGGGTGCTCAAACCCGGCGGCACGGCAATCATCATGTCGGAAAATCTGTCCAGCCTGTTGAACTGCTTTGCGCTGTGCCTGGGGTACACGCCGTTTTCGCTGATGCAAACCTGCGGGCGTTACCTGGGCAATCCACTGGGCCTGCATTACAACGAGCCCATTGTCGAACACGTGCCCATTGACCATCCCGCCTTTGCCGGCATCTCGGGTCACATCCGGGTGTTGACCGTGCCCCAGGCGCGGGAATTGTTTGCACTGACCGGCTTCGAGGCCGAGGTGCGTTCCATCGGCATGCTGCCGCTGCCCGACGGCCTGAGCCGGGTGCTGGAACGGATTGCCCACAAACGCGGCCATTTTTTGCTGATTCGCGCCCGCAAGCCACTTTAACCCGAATGTCTAAAATCCGCTTGCACCCAAAGCCCGCTCCCACTGAAGCTGTTGGTTTACAGGTGAAAAGCGGCCGGTCGAAAAAAACATCCGCGACGACAACCATTTGATATGAACACAGTAATTGTAACCGGGGCCGCCGGCTTGATTGGTTCGGAAAGTGTGAAACGGTTTGCCCGGGCGGGCTTCAAGGTGGCCGGCATTGACAATGACCTGCGGCGCTGGTTCTTCGGCGACGGCGCCTCCACGCTGGCCAACCGCCGGAAACTCATCGAGTCCGTCCCGAATTATCAACATCACGACTTTGACATCCGCGACCGGACGGCGGTGGAAAATCTGTTCCGCCAGCTTGGCCAGGACATCACCCTGGTCATTCATACGGCGGCGCAACCGTCACACGACTGGGCCGCGCGCGACCCGCATGCGGACTTCAGCGTCAACGCCAACGGGACGCTCAATTTGCTGGAGGCGACACGGCAATTTTGTCCCTCGGCGGTTTTCATTTTCACCTCGACCAACAAGGTTTATGGCGACACGCCCAACCGGCTGCCGCTGGTGGAACTCGAAAAACGCTGGGAAATCAAATCCGGCCACGAATACGAACCCGGTATTTCGGAAACCATGAGCATTGACCAAACCAAGCATTCGCTGTTCGGCGCCTCGAAGGTCGCCGCCGATGTGCTGGTGCAGGAATACGGAAATTATTTCGGGATGAAAACGGCCTGTTTCCGCGGCGGCTGCCTGACGGGGCCCGCCCACGCGGGCACCGAGCTGCACGGTTTTCTTGCCTATTTGATGCGCTGCACCGTGACCGGCACGCCTTATCGCGTATTCGGCTACAAAGGCAAACAGGTGCGCGACAACATCCACAGCCACGACCTTGTCGAGGCGTTCTGGCAGTTTTTTCAGAAACCGCGCTCGGGCGAGGTTTATAACATCGGCGGCAGCCGCCATTCCAACTGCTCCATGATCGAGGCCATTGATTTGTGCGAACAAATCAGCGGACGCAAACTGAAATGGACCTACGTCGAAGACAACCGCATCGGCGACCATATCTGGTGGATCAGCGACGTGAGAAACTTCCAGTCACATTACCCGGCCTGGAAATTCCGTTATGGTCTGAAGGAAATTCTGGAGGAAATCCACGCCGCCTGCCGCGCCGACTGAATGAAGGGTTTCTTTCCAGAAAGCATTTTAATCACCGGCGGCGCGGGCTTTGTCGGCGGCAATCTCGCCGTGTTCCTGAGGCAACGCCATCCGTCAACCCGGGTCGTCGCCATGGACAACCTGCACCGGCCCGGCTCCGAATTAAATCTTCCCCGGCTGCGGGTGGTTGGAGTGGAATTTGTCAAGGGCGACATCCGGTCGGCCGGTGAATTTCCCGCCGGCCCGTTTGCGGCCATCATCGAATGTTCGGCCGAACCTTCCGTGCTGGCCGGTTACACCGACGCGCCGGACTATCTCATGGAAACAAATTTTCTGGGCACCTACCGCTGCCTCGAAAAAGCCCGGCAATGGCAAAGCAATTTTTTATTTCTGTCCACCAGCCGGGTTTATCCCATGGTTCCGCTGGAAGCGCATCCCTGGCGCGAAAGCGAGACGCGCTTTGAGTGGCTGGACGTCGCCGGAGCGCCGATTTCGTCGCAGGGCGTACAGGAAGCCTGCGCGACCCAGGGCGCCCGCTCGCTTTACGGGCTGACCAAGTTTGCCAGCGAAGGGCTGATTGAGGAATACCGCGCCGGGTTCGGGCTGCGAGCCGCCATCAACCGTTGTGGCGTGATTGCCGGTCCCTGGCAGATGGGCAAGGTAGACCAGGGCGTCGTGTCGTTGTGGGTATTGCGCCACTTTTTCGGCAAACCGCTTTCTTACATTGGCTACGGCGGTACCGGCAAACAGGTTCGCGACGTGTTGCACGTGGACGACCTTTGCGAACTGGTTGAGGAACAACTGGCGAATTTCACCGCCTGGGACGGCTGGCTTGGAAATGTCGGCGGCGGGCTGAAAAATTCCGCATCGTTAAGGGAACTGACCGCCATCTGCCAGGAGGCCGCCGGCAGGAAAGTTCCCATCGGCTCGGAGCCGGCCAACCGCCCGGCCGACCTGCGATTGTTCCTGGCGGATTGCCGCCGGCTGTTTGCGCGCACTGCGTGGCGCCCGCGCCGCGATGTCAAACAGACGGTCGCCGACATTTTCGACTGGGTCCGCACCCACGAAAAGGAATTGCAACCGCTCGTATGAGCCAGGAATTGAATAGTGATTCCGGCGCGGCCCGCAAGCTTTTGCAGAGCGGCATCCTCTTCTCCGCCGTCAGTTTTCTGACCGGTCTCGGTAATCTGGCCTTTCAAGCTGTCATGGGCCATCACCTGAAGAACGAAGGCCAGTATGGCAATGCCAACAGCGCGATCAGCGGCTTCATGCCGTTGCTCGGGCTGTTGCCATTGAGCGCCACCTTTGCCGTCACCCATTACATCGCGCATTTCAAAACCAGCGGCGACAATGCGCGGTTGCAGGGGCTGCTCCTGGGTTGCCGGAAATTTCTCTTCTGGCTCACCGTCGGCGGATCGATGCTGGCCGTGATTGCCATCAAACCCTTGAGCGATTTTTTCCACTACAGCGAAAGCCTGATGCTGGTCACGCTGGGCTGCACGCTGTTGGGGTTGTGGGGCTCTTTTGCCACGGCATTGTGCCAGGGACTCGCCTGGTTCAAGCGGCTGGCGCTGATCGGTTTTCTGGTGATGGTGCTGCGGGTTTTGTTTGGCTGGTTCGTCACCTTGAAATGGCCGTCGGCGGAAACCGCCGTGCTGGCCTCGACCTTTGCGCTGCTGGCCAATCTGGTCCTGCTGATCTGGCGGAAGGATTTGTCGCTGCACGGCCAGCCGGTTTCGCCGTGGAACCGGGAATTCATCCTGTATTTGGTCGTCAGCGCCGCCTGCGTGAGCGGCGGGTTCTTCTTTACACAAGGTGATTTGCTGGTCGCCAAAAAATTCTTCTCCGGGGCGGACAATGACGCCTACAACTGCGCCGAGCGGCTCGCGGCCGCGCTGCCGATAGCCGTGGCCCCCTTGCTCACGGTATTGTTCACTTCCCGCTCCGGCGCGCGCACCGGCCATATTGTGGGCGGCCAGTTGCAACTGCTGGGACTTTACATCCTCGGCCTGATGCTTGGCGCGGCGGTGCTGTTTGGGCTGCGGGATTTTTGCGTAAAACTCATCCTGGGCCGGCCTTCGCCGGAAGCCGGGGCCATGATTGCCCGGCTCGCCGTCACCATGGTCTTTGTCGGCCTGCTGCAGGCGCTGGCGCTCTGGGCGCTGGCCAGCCGCTGGACAAAAATCTCGCTGCTCTACGGGGCGCTGGGACTTGGCTACTGGGTTACGCTTCTGTTGCTCGGCAAAACCCCGGTGGATTTGCTGCGGGCGATGCCGATCACCGCCGGCATCGCGTTCATCCTCCTGTTTTTGGTCTGGTTCGCCACGCTGCGCCAGCATAAACCCGCCGCGCAAAGCTGATTTGAATTTGCCGCCACCATCGGCCACACTTGCCCCCATGCAGTCCGGCCTCGAAAATCTGCCGCGCGTCAGCTTCATCATGCCCACGCTCAACGTGGAGGCGTTGCTGGACAATGTGCTCTCGTCCATCACGCGCCAGACGTATCCGCGTGACCGCTATGAAATTCTGCTGGCCGACGCGCATTCCACCGACCGCACACGCGCGATCGCAAAAAAATACAATGCAACCGTCCTCGATGATGGCGGCAAAAACATGGAGGAAGGCAAACGCCTCGCACTTCAGCACGCGACCGGCGAATACATTGTGTTTGTGGATGCCGACAATGAAATCACGCATCCCGACTACATCGAACTGGCCGTGAAGGCGCTCGCGGCCAATCCGCAGGCGCTGGGGGTGGAAAGCTATTATTTGCCGTCGCCCCGGATGAGTTCGTTCTGCGCCTATCTCACGCACCGGCTGCACATCAGCGACCCGATTGCCTGGTTGATGAGCGCGAATCCGAAGCTCGTGGCGCGCGACGGCGGGGTGGAACGCTGGGTCCTGCCCGGCGACTCGCTCTCGTATCCGCTCGGCGCAAATGGATTTGTCTTCCGCCGCGCCGATTTGGAATCGGTGAAGGCCGATGCTCATTTCCAGGACACGCACGCGGCCCTGCACCTCATGCGCGCGGGCAAACGCGAATGGCTGCGGATTCACGGACGCGGTGTTCATCACTATTACGTCCAGACGCTCTGGGGTTTCGTGCAAAAACGCCGCCGCGCCACGGTGCATTTTCTCCGCGTCCAGGAGGAGGCCAAAACCAATTGGATGAAGGAAAAGCCGCCCGTGCCGCTCTGGCTGGCGGGGGTTTATTGCGTCACCGTCGTCGGTCCGCTGTGGCACGCCCTGCGAGGTTTGGTCCGCGACGGCGACCTCCGCTGGCTGTGGCACGTGCCGGCCAGCCTCGGCAGCGTGCTCGGCGACGCCTGGGGCGTGTGGACCTACAAGCGGCGCGGCAAGGACAAGGCGCTGATCGCGGAGTTAAAGGTGAAGCAAAACTTGAAATAAAATGGAATCCAAGGCATCTCACGATTTCGATCTGGCGGTTGCTTACCGCATTTATCCACGGGTGTCGGCCAGCCCGATTCTGGGATTCACGGACAAACTCGCGCTCACCCAGCTTAATCTGGAAACATTCAGAGAAGCCGTGGGCGATTTGAAGATCAGGATGTGGGTGCTGTTGGATAACTGCCCTCCCGCCTACGAGGAATTGCTGAAGTCCATATTTCCCAACACCGCGATGGAGATCATCAAGCTGAACGGTGAAGGAAACTGGGCGACCTTTGCGCGGCAGATTGATATCTTGAGCCAACAAACCGCTTCGGATCTGGTTTATTTTGCCGAAGATGATTACCTGTACCTGCCGCATTCGCTGGAGCTCGGGGTGGCATTTCTAAGAAACCATTCCGAAGCGGACAGTTTGACCCTGGCCGACCACGGGGATTACCACCGCCGGTACGTGGACCGTATCCGTTCGCTCGAGCACCGGGAAGCCGGCCGGCGCTGGCGCACGGTGGTGGCCACGGCACTGACATTCATGATACGACAGCAAGCACTGATCGAATCGGCGGACGTGTTTAAAACCTATTTCCGGGGCAATTCGGATTTGGGGTTGTGGATGGCGCTGACCAAATTGCGCGTGTTCAATCCCTGGTGCTGCATTCGCGGTTTTGGCGACGGCAAGTTCATCCCCGGTTCCCAGGCGCTGGCCTGGTGGCACGCCTGGCGTTACATCCTTTTTGGCAAACGGCGGACGCTCTGGGCCCCCATCCCGACCCTGGCCACCCACATGGAAAAACGGAGCGTCGCTCCGGGTGTGGATTGGGAACAGGTATTGGGGGCGCGGGCGCGGACGCTGCAAGAGGCGCGGCAGCCTACCCGACCACCCACGGCGTGAATTTGTTTCGCAAACGCCGCCAGAATTGCTCCCGCGGCGTCAGCGGCCGCCCGTCCACCGGCAGCGGCGGAAGCGCGGCCCGCGGCTTGAACGGCGGCAATTTTTTCACTCCCGGAATGCAGGTGGCGTTATGGTAAATCATCACGCCGTCGAGATGTTCCACCGTTGGCCAGCCGGGCCGGTTTTTCGAATAAGTGCCCTTCAAATAGGCGCGATAATTATACTGGCAGGGCAGGATCCGCAGCCGGTCAAAATATTTTGTCTGAATGACCTCGTTGAGGCAGAGCTGATCGTCGGCCACGGTGCGGAAATGGGTGCGCCCCCGGGCGGCAATTTCCGCCCGAATGTCCCGGCTGCGCGGCACGTTCCAAAGAAACATGCCGCCGTTGAGAAAACTCGACGTATACCCCTGTCCGAGCATGTATCGTCCGCCCTGATGTTCGACGCAGGCGGCCACATCCGCATTGCCGAGCAATTGTTCAAACGGCGGCAGGGGTTGAAGGCAGAGCACGTCAAAACAGTCCACCGTCATCGCATAATCCACCCCCAGGTCATCCAGCACCTCCAACCGGCGGTAATAAACCTCGCGCAACGGATGTGAAAAATCGGGCGAAGGGGCAAGCGGATGATATTGGATGCCGGGAATCCGGCGTGCCGGCAGTTGTCCGCCAACAATGAACGCATGCAACTCGACGTTGGGGCAACCGGCAAAGCTGGAAAATGTGTGGTCCAGGTTTTCGGTGGCCTTGCCCATGGCCAGGGTGACCACGGCGGAACGGGAAGTTGAATTCATATGAGCGGCGGGCTTCTGATATGTTCCAGAGCCTTATTGTCACTGCAATTTCAGGTCGGCTTTACGGCCAGCCGCCCCGAAAAATCAAGCTTGATCAAAAGCGGCACAAATGGCTGTTTGGCAAAATAATCATCCACCGCTTTGCGGCAGCCCTGCCAAAAACCGTAGTCATCAATGATGAGTACGCCATTGGAGCAGAGCAAGGGATAAAGATGCGCGAGTTCGTGATAAGTGGATTCGTACCAGTCAGTATCCAAGCGTAAAAGTGCGATTCGCTTGGGCATGGAAGCCGGCAGGGTATCCTCAACCCGCCCCTTGATGAAATGAATCTTGTCTTTGGGATATCCGGTGGAAAAGACATTCCTTTGCACGTCATTCAGCCCGGCGACACACCAATAGGAATGCCCTTCTTTATCATCTTCTGTAATTGCCAGAAGGTCTGATGCGCGCGTGCGGTCATACGTCACATCCTTGTCGGTCGGTGGCGTCATGCCCTCATAAGTGTCATAAAGATAAAAATGCCGCGAAGTATCCCCGAGCCGCACAAGCGTCAACATTGCCGCCATCATGCTGCCTCCCCGCCACACACCACATTCCACAAAATCGCCCTCAATCCGATTATGGGAAAGGTATTTTACGGCATTGATCAGACCGCCGATGCGCTCGGTCCCGGTGGCTGTGAAAGGTTTGACTTTGGCCATGATTTCCAGATCATCCGGCGCGTAATCTCCACCTGTTTTAACAATCTCATACCCAAAAAACTGAAAGAAACGGCGAACAGCTACTTGCACGGGATCGAGAATAAAACGATATTTTATATTCATTCGTATTTCGGTTTCCCGATCAGTAAATCTCGGTGGGAATTACGGATTCGGATGAATAGGTGGAGTCTTTTTCCTTGGTCGCAACGACCACCACCGTGTATGCCCACGAAGGCAGGTATGTAGCCAGCGGCGACCAAAATTCTTCAATCTTGGGCAGGTAAAATGCACTGCCAACGGCCCGCTCAAACCGGAACCCATGGGCTTTCAATACGATCTTGATGGTGCGCAAGGTGAAGTCGCGGAAATGCGCCGAACGATACCGCGCTGCATACATGGGTGGCAGATCAAAAAAAAGCATCATGCCGATGCCCAACAACGTGCGGATATTCGGAAAGGTCAGCACCAGTTTGCCGCCCGGTTTCAACACGCGGTTGATTTCAAACATCAGCCAGTCCGTGTCCACCTGATGTTCAATGGTTTCGCCGCAAAAAATCGCGTCGAATTTCCCGGCGGAATATGGCAGGGGGCCACTCTCAAGATTGTGGTGGACGGCGTGAATCCCGTTTTTTTTCGCGCGTTCGATCAGCCCCGGCGCTATGTCCACGCCGTGGATTTCGTGAACTCCCGCCAAGGGGCCCAAAATATCGCCGTTGGCACAACCCACATCAAGGATCGTTTTGCCCGCGGCCATCTCGGAAAAAATTTGCCTTACTTTTTGAACACGCCGACATGAAGGATCGGGAGCGTACTCTTCAGATCTTGAACCTTCATTAAGCAGCAATTGTAATTCATGACTTTTCATTGCGGTCTACGGTCTATTGTGTGTTCTGGTCTGTTTGCCATGGTGCAGGATGATGCTTTGTTGTTTTATATGTAAGTCAGTTGGAATATTTATGGAAGCTAAATCTTGTTGAAAACGAAGCCGGGAATAGTGCATCTTGACAACTTTCCCCGCCGCATCAAAAATTATGCGCTTGATTTCATTTACCAGACGCGACTTTTTGCTACAGTGGTCCTCGCCCCCAATGCAGGCTCTGTCGCATAATAATCTTTGCCATTTATGAAAAACACCAGACCGGCGGCTCCAAACAACTTGCCAGTTTTAAAGTTCTCCATTCTCTTGGCGGCACTTCTGGCCTTGTTGTTCTGGCGAAGCTTTTTGCCCGACTTCGTCCATTTTTCGAACGACGGTCCTCTCGGCCAACAAAGCGCCGGGTGGGTGCGGCTCCCTGCCGCCTTTACCGCAATGTGGGACGATTTGAATGATATCGGCAGCAACTGCGGGACATTCCCGCCAGATTTAAATGCACTGTTTCAATGGTTCCTCGGCCCCACTGGTTACTTGAAGTTCTTTCCGCCCATCGCCTTGTTTATTTTGGGGTTTTGCGCGTGGTGCTTTTTCAGGCAGTTGAATTTTTCGCCGCTGGCAGCGGCGCTGGGCGCATTGGCCGCCGCCTTGAATTCCACCTTTGTTGCCACCGCCTGCTGGGGCGTGGCCGGCCAATTGGATGCTTTCAGCATGGACTTTCTCGCCATGGCATTGGTCGTTTCCATTTCTTCGGCTACGCCACCACTTATGCGCTGGATCCGGTTCGCTTTGGCGGGCCTAGCTGTCGGCTTCAATGTGATGGAAGCCGCGGACATCGGCGCCATTTTCAGTTTGTTTGTCGCGGCGTTTGTTTTGTTCAAAGCCGTCAACGATGAAAACGGATCGCTCCTGATAAAATTGGGCCGCGGCATTGGCCGGATCATGATAATTGCCTTATTTGCGGGGTTTATCGCCACGCAAACCGTCGTTTCGCTCGTCGGCTCGCAAATCTCCGGCATCGCCGGCACCGGGCAGGACACGGAAACCAAAATACAGCACTGGGACTGGGCCACACAATGGAGCCTGCCCAAAATCGAAACGCTGGGCCTGTTTGTCCCCGGCCTGTTCGGCTATCGAATGGACACGCCAAAAGACATGATGGGTTTCCTTCAAGACAGTTACAAAGGCGGCAATTATTGGGGCGGTGTCGGACGTTCGCCGGAGATTGACCGTTATTTCGACAGCGGCCAAACCAGCACACCGCCGCCTGGAATGATGCGATTCACCGGCGGCGGCAATTATGCCGGAGTGCTGGTGGCGCTCGTGGCGCTGTGGGCGATTGCCCAATCGTTGCGGCGACAAAATCCGGTTTTCACCCAAACGCAACGGCAGTTCATTTGGTTTTGGTCGGTAATACTGGTGGTGACACTGCTGCTGGGCTGGGGCCGCTTCGCGCCCTTCTACAAACTGCTCTACATGCTGCCGTATGCCTCGACGATGCGGAATCCCTGCAAGTTCCTGGCGGTTTTTTCGTGGGCGCTGGTCATTTTGTTCGCGTATGGCATCCACGGTTTGAGCCGGCGGCATCTGGATATTGCGGCGCCCAATTCCACTTCGCCACTGGCGCAACTCAAGAATTGGTGGGCCAAGGTCCGCGGTTTTGATCGAAATTGGACGCTGGGCTGCGGCTTGGCGGTCATGGGCAGCGCGTTGGGGTGGCTGATTTATGCCATGGAGAAGCCGGCCATTGTCCATTACCTGCAAAAGGTTGGGTTTCCCGACGAAGACATGGCCAAAAGCATCGCTGCGTTCAGCATCGGACAGGTTGGCTGGTTCGTCATTATCCTCGCGCTGGCGGTCGGACTTTGCACCCTCGTCATCGCCGGAATTTTTGCGGGGCGACGCGCGAAATTAGGCGGCATTTTGCTTGGCGCACTGCTCGTCTTTGATTTGGGTCGGGCGAATCTGCCTTATATCATTCACTGGGATTACAAACAAAAATATGAGATTGGCTCGCTTAACCCGATTGTGGATTTCCTGCGCCATAAACCCTACGAATCCCGCGTCATTGGTTTGCCATATCCCGCCCCCCCCAATTTGCCCCCCCTTGACAGCTGGTTTGTCGATCTTTACAACATTGAATGGGCGCAACACCACTTCCCTTATTACAACATCCAGTCGCTTGATAAGATTCAAATGCCGCGCATGCCGGCGGATTTGGAGGCTTATGAGATGGCTCTGAGGCCCCGTTCTGAAGACATGGCCTATCTCGTGGCACGGCGTTGGGAATTGACCAATACCCGCTACCTGCTTGGGTACGCGGATTATCTGGATTCTTTCAACGAGCGGCTCGACCCGGGGCAACATCGTTTTCGCATCGTCCAGCGTTTTGACCTGATGCCCAAGCCCGGGGTTTACCAGCCGACGGAATTGGACCAGTTGACCGCCTTCGTCAGCCCAAACGGCGGTTGCGCCCTCTTTGAATTCACCGGCGCGCTGCCGCGCGTCAAACTTTATTACAACTGGCAGGTCAATACCAACGACGATGCCACGCTCAAAATGCTGGTGAGCACTAATTTTGATCCGTGGCAGACGGTCCTGGTCTCCGAGCCGTTGCCGACTGCGCCAGCCGCGGATGCGACCAGCCAAAAGGCCGGCTCGGTGGAGTTCAAAAGCTACGCACCCAAGGACATTGTGTTCCGCGCCCAGGCAGACGTACCGGCGGTGCTGCTGCTTAATGACCGGTTCGACCCGCACTGGCACGTGCGGGTGGACGGCAAGCCGGCGGAATTGTTGCGCTGCAATTACATCATGCGCGGGGTTTATCTGACGCCCGGCCAGCATACGGTGGAATTTCAGTTCACCCTGCCGCACAAACCATTGTATGTGTCGCTGGTGGCCATCGGCATCGGTTTGTTGCTTTGCGGCGCCCTCCTGGTTTTGACCCGCCGCAACCGCCTGGACAAGGCTTGAACCTTTTCCGCTGATTTTCATGCGAGCCTCCGTCATCGTCATCACCCGCAATCATTCCGGCTACCTCGCCGAAGTGCTGGCCGCGCTGGCCAGACAGGATCATCCCGACTTTGAAGTCATCATCGTGGACAGCAGCGTCGGCGGGGAAAAGGACAAGTCGGCGCAACTCGCGGAACGGTTCCGCGCCAAATATGTTTTTGAACCGCGCCTGGGCCAGTCGCTCGCGCGCAATTCCGGGCTGCCCCATTGCACCGGCGAAATCATCGCCTTCACCGATGACGACTGTCTGCCGGAAAAAAACTGGCTCTCGCTCCTCGTGCAAAATTATTCCAGCCCGGAAATCTGGGGCTGCTCCGGGCGGGTCATCCCGCACCGCAGCGAAGCCGCCGCCGACCTCTTTGAGGAAGTTGCCGGGCAGGACCTGGGCGGGAACCGCCGCGTCTTCAAACCCGAAGAAGTCCGTTTCAGCGCCAGGCTGATCCTGCAGAACGTCGGAAAGGTTTTTGCCAAGCACATGAAGGGCAAGGGCCTGGCGCCGTGGTGCGTCGGCCACGGCAGCAGCATGTCGTTCCGCAAAACCGCGCTCGACCAGCTGGGCGGGTTCGACAACCGCCTCGGCGCGGGCGCTCCGCTCAAGAGCGGCGAGGACATCGACATCAACTACCGCGTCCTGCGATCCGGCCATTGCCTGGTTTATGAACCGCGTGCGGTCGTCCGCCACAACCACCATCGCATGACCGCCGAGGACGTTTTCAAGACCCGCTACAACTACAGCTTCGGCGGAGCGGCGCTCATGCACGAAAACTCCGGGAACCCGCTCATGTTCTGCATGAAATGCGGACGCTTCCTCCAGCTCTTCATCAAGATCGCGCAATACAAGCTGACCGGAAAAAAAGAACTCGCCCGCGTTTTCAGCCAGGATTTGCGCGGCGTCCTCGACGGCATCGCCGCCCAAAAGAAAAATCCCCGCGACCCGAAGCTGAAGCCGGAATTATAATCCCGTCGGACGATCTAAAAATTCCCACGGCAGCTTGAACTTCCTGGAAAGATGCGCTGCAAGGGCTTTCACGCCGAACGTCTCCGTCGCATAGTGGCCGCCGTAAAGCACATTGAGGTCGTATTCTTCCGCAGCCGCGTATGTCCAATGCGGACCTTCGCCGGTGATGAAGGTGTCCACGCCTTCTTCCGCCGCCAGTTTCAAATCGCCGCCGGCGCCACCCGTCACCACTCCGATGCGCCGGCAGATTTCGCCGCCGCCCGGAATGATTCGCGGTCTGGCGCCGGTGGCGCGCGCCAGCCTCGCGGCAAGTTCCGCGCGGGAGATTTTGGTGCGGGATTGAAAACCAATGCGCTGGCCGTGGGTGAAGAAAAAGGGGCGCAGCTTCTTCAAGCCGAGCGCGGCGCAGAGTTGCGCGTTGTTGCCGAACCGGGGATGCGCGTCGAGCGGCAGGTGCGAGCTGTAAACCGCCAGATTGTTTTCCACGAGCAGCCGGAGCAGTTCGTATTTTTTGCCGGTCCAGGGGTGTGTCGGAGACCAGAACAGTCCGTGATGGACGAGTATCAGGTCCGCGCCGGCTGCGATGGCGAGTTTCACGGTGGCCAGGCTCGCGTCCACCGCCGCCGCGATGCGCGTGACGGCGCCAGAGTTCCCGGCCTGCAGGCCGTTCACCGCGCCATCGTAGTCGCCCATTTCCCCGGTGCGGAGCAGTTGGTCGCAATGTTTGACGATGGTTGTGAGTGATACTTTCGGCATTCAGGTTTTAATATTGGTGCTGTTTTGTTTCTGGCGAACCATTCTTGCAATTCCCCAAACGATGAGGGCGCCGCCCAGCACGGCCAGCGCGGCCCCGCTGTTGGTTCCCACCAAAACGAGGTTTCCCGACAGTCCGCCGATTACCATGACCAGTCCGATGATGATTTTTACCATGACTTTCCTTTCTTGTTTGTGGGGTGGAGAATCAAATCCTTCAACCGGTCGGGCCGGGGCTCCTGCCCTTGCCGAATATTTTCCGGAACCATGCCACCACCGCCACGAAGGCGATGATGACGAATTTTTTCGCGGCCAGCAGGAAGACCCAGATCAATTTAAAGAAACCGAGCTTGGCGGCAATGCCGCCCGCGACCAGCGCCGCGATGCCATAGGTGGCCACCTTGTCCACCTTGGGATCGAAATCGGCATACCGGCTGCCGCCGCTGAAATCCACCATGCTCAAAATCTGAGGCGTTTGTTTTTCGATTTCGCCGAGCTGGCTCATGCTCGCCACGGCATCCAAAACCAGCACGCCCCGCCGGCCCAGGATCCGGATGTCGTAATTCAGGGTGTTGTCCGCCTGATGGCCGAATTTCAATTCCTTGGCCCAATATAATTTGTGCGTGGCCGCATCGTAACGGGGGGGCGCCGCCCAGCCCACCAGTTCGATCGCCGGATAGCCCTTGGCCGTGCGTGCCTGATTGTTTTCACGGGTGGCATCCTGCATTTTCTTCAATAATTTGTCGTAGTTGATCTTGCTGGCATCGTCATCCTTCACATAACCGTCGTCCGCATAGGAAATGGTCACCACCCAGCAATCTTCATCCAGCGGGGTTTTGTCCGCAGGCATCAACAGCCCCAGTGTCCGGATGGAGGGCGGATTGCGCCAAAGTTTGACCAGCACCGTCTCGGCATCGCTGGGATTGAGGTAGTTGAAGTTCGTCGGAACGTTGAGCGTGGCCAGGCCGTCCTGGATTTTGATTTCTCCCTGTTGGTATTTCAGCCCCTGCACGAGCTTCATCATTTCGGCGCGGGTTTTGGGATAATCCTGGGCGTGGCCGACACACGAGCTTGTCACCAAGCCCGCCAGCAGCATGCCAATAAGTTTTGTTTTCATGGTTTTTCCGGGTTGGATTAGTGGTAACCGATACCGGGATAGAGCAGGTTGACGGCGAACAACTGGATGGATGGGAAAATCATGGCGAACACACGCCAGGCAACGATCAGGCCGATGAGCCGCAGGGTTGGATGATGCATCAGTTGCAGGAACTTGTCCGCCGACTCACGGCCGACGAAAAACATCAACGCCCCACTGCCATCCAGCGGCGGCAACGGCAGCAGATTGAACGCGCACAGCAACAGGTTCAGCGAAAACAAAATGCTTAAAGCCGTCGCGAAAAAATAACCGCCGCCGGAGACTGCATCCGTCACGCGCGAAAACCCGATGCTGAACGGAGGTTCAAAAAAATGAAAAGCGATGCCCGCCCGGATGAGCATTGCCGCCGCCATCAGGATCAGGAGGTTGGACGCCGGCCCGGCCAGCGACATGGCGGCGGCCCGGCGCGGATTTTGACCGGCCCATTGCGGATTGTAGGGTGCGCTGGCCCAGCCAATCATCCAGCCGCCCAATAAATAGGAAAGGATTGGCACCACAACCATGCCCATGGGTTCGCGGCGGATGTGGGGCGTCGGATCCAGCGTGACCTGCCCGCCGCGGCAGGCCGTATCATCCCCCAACTTCAATGCCGTCCACGCATGGGAAGCTTCGTGAACTGTCGTCGAAAACACAAACGCCAGGTACCATTTGACGCCGTCGGTCACGTCCGTGGTCACAGAACCCGATGCTATAAGGATGAAAGGGATTGTCAATTCCGGTTCACAATACACGGTCAGAGAGCGGTCCCGGACGGCGGGCGCGTATCGTTTCAAAAAAAAATCATTCCGCAGGTTGCTTTCTGCGCGGAGAATTTTATAGTGCCCTCAGTTTGAATTCACCGAGATGAGCAATCCAAATGACGCGGCGCAGCCGTGGAACATCGAAGCGGCGCGCGCGCTGTACAACATCCAACGCTGGGGCGCGAAGTATTACGACATCAACGACGCCGGTCACGTTGTGGCGCGGCCACTGCAGGACGCGGGCGCGACGGTGGATTTGACGGACGTGGCCGAGGAAGCCAGATCGCGCGGGCTGAAATTCCCGCTGCTCATCCGATTTCAGGACATTTTGCGGCATCGCGTCGAAGCGATCAACCAGTGCTTCCGAGAGGCCATCACCGAGTACAATTACCGGGGCCGTTATCGCGGCGTGTTCCCGATCAAGGTCAACCAGCTCCGCGAAGTGGTGGAGGAAATACTCGATGCGGGCAAGCCGTTTGATTTCGGCCTGGAAGTGGGCAGCAAACCGGAGTTGTTCGCCGGACTGGCGCTGCAAAACCAGCTCGGCAGTCTCATCGTCTGCAACGGTTACAAGGACGCGGAGTTCATCCGGATGGCCCTGCTCGGCATCAAGCTCGGCAAAATGGTCATCATGGTCGTTGAAAAACTGGAGGAGTTGCGGCAAATCATTTCCATTTCCAAATCGGTCGGCGTTGAACCGCTCATTGGCATCCGTACGCGGCTGTTAAGCAAGGGCGCGGGACGCTGGGCCGGCAGCGGCGGAGAAAACGCGAAGTTCGGCCTGAGCACGGCGGAACTTTTGGAGGCAACGGAGATGTTGAAGGCGGAAAATCTGGGGCATTGTTTCAAGCTGCTGCATTTCCACATCGGTTCGCAGGTTCCGGACATTCTCACGGTGAAAAAAGCGGTGCAGGAGGCCGCGCGGCTTTACGCGAAACTGCACAAGCTGGGCTTCCCGATTTCCTATCTCGATGTCGGCGGCGGACTGGGCGTGGATTACGACGGCAGCCGGTCGGCATTTGACAGCTCCACGAATTACACGCTGCAGGAATACACGAACGACGTGGTCTATTACATCGCCGACGTTTGCAACGCCGAAAGCGTGCCGCATCCGGATATTGTCAGCGAAAGCGGACGCGCCATCGTCGCCCATCACAGCGTGTTGATTGTCGAGGTGTTCGGCACAATTGAAAAAATCCGGCCCGGCGAGTTTTTGAAATTCGGCGACCGCGAGCATCCGCTCGTCCGGGAACTGCTCGACATCAAAAAGAATCTTTCCAAATCGAACCGGCTCGAAGCCTATCATGACGCGCTCGAACGCCGGGAAGATGCGCAACACATGTTTACGCTGGGCGTGCTGGATCTGCCCGACAAGGCGAAGATCGAGGACCTTTACTGGCAGATCAGCCGTGACGTCGTCGAAAGTTACAAGGGCCAGGCCTACGCACCGGAGGAAATCCGCCAGCTTGAAGACAGCCTCGGCGACCAGTACCTCTGCAATTTTTCCGTGTTTCAGTCCCTGCTCGATCACTGGGCGCTTGGCCAGCTGTTTCCCATCATGCCGATTGCCCGCCTGAACGAACGGCCCACGCGCGAAGGCACGCTCGTGGACATCACGTGCGATTCCGACGGGCAGGTGAACAAGTTCATTGACCTGCGCGACGTGCGCGACACGCTGCCGCTGCACAAGCTCAACCCCAACGGCAACGGCCTGCCCGAACCGTACTACATCGGTTTTTTCCTGATGGGCGCGTATCAGGACATCATGGGCGACCTGCACAACCTGTTTGGCCGCGTCAAC
>Ga0187851_10001974_pt1 | contig 18771 bp, 16 predicted proteins | sample June2016WEW_6_10_FD_132997 | JGI IMG/M metagenome (GOLD analysis project Ga0187851, IMG submission 132997) | Peatland microbial communities from SPRUCE experiment site at the Marcell Experimental Forest, Minnesota, USA - June2016WEW_6_10 | ecosystem: Environmental > Terrestrial > Soil >...
ATACGCAACGAACACAAGGCTTTTTGTCGGGTTGATTTGAACCGATGGCCAGTTCGATGATGCCTCTTTCATGAAGTCCGTCGCAGAGACTACGCGCTGGAACCCGTTCATGACTTCCGAACAAGAACGATGACAATACTGCGTCCATGATTCGCCTTCCTGCCTGCGTCCATGAGCGACTTGGGCCACTGTATCATTCCGGACCGCATGCCGAAACTGGGCGTTCAATTCCTGAATGCTAGCGATCTCCACCCGGAGACGCCCAATCTTGTCCCTGAGAACCCCTAAGTAATTCATATCATCATATCCTTCGAGTTTTCGTGATTAACTGGTCGCTATACCTTCTTGAGAGATGGTTGGTGTTGGCGTGTGCGACCGTCGTCATCCCACTTCACAAGTGCGTCGTCTTCGTTCGTTTTCTCAACTGTCCCGAATTCTCCAGTCGGTTTTCCAAAATCAGCCAATCCCATAACACGATCACCCGGATTCAGTTCCGAATCGAGAGCGGGGGGCTGGACGAGCGGTGGCTTCTTGGCTCGGTCTGCGTCCGGAGTTGCTCCGACGTGTGACAAAGGAGGTTGCGGAGCTTTGCGCAGTTTGGGCGTCAGTTTATTGATGCGGCTCATATTGCATTACCCCAGAGACTCGCCTTCGCCTGTTTATCTTTCTCTGTTCGTGAAGCATGCGCTCGGAGAGGATGCTCCGCTGATCCAAACTGCACAGTTCTGACGACTATAATAATTTGGCTAAGGCAGACCGTACGAATCGAGCGGTGAAATTAAAGTGATCCAATGTGCTCAGACACCCGGCTTTGCCACTTATAGCATGGAGGAGTAGTGAAGAAATGAGATGGCCGTTACATAGGTCAGTCCAGCTTCCTCACTTATCAAGTGAGGTACAACGATGGGAACCGTATTGATTGTTCTTGTGGTGCTGTTTTTGCTGGGTGGCGGGGGCTGGGGATATTCGCGTTGGCGCGGCTAACGCGATCACACAGAACGCCTGACCATGCTGCTTGATTCTATTTTGCAGCATTTATGGGGGATATTCGACTCCGGAAATAGACCGGCGAACTCCCCTTCAGGTTTACTGAACTAAGTCAGCGCACCTGAAGCGTTGTTCTTCCCTCAGATTTTCAGGAAGGCCGCGTACCCCATGCATTCGAATGCGATCCTGCGCGAAGCTCAGCAGCTCCACAACGTCAGTGACCGTCTTGACACGCTGGCAGAGCAACATCCTCTCGTTTCAGAAGCGCTCATCACGATTGCAGGAAACGTTCGTATCACGGCAACTGTGTTGGAGGTGCTGGTTGCGACGAAAATTGCGCCGCTTGCGGGATTAGACCCAGCAGGTGATGCTGACGTACTCTTCTAGCTGTGGTAAACACAATGAATGGTCAACGGTGCGGAGCTGAACTTCACATGCTCGTCAAGAAGCGGACCTCTTAATTACTTGAACGATGCGCAGAGGCGGAAATGTGTGCAGAAAGTCGAGCCCGGTGCGCGAGGCCGTGACACCAGCGGATTGGAATGTCCTCAAGTAGTCTGCTGTGTTCTTGAAGTCGGCAATGACGGCCTTCCCGCCAGGTTTCAGGACGCGAAGAATCTCCCGGCAGGCTCGTTCTCGCCCTTCTCGGCTTGGGATGTTGTGAATGCATAAGTTCGACAAAACAACATCAAAGCTATCATCTGGAAACTGAAGGGCCGTAGCGTCGTCATTTCTGACTTCGACTCGGTCGCTAACACCTTCGAGTTCCACATTGCGAAGAGTTCTCTCCCGCGAGTTGCCCGAAAGATCATCCTTGTTCCAAATGTCGATGCCCACAGCTTTTCCTCTGGTTACCTTCTTGGCGGCCCCAATCATCAACAGTCCGCGCCCCGTGCCTACATCGAGAACATTTTCACTGCCTCCCCAGTTCACGTAACCGAGCATGCGATCGCGATGGCGAAACTTTCCAACTTTGGCGTAGAGAATCATGGCCAAACCTTCAAGAAGGCAGATCATGCCGACCCAGATTTCCATTCGGCGCAGAGCAAACGTTACAGAACCGATGGTGAATGTGGGCAGGAATATCGCCACCAACAAAAGTCCCAAGCCTATTAGCAGCAGGTTGCGAATGACACCGGGAGCGTCAATGCCGTAATCAGGTCGAGCAGGGCTCATGGAGTGACCAGGATTGTAACCGAAAGCCAACAACAAAGGCATCCATGCCTACTCAAGGGTACTCAAGCGTCTGCACTCATTGTTCAGGTTCGAGTTGCGTTTCGTTGGACTGAGCACTGGCAGTGCGGTGCTAACCTAATGAATGAGGCACCGAGAGGATCACGATGAAGAGAGAATTCAGGTCGAAGCTAAACGGGAATGCGTCCCGCGAGAACGCGACTGCATCGTTTACTCTGCCATTCGATACACGAGAGGTCTGGGGCAAAGCTAAAGTTCCAGTCAAGGCGACGATAAATGGCTACACTTGGCGCAGCACAGTCGGGAACGGGGGCGGGATTCAGTATATCGTCGTGAATGCTGAGGCCGGACTCCATGCGGGCGTAAAGGCTGGAGATACCGTGACGATTGTCCTTGCGCCAGATGCCGAAAAGCGGGAGATCGAGATTCCCATCCAACTGCGGAAGGCGCTGGGCGCGAAGCTCAGTGAAAAGCTGAACCGTCTATCTTTCAGCCACAAGAAAGAATTTGTCGTCTGGTTTTCAGAAGCCAAGAAGGAGGATACACGCGCTCGGCGAGTAGAGAAGATGAAGGCAATGCTCTCAACCGGGAAGGTCATTAGCTGACGACTGTTAGCTCTCCGCTTGCCCCGGTCGAAGTACTGGCGACTCGGTTCGGCAGCAAACCCCATATCGTTGCCAAATCGGAAGCCACGGGGCATGGGCTAACGTCTCGTCGTGTCTTCGATTTGCAGCAGAGATGACAGCATCAGCGCGAGTGCCGCACTTTGGGCAGATGCTTTCGGCAACTGAGTTTCGAGTTGCGTCGTCCATCAAACACGAAAACACGTATGATACGCGTCAGGAATGAGAGCAATCGCGATCTCCACAGCTATGTTTGAACAACATCGCGCACTTGGGACTCGTCAATGATCTCAGACAGTTGGTCAACAGGCATTCGACCGACTTCAACGATTGCCCCGACGCGGCGCACAAAAGCGGGATGCGTCATGAATAGCTCTGTCACTCGGTCGCAGTACGTTGGCGCTTGAGTGAAGCGATACAGATTAGCGAGGGCGTGAATCGCCGCTTTCGGGTCTTGCGTAACTCCACGCTCGCTCTGTCGGCAGCGTATTCAAAACGACGCGAGAGAAAGTAAAACGCAAGAGTCGGTGCGAATATGATGCAGATGTCGAGAAGAGGACGGAATGGACTTAAAGCTGGAGGCAGGAAGAAGCACGTTACCGCAAGGATCGCGTACGCGGTCCCTAAGATCAGGAGCTTCTTGAGACCATGCTTCTCCTTTACGTGCCCTGACGTGCCCTAGTTCGTGCCCGATCACAAAATCGAGTTGAGCGCTGTTGAGAAGTAGGTCATTTCCTGTCCATCGCCGTTCCATGAAAATTCTATCGAGGCTGTAGCAAATCGACTGGATAACGACAACCATTCCGATTGGTATGACCCAGAAAAGGGGCGACCCTTAGCAAGGCGGCGTCGATCCAACGTAGATGAAGCGCCAGCCCTGAAACAATCGACTCTCCCTTCAAATACCACAGTGCACGCCAAACTGAAACCATTCCCAGTAGGGTGATCTGAACCCAACGCCGAAAAATTATCCACCTCGACGTTTTTTCAAAGTTCGTCATTGACTAGGATACAGAGTGTAGCTTAACTCATCGGCTCTGAACTGATCCTTCCGATCTGCGATAATGTCTCCCAATGTGCGGACGCTACGGACTATCGCGGCGAAAACAGATTTTATATTCCGTGCTGCTCGCCTTTTCGGGGATTGCGCCGCTGGCGATCGCACAGGCAGGTAGTGCAGGGGTTCCAGCGCCGAAGAATGACGGATGGTCCAGTGCGACCTTGGAGTCAGTAGGGCTATCGAACAAGCCGCTCGCGGAGATGGAGGGCGCAATCCGTGCGGGGGAATTCAAAAACATTGGGAGCGTGCTTATCGCACGCCACGGGAAGCTGGTGTATGAAAGCTACTTCGATGGCGATGCAAGCACTCTGCGCGATACGCGGTCGGCAACAAAAAGCATCACCGATTCGCTGGTTGGGATTGCCATTGGCGAGAAGAAGTTGAGCGGAGTGGATGCGCGTGTTCTGGCCCTTTTACCTGAATACGCACGCAAGCTACAGAATCCCGATCCGCGTAAGGACAAGATCACGGTGGAAGATTTTCTCACCATGTCGTCGCCTCTCGAATGCGATGACTGGAATGACGCCTCCCGTGGAAACGAGGAGCGCATGTACGTGATCGAGGACTGGGCACAATTCATTTTTGACCTGCCGGTTCGCGGGAGAATGCATCTGGGAGAAAAGGTCGATTCTCCACCCTACGGACGCTATTTCAGCTACTGCACTGGCGGAGTGTTCATCCTAAGCGAGGTTTTGCAGAAGGTGACGGGAACACGTGCGGATCGCTACGCTCAGGAAAAGCTTTTCGGGCCGCTGGGGATTGCCGATGCCGAGTGGGTGTACTCGCCGCTCAATATTCCGCAGACGGGCGGCGGTTTGCGGCTGGCCAGCCGGGACCTTCTCAAGATTGCGGAGTTGTACCGCAGCGGCGGCCAGTGGCAGGGCAAGCGGATCGTAAACGAGGCTTGGGTCAGCGCCTCCATCCAGCCTCACGCCCGGATAGACGACCAAACCGAGTACGGCTACCTGTGGTGGCTGAAATCGTTCAAGTCCGGCGGGAAGAGCTATCCCGCCTATTTCATGAGCGGCAATGGCGGGAATAAAGTCGCCGTGTTTCCGGGTCTGGACATGGCGGTCGTGCTCACCAGCACGAACTACAATACGCACGGCATGCACGAGCAGACAGAAAAGCTGCTGACCGACTACATCTTAGCGGCAGTTGTGCAATAACCGCCATAGCCTGGCTGCGTACCGCTGCGACATCGTTCAATTGGCCGAGCGGAATCCAATCGTGAAGCCAGAGAAAAAGCACCTGAAACACCTGCAACCCGAGTCGAATGATCTCGCCGCGTTGGTTTGCCGGGAAGATTTGCTCCGACATTTTCGTCTCCGATGAGGCAAATATTGCTCAGAATAGTTACCAGCCGCAAGAGCAGTCAATCTGAGATCACTGGCGGTCACTGTCTTAAAAGTCTTAAGACAGCACCTCACTGGCGTGTTCTGGGCAGAGTTGATGAGCGCAAAGGAGAGCGGGATTCTGCCTCGATGGGACTGCACTAGTTGTCGCCGTCAGCGTGGATGGATTTATCGCCGTGAAGGCACGCCGACCCCGACATCCCCGTCCCTGAAGCAAGCCAAAGCCGAGTACGCCATCGGCGATAGCGGCTCGCGCCATTATGTACTCACCGCAGTAAGGAAGCAGGCGGCAAGCGGGTCGGCGAAATATGTAGATGCGAATCCGGGATGCTGGAGAGCATTTCAGTTCTTACAGTACAATCCCGAAGTATGCCCGGTCGAGAGTGCTACCACTGCAAGCGGTGGATCGAGGAGGGAGAAAAGCACGACTGTTGGACGACCACCGAAGCGGCTCTCACGCAGGAACTCTCCGAGGATCTGCGGGACGCTTGGGAACGGCTGCGCGAAACCGCCGTTTCCTTCGGCGATCAACGGATTTACGCCTCGCACAAGTCGATTATGTTCTCGCGAGAGTCCTGCTACTTCTTCGTGCGTCCCAAGCGGAATTTTCTCGAACTCTGCGTTTTCCTCGGTCGCACGCTAAAGGCTCCCCAAGTGCGACGAAGCGACCCCGCGTCGAAGTCCAAGGTATATCACATCCTTCACATCAAGCACCGCGATGAAGTCGAGGCACCGATTATTGACTGGCTTCGCGAAGCCTACGAACTGTCGGACGTGCTGGCGTTGAAGGCAGGCAAGGTTCGCGCCAAATCTACGCACAATACGCACAAGAGGAAGGCGAGACGGATTTCACGTTGATAGGAACGTACAACTGGTGCCGTCAAATGTATCCCGACGCAGGCGAAAGCGGTGTACGCAACCCTGCAATAGCCGCTTCGCTCACTACCGAGTAGTTGCAAATCGCGAAGGAGGACACCATGAATCGAGAACGGGCACTGAAGATCGTGTTGGTGGTGGTGGGATTGTTGTTTACGGCGGGAGTTGTTCCGCTGACAATGTTTTTCTCGCGACAGCCTTCGGTGCCAATGCTAATGAGCATCTATGTCACGCTGGGAATTTTCTTGCTGCTGGCGGTGCGTGACCCAGCGGCGAACCGCAGCCTGATCGCCTTCGGCGGATGGGCAAATCTGGCGCATGCTGGGGTCATGGCTGCGCAGGAATACCGGAATGTGATCGAGCGCCGAGAACTCGCGGGAGTGGTTGTGTTCGCAATCGTCGGTGTTGTGCTCGTTGCACTGGCTCCGGCAAAGAAGTCAGTGGAGCGAACCTCCGCTGTTGTGGCATAGCGAGCAGCGAGGACTAGCCACCTGGGAGCATGGGCGTGGTCATAGCCATCGTAATCATCGCCATCGCCGCCACGGGCGTGCTCATGATGCGGTTCCGTAAGCGATGGCTGGCGAAGATCAACATTGCCTTCACTAACCGGATCACTGGGTTGTTCGCTGGCTGGCTTCCCGACTTCGGCATTCTCGCGCACGTCGGACGAAAATCAGGAAAGGTCTACCGAACTCCAGTGAACATCTTTCGAACGTCCAGCGGATTCGTCGTCGTCGCCCTCACATAAAGCAACCAATCCGAGTGGGTGAAGAACGTCCTTGCGGCAGGCGTGTGCGAACTCAAAACTCGTTGGGAAGAAGTATCACCCTTTCCGCGCCGAAGGTCGTGCACAATCCCACTCGGCGACGATTCCCCATTCCGGTGCGGATGGTGCTGAGGATCGTGGGTGCAGACGAGCACGTGGAGCTTTCAGCTGCTCGCGCAGATGGCGTCAACTCCAAATTCACATAGGCTCGGGCCGTTTTGTAGCCTATCGCCATGCAGAATCCGGTCAAAGATCGCATCATAAAATGGGTACTGTTACAGGAAGCGGGGCTAACTGATCACGTGTGAGTTTGCAGGAATGGGTGGGATTATTGGACAGAAAGGCATCTGAGGTACAAGCATGAGACGAACAAGAAAAACCCAGCTTAGATATGCCGATGGAAATTGTAAGCCATGCGGACACCTGTTTAATCCCCAAGTAGTGGTCGCCTACGATACGAATGATTTTTCGAAGGGAGGCGAGATTCTGTGTCCCGTGGCAGGATGCAGTTGTTTCCACAACCTAGATTTCAGACTGTAACAGTACCTAGAATTGCGAGAGGAAATAGCGCAAATCACGCCGCGTGCCTCGCAGCGGAACATTGTTTAGAATCGAACGTAGCATCAATCTGGAAAGTTATCCCAACGATTTGCTTCCAAGGCTTCCTCTGCGGCCCGAAGGTTGAATTTATGAGACTCGTACGACCTGCAATCCTGGCGCTGGTAATCGCCGGCGCGTTCTTTTACTTCACCACCTGGCGTTCGAATGCGAAGTTCGCGCCCACACCCGCGGGCTGGTTGAGTGAACCGGCACATGTGGAGATCACCGAAGCCGCCCCCGGCGAAGGCCTCGACAGCGAAGAGCAGAACAACATCGGCGTCTATCGCAAGAACATTCCGTCGGTGGTAAATGTCACCTCGCGCACCATGACCATGGATTTCTTCTACGGCCTGGTCCCGCAGGAAGGCCAGGGCTCGGGCTTCGTGATCGATAAAGACGGCCACATCCTCACCAATTATCACGTGGTGAAAGATGCGCGCGACGTCGAGGTTACGATGCACAACCGCAAAAAGTACAAGGCGACGATTGTGGGCACCGACCCGGCGCACGATCTGGCGGTGATTCAGATCCAGGCGCCCAGCCTGGTTCCCGCGGTGCTCGGCGATTCCCGCAATCTGCAGGTCGGGCAGAAGGTCTACGCCATCGGTAACCCGTTCGGGCTGGCGGGAACCATGACGCGCGGCATTGTGAGTTCGATCCGCCCGGTGCGGGAGCCGAATGGCGCGACCATCGACGATGCCATTCAAACCGACGCCGCCATCAACCCCGGCAACTCCGGCGGTCCACTGATGAACTGGCACGGAGAAGTGATCGGCATCAACACCATGATTCTTTCGAACTCGGGACAGAACGCCGGCATCGGCTTTGCCATTCCCATCAACACCGCGAAGGCTGTGTTGAATGACTTGATGACGCTGGGCCGCGTGCGCCGCCCCGCGCTGGGCGTGCGCACCATTCCCATCAGCCCCGAGTTAGCCGATGAAATGGGCCTGCCCGTCGATTACGGCGTGTTGATCGTGCAAGTCACTCCCGGCGGCGCAGCCGATCAGGCCGGTCTGCGCGGCGGCACCGAGCGCGCCTACCTGGGCAACATCCCCATCATGCTCGGAGGAGACTTGATCATCGCCATCGACGGCGAAAAAGTAGAAGACGAGCAGGACCTCGCCCAAATGATGAACAACCACCGCGCCGGAGACACGGTGAAGGTCACCATCTACCGAAACAAGAAAAAGATGGATGTCAACGTGGCCCTGGGGGAGGCTCGAGAGCAGGTGTAACCCAAGCTCTCAGCCGTGAGCTCCCAGCTTCCGGTGTGAAACATGGAATTTCACACGTTAGACTTTCACGCGGCGTCATCCCGAAGTCCCCGCGTTTCTTCCAGCGGGGCGAGGGATCTCCCGCCTAACGGACTGTAGGTGAAACCCGTGAAACCCCCCGTTGCCGTTGAAATTCACCTCCGGCCCATGTAACCTTAGCCCTGCCTATGACCGCCGTCCTCTAGCCCTCGAACCTGCTTGCCCGAACGAGAATACTCTTGCAGTTTGTCGCGCCGTGTTCTTGTTTCCAACAGAAAGGATTCTTGCCATGCGATTCGTGGATAAGGCTTTGGCGCGCAGATTTGAGGCGTGCGAAGAAATGACGCAGGTGCTGTACGCGCGGGCGTTCCAAAAGATGCGGCCCCAGATCGGAGCCGCCGAGAAAGAAATCTGCGGCGGGCACATGGTGTTTGCCGGCCTGGGATCGCCGATCGGCAGAGCAACCGGCGTGGGGCTCGACCGGCCCTTTACGGCCGCCGACCTTGATCGCGTCGAAGAATTCTACCGCTCGCACCAAGCGCCGGCGCAGGTGGATTTGTGTCCGCTTCACGACCCGGAAGCGTTGGTCATGTTCAAGGAGCGCGGTTACAACTTCGTGGAACTGAACAACGTGTTATACCGGCCCTTGGATCCGAACGAAGAATTTCCTGCAGCTCCGGCGGGCTGCGAAATTCGCCGCGGGCGCCGGGCCGAAGCGCAAGAGTGCTCCGCCATTGTGGAACGCGCCTTCTTTCCCGGGGGAGCGCCAAAATCCTTTCAAGGCCTGATCGAGCCGCTGTATCAAATGGAGGGAGCGCTCGCCTTTGTAGCCTCAATCGACGGCACGATGGCCGCCTGCGCTACCGGGCTCTGCATTCCCCAGCACCGAATCTTCGCTCTGGGCGGAGCCGGAACCCTGCTCCAACTTCGCGGCCGCGGGCTGCAGACCGCCTTGCTTCGCGCCCGTATGCGCGCCGCGGCGGAAGCCGGATGCGAGTACGCGGTCGTGGTTACGCAGGGCGGCACCACGTCGCAGCGCAACTGCGAGAGGCTCGGATTCCACGTCGCCTACAGCAAGCTGACGGCGATTAAGGAAGTGGCGAAGAATTAAGAGTCCAGTTCTCAGGCGGCGCTTTCGGCGAAGAAATCTTCAATCTCGTTCACCTCTTTATCGTTCAGCCGCAGGTCGCCCGCTTTCATCACGCCTTGCGCCTGGCGTGCGTTGCGCGCGCCGACAATGGCTCCCGTCACCGCGGGATTGCGCAAAGTCCAGGCAATCGCAATCTCACCGACCGAACGGTTGTGACGTTTGGCGATCTCGCGCAGGCGCTCCACCAACTCGAGGTTGCGCGAAAGATTCGGCTCGTTAAAGTCGGCATGCGCCTTGCGCCAGTCGTCCTGAGGCAAGCGGGCGGCACGTTCCCGCGTCATCGCGCCGGTCAGCAGCCCCGAAGCCATCGGAGAATAAACGATCACTCCGATCCCTTCGCGCAGGCAAAAAGGCAGAATCTCATCTTCAATATCGCGGTGCAGCAGCGAATAGGGAGGCTGCAATGAAGTGACGGGGGCGATCGCCTGGGCGCGGCGCAGTTGCTTGACGTTGAAATTCGAAACTCCAATCCAGCGCACCTTGCCTTCTCGCTTCAAATCGGCCAGCGTAGACCATCCTTCTTCGAGCGCGGGAGAATCCGGATCGGGCGGCCAGTGAATCTGGTAGAGATCGATCGCATCGACGCCCAGTCGCCGCAGGCTGTCTTCCACTTCGCGGCGAATCGACTCCGCGCTCAGAACTTTTTGCACGTTACCCTGCGCATCCCACCGCAGGCCGCACTTGGTAAAGATATATGGACGCGAACCAGACCAACTTTTGAGCGCGCGGCTGACAACCTCTTCAGAATGACCCAGGCCATAAATGGCAGCGGTGTCGATCCAATTGACGCCGAGTTCGAGCGCGCGATGAATGGCGGCGACGGAATCTGCATCATCCTGCGCTCCCCACGCGAATTGCCAACCGGAGCCGCCCACGGCCCAGGCCCCGTAGCCCACGGGAGCAATTTGTAGATCGGAATTGCCAAGATTGCGGGTTTGCATGTTAAATCTCCATGTCAAGTTTGATTAGCCGGGACTTTGACGGGATTCAGAATCGAGAACTCAAATGAATGCCGATGCAATCCGTGAGTTTTGCCTGGCTTTTCCTGATGCCACCGAAAAGCTGCAATGGGGCGACGAGCTTTGCTTCAAGATCGGCGGCAAGATTTTCCTCATGCTCGGCCTGGACCATCCTCGGCTTTGCTTCAAATGCACGCCCGAAAACTTCGCCGAGTTGATCGAGCGCACGGACATTCACCCCGCGCCGTACGTCGGGCGGTATAAGTGGGTGATGCTGGACCGGATGGATGCTTTGGGCTGGAACGAACTACGCGAGTTGATCGGGCAGTCCTATACGATGGTGGCCGCGAAGGCACCGAAGAACGAAGCCCAGAAAAAGCAGGCGGCGAAGAAGAGAAAGATTCCTAAACGCGGGACTGCGAAGAAGACGAAGAGCGATTGACATTCTTTATCCTGGCTAGATTCGGCGGGCAAGAGTGCATGCCCTACTCCACCCCCCTAGGCTATGAGTAATTTGACTCCGCTTGCCGCCGTCGGCTAGCCTCAAGAGTCCCCTCATTCTGGGCACCGTCGATCCTGATGCGACTCCGCCACAAATCATTGCTTTGGCTGCTGCTGGCGGCGATAACCGGATTAGTTTTTCCCTATGCCGCCGCCTCCCCCCAGCCCGTGCACGCGCAACACGGCATGGTAGTCAGCGTGCACGAGTTGGCTTCGCGCGCCGGAGTCGAAGTCATGCAGGCTGGCGGGAACGCGGTGGACGCCGCGGTGGCTACCGGATTTGCCCTGGCGGTGGTCCACCCCGCGGCAGGAAACCTGGGCGGCGGCGGATTTATGCTGATCCGCATGGCGGATGGCAAAGTGCGTTTTCTCGATTACCGCGAGAAGGCTCCAGCGGCGGCAAAGCCCGACATGTATCTCGACCCGCAGGGCAACGTGATCGAGGACGCCATCGAATATGGTTACAAAGCGATTGCCGTGCCCGGGTCGGTGGCGGGCATGGTTTACGCCGAGCACAAATACGGCAGGCTGACGCTGAAACGAGTGGTCGCTCCGGCGATACGGCTGGCCCGTGAGGGCTATGCGCTGACCTGGGCAGAAGCTCACGATTTTCAGCGGGATGCGCTCCTCGCTAAGTTCTCCGAGTCGCGTCGCATATTCCAGCGCGACGGCAACTTCTACCAGCCCGGTGAGACCTTCCGCCAGCCCGATTTAGCACGGACCTTGGAACGCATCGCCGCCAAGCCCGATGATTTCTACCACGGAGCCATCGCGCGCGAACTGGCGGCGGCGCTGCAGAAAGGCGGAGGGATCATTACCTTCGAAGATCTGGCGCATTATGAAGTGAAAGAACGCGAGCCGATTCGCGGCAACTATCGCGGTTACGAGATTATCAGCGCACCGCCGCCCTCTTCCGGTGGGACCGTTTTGGTGGAAGCGCTGAACATCGCCGAAGGCTACGAACTTGCCAAGCTAGGAGAGCGTTCGGCACAGTCGATCCATTTCGTTACCGAAGCCTTCCGGCGCGCTTTTTTTGATCGCGCGGAATTTTTAGGCGATCCGGACTTTTCGAAAATCCCGGTGGCGCAGCTCGTCGATAAGAAATACGCGGCGGCGTGGCGCGAGTCAATCGACGCGGCTCACGCCAGTCCCAGCAAAGAACTGAAGCGGCCTGCCATCTTTAACGAACTCGAACAGTATGCGGCCAGCCATCCTCCGCCCCAGGCCGTTCAGGAAGCGCCGCACACCACTCATTATTCTGTGGTGGATGCGGAGGGCAACGCCGTCGCCGTCACCACAACCATCAACGACTGGTTCGGATCGCGAGTCACCGCAGAAGGCTTGGGATTTTTGTTGAACGATGAGATGGATGACTTCTCCGCCAAACCCGGAGTACCTAATGCCGACGGATTAATTCAAGGCTCGGCGAATGCCATCGGGCCGGGCAAACGCCCGCTGTCGTCGATGGCCCCAACCATCGTTGTGCACGATGGTAATACCGTGCTGGTGCTTGGTTCTCCCGGCAGTTCCAAGATCATCACCACCGTGGCTAATGTTCTAATGGGAGTGATCGATTATGGAATGAATATCCAGGAGTCGGTGGACGCACCCCGCTTTCACCATCAGTGGCTGCCCGACGTGCTGAACGTGGAACAATGGTTCTCGCCTGACACGGTGCAAGGCCTGCAAAAGATGGGATACGACGTGCAAATCGGCCTGCATGAATTTGGCAGCGTTAACCCTTACTGGAGCGACGCGGAGTGCATCGCCATCGATCCGGCTAGCGGAGAGCGGCTCGGAGCGAGCGATTACAGGCATAACGGAAAGGCAGTGGGCTACTGATGCTGAGAGCAGTCTCAACCTATCTGTATGTTAAAGAACGGCTGCATCCCGGAATTCTCGACGGCCTCACGCGCAGTGGAGTGCAGGCCATCGAAATTTTCGCGGCGCGGCAGCACCTGGACTACGCCAACCGCAAGGCCCATGTCAAAGAAATTGCCGAGTGGTTTCGCGGCAGCGGCGTGCCGCTCAGCTCCGTGCACTCGCCGCTCTATGCCGATTACGAATGGGGACGCGCCGGCGCTCCGCCCGTGAACCTGGCGTCCACCGACCGCTCCGGCTTGGTTGAGGCGATGGACGAAGTGAAGCGCGCCCTCGAAATCGCCGAGCAGATTCCCTTTCGCTTTCTCATTCAGCATCTCGGCCTGCCCAACGAAACCTTCAGCGACAAAAAATTCGAAGCCGCGATGACCTCCATCGAGCACCTGCGTGCTTTCGCCAAGCCGCTGGGCGTGCGCATCCTGCTGGAAAACATTCCGAACGAACTCTCCACGCCAGAGAGATTGCTCGAGATGATTCAGACCGCTCACTTCGACGATGTGGGAATCTGCTTCGACGTCGGCCACGCCCACATCATGAGTTCGGTAAACGAGGCCTTCGAAGTCCTGCGCAAACTGATCTGTTCCACGCACGTTCATGACAACAATAAAGTTCAGGATTCGCACCTGTGGCCGGGCGCGGGCAGCATTCACTGGAAGGAAGCGATGGAACTGCTGCGCTCCGCGCCGCAAAAGCCGCCTTTGCTCTTGGAACTGGATAGCGACGAGAAAGTGAATCCTCTCGAGAAACTTGAAGGCACGTTTGACATGCTGGAAACTGCCTAGAACATTTGGTAACTGAGTCATCGAGTAATTTGAAAAGGCATGAGGATAATTTCCCAATGACTAAATTGCACAATTACCCAATCTTATGTCTCCCGTAACTACCATCGCAGAAATCGGAAAGCACGAAGGCCAGTCGGTCACGCTTCGCGGCTGGCTCTATAACCTGCGCGAAAGCGGGAAGCTGTTGTTCCCGCAATTTCGCGACGGCTCAGGAGTAATTCAAGGTGTGGTGCCAAAAAATGCCGTCACGCCCGAGGTCTTCGAGGCCATCAAAACCCTGACGCAGGAATCCAGCGTCATCGTAGATGGCAAGGTCCGGGCCGATAAACGCGCTCCCGGCGGTTACGAACTCGACGTTTCCAACGTGCAAGTGGTGCAGCGTGTGCCGGAATCCGATCCTTATCCCATCACTCCCAAAGAGCACGGCACCGAATTTCTGATGGAGCACCGGCATCTGTGGGTTCGCTCTCAGCGGCAGGCTTCGATCCTGCGGGTGCGCGCGGAAATTATTAAAGCCGTGCGCGATTTTTTTGACGACCGCGGCTTTACCCTCACCGACCCACCCATCCTCACTCCGGCAGCGTGCGAAGGTACCAGCACACTGTTTCCCGTCGATTATTTCGACGAGCAGGCCTACCTCACGCAATCGGGTCAGCTTTACATCGAAGCCACGGCGATGGCGCTGGGCAAAGTGTATTCGTTCGGCCCGACTTTTCGCGCCGAAAAATCGAAGACGCGCCGTCACCTCACCGAATTTTGGATGGTCGAGCCCGAAGTCGCCTATGCCGAACTCGACGATCTGATGGATTTGGCCGAAGGCTTGATCAGCTTCGTGGTGAAGCGCTGCCTCGACAGGCGGCGCGCAGACCTGCAGGCAATCGGCCGCGATGTCGCCAAGTTAGAAAAAGTGGAAGCGCCCTTCCCCCGCATCAGCTACGACGACGCGGTAAAAAATTTGCAGGAAGGCTACGCGAAAGGCACGCTGGAAACCAAATTCGAGTGGGGCGGCGATTTCGGTTCTCCCGACGAAACTTATCTTTCCGCGCAGTTCGACAAGCCGGTGATGGTGCATCGCTATCCCGCGCAGGTCAAAGCTTTCTACATGGAGCCTGACCCGCAGCGGCCCGAGTTGGCTTTGTGCGTTGATGTGCTTGCGCCCGAAGGCTACGGCGAAATCGTCGGCGGCTCGCAGCGCATGGCCTCGCACGAATTGCTGGTGCAGCGCATTCACGAGCACGGCTTGCCGGAAGAAGCCTTCAAGTGGTATCTAGATTTGCGCAAATACGGCAGCGTGCCCCATGGCGGCTTTGGCATGGGCATCGAGCGGGTCGTGGCCTGGATCTGCGGCCTCGAACATGTGCGCGAAACCATTCCGTTCCCCCGCATGCTGCACCGGCTTTACCCCTAGGAATTAAGCAATTGAGTAATCGGGAGATTTGGTAATCGGGTAATTGAAAACCAAAGCGCGGAGCGTGTTCCAGTACTCAATTACTAAATCCCCAATTACTCCATTCTCGAGCTCTCTATGACGACATTGACCCCCACCAACATTTCTCCCAAGAAAATCCGCGTGATCGGCGTGCCGCTCGATCTCGGCCAGTCGCGCCGCGGCGTCGATATGGGCCCTTCGGCGGTGCGCGTCGCGGGGCTCGAAGCCCGGCTGGAAGCTCTCGGCCACGAAGTCGAAGATGGCGGCAACGTCGCCGTCGCCATCCCCGAACAGAAATCCGAGGGCGACACTCACGCCAAGTATCTCAAAGAAATTACGGCCACTTGCACCAAGCACGCCGAACTCGTAATCAAAACGCTGGAAGCGGGAAAAATTCCGCTCACGCTCGGCGGAGATCACTCAGTGGCCGCGGGCACGGTCGCCGGAGTCGCGGAATTCTATCGCCGCCAGAACCAGCGCATCGGCCTCATCTGGATCGACGCTCACACCGACATCAACACGCCCGAAAGCTCGCCGAGCGGCAATGTGCACGGCATGCCGCTGGCTGCGCTCATGGGGCTGGGACCGCCGGAGTTGGCAAACATCTTCGATTTTTCGCCCAAGGTGAAGCCGGAAAACTGCGTTCTTGTTGGCGTGCGCGACATCGACTCGATTGAGAAAGAGAATGTGCGCCGTGCCGGCATCGGGGTCTTCACCATGCGCGATATCGACGAGCGCGGCATGCGCACCGTGATGGAGGAAGCTCTGCGCATGGCCGGACGCGGCACCGCCGGCTACCACATCTCGCTCGACATGGACTGGATCGATCCCGAGGACGCTCCCGGAGTTGGCACTCCCGTGCGCGGCGGCGCCACCTATCGCGAGGCGCACCTCGCCATGGAAATCATCGCCGATCACGGACGCTTGCTCAGCTTCGAGATCGTCGAAGTGAACCCCGTAATCGACGAACACAACCAGACCGCGGATTTGGCAGTCGAGTTGGCGTTGTCGGCGTTTGGGAAGAAGATTTTGTAAAAGTTATGAACAAGCTTCGAGTAGGAATCCTGTTCGGCGGGCGCAGCGGTGAGCACGAGGTTTCCCTGCTCTCCGCCGCCTCGCTGCTCCGTGCCATCGACAAAGACAAATACGAGGTCGTCCCCATCGGCATCACCAAAGATGGCCGCTGGCTAACCGCGGGAGATGCCGAAAATTTGCTACAAGGCAAGCTCGTCGTCGATGCGCGCCACCTTCGCGCCGGCGATCCCGAGACCACCGAACCGGCGGCGGTGCTGGCTCGCGGAGAAGCAGTCGTGGTCCCGCCCGAGCCCGCGCATCGCCAGACCGGGCTCGTGCCCTTTCAAAGCGACGCTGCGCTGATGCGCCGCGCAAGCGATCGCGCTATCAATGTCGACATCATCTTTCCCGTGTTGCACGGCACCTTCGGCGAAGATGGAACCATTCAAGGCCTGCTCGAACTGGCTGACATTCCCTACGTCGGCGCGGGCGTGCTCGGCTCAGCCGCGGGCATGGATAAAGACATCATGAAGTCGTTGTTCATCGCCGCTGGAATCCCCATCGTGAAGCATGTCACCATTCTGCGCAGCGCCTGGGAGAAAGACGCGAAGAAGGTTCACAAGCTAGTGGAGAGCAAGTTGAAGTATCCCGTCTTTGTGAAGCCCGCGAATCTCGGTTCGTCGGTCGGCATCAGCAAGGCGCACAATCGTAAAGAACTCGGTCCCGCCATCCAGGAAGCGGCAAAATTTGATCGCAAGATCGTGATCGAGCAAGGCGTGGGAGGAAAGAAACATAAAGCGCGCGAGATTGAGTGCTCGGTGCTGGGCAACGACGAGCCAGTGGCTTCGCTTCCCGGCGAAATTGTCCCCTACCAAGAGTTCTACGATTACAACGCCAAATATCTCGACGAAGGTTCCCAGTTGATTATTCCGGCGAAGCTCACCAAGGCCCAAACTAAGCAGGTTCAGGAGTTGGCCGTGCGCTCTTTCAAAGCCGTAGATTGTTCGGGGCTGGCGCGCGTCGATTTCCTCATGGAGCCGGGGCCCGCGAACAGGCCGCGCAAAATTTATTTGAACGAGATCAACACCATGCCGGGCTTCACCGCAATCAGCATGTATCCTAAGTTGTGGGCGGCGTCGGGCCTGGAGTATAGCGCGCTGATCGACCGGCTGATTCAGTTGGGCCTCGCTCGGTACTCCGATAAAAAGAAAAATCAATACAGCCGCTAAGCGACGGCTGAATACATTAGAACTTGAAATTACTTACGGCGATATCACTGCCATGGCTGAAAACCGCCTCCCCTATCTAACCTCGAACGACTGGATATTGATCGGCGCCAAATCGGTGCGCCGCGTCTACCGGCTCGGGGAGGAAATCATCCGGCAAGGTGCCCCTCCCGACAGCGTCTTTATCATTCGTCAGGGAGAAGCTTCGGTCGAACTGGCCGGAGCAGGCTCCCGCGCCATTCTGGCCTCGCTCGGCCCCGGCGACATCTGTGGCGAAATTGCCTTCCTCGAAAAAAGCCGAGCCACCGCCGCGGTAGTGGCTAAAGATGAGTCGGTCGAAGTCGACCAGGTCGATACCCGCGATCTCCAGGAAATCTTCGATGCCTATTCCGGTTTGGCCTCTCGCTTCTATCAGTCTTTGGCCCTGATTCTCGCGCAACGCCTGCGCGATACCTCGCGCGAATTGGCGCGCGAAATGTCGCTGCGCGACCGCAGAGAATAAGCCGTACCGGATTTTAATACGTAGGGCGGCGCAGACCGACGGAAGTCGACTACTTCTTTCCCGGGCTGGGTCATCCCGAAGGCCCGCGTCTTCACCAGCCGGGACGGGGGATCTCCTTCGCTACACGGCTCGTGGGTCAAACTGCGTCGCTGCCTTTTCGTTTCTTTTCGCTCTTTTCGCACTTCCGGTTGACGAACCTATACTGGATGTGTAGCATGGTTAGGACAAGTCTGCTCTTCGGAGTAGACATGAATTTCATGCAGAGTGGCTGAGGGACGAGCCCTGTGACGCCACGGCAACCGGATCGGGATCATATATCCCGACCGCCAGGTGCCAACTCCCGCCCGGAAACGGGGAACATGAGATTCGGATGCGAGCTTAGTTGTATTTGCATTCCGAAAACCTCTTTTCCTATTTCCTGGGAAAGGGGCCTTTCAGTTTTAGGGCGCTTTTTCCCGGCTCGTCCTCAGCTATTCGCAGCTTTTGAGAAAGCGAGTAGCCCGATGTCAAATTACGACGCTCACCACGAACTACGCTGCCGGGAATGTGGACGAAGCTGGGGAAACCAGCCCCGGTCGATCTGCGACGAGTGTTTCTCTCCTCTCGAAAT
>Ga0187851_10001975_pt1 | contig 18758 bp, 15 predicted proteins | sample June2016WEW_6_10_FD_132997 | JGI IMG/M metagenome (GOLD analysis project Ga0187851, IMG submission 132997) | Peatland microbial communities from SPRUCE experiment site at the Marcell Experimental Forest, Minnesota, USA - June2016WEW_6_10 | ecosystem: Environmental > Terrestrial > Soil >...
GCAACGAGGCTTCGCGGATCGGCCCTTGAGCGAATCGACGAGGCGCTCGATCTGTGCACGTCCGACGCGCTGCCGGTGATCTTCCACTCGTGGGTGGCCGCGTACTTCGCGCCCGATGAACAAGTGCAGTGGCGCGAGAAGATCATGGACCACGTGCGCAGCCGCGCGCTGTGGATCTACCTCGAACATCCCTGGGCCGTGAAGGGTCTCCAGCCACCCGCCACCTCGACCAAGCCGCCCAGGGTCGGGGCCACGCAGATTGTCGTATGCGAGGTCGGCGCCGACCCCGCCCACTGGGGTTGGGCCCACGCTCACGGGCGCTGGGTCTCCCTCTCGCCCCCACCCCGACAGGGCGTCTGACTCGTACAGTGCTTGCATGGTCATCGTCGCTCCGCCACGCACCGAACCCGCGTTCAACGGACCCGAGAAGTCTCAACTCGAAGCCTGGCTCGACTACCACCGCGCCACGCTGCTGCTCAAGTGCTCGGGACTTAGCTTCGAGCAACTCGCCACCGCCGCCGTGCCCCCCTCGACGCTGACGCTGCTCGGGCTACTTCGACACATGACCATCGTCGAGCAGTACTGGTTCCACCAGATCTTCGCCGACCACGACGTAGTGCCCGCCTACGACTCACCCGACGACCCCGACGTGGAGTTCAACGACCTCCAAAGCGCCACGATCGAGGAGGTGGAGCGAGACTTCCTCGACGCGAGCGAGAGGTCGCGCGTCATTGTGAGTAACGCCGACCTTTCCTCGCTCGCTCGCGCGGCCCAACCCTCAACACCGATTGACCTGCGGTGGATCTGCGTGCACATGATCGAGGAGTACGCGCGTCACAACGGACACGCGGATCTGCTGCGCGAACGCATCGACGGCGCCACGGGCGACTGACTCGCCGTTGGCGCCCCACGGCGAGCGACGGTAGGTTCGAGACGTGCAAGAGCCCGATCGACACGAACCGCCCCACGCCGGCAGCGAGCGAGAGCTCCTCGAGACCTTCCTCGACTACTACCGCGGGACACTGCTCGTCAAGTGCGCCGGACTGAACGAAGAGCAGCTGCGCCGTCGCACCTGCGAACCTTCGACCCTGACGTTGCTCGGACTCGTGCGACACATGACCAACGTCGAACAGAACTGGTTCCAGCGGATATTCTTGGGGCTCGAGGTGGACTTCGTCTACCACGGCCAGCGCGACCGTGACCGCGAGTTCAACGATCTTGACGGCACCACGAGTGACCAGGTCGAGCGTGACTTCCTGGCGGTCTGCGAACAATCGCGAGCGATCGGTGAGGCCCACGACCTCGACGAGTTCGAACGACGCTCGAACGACGAGTGGCGGGTCAACCTACGCTGGATCTACGTGCACCTGATCGAGGAATACGCTCGCCACTGCGGACACGCCGACCTGCTGCGCGAACGCATCGACGGCGCGACGGGCGACTAGCTCAGTCCTCGAGCTTCAGCGCAGCGACGAACGCCTCCTGGGGCACTTCGACGCGGCCGAGGTTCTTCATGCGCTTCTTGCCCTCCTTCTGCTTCTCGAGCAACTTGCGCTTGCGCGTGATGTCGCCCCCGTAGCACTTGGCGAGTACGTCCTTTCGCCGGGCCTTGACGGTCTCACGCGCGATGACTCTTCCGCCCACGGCCGCCTGGATCGGCACGTCAAACATCTGGCGCGGAATGAGCTCCTTCAGCCGTTCGGCCATCCGGCGTCCGTAGAAGTCCGCGTTCGAGCGGTGCACGATGGTGGAGAACGCGTCGACGGGTTCGTGATTGATGAGCAGGTCCACACGCACGAGGTTCGAGGTGATGTAGCCGCTCTGCTCGTAGTCGAGGCTCGCGTAACCCTTCGTGCGGCTCTTCAGCGCGTCAAAGAAGTCGATCACGACCTCGGCGAGGGGAATCGTGTAACGCAGTTCGACCCGCTCGGTGGACAGGTACTCCATCTTGATCATCTCGCCGCGACGGGTCTGACAGAGGTCCATGACCGTGCCCAGGTACTCGGCGGGGGTGAGTATCGAGATGTGCAACATCGGTTCGTCGATGTGGTCCAGTCGGCTCGGGTCGGGCAGGTCGGTCGGATTGTCGATCTTCACTTCGGTACCGTCGGTCAGGTAGGCGCGGTACACGACCGACGGCGCGGTCGCGATGATGTCCAGGTTGAACTCGCGCTCCAGACGCTCGCGCACGATCTCCATGTGCAAGAGCCCGAGGAAACCGCAGCGGAATCCGAAGCCCAGCGCGTGGCTCGACTCGGGCTCGTAGGTGATCGAGGCGTCGTTGAGCTTCAACTTGTCAAGCGAATCACGCAAGTCGGGCAGGTCGTCGCCGTCAATGGGATAGATCCCGCAGAACACCATGGGCTTGGGGTCCAGGTAACCCTCGAGCGCGTGCGCGGCCGGTCGTTGCGCCTCGGTGATGGTCTCGCCCGAGCGTGCGCCACCGACGTCCTTGATGCCCGCCACGATGAAGCCGACCTCGCCGGGACCGAGTTTTTTCACGCTGATCATGTCGGGGGTGCGGATGCCGATCTCTTCGATGTCGTGGTTCTCGCCCGCCTGCATCATGCGGATCTTCGCGTGCTCGTGCAACGTTCCCTCTTTGACGCGGATCGAACTGATGACGCCGCGGTACTGGTCGTAGTAGGAGTCGAAGATCAACGCCCGCAGCGGTGCGTGGGGATCACCCATAGGTGCGGGGATGCGCTCGATCACCGCCGCGAGCAGTTCGGGGATACCTTCGCCGGTCTTGGCGGAGATGGACAGGACCTCACTCGCGGCGAGCCCGAGCACACGCTCGAGTTCCTCCTTGCAGCGCTCGGGGTCGGCCGCGGGAAGGTCGATCTTGTTCAGCACCGCCACGATCTCGAGGTTGTGCTCGATCGCCTGGTAACAGTTCGCCAGGGTCTGGGCCTGGATGCCCTGGCTCGCGTCCACGAGTAGCAGGGCCCCCTCGCAGGCCGCCAACGAACGCGAGACCTCGTAGCCGAAGTCCACGTGCCCGGGCGTGTCGATCAATTGCAAGATGTAGCCCGCGTATTCGACGCGGACGTTCTGGGCCTTGATGGTGATGCCGCGCTCGCGCTCGATGTCCATGGAGTCGAGGTACTGGGCGCGCATCAAACGCGGGTCCACGGCTCCGGTGATCTCGAGGATCCGGTCCGACAGCGTCGACTTGCCATGATCGACGTGCGAAATGATGGAAAAATTCCGAATTTTCGCTGGTTCGACGCTGAGAGAAGGAGTAGCCACGGTGTAGAAAGGCTACCTGGCGTCGACGACGCCTCGACGAAGTGGAGGGCGTTTGGCCACGCCTGCTAGCCTTATTCAGCCCGCGGAGCGTTTCCGCGACAAATCTCGAGGTCTTTCGTGGCAAACATCAAGAGCCAGATCAAGCGTAATAAGCAGAGCGCCGCCGCGCGCGAGCGCAACAAGGCGGTCAAGTCCGAAGTGCGCACCCGCACCAAGAACGCGGTGGCCGCCGTTGGCACCGAGGACGAAGCGACGACCCTTCGCGCCGCGATCAAGCGAATCGACAAGGCCGCCGCCAAGGGCGTCATCCACAAGAACCAGGCCGCCAACAAAAAGAGCGGGCTCATGCACCGCATCGCCTCGTTGCGCAACGAAGCCTAAGAGAGTTCCATCGCCCGACTCTCGGGCAGACGCACCAGGAGCACTAGCACTGGCAACAGGGGCAGGAACGTCACCAGCGCCGCGACTCGCAGTCCCGTCGCGCTCGAGGTGTGCACGGCGTCACCCACCCAGCCGAAGAGCCCGAGACCCCCGATCGCTCCGAGTACGCCCGCCACGGTGATCCAGCCCGCCGCGGTCGCGCGGAAACGGTGCGCGAAGATCTCGGTGCTGACCGCGGTCACCGCCGGTGAGAGCAGTCCGCCCGCACCGACGCCCAGGATGTAGCCCACGATGAACGGCATCTTTCCCCCGCCGTAGGCGAGCGTGGAGGCGAGCGCGGTCGCCACGACGCCGATCACCACCGTCCATCGTCGCCCGAGCGTGCGCGAAAAACGTCGACTCCCGATCAGTCCAATCAGCCCGGCGACACCACTGACGACGACGACCTCGGACACGCTCGAGGGGCGCATCTTGAGGATGCCTTCGGCGTAGACGAACGTGAAGCCGCCGGCGGGACCGGTAATCACGCCGATCAGAAAAGAAAGCGAGCACACGATAGCCAGTCGCGAGCGGGCTTCGCGCGCCACGACGCCCAGGTGCGCCAGGGGCGTCTCACCGGGCTGCTTCGCCGGTTCGGGAATCGAGCGCAGCAACGGAACCACGAGCACCATGGGAACCAGGGCGATCGCGAACAACCAGCGAAACGAGTCGGGCCCACGTACGACGCCGTGCACTACCGCCGACAGTCCCGAGCCGATCCCGAGTCCCGCGGTCATAATAGCGATGCGTTGGATGCGAAGTTTGACGCTCGCCAACTCGACGGTGATGATCTGCACCAGCGTGTTGGCTACCGAGAGCAACGGTCGCGCCAACGCGAAGCAGAGCACGAAGATCCAATAACTCGGGCTGAGCGAGGCGAGCGCCGTGATGAGCAGGCCCCACAAGAGTGTGACGCGCAGTACTCGGGTACGACCCCAACGGTCGGCGAGCGACGCGAGGGGCAGGGCGGCCAGGGAAGAAAGCCGGTAAGCGGCGAGACCCAGTCCGAGCGCGGATCCCGAAAGTCCGACGACGCTTTGGATCGTGTTGGACTGGGTGAAGTGACCGAAATGGCGAGCCACGTCGTTGAGCGACGTGGTCGCGCCGAACTCGGCGAATCCCGCGGCGAGCGTGGCGAAGAACAGTATCCACATCACGCGGTGCGCGCTTGGTGTCGACGCGGCGAGGTCCTCAACCACGGGTCAACTCTCGTCGTCCATCGGCGCATGACCCGAGGCCTCGTACACGTGAACGTCGCATGGCGTCACAGACGTTCGACGGTCTGGTGCAACGTTGCGGTCACGTCTTCGTAGTTCTCGTTGCGGCCGAAACTGATTGGTTCGCCGATTCGCACGACGACCCGACTGTGCTTCTTGGGCCATTTCGAATGCAGCGGTACCGTGCCGGTGAGTCCAATGGTCTTGACCGGCACGACGGGCACCCCGAGGTTCACCGCCAAGAGCCCGATCCCGGTCTTGAAGTCCCCTAACTCTCCCGAATTGTCAATCCGACCCTCGGGAGCGATCAAGACGTTCCATCCCCGGTCGATCATCGATCCCACGTTTTCGAGACTCGCCAAATACGGCTCACTGCGCGCGAAACTGAAGCCCGCGAAACACAATCGGATGATGAACGCCAAGAGACGATGTTCGATCAGCACGTCGTCGCCCGCCGCCACGGCGAGTCGCCGACGGATCTCGCGAGGCAGCGCTCGATACACCACGGGTCCGTCGAAGTCGTCGCTGTGATTAAAAATGAACAGCGCCGGTCCCACGAGCGGCGCCAGATGTTGTGCTCCTTCGACATCGGTGCGCACCCACACGCGAACCAAGTTGTCCACGAGCCCCTCGCGCAGCGCCGTGCCAAGTACGCGCACCAGACGCCAGTACGGCCAGCGCGGCACTGGTCGAATCGCCTCGCCCGCGTCGCCCGAATTCGCCAAGCTCCGTAGTTCGCCCACGGTCGTCTCGGGCGTCACTGATTCATCGGAGATCGTGACGCCCAGCTGTTCTTCGAGCAAGGAGATCACTACCAAACGGCGCAGCGAATCGAGGCCCAGGTCGTCAAGGCGGTCACCGTCGCGCACCACCGCGTTTGCGTCGTCGAGGCCTAGGCGGATGATGTGCGTCACCTGGTCCTCACCGCCCATGGCGGGTCGTTCGTCCACGGTCGTGGGCTCGACTTCGTTGACCCAGTCCTGGACCTGGCGACGGTCAATCTTCAAAAGTCGAGTTCTGGGAAAATCATCATCGGGCCAGCGGCGCCACGAGTCGATGTGCTGGAAGGCTTCGAGTTTCGCGTTCACGCGAGCTACGGCCCCAACCACCTCGTCATCGGAGTGGGCCCCGACGACGACCGCGACGACTTTCTCTTCCTGGTCACCTCGTTCACCGACCACGCAGACCGAGGTCAGTAGTGGCTCGCTCGCCGCAGTCAGTTCCACGTCCTCGGGAAAAACCTTGAGGCCGCTGCTGCGCACGATGACGAACTTCATCCGTCCCTGGATGTGCAGCCAACCGTCCTCGATCGCACCCACGTCACCGGTGCGAAACCAGCCGTCATCGGTGAAGGCGGCCTTGGTGGCGTCCTCGTTCTGCCAGTAGCCAGAAAAGACGCTGGGCCCCTTGGCCTGAATCTCCGCATCGGCGCCAATGCGAAGTTCGACGTTGACGAGGGCCCGACCGGGCGAGTCGAGTCGCCGGTCCTCGATTCCGTTACACGTCAGTATCGGCGACGTCTCGGTCAGGCCGTAACCCTGGACCAGACGGACACCGAAGCGTTCCCACGCGGTCCCCACCTCGACCGGTATCGGTGCGCCGCCGGTGACGACGAGGCGAAGGTGTCCCCCTAACTGTGAGTGCACCTGAAAAAAGAGATAGCGACGAAGTCCAAAGGGAAAGTGGTCCGCGAGCCGCGACAGTGCCGCAAAGATCTTGGTCTTGCCCTGTTCTTCGACCGCATGGTCGATGCGCTCGAGCATGATCGTGAGCAACTGGGGAATCGCGAGGATGGTGTTTATCTCGTAGTCGTTCAGCGCCTCCTCGATGGCTCTCGGGGTGACCCGGGGTACGTAGAAGATGCCGGCGCCGCACGAGAGCGAGGCGAGGCTCGCGGACATCTCGTACATGTGCGAGAGCGGTAGCACGGAAAGAAACCGCCAGTCTTCGCCCACGTGGATGCGTTCGAGAATTCCGTCAATGTTGGAAAGGATGTTGTCGTGAGTGAGGACCACGCCCTTGGGATCGGCGGTCGTGCCCGAGGTGAAGACGATGACCGCTGGCGTTGAGGGCTCGAGGACGGCGTCGGGTGTTCGCGGTGACTGCGTCGAGGCCACTTCCTCGAGTTCATCTAAAAAGTACGTCTCGAATCCGACGTCCGCTAGGCGCAGGTTCCTACTGACGAACAGCACCTTGGGCGAGGTCTCCTTGGCGAAGCGTCGTACGCGGTCCTCGGAGCTCGCCGCGTCCACCGGCACGAGAATGGCGCCCAGTAACCAGGTGCCCAAGAGGACTTCCATCCACGCGGGTCCGTTCGGCGCCACGACCATGACGCGGTCGCCGCGTTCGACGCCCAGCGACCGAAGATGGTTCGCCGCCCGATTCGCCGCGTCACGTAGTTGACGATGCGTCAGGCGCTGCACCTTGAGAAAATCTCGACTCGTGAGCGCAAGGTTGTCACCGAAGCGACCGAGGTTCTCGACGTACTCTCGAAACGTACGAGCACTCACCGGGTCGTCCACCGTGTCGTCTCGGGAGTCAAAGCCACTCGCACCACGACCTCCTTACCACCGGCCAGACGCTCGAGCGAGTGTCATTCATCCTAGGACGAGGTCCTCATCGGCCGCGGGCGCCCTGGGTCAAGCGCGCGAGTCGAGCGACGAGCACCTCGATCACGGTGAGCTCAGTCACGTCCATATCGGTATTGAGATCCTTGCCGCCGTAACTGACGCCCCCCTTGAGATCGACATCCGCGTTGGCGATCATGTGGACCGCCGCGCTGATCCGTTCGCTCCCGAGTCGTTGAGCGGTCCGCAAGGCCTTGCCCGCCGGGTAGCGGTTGATGCCCAGCAGCGCGGCGGCGTCGTCGTCTCCGCGAACGCCACTGCCTTCGAGGCGGGCCATGCGCAGGTAATGGCGTTGCAGGATATTGACAATCTGCAATCCCGCGCGAGCCTTGGAATCGAGCATCCGTCGCGCGACCACGATGGCTTTGGTCGCGTTCCCGCCGTCGACGGCGTCGGTGAGATCCCATTCGGGCACGTCGCCGGCGTCGCCCAGATACGGCTCGACGTTGTCGAACGTGAGCGGCGCGGTGCCGTAGATCGACCTCAGGGTGCGTGCCAGCGAGTCGACGCGCGCGAGGTCGTCGCCCACCTGACTCGCGACGCGCTCGGCCAGCGGGCGATCAATGCTCACTTCGTACTCGCCCAACTTGGATTCGACGTAGGCCACGCGGTCCTGGGCGCGCGAGCTCACGTTGACCTCGACCACTTCGTTCGACGCCTTCACCAGTTTATGGGCCTTGGTCCCCACGACCCCGAGCACCAGCACGATGCCTGGCGCCGGATTCGCCAACCACGTCACCAGCTGGCCCACCTCGTCGGCGAGCAGCGACTGCGCGTCGCGCACCACCACGACGCGTCGCTCGACCAGGAACGGCGGCGTGTTGAGCGCCTCGAGGACGCGGGCCGCCACCGACTCACTCGACGAGGACGCCACGTCCTTGGCGGTGAAGTCCTCGAGGGCGAACGAGGGATCGAGCGCGCCGAGCGCACCGGCGACCACGTTGCGCACGGCGTCGTAGACCATCGTGGCGTCCGTACCCACCACGGCGATCGACGAGCTCGTCACGCGACCTGCTCGAGCACGCGAGCCAGCGCGTCTCTCACCCGAACCGTACCGCGCACGTCATGCACCCGCACGATACGACAACCCGCCGCGACGCCCAGCGCCGCCGCCGCGAGCGAAGGCTCGCGACGTTGGGTGACTTCGAGATCGAACATCACTCCGAGAAAGGTCTTGTTCGACGCCGAGAGCAGCAGCGGCGAACCGAGAGCGGCCAACTGGGCTGAATCGCGCAGCAACTGCAGTGACTGGCCGGCCGTCTTGCCGAGGTCGAGCCCCGCGTCCAGGACCACGCGGTCCGCGCTCATCCCCGCCGCCAGCGCGCGCTCGCGACGATCGACGAGAAATTCGCTCACCGTTCGCGTCACGTCGTCGTAGTGTGGGTTGGGATCGGCGACCCGCGGACGAAGGCGTATATGCGTCGCGACGACCGACGCCTTGGACCGAGCGGCGACCGAAAGATAGTCCGGGTCGGCGAAGCCGCTGATGTCATTGCCCAGGACCGCGCCCTCGGCGAAACAAGCTTGGGCGACAGACGCGCGCCAGGTGTCGATGCTGAGAGGGATCTCGAAGCGCTTCTTCAGTTCGGCCACGACACCTACGACCCGATCGAGTTCTTCCGCCTCGCTCACGTCGTCACCGGGACCCGCCTTCACGCCACCGACGTCGAGAATGTCCGCGCCGTGAGATACGAGTTCCTCGGCCCGGGCGAAAAAGGCGTCAAGATCGTAGGTCGCGGCGGGACCGTAGAAAGAGTCCTTGGTGCGGTTCAGGATGCCCATGACCAGGGCTCGCGTGCGCAGATCATACGTCGTCTCTCCCAAGGTCAGCACGATCGGCGTGTCAGGAACAAAGGCCGTCATGCGTTTCTTTCACGAAGAAAGGTTTCGCAAGTCTCGGAATTCTGGTCGCTCACCCCGGTCAGCCTAACGTCGCTCCCGCTGAGACGGCGTAGGTGCGACACGCTGTTAGCCTCGGAATTCATGGGGAGCGAGGTCGTTGGCATCAAGCACGACGAGGTCTCGTCGTGGATGATCGAGCACCTGGGCGCCACCGCGCCACTCGACTTTGAGCTCATCGCCGGCGGGCGCTCGAACCTCACTTTCCAGGTCACCGACGCGGCACATCGACGCTTCGCCCTTCGCCGGCCTCCTACCAGCCACGTCCTGCCGACGGCGCACGACATGGTGCGTGAGTTCACGATCATCTCAGCACTTCACCCCTTGGGAGTACCCGTCGCCACGCCCTTCGGACTGTGCACGGACGAGTCGGTCAACGACCGACCGTTCTACGTCATGGAGTTCGTCGAGGGCGCGATACTGCGTGACCGCGACCAAGCCGAGAAAGAATTCAGTGAAACGACCCGAGGCGTCATTGGCGACAACCTCGCCGCGACGCTCGCTCAACTGCACGACGTCGACGTGGACCAGGCTGGACTCGGTGGACTCGCGAAACACGATCAGTACGTCGAACGCCAACTCCGACGCTGGCGCACCCAGTACGAGCAGATGCACGTCGAAGGAGTCGACCACGGTGGTCTCGTCGAAGCAGTGGGCGACCAACTGGCGGCGTCGATTCCAACTCAGCAACGCGTCTCGGTCGTGCACGGCGACTATCGCCTCGATAACACGGTCCTGGACGAGAACGGTGCCGTGCGAGCCATTCTCGACTGGGAGATCTGCACCCTGGGCGACCCAATGGCCGACCTCGGCCTGTTACTCGTCTACTGGGCCGAACCCGCCGACGAGATGGCGGCCCTGCTGGGCGCCGCCCCTACGACCGCCAAGGGCTTCGCCAGTCGAGACGACGTCCTCAAGGCGTACGCCGCGCACTCAGCGCTCGATGTCAGTGACGTCGCCTACTATCAAGCATTCGGCTACTGGAAGTTGGCCTGCATCCTCCAGGGTGTCTTCGCGCGCTATAGCGCCGGAGCGACCGCGGGCGATCAGGGCAGCGTCGCTGAGTTCCCGACACATATCGCAATGCTCGCCGCGACGGCGCAGCGAACGCTGGAGAAATAATGGACGACGAAATCTACGACCGAATCATCTACCTCGCAGACCCCGAAATGAGCGAGCCCGTGCTGGTGGTCAGTCTGGAGGGATGGATCGACGCGGGGCTGGGTGCGAGTACGGCCATTTCGACCATGCTCAACACGATCAGTACCGAGGTCCTCGCGACTTTTGACACCGAATACTTCATTGACCAACGCGCCAGGCGCCCTCTCGCACGCATCGTCGACGGCATCACCACCGAACTCACCTGGCCCGAGATCCAACTGCGCTACGGCCGCGACGGCGATGGCGCGGACATCCTCTTTCTCGTAGGACCCGAGCCGGACTTCCACTGGAGTGATTTCATCGACGTGGTGACCGACGCCGCCGGACGATTTGACGTTCGCCTGGTAGTGGGACTTGGCGCGTTCCCCGCACCGACTCCCCACACGCGTCCCGTTCGCGTCATCGCCACCGCACCCGAGGCGAGTGCGCACCTGTTACCGATCATTGGAACCGTCACGGGCGAACTAGAGGTCCCCGCGGGTATCAGCGCCGCCCTCGAACTGGGCTTCGCTGAAGTCGACATGGAGATCGTCACGTTGTGGGCGCGCGTCCCCCACTACGTGGCGGCGATGCCGTACCCGCAAGCGTCAGCCGCTCTGATCGACGGCTTGGCGCGCATCGCGGGTCTGACGCTCGACGCCAGTCACCTTCGCGCCTCGGCCGATGAGGCCCGCCAACGTGTCGACGACCTGGTCACCAATAACCCCGAGCACACCTCCATGGTCGAACAACTCGAGGAAGCGGCCGACGAGACCGAAGGGACGTCGCTCGGTGAGGACCTACCGAGCGGCGACGAGCTCGCGGCCGAACTCGAACGATTCCTGCGCGGCGAATCGAACTAGGGACGACTCTCGTGGCGACCAAGAACGTTCTGATCACCGGCGCCGGTTCGGGCTTTGGAAAATTGGCGGCCGTGGCCCTCGTTGAGCGCGATCACCAGGTCATCGCCACCACCGAGACCGAAGACCAGGCGAGCGAACTTCGCCGAGAAGTACCGTCACTTCGAGTGGAGAAACTCGACATCACCACCGACGACGTCGACAAGGTCCACGCTTGGCCGATCGACGTGCTGGTAAACAACGCGGGAGCAGGCGAGACCGGACCCCTCGCCGACGTACCGATGGACCGTGTACGACGGCTCTTCGAGGTCAACGTGTTTGGCACGCTCAAAGTGACTCAGGCAGTCCTCGTCGACATGGTCCCGCGTCGCAGCGGGCGGATCATCATCATGTCCTCTATCGCCGGCGTCCTCGCGGCACCCGCCTTCGGGCCCTACTCGATGACCAAACACGCGCTCGAGGCAATGGGCAAGTCAATGCGCGGCGAACTCGCCCCCCTCGGCATCGACGTCACGTTGATCAACCCCGGACCCTACCTGACGGGATTCAACGACCGAATGGCGCAGTCAATGTGGGAGTGGTTCAACGAACGGTCACTCAATGCTCCAGAGGCAGAACTCTTTCGGGTCATCGGCGACTTCGTCACGACCGGACAGCGCGACCCACTCGAGGTCGCCAATCGCCTGGTGGAATTGGTCGAAGCCGATACCACCTCCGAGAATAATTTCGTCCCACCGGACATCAAGGCCCAACTGGGTCTGGTCTAATCAGGCCCCGCGCGGCGTATCGTCCACGTCACCCTCTTCGATGCGCAAACCGAGGCCGAGTGCGTAACCGTCAAGGAACAGCTCACACTCGTTCTGGCGCGGGTGACGGTGGGCGATCTCGTAGAACCTCGCGGAGTGATCGGCCTCTTGAAGGTGCGCCAGTTCGTGGACGAGCACCGCGTCAATAACCCACTCGGGGCACTGGCGAAGCCGACTCGACACGCGGATGTCACGCGACGCCGGCGAACACGACGCCCAACGCGCTCGCTGATTGTTCACCCAACGAACCGAATTCGCCATCACGCCATCGTTGTAGAGGTCGGCGAGCACGCGAGCCCGCTCTTCGAGCGAGGCATCACCCGCCACATTCTGGGGCCGTTGCGTGAGGAGCCGCTCGACCAGGTCGTCGACGAAGGCCTCGCGTTCTCGCCCGCGCAGGCGCGCGGGTATCTGGACCACGATGCGACTGCCCGACCAGTGGGCGGCGCCGGTCTTCTTTCGTCGCGACGAGGAACGGACCTCGACTTCGGGTCGGTCGAAACGCGGCGGCTCGACCCACACCGACGATCCAGTAACGGGAGGTCGCGCCATCAGATGATGATGTTGACCATGCGAGGAGGTTTGGCAATCACTCGCTTGATCGGCGCATTTCCCAGCGCACGAATGACAGATTCGTCCGCGAGCGCCAAGCGTTGCGCTTCGTCTTCGCTAAGGCCGGGTTCGACTTCGATACGGGCTCGGACCTTGCCGTTGATTTGGACGATCATGGTGAGGGTGTCGGTCACGGTGAGTGCCGGGTCGGCCACGGGCCAATGTTGGTGATGCAGCGACGTCGCACCCGGGTGACGCCGTTCCCAGAGCTCGGCGCTAACGTGCGGTGCCATGGGAGCGAGCAGCGTGAGCATCAAGTCGATGGCCTCGTCTAAGGTGGCGCGCTGGATACCGTGTTCGCTTCGAGCCTGCTTGGAAACGGTGTTGAACACCGACATCACTTCGGCGACGGCGATGTTGTACATCCAGCGATCGAAGCAATCGGTCACAGTCGCTACGGCGCGGTGGACGGCGCGACGGACCTGCAGGTCGGATTCGTCGGCGACGTCGTGGAAATTGACCTCGGCGTATTCACTGAGTCGATAGACGCGGTCAAGGAATCGACCACAACCCTCGATGATCTCCTCGGTCTGTTCCGACCAATCCACGTCATCGGCCGGTGGACCGGCAAAGAGATGAAAGAGGCGAAGTCCATCCGCACCCACCGTCTCGTAGTACTTCTCCGGCGCGATCTGGTTCCCCTTGGATTTGGACATCTTGGCGCCGTCGATGCGCAACATGCCCTGCGTGAAGAGACGTGCGAAGGGTTCGCGCGGCAAACCCGGCGCAATCCCGAGATCGATGAGCGCCTTTAAGTAGAAACGTGCGTAGAGCAGGTGCAGGATCGCGTGCTCGACGCCACCGATGTACTGGTCGACCGGCATCCACTTCGCGGCCTGGGCAGGGTCGAAGGCTTTATCGGGCGTGAAGGGATCCGCGAAGCGCAAGAAGTACCACGACGAATCGGTGAAGGTGTCCATGGTGTCGGTTTCGCGCACCGCCGGTTCACCGCACAGCGGACAGGTCGTGTGACGGAACTCGTCGTGCGTCGCGAGGGGCGACTGACCGCTCTCGTCCATCGCCACGTCATCGGGGGCGAGCACCGGTAATTGGTCGAGGGGTACCGGTACGATTCCATCCTTCTCGCAGTAGACAATGGGTATGGGACAGCCCCAGAATCGTTGACGCGACACCAGCCAGTCGCGCAGTCGGTAATTGACGGTCGCAACGCCGTGCGCCTCTCGTTCGAGGTACTCAGTCGCCTTCTTTTTTCCCGCTACGACGTCGAGCCCGTCGAGGAATCCAGAATTGATGTGCACACCATCGCCCGCGTACGCGCCGCCTTCGAAGTCCGCCGGGGGTTGAATCGTGCGAACGATTGGTAATTGGTACACAGTCGCGAAGGCGTAGTCGCGCTCGTCCTCGGCCGGCACGGCCATGATCGCACCAGTGCCGTAATTCCCGAGCACGTAGTCGGCCACGTAGACCGGCACCTTCTGGTTGGTGAAAGGATTCAGCACGAAACTTCCCGTGAAGGCGCCGCGCTTCTCGAGGCCCGGGCCGGCCTCGGACGACGCCGTGCGCTCGAGTTCGCTCTCGGACTTCGCGCGTTCGACCAGTTCGTGCACCTGATCACGTTGTTCGTCGGTCGTCAAATGGGCGAGCAGCGGATGCTCGGGTGCGATGACGGCGTAGGTAACGCCAAAGCCCGTGTCGGGTCGCGTCGTAAAAACGCGCAAGGCGCGACTTGGATCATCGGCAAGCGGAAGGTCGAACTCAACTCCCTCTGATCGTCCGATCCAATTTCGCTGCATGGTCTTGACCCTTTCGGGCCAATCCAGACCGTTCAGATCGTCCAACAACTCGTCGGCGTAGTCGGTTATCTTGAAGAACCACTGTTCGAGATCCTTTCGAATGACGAGGTCGCCCGACCTCTCGCACGTGCCGTCGGCGAGTACCTGCTCGTTCGCCAACACCGTGAGACATCCAGGGCACCAGTTGACCGGCGCCTCGGCTCGGTAGGCCAGTCCGGCCTTCAAGAGCGCGAGGAAGAACGTCTGTGACCAGCGCATGTACTCGGGGTCGTGGCTAAAGACCTCACGCCGCCAGTCGTAGACCGCGCCCAAGCGACGCAAGGACGAACTCAACTCCTGCATGCGCGCCTCGGTGAAAAGCCGCGGGTGGCTTCCTGCCTTGATGGCGGCATTTTCGGCGGGCAAACCAAAGGAGTCGAAACCAATAGGTGACAAAACGGCTTTGCCGAGCATCGTCTGATAGCGCACTACCAGGTCGCCCATGGTGTAATTGCGCACATGGCCTTGGTGAGCGGCCCCCGAAGGGTAGGGGTACATGCAGAGTACGTAGTAGCGCTCGCGAACGTCATCGTTGTCGACCTCGTACGTGCCTTCATCTAGCCAGCGTGCTTGCCATTTGGCTTCAACTGATGTCACGTCAAAGGGGCGGGCCATCACGACATTCTAGAGAACGAACGGCCTAGTCTCTCCCTAGAAAGACGAGGTGGCATGGAAAATCCAGTCTTCGTTCTGGTCCACGGCGCCTGGGGCGGCTCGTGGTGTTGGCGTGACATGCTCACCCTGCTCGAGCGACGGCACGTCCGGGTGCGGTGCGTTGACTTGCCCAGTAGCCGCAACGGTTCTCCCGGAGCCATTGCCCTGGCGGATGACGTCAGCGAGCTCGTCCTCGCCACCGAAAGACTCGAGCACGTTGTCCTCGTGGGCCACAGTTACGGCGGAATGGTCATCACCGAAGCCGCCCCTCAGGTCAAGGGTCTGCGCCGACTCATCTACGTGGCAGCCCTCGTCCCGCTCGTCGGAGAAAGCGCCACTGACGTGTCCCGACTCGTTCGCGTGAGAACAGAACTCGACGATGCCATAGAGGTAGAAGGCGAGCACCTCCAACTCACACCCCGCCGTGCCGAGTCCGCACTGTACGGCGAATGTTCATCCGAAACCCGCGAATGGGCGGTCTCGCAACTCAGCTCTCAGACAATCGCGAGTTTTCGGTCGCCGCGATCTTCGGCTGCGACTGATGTCCCGACGTTCTATGTAAAATGTCGCAACGACCGCGCCATTGACCCTGGTCTCCAGAACCTGCTCGCGACGCGGTGCGATGAACACCTAGAGTTAGCGAGCGATCACTCCCCCTTTCTCTCGCACCCGCACCATCTCCTCGGAGCGCTCGTGGATTGAGCTTTCAAGGGTCGTTTATCCAACTGCTAACATCGGAGAGCCTTTGGGGGTATAGCTCAGCTGGTAGAGCACTTGCATGGCATGCAAGGGGTCAGGGGTTCGAATCCCCTTACCTCCACCGAGAAAAATTCCTGATCACAGTTCCTGTACGAAGCGCCCAAACTACGTTGTGAATCATAAATTGTGTGTCTTTGCTAGCAATGCAAGAGGATTGTCGAAAGACTTGGCCCTATCTGATTGATACTGTCACCCGTGACCGAAGTGACGTCAAGCGCGCGCCCCGATTTCAGCGCGATAACCGGATGACCGCTTAGCCAAACTTTCCATTGACTATCTTCAACATTGTTGAGAATCACGTTGCCCAAGTAGATTCCTACTTCGTTGGCTAGGCCTATACGCCCATGATGACCTGGATCTGCATTCCAATCATCGAGGTGGGCATCCAGTATTTCAAGACCTGCCAAGTCATCAGTAAGTCCCACTCCGTGTTCGAGCGACCATTGACGAAGGCGAACACTGTCTGCCAGAAGTCCAGCCACCATGTCCGAGCCACTCGAATTCGAAGTGCTGAATACCGCGACGCCGCGAGCGACCCCATGCTTAGGTCCCATCCTTCTGCGACGCCATCGAATTCTCAATGTCAACCACTTTCTCGCCAATGTATGAACTTGAAAATTTTCAAGACTCAGCCGTCGTCGTCGGAAGCCTCAACAAATGCATCAAGAGCTTCATCGATTCGCAGGTACATTCGTCCTCGCTCGTCATCACCGATGTCTCTGAAACCGAAATGGCGAAAGAAGGCACGCGCAGATTCATCAATAGGATCGACGCCGATAAATCGAGCCGCCGCACTCTCCCCAGCAGCCGCAGCGTGAAAGATGGCATCAACCAATAGATCTCGACCTAGCTTCTGGCCATGGAAGCCACTGGCAATAGCGAGTCGGCCGAGAAGCACCATTCCAATGTCGAATTTCGGTAGTCCGCGCCCGAGCTTCTTCGGGAGTTCTACCGCGTTCACCCCGCCCATTGAGAGCGAGTAGTAACCGATGACTTCGTCACTGTCATCAATTAAGAGAAACGTACGCGATAAGTTTCGTCGCTCGTTCTCTAGGGCGTGGACTAAAAGCCAATCATTGAGTGACTTGGTTCCACAATCAAATCCTTTGAGATTATGATGCGAAGCAAGTCGTTCTATTCGCACTAGTGAGCGTGCTTGATTCGCCGAGATTCCCTAATTTGTCGAACTAACTCTTGAGGCGCTTTGGCTGGTCGGTCAAGCGCTTCGAGAAACTGTCGATACGGATCAGACGGGAGCCCGATTGAATGATGCGCCTCGACAACTTGCTCGGCGTCGGATACCGCCCGTTCAACCAAGAATTCAGATACTGAAATCCCCAGTAATCCCGCCGCTTCAACAATCAAATCATCATCTTTTGAAGCGATTCTCAACTCTCGCCTTTTGTCCTTGAGCATGTTGTTCTCCTCTGTACGTACAATTGTACGGCAAATGAAACTTCTTGTCAAGGATAACCCGGAGCCAGGATTAGATCGAAATCCATTACGAAGTAGCGAAGCGACGCTCTTGATCAGCGGCGAACTTCTTGGCCATCGTCACGCGACCCTTCGACATAGAGGGCGAGAGCTTCCTCCCCATTTGCGACGGCCTCGTAGATATCAACGCCTTCAGTGTGGAGCCCGTGAAGGTCGGGGGCGTACACGTAGAATCCACCTACTCTTGAGGTACGAAAACGAATTCGATTTCGCTGACTTGGGACACAAGCTTGATTGTAGCGGGCACGTGTTAATTTCCTTTTGACCAATGACTTGAGTACTGGGGAACTAGGACAATCTGGATCCACTACAGCAGTTAGGTACAGCAGTTGAATAGAATTCACCTGAACTTCGGTGCACTCGTTCACTTGAAGCGAGCGGAGAATCGGTCATTCGAGAAAGTTGTAGCTTCTCGGGAAATTCATTCTTGGCGCAAAGCCGCGCAAGGCGAGGCCTGAAACTCGAAACACCTTTCGTTTCCAACCATTTTGAGCCGTGCAATAACCATCGTGCGTTGACAGTCGAATTGGTAAGCCAGTTTGTGCTTCGTGAATCGTTCGGCGACTAAACCATGCGAGAACGCCCGGTTCGTGTCCTGCGGCTCGTCAGTGGGACTTCGATGCCACACTCGGCACAAAATCGCGCTGGCGAACGAGGGCGAACGAGCTGATCGAACCCGCCAAAGCGATGATCGCCGCGATGAACACAATGGTATTGAGAGAGGAAGAAAAGCCGGAACGATACGCATTCAGCAAGACGATGCGGTCTGGTCCGGGCAGCGATGCCGCCAAATGGCGAACGTCGCCTCCGAGAACCGCGGCGCGTAGTTGAGCACCACCGTGAAATGAAATTGCAGTTCCCGTATGCGAAACCCGAAGCGCTTGGACCGTCTTCTTTTCAAGTTGGGACTGGAACACCGAACCCAAGCCGGCGATGCCCGTCGCGATGCCTACTTGGCGAAAGGTGCTGTTGGCCCCCGAGGCCATGCCGCTTCGTTCGGGGGGTACGACCGAGATTGCCGACGACGCGAGAACCGGGTTGACGGCACCTATACCAACGCCCGCGAGGATGAAACCGGGCAACAACACCGTCCAGGTCGAATTGGCATGGGTGAAGCCCATGGTGAACAAACCGGCGGCAATGAGTAAGAGACCTGAACCGAGCATGTATCGTGCTTGCACCCGCACGGTCAACTTGCCCGCGACCGGCGCGACGACGAACGCGA
>Ga0187851_10001976_pt1 | contig 18758 bp, 11 predicted proteins | sample June2016WEW_6_10_FD_132997 | JGI IMG/M metagenome (GOLD analysis project Ga0187851, IMG submission 132997) | Peatland microbial communities from SPRUCE experiment site at the Marcell Experimental Forest, Minnesota, USA - June2016WEW_6_10 | ecosystem: Environmental > Terrestrial > Soil >...
CCGATGGAGATCGATCTCATCGTGTCCCTCGCCGTCGAAATAGCTGATGCGCTCGACGCAGCTCACTCCGAAGGCATCGTGCACCGCGACATCAAACCTGCCAACCTCTTTCTCACAAAGCGCGGGCATGTCAAAATCCTGGATTTCGGGCTGGCCAAAATCGGCCCTGCAAGCGGTTCTTCCAGCACAACCGTGGCCCTGGCATCGCCAGCTCCTTCCGTCGATGAAGATCACCTCACAAGCCCGGGCACAATGATGGGGACCGTGGCCTATATGTCCCCGGAGCAGGTGCGGGCAAGAGAACTGGACGCCCGCACCGATCTCTTCTCGTTCGGAGCGGTGCTATACGAGATGGCCACGGGCATTCTGCCGTTTCAGGGCGAAAGCGCCGCCGTCATTTGCGAAGCCATCATGAACCGGTCCCCCATAGCTCCTGTGCGGCTGAATCAGGACGTCCCGGACGAACTTGAGCGGATCATCGACAAGGCACTTGAGAAAGATCGCAATCTTCGCTATCAACATGCTTCGGAGATGCGAACGGATCTGCAGCGAGTGAAGCGGGATTCTGATGTGGGCCGAGTCCTCGCCGCCAGTTCCGGCTCTGTACCCGTGTTGCGGACCAGTGGCTCTCTGATAGCGCGGCAACCGTCTTCGATCTCCGCATCCTCTCCAATTCCTTCCACACCGTCGTCGAGCGCGATCGAAACGAGCATAAGGTCCCTCACACCCTCCACACGCAAAAGAATTCTGATTTCGACAGCATTAATCCTGCTGGCTTCAGCAATCGCTGGCGCGTTGTACATCCGCTCGCGGCAACATCCGCAACACCTCACCGAGAAAGACACCATCGTCCTCGCTGACTTTGCCAATAGCACAAGCGACCCGATCTTCGACGATACTTTAAAGACAGCCCTCGCAGTTTCTCTGCAACAGTCCCCATTCCTCAAGGTGCTCCCGGATGGCGAGGTCGCCAAGACATTGAAATTGATGACGCGGCCGGCTGACTCGAAACTTAACGTCGATCTTGTCCGTGAACTTTGCCTGCGTGCGGGGAGCAAGGTTTACGTTGTGGGATCGATTGGCAGTCTTGGCAGCGAGTATGTACTCGGGTTGAAAGCGGTGGAGTGCCAGAACGGAAATACCCTGGGGCAGGAGCAGATCACTGCTTCGTCGAAGGAACAGGTGCTGGGTGCTTTGGGCAAAGTTGCGTCCAATCTGCGCGGCGAGTTGGGCGAATCGCTGGCTACCGTGCAGAAATTCGATGTTCCCCTCGAACAGGCCACCACATCGTCGCTCGAAGCATTGAAAGCCTATACCACTGGCGGCAAGGTGGACCTTGAAAAGGGCGCGTCTGCCAGCCTCCCCTACCAGCAAAAAGCAATCGAGCTCGATCCGCAATTTGCCATCGCCTATCGAGTGTTGGGTGGAGATTACAATCGCCTCGGCCAGCTCGGACTCGCCACTGAGTATTACACCAGGGCATTCCAGTTCCGCGACCGCGCCAGCGAATGGGAGAAGCTGTCAATTGACGCAGCCTATTATCGAAACGTAACTGAGGACATCGACAAGGCGGCGCAGACCTATCAAGAGACGATCGACAGCTACCCCAGGGAGTCGGGAGGATATAACAACCTGGGTCTGGCAAAGGCACAACTCGGTCTGTACGATCAAGCCGCGGAACTGACCAGACATGCGTTGAAGCTGTCGCCCAATGAGGTTCTTTACTACGAGAATCTCACCCTCTACACATTTGGCGGGAATGAATTCGACGAGACACGCAAGTTGACTCAAGAAGCTCTCGCCCGAGGGATGGATCGAGCAGAGTTTCACGTTAATCTCTACGTGCTTGCATTTCTCGCCGGCAACTCCGCCGAAATGTCGGAACAAATGCGGTGGTTTGCGGGAAACGCCGACACCGAAGACCAGCGATTCTCGCTGGACGCCTACACGCAGGGCTTTTCCGGTCAACTAGCCAGGGCGCGCGATCTGATTGCGCAGGCGGTCGCGTCCTGCATTCGATCCGATGACAAAGAAAGCGCAGCGCACTACCTCGCTGACGCCGCGGTCGAAGAAGCCGGTTACGGAAATTTCACCGAAGCTGAGCGGCAGGCAAGTGCGGCCTTGAAACTTGCCGGCGCGAATCCGGGGGTGTCGATCGAGGCGGCCCTTGCCTTTGCCATGGCTGGCAACGCATCGAGGGCCCAGTCTCTTGCCCAGGACGCAAACAAGCGCTTCCCGCTCGGAACGCAGATGCAGAAGGTATGGCTGCCAACCATTCAAACCCAGTTAGCTCTGAACAGCAAAGATCCCGCTCGCGCTCTCAGCGTCTTGCCCACGGCTTCACCCATCGAATTCGGTTTGACCCCCTTCTCCAATTCCATTACCTGTCTCTACTCAACCTATCTGCGTGGGAACGCGTATCTCGCCAACGGCAATGGCGCTGATGCGGCCGCCGAATTCAACAAGATCATCGACCATAGCGGTGTGGTGTGGAACTGCTGGACAGGCGCCTTGGCGCATCTGGGAGTCGCTCGCGCCAACGCCTTGCAGTCAAAAAACGCTCATGGAGCCGACGCGGACGCTGCCCGCTTCCGCGCACTCAAGGCCTACAAAGAGTTCCTTGCCCTCTGGAAAGACGCCGACCCCGACGTTCCAATCCTCAAGCAGGCCAAAGCTGAATACGCAAAGCTGCAATAGCGCGCGAATCCGGCCTAGTTTTCCACCAGTTGGCCTGCCCGGCTCTTCCTGAACCACCACCAGCCAAATCCGCCTAACGCCAGAAGACCCACCGCCGCAACAACCGCCAATGCGTGATGCGCCACTACGTCCACCGCGCCCGGACCCAGCTTAAGCACCAGCAGCGAAAGCACCACCCAGCGCACCATCCGGCCCACAAAAACCGCCAGCATGAATGGCAGAATCCGCATCTCAAAGACGCCGGCCGCAAACACACACGCCTTCCACGGCGTCGGCGGAGGCAGCATCGAAGGAATGGTCATGGCCAAAAATTCTTGCCGCTCAAACCGCGTTCGCATGCGCTCAAACCGCTCCCGGTTTACCCGCTTCAGCAGGAACAGCTCGCCTCCTACCCGGCCCAGTCCGTAGGGCAACAACCCGCCCACCGCCGAACCCGCCGCCGCCGCCACGCAATAAAGTAGAAATCGGCTCTGGTCATGCCAAACCGAATAGGCCAGAAATACATCCATGGGAACTGGAAGTGTGGAGGAATCGAGCAAAGCCAGCGCGCCCAGGCCCCAAATTCCGAACTTGGCTAGAAATGGCAGCAGCATCAGGTTCACCTTTGCCATCATCCGCGCGAAAAACAACTTCAAACGGGTCTCCTTCTGGGCGCAAATCCGTCTCTAAGGATTAGATACCATTGTACGGGCCGCTCTCAAAACTACGGCACATTTGCGAAATGAGACAATAGACAGGAAGGACTCAAAAGGGACCCCGGTTTTCGTTCATCCCCGTTGGGTTCCCCCGAACCGAATGCCCATCAGCATAGTGCCCAGCAGCGACAAGAAGATCGAGCCTGGCGAAGCGCCGGACCCTGCCTTCGATCCGGGCCAGGATTCGGGCGCGGTGCTCGACCGCGAGCAATCCGGCTCCACGACTCCCGTTGTGCGCGGTTCGCGCTGGGTCGACTACGACACCCACGAATTGCTCAGCATGATCAGCGAGCTCGAAGATGAGCGCCGCTTCGCACGCTTGCGCGAGGGAATCTGGATCGCCCTCCTTTTTCACCTTTTCTTGCTTTCCGCCGTCACCTGGATTCCCCGCTACGTCTTCAAAGTGCCTCGCGTCATCGATCCCATCGATGCCATCAAGGACCGCAAAGACCTCTCGTATCTCGACTTACCCCCAGACGCGCTGAAAAACCTCCAGCGTCAGGAAAAAATCAAACCTCCGCCGCCGAAGCAGACCACGATCGACAAGAAAACCCTCGAAGCGCTCAATCGGCCCAGCCCTGTCAAGCCACCCGAGCCCACACCGGAGACGCAACCGGCGCCTCCGGCCGCAACACCTGCCCCGGCCACGCCGCCCCCCATCCCGCCGAGCCAGCAAACCCAATCCCAGCTCGAAGCCCCGCGGCCCGCCGCCGTTCCGGCTCGCCCCAACTTCGCGCTTAATTCCGAGAACCCGGCCGACCAACTCCGCGAAGCCATGCGCGATGCGTCTCGCAACCCAGGGTCGGGCGACGCCGGCAGCCTGGGTAGCAGCGGCCTCGCTCGCCACCCGGGAGCCGGCTCCGGCGGCGTTCAGGTGCTGTCCGATACCCAGGGAGTCGACTTCCGCGCCTGGCTCCAACGCTGGCATCGGGAGACGGAGAATACCTGGGACCCTCTCATTCCCGACGAAGTCAATCCGCCCATCCTGAAATCGGGAATGGTCGCCATCCGATTCAAGGTCCTTCCCAACGGAAGGCTCATGGACGGCAGCCTGCAGCTCGAAGGCCGGTCGGGCGACACCGCGCTCGATCGAGCAGCCTGGGGCGCACTCACGGGCTCAAATTACCCGCCCCTGCCGCGAGATTTCCATGGGCCTTACCTGGAACTTCGGGCATACTTTATGTACAACATGGAAACCAACAAATAGTCAGCCGGCTTCGTCCAGTTCCCCCCCGGGCTCTCCGTTTCAAATGGATTCTCTTGCCTCATGCATTGCCGTTGCGTTGGTCGGGGGTATTTTTCGATGCGACTTTCCACGCTGATCGTTTCCGGGATCGCTCTCATGGCTGCGCTCTCAGCCGGAGCACAGACCACACCCGCAGTTCCTTCAACTCTCGCTTCCGCTTCTGACCTTGATCGTTCGCTCAGCTCCACGGGCGGCATCGAAGTCCTCTCCGACACCCGGGGCGTTGATTTTAAAGACTATCTCCACCAGGTCCACCAAATTACCGATTCCCAATGGGAGCCCCTGATTCCCGCCGAAGTCAATCCGCCGATCCTCCTGTCGGGCGTGGTCTCGGTTCGCTTCAAGATTCTCGCCAACGGTCAACTCAAGGACAAGAGCGTCACCCTCGATAAGCGTTCCGGTCACGTTTCCCTCGACCGGGCAGCGTGGGACGCCGTCACGCAAGCCGTCTACCCGCCGCTTCCGACGGAGTTCAAAGGTCCATACCTCGACCTCCGTCTCTATTTTTCTTACAACGGTGCAAAGACCATCGGGCCTGTCGCGAGCCCCCAGGCGACGGGCAACGCTCCTGTGTCCGCGCCGCCGCCAGCCTCGGCCACGCAAAGCCGCATCCAGTAGCCGAGTTCAAAGAATCTCGTTCGCACATGGGGCAAGCGTCCCGCGGAAGCAAGGTTCCGCGACTCAGCCGTGCGCCCCTGCGGGCAGCGCCGTCCCCGGCAACGCCTCATCGTCCGGCGGATCAATCGGGTTGGCCCCGTGTTCCAGATAGATCCCGTCCTGGGCGAGCAGTGCGTCGTAAATCGAGGTGCGCCGCCAATGGCGCGCCAGCGCAAACGCGCTCATATTGGCGATCATAAGCGGCAGAACCAGCCCGTAGCCGCCCGTCATCTCGAAGATGATCAGCACCGACGTGATCGGGGCCCGCACAATTCCTGCAAAAACCGCACCCATCCCAACCGCCGCGAATGCGCCGATCGAATCCGCAGGGTGATGGAACACAGTCACGTCCAGGTACCCCACCGCTCCGCCGAGCATTCCTCCCATAAACAGTGCCGGCGCAAAAATTCCACCCGATCCGCCGCTGGAGTACGAGCTCACGGTTCCCGCGAGTTTAAGCACGCAGAAGACGACCATCGCGAGAACCGTGAGCTTCCCGGTAAGCGCCATAGTCAGCGTCTTATAAGGGTCGCCGGCAATTCCGTTCAGGTGAAAGAACGCAAGCCCCACCGCGGCCAGTGCGCCGGTTGCCGCCCCGCCAATTCCCGGCTGCACCCACCTCGGCACCGATTTAAGCCGTCTGAACCAGGCGCGCAGCAACAGGAGCGAGTCGGTGAATGCAACGGAAACAATGGCCGCCAGCAGACCGAGCAGCGCATACCAAACCAGGGAGGAGGATCTCGTCATCGAGTAGTGTGCGTCCACGTGGAAGACCGGCGTCGATCCCAAAATGGAGTGCTCCACCACCGCTGACAATGCGGCCGCAACAATAACGCCCGATAGCATGGTTTGATCCAAATCGCCGATTAGCTCTTCAAGCGTGAACGTGACCGCGGCAATGGGTGCGTTGAACGCGGCAGCGATGCCGGCCGCCATGCCAACTGACGCCATGCGCCGCGTGTTGATCGGGCTAAGCCGCGCCAACCGCGCCAGCATGCTGCTCACTCCCGCACACACCTGCACCGTAGGGCCTTCCAGGCCGAGCGAGGCACCCGAGCCGATCTGAAAGGCGCAAAGGATAAACTTCCCGATCGTCTCGCGGACCGTAACCAGGCCCGCGCGCAGCGTATACGCAACCTTCACTTGTGGAATGCCGCTGCCTGCGGCGGCAGGAGCAAGATACGTCAGTCCCAGGCCGACGATCAGACCACCAATCGTCGGGCTGACGATCGTCCATCCAATCCAGGTATAACCATGCGCTGCATTGGCGCGATTGATCATGAGCGCTTCGAGCCCGATGATGCTTGCGTGGAAGGCAACCGCCGCAAGCCCGCACAAACCTCCGGCCAGAATGGTGACTGCAAGTAAGCGCTGCCGCTCGGTGGGCATGCGTCGCAGCAGCCACGCATAAAAACGGCGAGAAACCTCTTGAAAACTCGTGCGGTAAGCAGGCCGGGGGGAATCGGCGATCTCGCTAGACATCTCTCTCCCAGTATAGAAGGGTCTTGAACACTGAGTGAAACACCTCCGCAAAGCAACGCGGCGCAGAGGTTCTCTACCTGTCTCCTCCCGCGTCGCAAGCGCTGCTTCGCAAAGTTGGATGTGAAAATCGCAACCGGGGGCGGGCCGCGATAAAATTGATGCGGAATTGTATGTATACCCGGCACACGATCTTTGCACAGAATCGGCCGTTCCTTCGGCGCTTCCGCCGCGGACGGCCTGACCGCGGTCGGCGTCTTGTCCACCAAGGATAGGTTTGCCCTGGAAAGCATTCAGGATCGCGGCCAACTCCGCTGCCCTGCTTTCTCAAAATCTTCCAAAGTGAAGATTCCGCCTGAAATCGTGAGCTATTGAATCCGCTTGCCCGCGGAAAGAAAGGTCTTCAATGAACAGCTTTGACAGCCGGGCTACTCTCACCTCCGGCAATCGCTCCTGCACCATCTTCCGCCTGCCCGCGCTCACAGCCAAGGGATTTGATCTGAGCCGGCTTCCCTTCAGCCTGAAGATTCTGCTTGAGAATCTCCTCCGCCGCGAAGACGGCGTGAACGTCACTGCTGGCGATATCTGCTTCCTCGCAACGTGGAAAGCCAGCGCAGAGCCGAGCCGCGAAATCGCCTACATGCCCGCGCGCGTCCTTATGCAGGACTTTACCGGCGTGCCCGCCATCGTTGACCTTGGTGCTATGCGCGACGCGATCAAAACTTTGGGCGGCGATCCTGAGCGCGTCAATCCCCTCGTGCCCGCCGAGTTGGTCATCGACCATTCCGTCCAGGTGGACGAGTTTGGCACCCCAGGCGCCTTCGATGCCAACACTTTGCTCGAATTTCAGAGAAACCGCGAGCGCTACGCATTTCTGAAATGGGGACAAACCGCCTTCCGCAACTTCTCCGCCGTCCCCCCCGGAATGGGAATCTGTCACCAGGTCAATCTTGAGTACCTCGCTCGCGTCGTTTTCACAACGGAAATCAACGGCGAGCAATTTGCCTACCCCGACACTCTCGTCGGCACAGACTCCCACACCACCATGATCAACGGCTTGGGCGTGCTGGGATGGGGCGTGGGTGGAATCGAGGCCGAGGCGGCCATGCTGGGTCAGGCTGTTTCCATGCTGGTGCCGCAGGTGGTTGGCTTTAAGCTCACCGGCAAGTTACGAGAGGGAACCACCGCTACGGATTTGGTCCTCACCGTGACCCAGGCCCTACGCAAGCTTGGCGTGGTTGGCAAGTTCGTCGAGTTCTTCGGCTCAGGCATCGCGGAGCTTCCCCTCGCCGATCGCGCCACCATCAGCAATATGGCGCCCGAGTATGGCGCAACCTGCGGTATCTTTCCGGTGGACGCGGAAACCCTGCGCTACCTGCGGCTGACCGGCCGCAGCGAAGACCAAATCGCCTTGGTCGAAGCTTATTACAAGGAGCAAGGCCTGTTCCATACCCCCAGTTCGCCGGAAGCCGTTTACACGCAGACGCTGGAACTGGATCTGGCGACTGTTGAGCCGAGCGTCGCCGGTCCGAAACGCCCGCAGGATCGCGTGCTGCTGAAAGATGCCGCCGCCGGCTTCCTGCAACAACTTCCCAACCTTCTTGCCCCCACGGCCAAACCGCTTGGCACGCGCACCGCCGCGGCCTGGCAGCGCGTAAGCATCACCGATGCGGCAGTTGCCGAGGAGAACGAGGGCCCTTCCACTTCGTCTTCCACTCCGAACGAACAGAAGTTTCACTCCGGGCAGATTACGACGACGGTGAAAGAACGTTTCGGTGTCGATCCGGACACGTATCTCGATCATGGCTCCGTTGTGATTGCTGCCATTACAAGTTGCACAAATACCTCCAACCCATCGGTGATGGTGGCAGCAGGAATCCTCGCCAAGAAGGCCGTCGAAAAAGGCCTCACCGTTCCGCCCTGGGTTAAGACGTCGCTTGCACCGGGCTCTCGCGTAGTCACGGATTACTACACCAAGGCAGGTTTGCTGCCTTACCTCGAGAAACTGCGCTTCAACGTGGTTGGCTACGGCTGCACCACCTGTATCGGTAACTCCGGCCCGCTTCCCTCAGATGTTTCGAAAAGTATCGAGGAGCACGGCCTCGTCGCCGTCAGCGTTCTCAGCGGCAATCGCAACTTCGAAGGCCGCGTCAACGTCGATGTGCGCGCCAACTACCTCATGAGCCCCCCCCTCGTCGTCGCGTATGCGCTCGCCGGCAGAATCGGCCATAACTTCGATACAGAACCTCTCGGTCAAGATCGAGCCGGCCAGCCAGTCTATCTGAAAGACATTTGGCCGACACAAGCAGAAGTCGCCGCGGCGATTGAAAAAGGCCTATCCAGCGAGAGTTTTCGCAAGGAATACTCGACCGTCAACCTGGGAGACACGAACTGGCAGGGCCTGAGCTTTCCCACCGGCGACGTCTATCAATGGGAGCCGGATTCAACCTACATCCGCAAAGCCCCCTACTTCGACGGCATCACGAAAACACCTGCGCCCGTCACCGATATTCTCGGCGCCCGCGTGCTTGCCGTGCTCGGCGACTCAGTGACCACCGACCACATCTCCCCCGCAGGCAACATCAAGACAAACGGGCCGGCCGGCAAGTACCTTGCGGAACACGGAGTCAAACCTGCCGACTTCAACTCCTATGGCTCGCGCCGCGGCAACCACGAGGTTATGGTGCGCGGTACGTTTGCCAATGTCCGTCTGCGCAACAAACTTGCTCCCGGTACTGAGGGAGGAGTCACTCGTCTTTTGCCCGAGGGTGAAGGCATGTCGATCTTCGATGCCAGCGTGAAATACGCTGAGCGCGGCGTGCCCCTGGTGATTCTCGCCGGCAAAGAATACGGTTCAGGGTCGTCGCGCGACTGGGCCGCCAAAGGGCCGAACCTGTTGGGTGTGAAGGCCGTCATTGCCGAGAGTTTCGAGCGCATTCATCGCTCTAATCTCGTCGGCATGGGCATTCTGCCGCTCCAGTTCGCCGAAGGTCAGAGCGCAGAATCGCTCGGCCTCACCGGTGAAGAGACGTATGACTTCGCCGGCCTTACCGGTCTGCTGAAGAGCAAGTTTGGGGCAGGCCGCACCTTGCAGGTGAAAGCCACTGCTGCCGATGGCACGGTCAAGCAGTTCGAAACCAAAGTCCGCATCGACACGCCTCAGGAGATCGAATACTACGAGCACGGCGGCATTCTGCAATTCGTGCTGCGGCAGTTGGCGGCGAAGTAAAAGGGGCTCACTCAACTCAACCAACAAAAAAGCCTTCCCAGCCGGGAAGGCTTTTTTGTGCCGTCTCGTGCTATTTCTTTTTTGCGGGCTTTGGAGCCGGCCGCTTGGTCCTCGCCGCAGCTTCAGGCGCGGGAGCCGGAACGTGTTCTTCTTCTTTCGGAGCAAAGAAGCGCACGCCTTCCAGATTGTGCTCGCCCATCACGTGCAGACGAAGGAAATTGGTCGATCCCGATTTGGTGCGCGTGCCGGCCACGATGGCGATCACTTCGCGCGGCCGCACATACCCCCCCTGTTCGAGCAGGCTTTCCGCCACATCGACCAGGGCTTCGGTTGTATTCACCTTGGGACAGCGAATGGGAGTCGTGCCCCAAAGCAGATTCAGCCGATTGATCGTGACTTCCACCGGGCTCAGCGCGAAGATTGGCGAAGACGGATGGTATTTGGAAAGCTGACGCGCCGTCACTCCCGACTCCGTGAACAGCGCAATGCCCCGCAGGTCAAGGTCGTCGGCCGCGTGGGCCGTGGCTTCGCAGATCGTTTCCGCAATGGAAAGATGGCTGCCCCGCTCGCGCGCCTCAGAGTAACTCTGTTCCTTGATATGCCGCTCCGCATCCGCAACGATGCGCGCCATCATCGAAACAGTTTCCACCGGGTATTTGCCGACAGCCGACTCGCCCGACAACATCACCGCATCGGTTCCGTCATACACTGCATTCGCAACGTCGGAGACTTCGGCGCGCGTGGGACGCGGATTCTCAATCATCGATTCCAGCATCTGCGTGGCCGTAATTACAGGCTTCCGGAACTCCGCCGCGCGGCGAATAATGTGCTTCTGGATCGCAGGCACTTTCTCCGGCGGAACCTCGACGCCCAGATCGCCACGCGCCACCATGATGCCGTCGGCAACCGTGAGAATGGCATCGAGATGCTCGATCGCCTGCGGCTTCTCCAACTTGGCAACAATCCAGGTCTCACTGCCGTAAGCCGATACGCGATTGCGCACCAGCCGCACGTCTTCCGCCGTCCGGACAAACGAAACAGCGATCGCGTCTGCCCCATTCTTCAGCGCGAATTCAAGGTCCGCGCTATCCTTGTCGGTGAGCGATGGAACGCGCACCGGAATGCCGGGAAGATTGATCCCCTTGTTCTCTCCAAGCATTCCGCCGTTGATCACCTCGCACACAACGTCGTCGCCATCCACATCGTGAACCCGCAACTCGATCAGCCCGTCCGACAAAAGAATCCGCGAGCCTTGCTCTACGTTTTCAGCCAGTGTCTTGAAGGTGGTCCCCACCAGCGTCGCCGATCCCGGAACATCCCGCGGCGTGATCGTGAGCCGTTGACCCGCTTTCAGCAAAACGGACTGGTGATCCTTAAGCTTCGAAGTGCGAATCTTCGGTCCCTGCAGGTCGGCAAGTATGCAAAGCGGCTTGCGCTCTTCGCGGCTCACTTTGCGAATCATCTGAATCAGTTCCAGCTTTTCTTCGTGCGTGCCGTGTGAAAAATTCAAGCGGACTACATCCACCCCAGCGCGTACCAGGTCCCGGAAAACAGGCTCTGTATTCGAAGCTGGTCCCAGCGTGGCAACAATCTTTGCACGGCGCTGCGATGGGGAGTCCGTAAGGCTTAATTCAAATGCCATGAGGCAAGCTCCAAAGTCATAATTTCAGCAAAAACAGTGGGTGTGAGACCCGTTTTATTGTACACGGGGGATAGGCCCGGACTGGGCCACCGCTCCATCCTCTACCGTTCCTCGAATGCCGTCAGTGCGAGTCATCACGCTGCCTCGCCTCTCCTTCCGTTCGCCACAAGGACCGAGCCGATTCGTGACGGTCTCGATACATTGCCCCGTTCAACTCCGCGCCGAGCAATACACTGATTGCCGTAATGTACAGCCAAATCAACGTGGCAACACCCGCGCCAAACGACCCGTAGAACATTGAGTAATCTGCAATGCGCGTCACGTACCACCCAAACGCCAGCGTCGACGGAAACCATAAAACCGTCCCCGTGATCGCTCCCGGCGCAACCCGCAACCAGTGTTCCCTGCGCTTCGTCCCGTAGTGGTAAAGCGCGGCAAGTACAGTGATGCTGGTCGCCAGCGCAATGGACCAGCGAACCAGGCGCCACACCAGCAAAACAACAAACCGCAACTCGTGCGCTGCGCTCTCAATCATCCATGCTTCAATCTGGCGGCCGAAAACCACCATCAGCGTGGCCAGCGACAACGGTACCAGCGCAATGGGAACCAGAAGCAGCGCGCGCAAGCGGCGGCCCCAGAAACTCCAATGATTGGCAGGCAGCCGATAGGCGCGGCGAAACCCCTCCATCAGCGAAAGCATCAGCCCCAGCCCCGCAAAAATTCCCAGGCTGCAGGCCGAAAGCACAACCTGCGTCGAGTGGAAACTCCGGCTCAGAACGTAGGACTGCAGCAGTTCCATCGAATCCGCGGGAAGAATCTGTTCAAACGCCCCGCGAATCGTTCCTACCAGCGTTGTTCCTTCCGGCACTTGTGCTAGCAGCGTCGTAATCGCAAGCATCGCCGGAAAAAACATCAGCATGCCGGAGTAGGCCGCGGCTTTGGCGGTATTGAATACGTCGTTGGCCAAAGCCTGAACGGCCGCATTGCGAAGATGGCTGAAGAATCGAAGCATGCAGTCAAAGCCAAGAGTAGAGCATTTTCAGCATTTCAGGCCAGTCCCCGGCCCGGCGGCCCGCAGTCGATTCGCGCCCAGATCTTCAACCGGTGCGCACTGTGACCGGCGCGTCTGACATGAGCGAGTTTCACGATTTATCATGGCCGAGCCATGAGATTCAAAATCCTTCCTGCTTTTTGGCCTGCCTCGGGAATGCTCTTCTTGTCTGGGCTCGGCGTCCTCTTCGTTTCCGCCCAGACCAGGCCCGTTCCCAATCCGCAACTTGCCTCGAAGGAATTGAATGCGCGCGTCGAAGACCTGCTGAAAAAGATGACGCTCGACGAGAAGATCGGCCAGCTGGCGCAATACTCAGCCGGCTATGCCACCGGTCCCAATGCGTCCAATCTCAAGTACGACGAATTGGCGTCGAAGGGCCAGGTTGGCTCCATGTTGAATGTGGTCGGCGCAGAAGCTACCAATCACTACCAGCACATCGCCATTGAAAAATCGCGCCTGCACATTCCAATTCTCTTCGGGCAGGATGTGATTCATGGCCACCGCACTACGTTCCCCGTGCCCCTCGCTCTTGCGGCAAGCTGGGATCCGTCGCTGGCCGAACTGGTGGCTCGTTCTGGCGCCACCGAGGCTCGTGCCGACGGCCTGGCCTGGGTCTTCTCGCCGATGGTTGACATCGCACGCGATCCGCGCTGGGGCAGAATCGTCGAGTCCAGCGGCGAAGACCCCTATCTCGGCTCTGCCCTGGCGCGCGCATGGGTCAAGGGCTATCAACAGGACGATCTCTCGAAACCGGATTCCGTCGCCGTCAGCGTGAAGCATTTCGCCGCGTACGGAGCGGCCATCGCCGGTCGGGACTATAACGCCGTAGACATGAGCGACACTACGCTGCGGCAGGTTTATCTCGCGCCCTATCGCGCCGCGGTCGATGCGGGTGCGGCCACGATGATGAGCTCCTTCAACTCCATCAATGGAATTCCCGCCACGGCCGACCCCTACACGCTTACCCGGATCTTGCGCGACGAGTGGGGCTTCGATGGCTTCGTCGTCTCCGATTGGGGAGCGGTGGCTGAACTCAAAAATCACTCCATTGGCGACGGGGCCACGGTTGCTCGCAAGGCTCTCGAAGCAGGCGTCGACATGGACATGGAAGGCAACCTCTACGGCGAGGTGATTGCGCCGCAGGTGCGCTCCGGGCGTATTCCTGAGAGCGTGGTCGACGAGGCGGTGCGGCGCATTCTGCGCGTCAAGTTTGCTCTCGGCCTGTTTGATCACCCCTTTACCGCGGAATCTGCGCCTTACGACGCCACGCCCGAACGGCGCACGGCCGCACGCAAAGCTGCCGAGGAAACTTTCGTTCTCTTGAAGAACGATCCAGTCGTGGGAGTCGGTGCTCTTTTGCCGTTGACTGCAAAGGCAAAAAAAGTGGCGCTAATCGGTCCGCTTGCCGATAATCCGCGCGAGATGCTCGGAGCCTGGGCCGTGACCGGCGATCCCCGCTATGCGGTCACGTTGCGATCGGCGCTCCAGGAACGCCTGGGCGACCGTTTGATCTATGCGCAGGGGTGCGATCTGCTTGCCGGCGAAGACGCCAACGTGCTGAAGCACGTTGATTTCGATCGGCCCATGCCGGCCAACGACCACGCTTCCGTTCCCGACGACGCCAGGACCATTGCCGATGCCGTTGCCGCGGCAAACAAGGCCGATGTGGCTATTCTGGCGCTGGGCGAGCCCGCCAATTGGATGGAGGGCGAAGCGTCAAGCCGCGCCACGCTGGGCTTCACGGGCGTGCAACAGAAGCTTCTCGAAGATGTTGTTGCCACCGGAAAGCCCGTCATCCTTGTCGTGCTGGCCGGACGTCCGCTGGAATTGAAATGGGCCGCTGCCCATGTGCCGGCAATTCTCGAAGCATGGAGCCCCGGGATCGAAGCCGGCCATGCCATCGCAGACGTTCTCTTCGGAGACGTCAATCCATCCGGCAAGCTGCCTTCAAGTTTTCCGCGCTCGGTGGGCCAGGAGCCTCTCTACTATGCGCAGTTGCCCACCGGCCGGCCGGCGAATGGAGATCTGGGCCACTTTCCGCAAAACGCCGCTGAAAAATTCGTCTCCCGCTACATGGACGAAGAGAACTCTGCGCTGTTTCCCTTCGGTTGGGGACTCAGCTATACGCGTTTCAGCTACTCTCAGCCAACCATCAGCCGCTCGAAGGTTCCGGTGGCGGAAGTTGCCGCGTCCTCAGCGAGGCCGGTCGTCACCGTCGGTGTCGATGTCAGAAACACGGGCAGCGTCCCCGGAACCGAGGTCGTCCAACTCTATGTTCGCAACACCGAGGCCAGCGTGGAACAGCCGGTCAGGGAGTTGAAGGGATTTGAGCGCATCGCGCTGGCCCCCGGCGAGCGCAAGCACGTTGAGTTCACCTTGGGATTCGATGAACTGCATTTCTTGAATGCCGAATCCAAGCCGATTGTGGAAGCGACGAAATACAGGATTTGGGTTGGTGGCAGTTCGCTGGCTACGGCGGAGACGAGCCTGCAACTGGTGGAATAAGCTGAATAGGAACAGGATCGGATTGATCGAAGTAGTCGTTTGAATCGTGGAATGCGTCGAAAAGTTAAAGGAGGAAATTCGAAGTGCGTGCAAAAGAAATCACCAAAACATGGGTCGTTTCAACTCTCGCGCCGGTTGTAGTGCTGGCCGCATTTGGAACATTGGCATCGGGACAGCAACACAGCTCTCCCCCGGCAGCGCCAAGCAGTAGCACCACCACGCCCGACGCGGCATTGGAAGTGAAGCACAATCTCGCCGACCAGGCTTTTGTGAAAGAGGTTCTCGAGCGGGATGTGGCCGATCTGCAATTGGGCCAGTTGGCCCAGAGCAAATCGCAGAGCGACGATGTGAAGTCGGTGGCGCAACAGATGGTCGCAACCCGCACAAGCTTGGACAACCAGATGAAGGTGGTTGCCAAGCAGATTGATGTGAACGTGCCGAAAAATCCCAACAAGAAAGACAAGCAGGCAATCCAAAAACTCGACGCGCTCTCGGGAGCTGATTTCGACGCGCAATGGCTGCAGATGATGGCCAAATCCCATCGCCAGGACGTCAAGGATTTCCAGGGCGAGGCGGCCAACGCTCAGGAGCCGAGCGTGCAGCATGTGGCTCAGCCCGATGCCGACGTGCTTTCCAAGCAACTGCAGGCGATTGAGCAGGTGGCGCAGGCGCACAACGTGACGCTGGACGATAAAAAGTAGCCCTCCGCGCGGAGTTAACGAGCGTGCGGCTGCGATTTTCGTTCGAGGGCAGGGGGCGGGCCAGTTACACTGTCGAGCATCGGAGGCAGTGACCATGCAGACCCGGATCCAGGGCACCACCATGCCCGTGCTCGACGTGCAGCTTGACCCCAACGAAGGCGTGTTTTCAGAGAGCGGCGAACTCTCCTGGATGACCGCGTCCATCCAGATGACGACGCATACGCAGATGGGCGGCGGAGGCGGGTTGTTCGGCGTCCTCAAGCGTGTGGCCGGCGGCGGCAGCCTCTTCATGACCGAATACCGGGCAGTACAGTACCCCGGCGAGGTCTCCTTCGCAACCAAGGTTCCGGGTCACATCGTTCCCGTCCCCGTTGGTCCAGGTCAGGAGTACATGTTCCACCGCCACGGGTTTTTGTGCGCCACCGATGGCGTCACCATCGGCGTTGGCTTCCAGCAATCCCTGGGCGCAGGAATATTTGGCGGAAATGGTTTCCTTCTGCAGAAAATAGCTGGGCAGGGCACGGCATGGCTCGAACTTTCCGGCGAGCTGATCCTCAAGACCCTCGCGCCCGGTGAAGTGCTGCGCGTGCATCCGGGCCATGTGGGGGCCTTTCAGTCCTCCGTCTCCTTCCAGATCATGATGGTGCCGGGGCTGAAAAATGCCATCTTCGGTGGGGACGGCATCTTCCTGGCCGTGTTGCAGGGGCCCGGAACCGTGTGGCTGCAGACCCTGCCGATTTCGCGGCTCGCGCACCAGATTGGCGAATATCTGCCTCGCGGCGAATCGCGCCAGGCAGGGCCTGCCGCGGGTGGTGCACTGCTGGGCGGCATTGTCGGCTCGATCCTGGGTGGCGACCAATAGAGCCGGTCCTATCCAATTCAGACGAGACGCACAGTACCAGCCGGTTTCCGCGCCCATGCGCGCGGAAATCGGAATACGCAGCGGACGCATCGAAGCAAACAACCGTTTCTGCCTCCTCCCCGCGCTTCAGCCCCGTTGAGCGGGCGGGAGCGATGCAACGGGGGTTACGGTCTCTGTCACTTCAGATTCAGGAAAGTCGATGACTCCATCCATTTTCGTTCGTCGCGACTATCGCAGCGATATTTTGTTTGCCCTCGGTTTGATCCTGGCATGCGGTTTAGCGTGGCTGCTGCGTGAAGTGCTCATGCTGCTCTACGTCAGCGCGCTCTTTGCCACGGTTCTGACCCCGGTCGTGCGATCGACGGGAAGGCTGCGCATCGGCCGCTGGCGTCCCTTCAAGGGCTATGCCGTGTTTTTCCTCCTGCTCGCCGTGGCCGGCGCACTCACCGGCTTCGGATTTCTGGCCTTGCCCCCCGTCATTCACGACATGCAGGACTTTGCCAGGGAAATGCCTACGCGCCTGCCCTTGGTGCTCGACAGGATGCGCCACATTCCCTTCGCGAACAATTTGAATACCGATGAAATCACCTCAAAGGTGCAGGATTTTGTCAGCAACGCTGCCACCTATCTCTTGCTGTCCATCAAGAACTGGGCTGGCGCCATGGTGAATATCACCATGGGGTTCATTCTGACCGTCTATTTCATCCTTGAAGGCGCTTCGGCGTATGTTTGGTTTCTCTCCTTTGTGCCGCCGTCTAGGCGAGACAGGCTGGACAACGCTTTGCAGCGCGCACGAGTGCGGATGGATAAATGGCTGGTGGGCCAACTCAGCCTGATGTTGATTCTCGGCCTCCTGAGTACGGCGGTTTACCTCATTCTGCACATTCGCTACGCATTTGCTCTCGGCGTTCTCACCGGGCTTCTGAACATCATCCCCGTTCTGGGCGCGGCTATATGCGTGGGCCTGGCGCTGCTTGTCGCGGCCATCGATTCGTGGGGACGCGTGCTGGGAGTCGCCATCTTCTACGCTATTTATCTCCAGGTGGAGAATTCCTTTCTCACTCCGCGCATCATGCGCAACAGCGTGGGATTGCCGGGGCTCTCAATCCTGGTGGCATTGCTCATCGGCTCGGCGCTGGCCGGCGTGCCGGGTGCGCTGGTCTCGGTCCCTACCGCAGTCCTGGTTGCGGTGCTGATGGACGAATACCTGGTCTACAAACCCCAGAATTAAGTTTCGCGGCCCGAATCGGTAAGACCGTCCCTCGAATGGAATGTGTGCAGCGGACTCGTGCCCTCAACCCGGCCGCATACCGTCCGATTTTGAACAGTGGTTCTCAGATTCGCACGCCGATCGCCTCGGACCATTGCAGAGATTGCGCCGGTATCTTCCTGCATCTCAGTGAAATAGGCAGTTTCCAGCCAATGGCACTCGAAATGCTACGATGCGTAACAGTAGATTCTTGCGCTTCGGAGAAACACGGATGAAAACGCTGATTCAGGATGTGCGATTTGCCCTGCGGCAACTGGCCAAGACGCCGGGGTTCACGGCGACCGTGTTGCTCACGCTGGCGCTCGGAATTGGAGCCAATGCGGCAATCTTCACACTCGTAAACGCCATCCTCCTGCGCAATCTGCCCGTAACCGACCCCAAATCGCTGGTGCGCATCGGCGACAAAGACGATTGCTGCGTCAACGGCGGCTGGAACGACGAAGGGGACTACTCGCTCTTCTCCACCGATTCGTATTTGCTTTTTAAAAAAAGCATGCCCGAGTTCGAGGAACTCGCAGCCATGGAGTCCGGGTATGCTTGGAGGCCGCTCACGGTTCGCCGCGCAGGCGGGCAGGCGATCGCCAAATCTGTGATGGGCACCTTCGTCTCCGGCAATTACTTCAGGGTCTTCGGACTCAACCCCGCCGCGGGGCGTCTCTTTGCGGATGAAGACGATCAAAAAGGAGCGCCCATCACCGCCGTGATGAGTTACGACGCCTGGCAG
>Ga0187851_10001977_pt1 | contig 18754 bp, 15 predicted proteins | sample June2016WEW_6_10_FD_132997 | JGI IMG/M metagenome (GOLD analysis project Ga0187851, IMG submission 132997) | Peatland microbial communities from SPRUCE experiment site at the Marcell Experimental Forest, Minnesota, USA - June2016WEW_6_10 | ecosystem: Environmental > Terrestrial > Soil >...
CCGTGCCAAGCACGCAAACCGTCCGGCCTTTCGCCGACAGCGCGCCCTGGTGCGCCGCCGTGTCAATCCCGCGCGCGCCGCCGCTCACAACCGTCACGCCCACATAAGCCAGTTGATACGCCAGCTTGCGCGCAGTTTCGATGCCGTAATGCGTCGTCATGCGCGAGCCGACCATGGCCACGGCATTTTTGTCCTTCGCGGTCAGGGAACCTTTAACGTAAAGCACCAGCGGCGGGTCGTAGATTTGTCGGAGCGATTCGGGATAATTCTCATCGCTTTGAATCAAAACGTGGCAGCCGAATTCCGCGATGCGTTTCAATTCGCCGGCGAGGTCAACCGTTTTCTCCCAGCCGGCAATTGCCGCCGCGGTTTCCTCGCCGATGTTGCGGACGCGGAGCAGCTCGGATTTGGAGGCGGCGAGAATTTTGGGCGCGTCGCCGAAATGTTCCAGCAACAGCCGCGCCCGCACCGGGCCGACATTTTCGATGAGGTTCAACGCGATGAGAGCTTCCCGGTGGTCCATGCCAAATTAAAAGATTTCAGGTTGCCGGTTGCAAGTTTCAAGTGGCGGGACATTTTCGCGGGAAACAAATTTTAGCGCCGTCAGGCGCGGCATATTTGTAGAAACGCGCCCAGAGAAATTCCAAGCTCCGTCAGGAGCGATATATTCAAATATGCCGCCCCTAGCGGGGCTTTAGATTTTATTGTTTCTGGTTCTACAAATATGCCGCGCCTGACGGCGCTGAAGAAAAATCGCGGCGGCAAGAATTGTTTGGCGCTGGACACAAACTTGCGCCGGGAATAGGGTTTCAACGTGAAGCGAGATTGGCTGCAAACCAAGCTGTCCATTAACTGTTAGGTGCCTATGGCGACGATTGAAATTTTGGGCTGGAAGGATTTCGTCGGGGGAACGGGATGGGATGATCATGCCAAATCGGAGCTCAGAAAGCGGCTTCGCAGCGGGCTCGATGCACCCCCGCACGAGATAAAGCGTCTGGCTCGACAAATCCATGCGCGTGAGCTTGTGTCTTTACACCACGTTCGTGAGGAGGCCGTTCTTGGTGTGACGCAGATTCTTCAGACGACAGGCGCAGAGACGCGTGTTACGCTAGAGGACAGCAACGATGAGCGGCTTTTCAAGAAATGGCCGAAGCGATGAGAACGGCATCTAACAACCAGACAGGCTGCAAACTTCCTGCGCCCGTTTCCCAAGATTGATTGCGCGGCGACTTCCTGCTATTGAATCCGCGTGCCTGATCCCAGTCTGCTGCTCCTGATTCCGGCTTATAACGAGGCGCGCCGCATCGAACCGGTGCTGCGCGACTACGCCCGCTTTTTTCAGGAGAACTATTCCGGCAAATTCCAGATCGTCGTCGTGCTCAATGGTTGCACCGACGACACACTCGGGGTGGTCCGGCGCGTCGCGGCGGAATTCCCGGCGGCTCTCCGGGTGCTGGAATTCAAGGAGCCGATCGGCAAGGGCGGCGCACTCATCGAAGGCCTCAAACTCGCCGCCTTCGGCGATTTGATCGGTTACGTGGATGCCGACGGCGCCACGGCGCCGCGGGCGTTCCTGGATCTGGTCCGGCACATTGGCGACGCGGATTGTGTGGTCGGCTCGCGCTGGCTGCCGGAATCGGTCATTCACAAATCACAGGTCGGCAGCCGGCAATTCGCCAGCCGGGTGTTTCATTTCATTGTGCAATTGCTGTTCCGGCTGAACATCCACGACACGCAATGCGGGGCAAAAGTGATGAAACGCGAAGCTGTGGAAAAGGTCCATTCCTTCCTGCGCATCGCCGACATGGCCTTCGACATCAACCTGCTCGTCGCCATCAAGCGCGCCGGTTATCGCATCCGCGAGGTGCCGACCGAATGGACGGACCAGGCCGGCTCCAAGGTCGTGCTGTTCCGCTCCTCGCTGACCATGTTCCTGTCCGTGGTGCGCATCCGGCTGATTTACTCGCCGTTTTACAAATGGCTGCGGCCGTTGCGTCCGCTGGAAGGCTGGGTTTACACCAGACTGCGCGCGCCACGGCCGTTGCCGGGACCGGGTTCGGAAAAGCGAGGATAGCGGATGGAGGATGGAGAATGGAAAAGCTCCATTCGTGAGAAATCCCGCCATCTTCTATCTGCCATCTTCCATCTTCGTTTTTGCACCGGCTCCCCACGTGAACACCGCGCACACGGCCAGCAGCAGCAGGTTGAAAACACCGAGCGTCTGCAGCATCATCCGCAACCCGGCTTGCGGGTCGGCCAGGCTTCCCGCGTGCCGGCCAACCACGGCCAGCGTCACGCCGTAAGCCACGGCCAGCACCGTCAGCGCCGGCACCACGCGGAACTGCGACCGCGCGAGCAGATTGTTGATGAGCACGTTCGCCAGCGCCAGCGGCACCATCGCCCACGCATACCACGGCAGCACCGACGCGGCGGTCTGGACGTAGGCTGGTGTGTAAACGAATTTGACGATCCACGGCCCAAGAACCCACAACCCGGACGCGCCGCCCGCCGCCAGCAACGCCGTGCCGAGCAGCACCAGCCCGAGCAGATTGCTTTTTTCCGACCGCGCCTCGCTGTGGACGATTTTCGGAAACATCACCGTGGCCAGCGGCAGCACCAGCCACAGCAACGCTCGCGACAAGGTTCCGGCGCTCACGTAAAATCCCGTGATGTCACCGGGGAAATACCGTTTCACAAACATGGTGTCCGCCGTGAGGAAAAACTGGACCGCGCCGAACCCCAGCATCAGCGGAATGATTTGCGCCAGCAAATGCCGCCAGTCAAATGGCTGAGACGGCAATTCCCACAGCATCCGCGTTTGCCAGATGCCGATGCCGACCGCGAGGGCCAGGCCCAGGCAGACTCCCGTCATCATTCCCGCCGCATAACCGCCCAGCAGCAGCACGATGAACGCCGCCAGGCCCAATCGCCCCACGCCGTTGAAAATGTTCGACCAGCCGATCCAGAGGAAATTCTGCTGCCCTTGCATGATGCCCCAGAACAGGGGCAGCCAGAGTGAAAGCAAGATGACCGGCAGGGTGAGCCATAACCCGGCGGGATTGGCAATCTGCCAGCGCGCCAGAATGTCCGCCCGCCAGAACCAGGCGCCAGCCACCACGGCCAGCCATAAACCCAATGTCCCCAGCCAGGCCAGCCGGATCATGCCCGCCAGCTCGCGTTCCCGGTTCGTGGCCAGCGCCTTGGCCGTCTGCTGTGCAAAAACCATCTGCAACGGCATGTTCGGCACGCACATCACCACCGCCAGCAACACGCCAAACACGCCGTATTCCGCCGGCGGAATTTTTTTTGCGAGCAGATGGACCGCCCACATCAGCGCACCGCCTCCGACGTTGGCAATCATCAACCAGCCGCTTTGCCGGAAAAAATGTCCGTGTTGCGACGCGGAAACCGCCGGCGTCGCGGCGGATTGAGGTTTTTCTGCAAGCATGAGCGTTGGACAATACGGGAACCAACCGGTTCAGGGAAGCGATTTCAGAAAGGTCAGCAGCAGGTTTTTGCCGAGTTCCAGCGAATCCAGCGAAATCCATTCGTCCGCCGTGTGCGCCTGCGCGATGTCGCCCGGACCGAATACCACGCTCGAAATGCCGCCCTCCGACAATACCGCCGCATCGCAGAAAAAATCCACGCCCACGGACCGCGTCTGGCCGGCGCTCCGCAGGAATTGCCGGACCAGCGGCAGCTTCGGGTTCGTTTCCAGCGGCAGGCACGGCGCAAGTTTTGTGCTGGAAATTTTCACCGCCAATCCTTTCGCTCGCAGCAACGCGGTAATTTCCCGGCGCACACCGGCTTCCGTTTCGTCCGGCAGTGTGCGCCGGTCAATGGTGATGGCGCAGCGGTCGGGCACGATGTTCGGCTGGGCGCCGCCGCAAATCATGCCCACGTTCACCGTCGCCGCACCCAGCAGCGGATGCCGGCGGCGGCGCAACCGTGCGGCGTAATCCGTTTCGAGCGCATCGACAATGCGCGCCATTTCGTGGACGGCATTCCGGCCGAGCTGCGGCGTGGCGCCATGCGCCGCCTGGCCACGCGTTTCGAGCTCCAGCCACAAACTGCCCTTGTGCGCGGTGACGACCTGCAACCGCGTCGGCTCGCCGACGATGGCCAAAGTAGCGCAGGCGTCTCGCCTGCCGCTGGATTGTCCTGCGAGTTGCAGGCGGGATGCCTGCGCTGTCAGCGCGCGCGAACCGGCCTGCGCGTTTTCCTCGTCCACCAGCCCGGCAAAAACAATTTCGGTTTCCTGCGGACGCGATTTCGTGTTTGCCAGTTCGCCCAGCGCGGTGAGCATCGCGGCCACGGAACCTTTGGTATCGCAGGCGCCGCGCCCGTACAGCCGCCCATTTTTCCGGCGCGGAACAAACTGCAATTCGTCGGCCCCGACGGTGTCCAGATGCGGCGCGAGCAGGATGGTCTGACGGATTTTGTTTCGCGGCAAGAGGCGGACAATGACATTGGCACGGCCGGGCAGAACTTTTTGAAATTCAACTTCAAGCCCGGCACGGGCGGCGACAGTGGCGAGAAAATCCGCCACATTCTTCTCGCCGAATTTGACAGTAGCGCAGGCGTCCCGCCTGCAACCATCGACCGAAGGCAGCAGGCGAGGCGCCTGCGCTACGTTGGGAACGAAGGCGGGATTCACGCTGGGCAGCGCGATGAGTTCGGCCAGGAGTTTTTCCGTGCGCGTCATGGCTCCAGAGTGGCACAGGCTTCCGGCCGGTGAAAAGTAATTACTCCACCGGCCGGGCTGCGGGCGGTTTCCGGCTCGCAAAAAACATCAACAACGAGAACGCCGCAAACACTCCGGGCGCGAAGCGTTCTTCCATCGTCATGGCAGTGCCGCCCAGAAAAGCCAGCCCGTTGGCCAGCACATACCAACCCCAGATGTTTCCCACTTTGCGCTGCGGATTTCGCCACAATTCAACCAGGCCGGGGACGCCCGCCAGGCAGATCCCCAGCGTGGCGGCGACGGCGGCCATCTTTGCCCCGCCCAGTTTCCAGCCGAGCAGACAGCCGAGCACCAGCACCAAGATTACACTGTCCATGCGGCCCCAAGCGAAACGCCCCTTGATCAGCAACAGCGTCGTCAGGGTGATGCCGCCGGTGGCAAAGCCGAGTGGCAGCAGATAGTTTCCGTGCTGCAAAAAAAGGCTGATGGTTAAAATGGTATCCAATGCCGCCCACAGCATCCAGGTGGCAAAACTTTGACCCGCTCCGCCATCCTTGACCACTTCGACGGCCATCGGAACAAACAGCGCCAGCGCACCGATGCCGCCCGTGATCTTCAGGAAATCATGAAAATCCATGATGGTTCAGACAATCTATACCAGGCATTTCGGCAGGGCGTTGAATTCAGCCAGGAGTTTTTCCGTGTGCGTCATGGCTTCAGAGTGGCACAGGCTTCCAGCCTGTGAAAAGTAATTACTCCACTAGTCGAAAAACAAAGGTGGTAAACCCTGAAATCCTCATGCTGGACAAGCTATTCCAACCGAAATACAGTCAAAACATGAAACATGGCAGGCTGCGCAACACGCTAGCCATCATCTGATGGACCTCTTGAGCGTTATGATTCCAAACATCTCTTCTCGAATTGCAGTTGTAGTTGTTGGTCTCGCGGCATACGCGTTGGTTGGTGCTGTGGTCGCTTACGCATTTTTGTCAGTGCGTAACCGCAAGACGCGCCCGCTCGCTACACTTATCCGCATTGCCAACCTTGTCTTTGCTACTTTCTTTACTTGTGTTGCGCTTGTGAACGGCATTCCGCCGCGATTTGGAGGACACTGGGATGCGCAAATTTTTTTAACAGATGCCGTGGTGTTTACGTGGTTCGCAGGCGCAATCGGTTTGAGTCTGTTTTTTTGTGTGCGATTCGCTTGGGTTTGCAGCATGGTTGGAGCATTTGCACTGCTATGTGTCTGCGGGCGATTTGCGTTTACGGGCATCGCATTTATATTTAGCGACAAGGATGATCTCGTCGAACCTCCCGTTTACTTTTTTACGTTAGCTGTTATCTGCCTCGCTTTGCTGGTTTGTTCGTGGCTGTTTATCGGACTACTAAAGTTGCACAAAGATGTATTTCAAGATGGTGCAGACGCTGCTTGACAAGGTCGGCTGCAAACTTCTTTCAAACAATCTCCACCGGACATTTCGGCAGCGCGTCGAGAAATTGCTGTCAGCGCCATAGGCGCGACATCTTTGTAGAATCCAAACACAAAATTAACAAAGCTCCGTCAGGAGCGGCATATTCAGCCAAACCCTGACGATGTCGTTCCTGACGGAGCTTGATTCATTGCCATCGTCAAACTACAAAGATGCCAGCCCTACGGGCTTTGAAGTGAATCTGCGAAAATCGGCGTAATTTGCTGACGCTCTAAAAGTTCACACAATCTCCACCAGGCATTTCGGCAGTGCGTCGAGGAAGGCCTGACCGTATTGCTTCGTCAGCACACGATTGTCCAGCACCACGATAATGCCGGTGTCGGTTTTCGTCCGGATCAACCGGCCCACGCCCTGGCGGAATTTCAAAATCGCTTCCGGCAATGAAAAGTCGCTGAAGGAATTGCCGCCGTGCGCCTCAATCGCCTCAATCCGGGCCTCGATGAGCGGATGGTCCGGCACGGCGAACGGCAGCCGCGTGATGATGACGTTGCTTAGCGCCTCGCCCGGCACATCCACGCCCTGCCAGAAGCTGTCGGTGCCGAACAGCACCGAATCCACGTCGTCCTTGAATTTTTCGAGCATCGTCGAGCGCGGCGTGCCCCTGCCCTGCACCAGACACGCGACCCCCAGCTTGTTGAAAAACGGCTCCATCCGTTCGGCGAGTTCCTGCATGAGCCTGTAATTGGTGAACAACACGAACGCCTTGCCATGCGTTTGCTTCACGAAATGAGCCACCCAATGTTCGAGCGCATCGGCATAACCGGCCTCGCGCGGGTCGGGCATCTTGCTGGCGACGAACAATTTCATCTGCCGCTCGTAATCGAACGGCGTGCCGACCTGGAGTTGCGTGGCGGACTCCGCTCCGACGCGGCGGACGAAATAATGTAGCGCAGCCGTCCCGGCTGCACGTGGTGCAGTTGCTGGTGGGTTCGTTTTGTTGGAGGGTTGCAGGCGGGACGCCTGCGCTACCTTGACACTCGAGCCGGCGCCGAGTCGAAATTCATTCGGCTTCAAACTGGCCTTGGCGGGATTTTCGCAAATATAAACGCCGAATTTCTCAAGTTGTGCTTCATGGCGAACAATGTAATCAAAGCTCTCCGGTTGCCAGAGCGAACCTTTACGGTTCAATAGCCCGTTGATTTCATGCGCCGTGAACGATTTCCATGAATGGGTGATTTCAGCCAGCAAGGCGTCACCCAGCAAGCGTACCAGCACATGAACATGATTGGGCATGATGACATAATGCCCTAAAACGTAACGTTCGCCGTCAAAATGACGCAATGCATTCTCCACGATGGCGGAAGCCTTTGGATTCTTCAGCACACATTCACCCTCCCCGGCATCGAGCCATTGCTGAAATCGTTCGCTGAACTGCTGATGATATTCGAGGCGATCCGCCTCGGAGTGGGGCTCAGGATGTTTTTCCAGCCACGCCTTCAATTCATGCTCCCACTGTTTGAGTTTTTCCGCCGGCACAGAATCACCCAGCCGGAACGTGACAAAATAGGTTGCACCAGGTTGCCGCCAATGGGGAAGATAACGCCCATAATGGGCAACCGGCGCGGAAGGATCAAACGGTGTGAAGAGTAGCGCAGCCGTCCCGGCTGCACCTGGCTTCATTTGCTGGCTGCTCCGGCTTTTTCCTTCCTCCTTTCCCTGCAGGCGGGACGCCTGCGCTACTTTAGTGCCCAGCGTCGCGCTCGTCATGATGATGCTGGTGTCGCTCTCGAATAATCTTTGGCGCAGAAATTCCGCCACGTCAATCGGCGCGGCATTCAAGGCGAGATTTTTGTGTGCCTTGCCACTGCGTTCGACCCAATAGACGTGGTCGGCCGCGCTTTGTTCGAGGAACGCCTTCACTTCGTCGCGAAGCTCGGCCAAACGCCGGTTGCACTCGACCAGCTCCTGCCCGATGTCCTTGTCCGCGCTCAATTTAATCAGGTCGCCCACGGCTTCGCGCAGGCGCTGGATCGGCAGCGTGACGTTGTCCTTCACCAGTTCCGCGCGCCGGATGCGGAGTTCCGTCCACGTCCGGCGGCGTCCACCAGCTTTACCCCCGCCAAAACTGTCGCGTTTGGCATTCTGCTGGATTTCTTCGCACGCGGCCTCGACATTTTCGAAAAACTTGTCGGCTTCGCTCAAAATATCCGCCACGAGCTTCACCGCGGCGCCCTTGTGCAATGTCGCCAGCAGCCCCTTTTCGGTGCGCGGATTCCAGAGCCGGTTCAGTGTGTAACGCACCTGCCCGCTCGACACGCTCAGGCCGATGTGCCGCGACGCCACGTGCTCCATCTGGTGCGCCTCGTCGAAAATCACGAAATCGTTTTTAAACAGGATGCCGCCGTCGATGTCCTCGTCCACACCGCCGAGCAATGTGAAAAACAGCGTGTGATTCAGCACCAGCACGTCCGACGACAAAATGCGGTTGCGCGCCCGCTGGAAGAAACAAACGCCGTGGTCCTTGGCGAAATCGGACGGATGCCCGCAAATTTTCGGCGAGCATAAACCGCGTTCGGAACAGACCTGCGCCCACACCTTCATGTCCGGCTCAATGTCGAAATCCGACAGGCTGCCATCCTTCGTTTCCTGCGACCATTCGTAGATGCGCTTGAGTTCCTCGGCCTCGGACGACGTGAACAGATTGCCGGCCTGCTGCATCGCCTTTTGCAAACGGCGCGTGCAGAGATAATTCGCGCGGCCCTTGAGCATGGTGAAGTTGAATTTTACCGGTTCAGGCAGCGAACCCAGCACGGTCGCGAGCATCGGCAAATCCTTCTCCGTGAGCTGCTCCTGCAAATTGATGGTGTGGGTGGAAACCACCGCCTTCTTTTTCCGCGCCACGGCGAACAAAATCGCCGGAATCAGGTAGGCCAGCGATTTGCCGACGCCCGTGCCGGCCTCGACCGCGAGATGTTCGCGGTCCTGGAGCGCGCGTGCCACGGCCACGGCCATTTCCTGCTGCTGCGGGCGGAATTCGAAATTCTTCGCCTTCGACAAGATGCCCGTCGGCGAGAAAATCAACTCGACCTGCCTTGCCAGATCAATGCCTGCTCCGGCGGACTGGGGTTCAACGGCCGAAATCATTTTGTCAACGCGGCCGGCTGCTCAGAACCGCCTTCAATGCCGCGGTTTTGCCGGGCGGGAGCGAAATTTTGTTTTGCTTCACGTTCCCGGATTCCACGCAGACCATGTGCTGATGTTCCGCCGGGTCGAAGTCGTCCGGCATTTTCTGGGTCGTCCACGGATTCCAGACCACGGTGGAACGGGAATTGAATTTATCCACACGGATGGTCCGCTGAAATTTTTGGTCGTGAATTTCCACCGTGCTTGTTGTGTCGAGGTAAGCCCGGTTTGTCTCCTTCATGATGCGCAGCACGGAATCGTTTTCCACCTTGCGCGTGCCGCCGGCACCGGCGGCGAAGTCGTCAAAAGGCGCGCCTTGCAGACCGGTGAGGGAAACCTGCGCGATATCGCCCACGGCAAAATAAGTGTGCAGGCAGTTCTCGAAGTCAAAATTCCGGTCCCTTGATTCATTGGTGGCAATCAGTTCCATCGCCAGTTGATCGGTGACGGTGACAACCAATTCCGCGCGAAACGCCGGCCAGGCGGCGCGGGCGGCCGCTACCGGCAGCCGGAAGCGGACGGTCACCCCGCCATCGGGCGCGGCGGCGGTTTCCATCAGTTCCCATTCCGTGATCCGCGCAAATCCGTGCATCACGTCGCCTTCGCGCTGGCCGAACCACGGGAAACAAATCGGCACGCCGCCGCGGATTGCCTTGCCGGCGGCGAAGTGGCTGAGGCGGCCCATGAACAGCAGCGGCGGTTCGCCATTTTTGTGGAAAGCGGTGATGTGGGCGCCGTGCAGATAAATTTCCGCGGTGCTGCGGGCGGTGGTGATGTTGATTTTGGGCAGGCCGCCGTTACCGCTGGCAAACGCGATTTGGCCGGGGATTTCAAATTTGCGGAGCCGGCCGGGAAGGATGGTTTTTTCCATAAACGGGGATTGTTTTAGCACAAGCGTGCCGGGAGACACAGGTTTTTTGTCATGCTCCGAAGCGCCCGCTTCCGTAAAATACGAGCGCGCCCCGGCGGGAACGCGCTCAAATCAACTGTTGCCTGCAACGCGATTAGAGTGTCATTGGCCGCCCGACGGTGTTGCCGGTGCTTGAACCCTTCCCACCAGCGCAATCCGGCTCGCCACATTGACCCCGTTGATTTCGTCGTAGCTGAAAACCAGCTTGTCGTTCGGCTTCAGGTCGGACAGCCGCCTGTTGATTCGCCCGTCAATCACAATGGCGCAATTGTCGCCCAGGTTGAATTTTTTCGCGTCGAACAGCGACTTGGCCTTGACCGTTCTGGTATCGAGATCAATCGCCGTCAGCGAGCCGGTGTAAGTCTCGCTGGTCTGGGCGATTTTCTGTACGGTCGGCTTGTCGTTTGGGGTTTCGTAGGTCACCGTGACGTAATTGCCGGCTTGAACGTCCGCCAGCGAACCCGGCTTGTCCCCGCGGAGCACCACCTTGCAGTCGGCCGCGATGGGAAACGTCTTGTCGCGGCCGCGCGTGTGCAAGGTGAGGGTGCGCTGGCCCGGGTCACAGGCCTGCACCGTGCCCTCGTAACACATCGGTTCCTGGGTGACGTGGTCGGCCACGAGCACATCGTGCATCTCCTGATAAACGACATCGACCCGCTGGCCCGGATGCAAATCGCCGATCGCACCCGTGCCTTTGTCCACAAAAGTGTAGGTGCAGTTATCGCCGAGGTTGAACGTCTTGCTCGTAAAAAACCCTTCCGTGCGAAGCGTGTGTTCCTTCGTGTCAACGGACACGACCGTGCCGGTGTAGGATTTGTGCGGGATGGCGTTCGTATCCGTGTCTTCCGCCGATAATGCGAGTGGGCCCGCCAGGGTCAGGGCCGACACACAGACTGACGTCCAAGTGAGAAATGCTTTTGTTTTCATAATAATCATTGGAGATAATCTAACCCGCATCGCGTTCAACCTCCACTTAAAATACTGCCCGCCAAATAAACTCATTGGCGGCGGCGGGGCGGGTTTTTGCAGCCAATCCCGCCACTTTTCCTGCGAATGAATCTCTCGAAACAACCAGGCCCGGGCATAGGTCCACCAACGTTTGGCCGTCGGTTCGGAGATGCCAAGCACCGAAGCCGTTTCTTCCAGCGTGAGGCTGGCGAAGTTGCGAAGCTTGACCAGCCCGGCTTTTGCGCGTCCACGGCGGCAAAGCGATCCAGCGCGTCGTTCACGGCCAGCAATTCCTCGTCATCGGCGGGGGCGGGAATTTCCACATCATCAACGTTCAGCCGTTGCTGTCCGCGAGCCGCCACCATGCTTTGTGGACGAGTGTCTTATCTGCCAAACAAATCCATCTGCGGCGGCGGCTGAAGTTTCTGCAGCTTCTCCCGATCCTGCTGGCGGCGGGGCTGGCGGACCGTGCCTTCCGGTGTCAGCTCGGATTCCTCGAGGTTGCCGAGAATCACCTTCGCACGTTCCAACACCTCCTTCGGCACGCCAGCCAGGCGCGCGACGTGGATGCCGTAGCTTTTGTCCGTGCCGCCTTCGACGATTTTGCGCAGGAACACGATCTGGTCGCGCCATTCGCGCACCGCCACATTGAAATTTTTCAATCGCGGCAGCCGCTGGGCCAGTTCGGTCAGCTCGTGGTAGTGGGTGGCAAACAGCGTCTTGGCGCCAACCTGGTTGTGCAGGTGCTCGACGATGCTCCACGCGAGACTCAGGCCGTCGAAGGTGCTTGTGCCGCGCCCGATTTCGTCGAGCACGATGAGGCTGCGCGGCGTGGCGTTGTTCAGGATGTTCGCCGTCTCGGTCATTTCCACCATGAACGTGGATTGCCCGCGGGTGAGATCGTCACTGGCACCAATGCGCGTGAAGATCCGGTCCGCGAGATCAATCCGCGCCTCCGCCGCCGGGACGAACGACCCGGTGTGCGCCAGCAGCGTGATGAGCGCCACCTGCCGGATGTAGGTGCTCTTGCCCGCCATGTTCGGACCGGTGATGAGCGCGATTTGGGGGAAAGCTCCCACCGTAGCAGCCGACGTGAGTCGGCTCTGATCTTCCGCTGAAGAAATTGGAGCGGACTGACGTCCGCTGCTACAGGAAAGGGAAGTGTCATTCGGCACGAAACGTTCGTCGGCGGGATTTTGTTCGAGCACCGGATGGCGCCCGTCGCGAATTTGCAGCACGCCTTCGTCGGCCACCTGCGGCCGGCAATAATTGTGCAGCCGCGCGGTCTCGGCGAACGACGCCAGCACATCCAATTGCGCCAGCGCGCTGGCGGTCTGCTGCATCCGGGGCAATTGACCGAGCACTTCCTCGCGCACGCGCTGGAACAGCTCGTATTCCAGTTTCACACTGCGTTCCTCCGCGCCGAGGATTTTGCCTTCCATCTCCTTCAACTCGGGCGTGATGTAGCGTTCGCCGTTGGCAACGGTCTGCTTGCGGATGTAATGCGGCGGGACCTTGTCGAGATTCGACTTCGTGACTTCGATGTAATAGCCGAAGACGGAATTGAACCGGACTTTCAGCGAGGTGATGCCGGTGCGCGCAATTTCGTCCGCCTGCAGCTTCGCAATCCAATCCTTGCCGCCACGCTGGGCCACACGCAGCTCGTCGAGCGCCGCGTCAAAGCCGTCGCGGATCATGCCGCCCTCTTTCACGGCGAGCGGCGGGTTATCCGCGATGGCGCGGGAAATCAGTTCCACCAGGTCGGGCGATTCGGTGAGCTGGGATTCAAGATCGCAAAGTAGCGCAGCCGTCCCGGCTGCCGCGTTTGCTTCCGGCAACTCCCGCAGTTGGCCGGGGAGCAGGCGGGACGCCTGCGCTACGTTTTGAAGAATTTGTTTTACCGCTGGAATCTGCTCCAGCGCCAGGAGCAGGGCGACCAGGTCGCGCGCGTTGCCGCTGCCGCTGCTCAACCGGCCAAGGGTGCGTTCCAGATCGCGCACCTGGGAAAGCTGCGCGCGGAAATTGGCCAGCCCGGCGGAATTCCCGACGAACGTCTGAACCGCCTCCTGCCGGCGGCGAATCGGCTCAACCGCCGCCAGCGGTTGCGAAAGCCAGTTGCGCAGCATCCGCGCGCCCATCGGCGTGACGGTACGATTGACCGCGCCATAAAGCGAGGCATTGCGCGGCGCGTCATGATGCAGCGGCTCCAGGATTTCCAGATGCCGCAACGCTGTGTAATCCAGCGCCAGATAATCGTTCCGGCTATAAAACGAGAGCCGGGTAAGATGCTTCACGTCGCGGCGCAGGTGTTGGGTGAGATAATGCAATGCCGCACCCGCCGCGCCGATGGCGGCGGTGCGGTCCTTCAGCCCGAAACCGTCGAGCGACGCCACCTTGAAATGGTCGCGCACGGTGAACAGCGCGGTTTCCGGCGCGAACGTCCAGTCGTCGTAGCCGTTCAAAATTTTAAACGCGTCGCGCAGCAGATCGCGGAGGGAGCCCGCCTCGCTGGGATAAATGATTTCCGCCGGGCGCAATCGCTCCAGTTCGGTGAGGAGAGCCGGCCCGGCCTCCAGCTCCGTCGTCACAAAATCGCCCGTGGTCAAATCCACCAGTGCCAGGCCGAAAATCTTTCCAGACGGATAAATCGCGGCGAGGAAGTTGTTCCGCTCGGCCACGAGCATCCGCTCATCGAAATGCGTGCCGGGCGACAGGATTTGGGTGACCTCGCGCTTGACGAGCTTGCCGGGGCGGGCGTCTTCGAGCTGATCGCAGATGGCGACCTTCCGTCCGGCCTTGAGCAACCGGCCGATGTAGCTGTTGGCGGCATGATGCGGCAGACCGCACATCGGCACGCCATTGCGCGCGGTGAGCGCGAGGTTGAGGAGCTGCGCACCGGCCTGCGCGTCCTCGAAAAACATCTCGTAAAAATCGCCGAGGCGGAACAGCAACAGCGCGTCCTTGGGCAGTTCGCTTTTGATGCGGCGATACTGCGTCATCATGGGAGTCAGTTGGGCTTCAGCGGCCATCGGCGGGGAAGTTAGGCGGAAATTGAATTCAGGTCGAAACGAAATTACTCACAACCTCAACTCAATTCGGGGCACGGTCGAGCCGCAGGAGTTCGGCGCTATAGCCTTTGCGGAAGTTTGGATATTTGAACTGATAGCCCAGCTCCATCCTGAGTTTGCGGTTGGAGACACGCTTGTTCGTCACGCCGCGTTTGCGGTTTTCCGCCGGATTTTCAGGTTCCGACGGCGGGAGCGGCTTGTCCAGTGCCTGGGCCAGCCACTGGAAAAAATGCAGCCGGTTCACCGGCTCATCATCCGCCGCGTTGTATATCTCCCCTGCCCGCCCGTTCTTCAACGCCGCGATGATGCAGCCAATCAAATCGTCGCGGTGAATCATGTTCAGGAACCGCGACCCGTCGCCTTCCATCCGCGCCTCGTCTTTCAAAAATTGTTTGAACCAATGGCCGCGATCCGGACCGTAAATGCCGGCCACGCGTAAAATCACCGCTGGAAATTTTTGGTGGGGCGAGCGTCCCCGCGAGCCGTCGTCTCCAAGCAGCAGTTTTTCCGTTTCCACCAGAACCTTCGCCGTTTCCGCGAGTGGTTCAGTGGGGCTGGATTCCTTGACCTGCGAACCATCAGTCTGGCCATAGACGCTTGTGCTGCTGGTATAAACGAATTTCTTCAAGGCTTGCCGCGCCGGAGCTTCAGCGGAGGCGGGCGCGAGCCATTCCATCAGGTTGCGCGTGCCCTGGAGATAAACCTGGCGGTAATCTTCCGCACCGCCACCGGCGGCAACACAATGAACGACCCAGTCGAATTCGCGCGGCAGCTTGGCCAGCGTTTCCGGTTGGGTGATGTCGCCGAAGAGCGGCTGGATGCCGGCGGCTTTCAATGCGTTTTCCGCCGACGCATTCCGGCGCAGGCCAAAAACCTCATGGCCAAGGCGGACCAGTTCCGCGCCGAGGGGCAAACCAACATAACCGCAGCCGACAATCAAAACACGCATGGAGGAACGATAGACGCCAAGTTGTTATGGCCGCAAAATAATTCAGTCGATTTGTCGCAGCCGAGGTGACGAGGCTCAAATTTTCCCCGGACCCCGGAACCGAGACGCCAGACCCAAACACAGTCAGAGCCTCCTCACGTCGGCTGCTACATCTGTTACGATCAGTCCATCACTGCCGCGAAGCGCAGGCCGCGGGTGCTGACGCGGAGCAGTTTGAAATCGAATTCTTCCATCACCACTTCGTAAATCAAGACGCCAGGAAGGATCACGTCGGCGCGCAGTTTGGGCAGACCAACGATTTCCTTGCGTTCAGCGAGCGGCAGGTTCCAGAGCCGCTTCCGGTGCGCCTTCACCTGCTCCAGGCTGAGACGCGCGGTCTCCATGCGTTCGCGGTCATAGCGGTCCAGCTTCAATTCGATGCGCGCAAGAATGCTCGTGGTGCCGCCGGTGCCGACCAGTTGGATGGCGCCGGATTCGGAACCGGACTCGCGGCGCAGCGCCGGCTCGAGTCCGGGCCAGACTTCGTCGCGCAGAAATTTTTTGATCCAGTCGCGGCAGGCGGTGAATTCCGCACGCGTCGGCGGGTCGCTGTGTGGAAATTTCTCCAGCAGCCGCACGGTGCCGAGCGTGAAGCTGTGCGCGAAATGTTTGTGTTCGCCCCGGCCCAGAATGAATTCCGTGCTGCCGCCGCCAACGTCCAGCAACATCAAAGGCACCCGGGCCAGCTCCGGGTCGGTGGTCACGCCTTGAAACACCCACCCGGCCTCCTGCGCGCCGGAAATGATTTCCACCTTCATCTTCGATGCCGTCTCAATGGCAGAAATCAAATCGTCGGGATTGACGGCGTCGCGCGCGGCGCTGGTGGCGATGACGCGGACAGACCCGGCCCCGTGCTTGCGCGCCGTCTGCGCAAAATCGGCGACGGCATTGGCCGAATGGGCGATGGGTTCCAGTTGCAGCCGGCGGGTTTGGTAGAAACCCTTGCCGAGGCGAGTTTGCCGGCTTTCCTCATGCACCGGCTGCACGTCGCGTCCGGCCACGTCGGCCACCAACAATTTGATCGAGTTGGTGCCGACATCAATGACCGCGCGGCGGATGGGTTGCATGAACGCGCTTAGATTACGCGCGGTGCACGGAAGTGCCCAAGTGAAAAAGACGCGGCGAACAGACGAACGGTTGGCCGAAAGCCATGAATTTGAGCGCTTGGCAAGATTTGTCACCTGATTGTAACTTTCCCCCCGCAAAGTCGAACCTACCCTGCGGTGGGTTTGACTCTTTGAAGGTGACGCGAGGAATCATTCCGGGTCAAAGCTTTTGATGAATCACGATATGCGCCGGCTAAACCAATCAGACAGTACCTCCGTCCAAACCGCCGATGTGCTGGAGCACCTCGGCAATTCGTTGCGCACGCAATGGCGGCGTTATCGCAAACGGCTGAAGCGCTGCCAGGAACGGTTCTCCGAAGAGGCGGTGCATGACGTTCGGGTGGAGGCTCGCCGGCTCCTTTCGACCCTCGAACTGCTCGGGGCGTTTGTTCCGGAATCGGATATCAAGAAGGTCCGCCGCGCCCTCAAACGGCATCTGGATACCTTCGACCAGCTCCGCGACACACAGGTCCAACTGGGTTACGTGAAGCGGATGGCCGGCACCTTTCCGGACGCGCACGCGTTTTACGATTGGTTGCGGAAACGCGAAGCCCGGTTCACCCGGACCACGCGCAAGGCCGTGAAGCGCATCAAGACAAAACGCCTGGGCCGCCGGCTGGCGGCATTTGAAAAGGAGATCCGGCTCCAGCGCAAACGGACCACGCGCGAACGGGCTTTCGCGATTGTCCAGCGCGCCATCAACCGGGCGTTTGCCCGGGTCGCACAACTTTGCCGGCATGTGCGGGCCGACGACACCAAATCCATCCACCGCACGCGGATTGCGTTCAAACACTTCCGTTACATGGTCGCAGCGCTGGCGCCCCGGTTACCCGCCGTCACGGAGGATCATTGCCGCGCCATGCGCGCCTACCAGTGCATGATGGGCGACATTCAGGACATGGAAGTATTGCTGGCGGCGTTGGACAAATTCGTGCAAAAGGAAGAAGTCAACGCCGCCTCAGCCCGCCGGCTGAAAAAAGAACTGGTCCGCTGGCGCCGGTTGCTGATCCAAATCTATGTGAACGCGGCCGGCCGGTTGCGGCGTTTCTGGCCGCCCGCCGGACTCAGGCAACCGACCCAAAAGCGAAAAATAAATGCCCATGAATCTCTACCTGCTTCGCCACGGCATCGCCGCTGAACCGAAAGCGGCCGGTTTCGAACCGGACTCCGAGCGGCCCCTCACCGCCCGGGGGAAAAGCCGCCTGCGCATCACCGCCCGGGCCATGGCAGAATTGGATCTGTCCTTCGACCTGATCCTCTCCAGTCCGTTCCGGCGGGCGAAACAGACCGCTGAAATCATCGCCAAGAGCTTCAAATTGCGAAAAAAACTGGCCTTCTCCGAAGAACTGACCCCCGCCGGCAACCCCCGGTTGTTGATTCAAGAGTTGAACCGGTTCCGACCCGAACCGGAGAACGTTCTGCTGGTCGGCCACGAGCCGTACCTGGGCCAGCTCATCGCGCTGCTGGCTGCCGGCAATAGCAGCCTGGAGATTGATTTCAAAAAGGGCGGTTTGTGCAAATTGGAAACGGATTTCCTGCTTTATGGCCGCTGTGCAAGACTGGTATGGCTGCTCACCCCGCGGCAGATGGAGTTGATGACGTAACGCGGGCCGACGGAAGTTGGAGTTCAAGCTTCAGCTTGTTTGATCTGTGGGCACGCTAAAGCGTGAACTCCAGCTTCAGCCGACGCGAAACGAGATGCGCTGAATCAAATCCCGTCCGAAGCTGTGCTGCAACCGGTCGAGAATTTCCTTGCGGCGGTAGCGGACGATTTCCGAGAGCCACACACTGCTGTCCACGGTCACGAACAACGTGCCTTTGCGCACTCCGGTCGGCTGCGCGTGCGCGACGATGTTCGGGTCGATCAGCGAATTCCACACCTTGACGACCTCGGCCTCGGCGCGGCGCTGGTCCATGTGCAAATCCTTCGTCACCCGCGACAGCACATCGCCGACGGCGCGGGCACCCGCGGCCCGCGCGGTTTCGAGCGGTGCGAGGTCCACACCACGCCATTGCGCAAGCACGCGGCGTCTGGACGACATTTTTCCCGACCCCGGCGGCGGAAAGTATTTGAACGGCAGCTTCAAGCGGGAAAAGCATCGTGGAAAAACCAAGGAAAGCAAGCCGGCAGGCTTGGGGTGGAAACGAATGTTCAACGGGCATTTTTCCTCCTCGTCCTCGATTCATCGAAGTTATTTTCGGGGACGAAGGACGAGAAGGAGAACGAGGACGATTAATCTGGGCAATTATGCGCTTGCCAACCATTACTTTGTGGCGCAAAGTATATGGGTATGGAAACCAACTGGGCGGCTGAACAACTTCAAACCATTCGCACCCTGATGGAACGCTCCGCGGTCTATCGCCGGGCGCTTGCACCGATCATGCTCTCCGCTGGTGCAATCGGGGTCGTGGCAGCAGCAAGTGGACTTTTATTTCA
>Ga0187851_10001978_pt1 | contig 18752 bp, 14 predicted proteins | sample June2016WEW_6_10_FD_132997 | JGI IMG/M metagenome (GOLD analysis project Ga0187851, IMG submission 132997) | Peatland microbial communities from SPRUCE experiment site at the Marcell Experimental Forest, Minnesota, USA - June2016WEW_6_10 | ecosystem: Environmental > Terrestrial > Soil >...
AACCTGAAAAACGCGCGGGAATACTTCGAGGAACACCTTTGCGTCGGGGATTACTACGACGAAGGGCAGCGTGTGTCCGGCGAATGGGTTGGCGTGGGGGCGGAGCGGCTCGGATTGGCCGGGAAAGTCCGCGCCGATGATTTTCTGCGGTTATGCGAGAATCAGCATCCGGGCACAGGCGAGAAGCTGACACAGCGCCAAAACACCATGAGGATTGAAAGCGACAAAAACACGGCCAATCGGCGGATTTTCTACGATTTCACTTTTTCACCGCCAAAGTCGGTTTCCCTTGTGGGGTTTCTCGGCAATGACGAGCGGATTTTCGAGGCTCATGCGCGGGCGGTGCAGGCAGCCTTGAAGGACTTCGAGGCTTTCGCGGCAACTCGTGTTCGCGTGGGTGGCGTGCGAAGCGAGCGGCTTACCGGGAATTTCGTTGCCGCGCAATTCACCCACGACACCTCACGCGCGCTCGATCCGCATCTGCACACGCATTGCATCGTTTTCAACGCGACTTTCGACGCCGTGGAAAATCGGTGGAAAGCTCTTGAGAATTACGAACTGCTGCGGGCAAGGAAATTCGCAGAAAACATTTACTACCACGAATTCGCCCGTGACTTGAAGGCTTTCGGGTATCGGATTCGCAACCGGCCACGCGGCGATTTTGAAATCGAGGGGGTGTCTGAGGAAATTTGCCGGCGCTTTTCCAAGCGGGATGCGGAGATTGACAAGGCGCTGGCGAAGCTGCTGGCGGACCACCCGGAACTTGGCGGCGTGAACATCGCGGAACTCCGGGCAAAGCTCGCCACGGAAAAGCGAACGCGGAAACAGAAAGATTTGGGCCGGGATGAACTGCGGAAACTGTGGGAGGCGCAGTTGAGCCAATCCGAGCGGGCTTCATTGCGCCAGCTTTCAGAGCAGCCGAAGCATGACGCGAAGGAGGAAAAGCGAGTCAATCTCGGTGAAGCGGTTCAATGGGCGGAGGAACATTTGTTTGACCGAAACTCGGTCGTGCTGGAATGTCAGTTGTGGCAGGAGGCGTTGGGCCGGGCGCGCGGTGAAGGCTTCCCGGTTTCCGATCTCAAGGAATTCACCCGGCGTCGCGGATATGTCCGGGACGAGGCGCGCCCAGGCGAAGTGACCCTGCGTGAAGTTCTGCTGCGCGAATGGGAAATCGTTCAGACCGCGAAACAGGGCGTCGCCGACTGTCATTCATTGGTGGTGAATCCGCAGCCATTGAATCCAAAATTGGATGATGAGCAGCGCAAAGCGCTTGCCAGCCTGCTCGGCTCGACCGACAGAATTTCAATTTTCCGTGGTGGTGCCGGCACAGGTAAGAGTTTTGTTCTCCGTGATCTCGTCAAGGCGGTTCAACTAACCGGACGGCGCGTGGTTGTTCTCGCGCCGCAGCGCCAGCAAGTGGTGGACATGGAAAAGGCCGGGCTTCCGTCGCCATCAACGGTCGCAAATTTTCTGCTCAAGCGCGAAATGGTTTCCGGCGCGCTGATTGTCGTGGACGAGGCCGGACAAATTGGCGGCCGGCAAATGCTCGAACTCCTGCGCCTGGCCCGCGAGCACAATGCCCGCGTGATTTTGTCTGGTGACACGCGGCAACATGGCGCGGTTGAAGCATCGGACGCGCTGCTCGCAATTGAGCGGCATTCCGGCATCAAGCCCGTTGAATTACACACGATTCGCCGCCAGGACCCGTCACTCGCCCGCACCGCTGCAGAACGCGCCCATATTCAGCAGTATCGCAAAGCCGTCGAAGCGGCAGCGGCAGGCAAGCTCGCGGAATCGTTCAAACGCCTCGATAAAATGGGCGCGGTCGTCGAGTGCGGCCTGGGCGAACAGGCCGACAAACTGGCCGGTGAATATGTCCGGCTCGCGGAACAAAATGCTTCGGCGGTGGTTGTTTCACAGACTTGGGCCGAGGTTCACCGCGTCAATTCACGCGTGCGGAATGCGCTCAAAGCAAAAGGATTGATTGGCGCAAATGACACAACGATTCAGGCGCTCGACAAACTCGATCTCACCAACGCACAAAAACGCGACGAACGGTTTTACCCGCCGGAGGCCGTCGTCGTGTTCAACCAGAAAGTCCGCGAGGCCAAACCGGGTGCGAAGGGAAAACTGGCGGGCATCGTCAAGCTGGGCGTTCTCGTGGAGGTGGACGGAAAGTTCGTCACTGTCTCGAACAAACTGCTGGACCGGATTACGGTTTGCCAAACGCGTGAAATCGTTCTTTCAACAGGTGACCGGCTGCACCTCAAGGCCAATCGCAAACTTGCGACTGGCGGCCGGGTCACAAATGGTGAGCTTGTCGCGGTTAAATCAGTCCGCGCCGATGGAGCGGTCGAACTGTCAGATGGCCGGGTCTTGGACAAATCGTTTCGCGAATTTCTGCCCGGCTATGCGGTCACGTCCTACGGCTCGCAAGGCAAGACGGTGGATCACGTTCTGTTTTCCGATTCGACCATCAGGGCGGCAACCAACGCACAGCAGTGGTATGTGACTATTTCACGCGGACGGCGCGGCATCCGCATCTTCACGCCGGACAAGCAGCAGCTACGCGACAATGTCATGCGCCCTGGTCATCGCCCACTGGCGATGGAATTTGCAATTGGCTTTGTTCCTCGTCGCAGTAACCGCCTTTGGAATCGGCTGCACGGCTATATGATGCGGTTTGGCCGTCGCGCCGCCGACAATTTTGTCCGGCTTACACTGGCCCGCCGGCATCGTCACCAAATCAAACAAAAATATGAGCGCAAAATCACCCGAATGTTGGGCGAATGAACCGCAAGCACGCGGCGTTCGCGTTGAAATCTCGGCGGATCATTCGATGCTGCTGCCCCATGACGAATTCGTTTTCGCCGAACTCAAACGCGACGGCGCGGACCAGACTCTCCGGCTGGTTTTCGTGACGCACGAAATCCTGGTCAGCGGCCAGTCATTACGCCGCATTGAGACGGCAATGCAGCGGATGGAATTATCACTCCTGACAAAATTGCCAGGCAGCCAGCGCTCGTTGATTGCGGATGGGCAGCCGGTGATTCTTGATATTGTCGTGACTGAAATGAAATCGTCAGACAAGCAACCCCAAGAACCCAGGGAGTGAGCGAATCACTCTGGCAACAGGCTTAACAGATTGGTTTTAATATAACGGCCAGCGGACTGCGGGTCGTAATTGATTCCGCCACGCAGCAACGGTTCCATATCTGAACAAAATCCACGGTCTTTGAGGTGCGTTTCAAGAATTCCAACAAACTCCGCGCGGCCCGCCTTGGTCCCCTCTTGTTTCATGTAATACTGAAACGATTCAATAATCGCGGACGGATCAACGATGCTGTTGGACTTGGTCAGCGCCCAATACAAATCGAACAAATCCCGCCCGCGCTTGCGCTGGAACATCGCCCGCATCTTGGTGCCCAGCATCTCATGAATATCGTAGCCCTTGATTTGCGTTTGGACGGATTTATCCCGGAACGGAAAACTAAACGGGATTTCCACCACGGAAAGATGCGGCTTGCGCTCGGTCACATTCGCCTCGACCACGATGTCCAACATCCGGCCAGATTCGATAATCGAAGGAATTGAATAGGTCATTCGCAAAACCCGCGATGGCTTGACGGTGTTTCGCAACGCCAATTTGATGGTGTCCCACACGGACGCCTTCGGCGTTCCCAACACGCCCGTCAAAACCCGCCGGACAGCCCGGCGGATATGCTCTTCCGGGCGGGTTCCCACCACCACCAAATCAATGTCTTCACTGTAGCGGGATGCTGGCGCGAGATGAACTTTATGCAGGAGCGTGCCGCCACGCATGGCGATTTGGCTGCCCAAAAAGGCATCATCGAAAAGCGCCACCATTGCCCGGCACAACAAAAGGTCCTGCTCAACTTGATGCTGCGCCGACCACGGCACAACAACTTGATGGGCAAAAATATCCTGGCGCGTGATCGGTGTCATAATTTCAGTTCGCCGGAATTATTGAGAACCTGCCAGCGTTCAACAACGGGAATGTTTTTGCGTTCACCCTTTAATGGAGACAGAGGTACTGTCACCAATTTGTCGGGAAGCCAATCGTAAATGACTTGAGCCAGTTTTTTCGCTCCGCCAGCTTCGACGACAAAACCCAGCCGCTGGGCGATGGCTGGCTCATTTTCCGCCTCCAGCACCCGTTTGAGTTCGCGGGCGCGCAAGACTGGCAATAACGGGCCGATGGTTTCAGCCGCGCGCTCGATTCCACCAATGCTGGTCGCATACCGGATAAGGTCAAATGCCGTTGCCTCCGGTGTGCTGATGCAAAGAGGAGACGCTGCCTGCGCCAGTTGTTGCGTTGGCGTTTGTGCAATCCCGCACTTGACGAAAAACCTGACCAGAATCCGCCCCAACTTAATTGTCCGGCAAGGCCGGTCAGTCATCACTTGTGTCACCTGCAACGCTTGGGGATTTGAACCAAACGAACTGGCCGCAGATTGGAGCGCCAGATAATATGGGCGGCCAAGCCAGGCAAAATAATCTTGTAGCCACCAGATTGCCGGGGGGGCGCCCATCGCGCGATGCTCCGGCCCAACGATTAGAAAAAACGGCTGCCTTGGAGAAACCCTGACCACTTTATCACGAAGCCTTGATAACTGACGCTTTGCAGCAATTGCCGATAACCCCGTTTCTTTCGTCAAATCAGTCAGTGAAAACGCGACGCGACCCAAAGCCATGCGCGCGTCAATAAAAGCTTCTGCTGCGCCAATCCGGCGGAGTTGTTGAGAGTTTTTAGGCTCTTTTTTCATTTGCGTATCGTATCGTCAGACGGTTCGTTATGCAAACGCAATATATGAGCCAAAGTGAAGGTTTCCATACGGAAAGCTCTGAAAATGACCCCTTTTTCTTTTAAGAAAGCCGGGCTGTTTTTTTTTAACACAATCAAAAATGCAAAGGCGGTCGGTGCGGCTGGACGGCGTAGCAGGCGGAACGAACGCATAGTCGTCTCCGCCAGCGCGACGGGAAGCGGCACGGACCGCCCATGATCCAAAACGTCGCGGCGCGTGCGGGCGGTTGGCGGAGCGAAATGAGCGCCGCCAACCGCCGCACGGGCCAGCGCGGCAACCTTCTTTGGTAAATTAGTGGGTATATCTCACCCCTTTTCCGGTTTGTGTTTGGATGGATGACGGGGGATTTTGATCACGGTTCTCTGGTGATTTGCTTTCGATAATGTCTGAAAAAAGATTGCCAACCGGCAGCGCCGCGCGCTGGCGCGGATCAGCATAATGGCTCGCGGTCATCTGAATCGTCGAGTGCCGCAATTGCGCGCTGCCGGCAAAAATGCCGTTTTGTTTGACGATGGCGTCGCCGAAGAGTTTCCGCAGTTCGTGAACTTTTTTCCTGGCCGAAATGCCATTGTCCTCCAGCCAGTCGATTAAAGTTCGCCAGTGCGGCTCACACCGATAGCGTTGGTACATGACCGGTTTCCAACTGCGTGTTGAATTGACAACAAAGGATTCCCCTTGCTCACTTTTGAAGCTCAACAATTCCTTCATCAGCGAGGGATCAACATAGACTGTCCCGCCTGAACCGTGTTTGGGTTCGATGAATTCGTTGGCTTCAATGCGAATGGAACTGTCTTCGGCATTCAGTTGGGACCACAGGCAAACATCCGCCTCGGCGCGGCGAAGCCCGGCGCAGAGGCAAAGGAGAAACAACTTGTAGGCTTCGGGATTCCCGGTTCGCAGTTCATTCCGAGCGTTTGTCACAAGTTTTTCGTAGGTGACACCGGCGGGGGTTTGGAACTTCATCGAGCCTGCCCGCTCAAAATCCACCGTCTCGAACCAATACGCCTGCCGTTCTCCGAGCTGGCCGTCAGGCACTTTGAACCTGGGGACTCTCACCGTGAAGTTGGGCTTGTTGATGATGTGCGAGCTGAAAAGGCTCTTGCAGTGGCGCAACGCGCTATTGAACGAACGATTCACCTCAAGCTTTCGGCGCGAATCACTGCCCGCACGTCTCAAATAAGCAATTTTCCAATCGGCCACGGCAGCGGGTGTGATGGCTGAAAGCGGAATGGCGTCCACTCTCTCGTGCCAACGGGACAGGCCGCCGCCGTAATAATTGTAACGCGACGCGTCGGTCTTCACTCCCTGAATATGTGCCGCCAACATTCGGAAGTATTGGGCATAGCGACGGAATGTCTTCGTCTTGAGATTCGACGTTCTTTCAACCTCGGCAATGAATTCTCCAACAGTTGGGCCGAGTTCGCTCTGCACGGCCTCGACAGCGGACTTGGGGACAAGGTCCGCCAGGGTGGCCGACCAACCCTTGGCGACAAGTGACAAGTATATGTCACGCGCCTTTAATGCGGCTTCTTCCTTCAAGGCCGTGCCTAGAGCCAGTCGCCTCCTGATTCCGCCAAACTTCATCCGCACCGAATAATCGGGCACTTCTAAAGTCTTTCCTTCGTATTCGTAAGTTCTCCGCTCAACACGCACACGCCAGAAAGCGACGTGAGTCTTGGGGATGAAACGAGGGCGAGCCGTTTCTTCACGAACACGCAATTCGGTTCCGCTGCTTTTTAAATCGTCAGGCTGAACTTCGGGAATTCTCGCCGCATTCATAATGCTCAAGATTTACGGACCGAGAGCATATGGATCGTGGCGACTGCATTGGCGTGGCTGGCACACAACCTGTCATTGTCCGCAGTTGGGATCGCAAATGGCACAGTTCCCCAATAAGTGATCCTTGACAGGAATCAGAATGTGCCGTGCGTCTTGGGCAGGAGATAAACGGCGGCGCGTTTACGATCTGGTTCGCGAACGCCTCCAGTTTTCTGGGCCACTTCTGGGCCACTTTTTCGGTCGTGGTCGGTTGTGACGAGTTGCAACCCAAAAACGCGATGGCTTCAAAAATCATTGTAAACCATTGATACCATTGGTGTTATCGCAACTTGTCACAACTGACGACAACTGGCGATTACTGCTTGCTACCCCCGGTTTTCAAACTCATAATCGCTTGGTCCCCGGTTCAAGTCCGGGCGGGCCCACCATTTGCTTGATGATGTGGGCCAACGCCTGCAAATGGGTGGTTAGAGCAACCCCGAAGGCATTCGGGGTTGGTCCCCGGTTCAAATCCGGGCGGGCCCACCATTTTAAGCCATTGATTTGGAAGGGCTTCAGCGGCAAACGCGCCATAGTTTCGCAACTTCCGATTTTTGTCTGTTCCCTTTCTGTACCCCTTTTTCCGTTCCCATAGCCCAACAACAACGAACCCTCCCGCTGTCTCGTGCAAGGGTCCAAAAACACGAGCGCGCCACGAAAGACGGTCGATGCTGACTTCAAGCAGGAGGACCTTCGGACCTTCCCACCGGACCAACCTTCGAAAGACGTCGAGCAACAGCAAGGCGGTTCGGATTGCCCGTGGAATCAAGAAGCCAATTTGTTTTGATGACCTCATGTTCTTTGGGCCATCAGTTCTGTGGGGCATGCCGCCTTTGCGCCATGGTGTCTCCGTAGGCAAGCATATCCTTGAAGATTTGCGGCCGCTCGAAATACTCCCGATGCTGGCGGTAGAGCTGTGTGCGACGCAGCTTTCATTTGGCGATTTTTCCCGAAGACCAGAGGCGATATAGGCGCCTCATCTCATAAACGTCCCCGGCAATCCGACGGCACGGTTTCTCGGCATCTTCGCAGGAGATCACAAAATCGCCGGCTTGAACGGCGAGCAGAACGTTTTCATATAGCTGGCCCTCAGCTTTGTCAACAAATGCTTTTTCTGAAAGGTCAAGACTTGTCGTTCCCGCTAATTCCCCCCACATCGCCAGTCCCATAACTTGCGCTTCGTACCAGTCGCCGATGCCGGCGACAAAATGTTCGAATTCAGCTTGTGACAGGCTGGGCTGGCCCAGTATGGCTTTGGCAGGCGCCTTCAGTGTGGCCGGGCCCTGCTGTAGTAGCTGTTCCCGTCGGGCCAAAGCGCTCGCCAAACCGAGATGCATGAGCCCCGGGCTCTCGTCGAAATACTTTTGGTAAATGGGGTGCCAGGGCGTTTTCTGCAGGTCCGCGACCGCAATTTGACCATCTCGAGACGCGCGCCGCAGCGTTCGAATGTGAAATAAATCCTCGGCGGCCAACTCGCACAAACGGTCCAGTTCTGAAACAGGTATGTTGGCGTCCCCATCCAAGTTGGACAAGATCGCCTCCGCCCTGAACTCAGCGATGGCCCTGTTTTTGTAGAGAGTGCGGTCGATGTGGCTCATTTCCGGCCCGGACAGTTCGTGTCCCGAAGCAGTCAGCAGTATCAGATCGAGCAACCAATTTCTGATTGCAGGTTCCACACTCGTTATCAATGGATTGTGTTTAATTTCTGGCCTAATGCGCGTTTGTGGTTAAAGGTCGTTCCAAACTTAATTCCACATTGCTCGACTTTGGGGATTCGCCGCGGGGCATAGCCCGGCAAAACCCCACGATGTTTCCTCGCAAAAACTTTTTTTATTGCCTAATCACGGGAACCAATCTAATCTGTACACTATATTTATGCAATGCTTATTCTTTTCAACTTTTCGCGGAGCTTCCGTTGCTGTTGCGGCGTCCCGAAGCATTTGTGCGCGAGATTGGACCGGAATTCGTCAATTCAGCGTCGGCTCCATTTTGCGGTACGAAAAATTATCCAAGCCCGCTTGGCGAATCTGAGATCCGTCGTCATAGCCAGCCCATAACGAAAACCATGTTGGACAGCACCATGCAGCAGGCGTGCCCGGGCCGAGCGGGATTGATTGCTTCCATTACCGTGGAGGACGCGAATTTCATCGGCCACGACCAATACCCCGCCGCCTCCGCCGCGTGTCGCCGACTCGCGCAAAGTCTGACGCGGGCGAACTTGCCGCGCTGGCCCGTTTCGCGAGTTTTCGGCTGGCCAAGGTGGGTTTGCCTCCCGTGGCCGGCGAGGATGTCTCCCAAGATGCCCTCCTGGCTGTGCTCTGCGGCGCGCAATCTGCCTCCACCGGGCGCCACCCGCGGACGGTTGATCTGGTAGACGTCACAGCGCGATGCACATGGCGTCGACGATGCCCAGGCGCTGAGCTTTGGTAGGCGTCCAGCCAGGCCAGATCCGGGCACTGAGACCGGACGTAATCCAGGGCGCGCTCTTTGGGGTCGTCGCCCGTAAGCTCCCTGGTGGTGGTCGCCTGCCAGGTCAGTGGATTGATCCGGATGCTGGGAAAGTGTTCGATTTTCTGGTTTTGCGAGAGCGCTCCTCCGATGTGGCGAAGGGGCATATCGTGGAATTGCGCAACTTCGGTGTTTTCGAAGTCAGGGCGCGAATCGGGCGAATTTCCAACCGGCCAGGATCGGATGTGGCACTACCTTCCCACTCCGCAGTCAAGGTCAAGCCCGGCAAGCAGATGCGAGAAGCAATACTGAAGTTGTCCCCGGCACAAGCAGCGTAGAGGCTGCTTGCGGCAGATTAGCGGAGCTTGTGGGTCGAACAGTCTGACTTTTCATTTCCGCCATCGGCTCGGCAGAGGCCATGCGAGGATAAAAGAGGGGTGAGTATGGGAGGCGGCGCTAAGATACTTTCCAATTCCATTGGGTTTTGGGCAAGCGTCCCATCCATCAGGTTCCTTTTCCGAAATCCGATTGGTCCGTGCCGAGACCTTGGCCGCAACAACAGCCGCCGCGCGCCCGAAAGCCTAAAGAACTGTCCTTGCTGGCTGCAATGCGGAGCCATAGGGACTAGAACTTGCATGCTTTATGATAAAATTGGGTGTTGCGCCGTCGGATGACCACAGCATTTGTCCAAATGGGCGGGCAGGTGCTTGCTGCAACTCGGCCCGCCCTCCTTGACGGTGGCTGCCTGAATCGGCACCTGACCGAGAACTTGCCCACTCCAATCAAAAAAGCGCAGCGGTGGGGGGTGGGGGAAAAGGTGTTTGGGGTAGCTGATCGCGGAAGGTTTTGGAAAAGGTATTGAGGAAGGTTTTTGGGAAGGTCGTTGGAGGAGGGTTTTAAGGATGATCACATGCAAATTAACTCGCAAGCCTCACAGCTATCGACTATGATGCTCTTTATGAATCAGCCATTAAGGGGGATGTTTCGTTACCTGAGCCACCGCCGTGTTGTCCGGCAATTTCTCGGCCCCAAACCAAGGCGGGAGGACGGTCCGAAAACGGCTAATAAATGACGGCGAAACCGCCGAATTTCTGCCATGAAAACAAATCTCTTCAAACCCGGAATCTTGGCCGTTGCCCTTGTGGCGCTGGCATGTTCTTGCCCTGTGGTTCAGGCACAGAATATGATCATTTATTCCAATGCGCTCGTCAACGGCTGGGGGAATTGGGGCTGGGCCACGCTGAATTACACCAATACTTCACCGGTCTATACCGGCTGCACGTATTCCATCAGCGTGACGATGACCGCCTGGCAGGGGATTCAAATTGTGAACACGGAAATGCCGGATTCGCCTTACTCCAGCATCAGTTTCTGGCTCAACGGCGGCGCGAGCGGCGGGCAACATCTTCAGATGTATGGTCTGGAGCAGGTCGGAAGCTCTCAGGTCCAGTCCGCTGGTATCGACGTTGCTTTGACCACGCCGGTGGCCAATACGTGGGTCCAATACACCGTGACATTGTCGTCTCTGGGCGTGGCGAACATCACGAATTTCACAGGATTTGTCATTCAGGACTCCGCCGGCACGAGCGAGTCCACTTTTTACCTGGATAACATTCAACTCAACGGCACGGAGGCGCCTGTGGCCGGCACACCCACGGTGTCGCCAGCGAGTTCGGTTTATCCGGGGACAACCGTGACGTTGACCGAAAGCGCGGCCGGCGCCGGGACGCTCCACTACCAGTGGCAGACTGACGGCGGGGCAGGCGGGAGCCTTACCAATATTCCGGGCGCCACGGGGTCAAACCTGATGGAGACACTGAATGCTTTAGGCTCGTACAACTTCGACGTGATTGTCAGCAACAGCTATGGCACCAACAAGAGCAGTGAGGCGCTGCTGACGGTGCTGCCTCCCGTCAGCGTTACTATTAACGCGACCAATGTAATCAGCACGGTGCAGAACGACGCTTTCGGAATGTTCATGGCCGTTTGGGACGCCTGGGGGGCCGGTACGGCTGCCCCGCTCAAGCAGGCGGGCGTCACGGCCCTGCGCTATCCGGGCGGCAGCTATGCGGATATTTACCATTGGAGCTCATATCTATCCTCCCCCATCGATGGCGAGACCACCAATTTAGGCTACCTGTCAGGGAGCACGACACTGCCGGATTTTATCAACCTGTGTTCCAACGCGCAGGCGCAAGCAGTGATCTCGGTTGATTGGGGCTCCGGTTTCTTGTGGAACGCGGGCAAGACGGCGATGGCTGTCCCCGCTACGAACGGCACACCGCAGGAAGCCGCGGCGTGGGTCGCCTATTGCAATGCCAGCAGGAACATCTACGGCACCACGAATGATGTCACCATTGGGGTGGATGCCGAGGGTAATAATTGGCAAACCGCGGGTTATTGGGCGCATCTGCGCGCGTCCACGCCGCTGGGCACTGACGACGGCTCCAATTTTCTGCGCATGAATCACCCCGTACCTGTCGGCATCAAATATTGGGAGATAGGCAATGAGCCCTACGGCGACGGTTATTATGGGGGCGGCAACGATTGGGAACTTGATTACGCCGTTGCGTATCCCTACACGACCTATCCCCGTTACACCAACGCGCTTCTCTCCCCGGCGGCGTATGGTCAGGCGGTCAAGGCATTTTCCATTGCCATGAAGGCGGTCGATCCCACCATCAAGGTGGGGGCCTATTCCAGCACGCCGCCGGGCGACTACAGTTGGGATTACATCAACGGCGTCAACAACGGCCAGCACTGGACACCGCAAGCATTGGCGCAATGCGGCAGCAACATCGATTTTGTCATTGTCCACTGGTATCCCAGCTCTTCAGATGAAACTGGCACCGACCTTTTGGCGCAAGTGGGCTCGACCATCCCGGTGATGATAGATGGCACCGGTCCTTACCCGCACACGGGTACGAATTCCGGCTTGGAAGATTGGATCACCAATTACTGCCCCAACCCCGGCAACGTCCAGATTGCAGTCACCGAGTTTGGCGCCGGCAGCGCCGCCCTGGCAAATAACATCGGCACCGTCCCGATTCTCGGGCCTGTCGAGGCGCTATTCTGGGCGGATTGCATGTCCACTTGGCTGAACTACCCTGCCTTTGCCAATGCCGACTGGCTGGATTACGACTCCGATTCATTTCTCGGCAGCGGTTCTAATGGCCCGGTGGTTTATGCCATGCAAATGCTTCGGCATTTGTGCAACCCCGGCGATGCCTTCGTCAAAGCGACATCGGACACCACCACCTTGCGGGTGCAGGCTGCGGCGCGGCAGGATGGCAACCTGGGAATCCTGCTCATCAATGAAAGCATGAACATCAGCCAATCGGTAAACCTGACGATCTCAAATGCAAACCTGGACGCCACCGGAACGGTTTATCAGTTTGGAACCAACAATTGGAGCGGGACCGATTACACCAGTGAAGTGCCGTCGTCGGGGCCCAGCAGCAACAGCATTTCCAGTGTCGGCAATAACTTCAGTGTCACCCTGCCCGCCTACACGATGGACGTGCTGGTGATTCCAGTTCTGAGCAACACGCCCCCTGTGCTGGCGGCTATTTCCAATTACACCGTGAACGTGGGCCAGACGGTGGCCTTTACGGCCAGCGCCACGGACAGCAACCAGCCGCCGCCAACGCTGACGTTCAGCCTGTCAAGCGCCCCTGCCAATGCCAGCCTGGCTCAGATCAACAACACCAATGCCGCCTTCTCTCTGCGACCTTCCGTTTCGCAAGCCAGTTCCACCATCCCCATTTCCCTCTCTGTGAAGGACAACGGAACCCCGCCGTTGAGCGCGACGGACACTTTCTCCGTGATTGTAAATCCAATCATATCGCCGACGCTCTCAGCGTTCGCCGCAAACCCGGCCAACGGAAATTTCAGCCTGACCGTCAGCGGCATGGCTGGCCCTGACTATGCGGTCCTGTATTCCACCAATCTCCTGAATTGGAGCACGATCTTTGAAACCAATTCGCCGCCGCTGCCCTTCACTTGGGTCGATACCAACGTGAGCCTGACGAACCCGGCTTCCTACTACCACGTAATATTGGGTGCCCCGCTGCAATGAATGATCATGGGTTCCCTGGCATCTTGCACAGACATTGATTCCGCCGCCACCAGCGCCGCGCTTTCGGGAGGCTGGCGGAATTCCTTGTGTTCTGTTTCCGCCGGGCCAGGCTTCCGAAAGAGCACCCCGGATTCGTGCAGGGTTGTACCGCCAAGGCGTTTTCCCGCCGCAACCGGGCAAATTGGGTACACCCTTGGGGAAAAAGCAACGCCTTGGTGCCAATGCGTACCGAATTCAGGCGTCTGGGCGAGGTTTATTGAAACAACCATCAACAGGAAAGCCAATAAAAGAAGGCCGGATGCTATGGTAACATTCGGCCCTCATCATTCATCCAGAATGATAATTGGATAAGAAGGTGAAGGACGTATTCAACCTAATCAAAGACCCATACCACCGTATCGACGCGGTTCAATGAAACCTTTATAACCTTTCCCCCGAATCTGCTCCCTGCGGGTTCCCAATCATGCCGGTGAACTGGCAGTAGTCCCCGTGCGGAGACAACTCCACCGTCATGAGGTGTCTGGACAGGAACCTGCCCGGGAGGATTTCTTCCCGACTGGCGAAGCTCTTGCGTGGAGCGAGCTGCCACCAAACCCCTGGTTCAACCGGGATTTTCTTGGGGGATTCTGTAACCAAATGGTAACGAATTTGAACGTGAAGCCTTGCGGCAGAGTGCTGCTCTGGTGGAGTTCAGTGCGTGGTTGTACGGCCAACGTTTTGTTTTGTATGGGCCGAAGTTGTTGGCTCTGCGTGGGGATCTTAATAAATGCCTGCCGCTAGCTCCCGGCGAAATCGCCGGGACGAGAGTATAGCCGTTAGCCTCAAGGCACCCAGGATCGTAGGCGCCGGAATGAATTATTCTTGGCTGGCGGTGATTCTGAGGGTGATTTAGCCAGGGGCCAGGAAGTTGCCTTTTCCGGCACCTGATGGATGGCAGTCCCCGGCCGGGGACTTCTATTTCCTCGCAGACAGGTCAGTCTCGATCCCCGCCCTAACTTGACGGAACGATAGGGTACTTGCCTCAACGCCGCATGCGCTCCCATGCCGGTGCAGAATGCCTCGACAACACTGCCAGAGAGCCTCTTGGGGCTACAGGTCGTGCGCCATGCCCGGCAGATCGTCTTCCAGATGGCGGAAGTGGCCGTGACGCGAGAGTTGTTCCGGTCCATTTTACAGGTGATTGAGAGCGAGAGACTGCTCGCAAGAGCAGTCAGCTGGATGAAAAGTGAGAGGAATCACCTGAAAACATCCATCAGCAGGGGGGGAAGTGTCTTTGCCTCCGGTCCAAGAGGCCGATTGGGAAGTGAGAATCGGTTGCGAGCAGGCCAATTGCACCGAAAAACGGCGTTTGGACATTGCGAAATGACTTGTAAATTCAGGCGGAGGGAAGGTAATTACGAAAACAGCCAAAAGCAGATCATTTACGCCATGAACAACAAATCACATGGGAAATCCCAGATGAAAACAAAAACGCCATCCGCATTGCGCATAACCGGAACGCTGTGCCTTGGGATTGGCTTGGCGGGTTGGATCGTCTTCCCCACTCCCGGCCAGAACATTGATTCGAAGCAGCGTGAGTCGCCACTGAAACCGTTGCCGGCAACGGTGAAGCTTCCGTACATCTGCCGTGACCCGGAGGCGGTCGATTACAGACACTTCACCAACCACAGCGCGCCGCTGACCAAACTGCCGGCGTTTAATGCGGAGAATCCGTTTTCGGTGGATTTGCGTTCGGGGGATGCTTCGCGCCTGGATTTGCGCAATTCGGCGGCAGACCTGGAACACGCCACTTTCGACAGCCAGACAACTTGGCCGCCTGATGATCGCCTGCCGCCCGGCTTCGATGCGGTGCGCGTCCTTGAGCTGGGCAAGAATCCCGGTCTGGGCATCCGCAAGCTGCACGCACAAGGGATTACGGGCCACGGGATTGGCATTGGCATTGTGGACCAGACATTACTAACGCGCCATTCAGAGTTCGTTAAAGCGGTCAAGGAGGCTGAAGCCGATGGCATCTTTGTTGCCTGGTGCAGCCCTGAGGCGCGATTTCCCGTTCGTGGCCTGGGTCTTTTCCAATGCTTGCCGATCGCGACGACTTCAATGCCTACACCATCGCGTACCCCGATTTTGGGCCGCTCTATGTTCCTATGGCCTCGCGCACAACCGCCAGCCCCACGGGCGTGAATGACTACGCCTTCTACGGCCCTGGCGGCGCAAGCTGGACAGTGCCTTATGCGGCGAGTGCCTACGCCCTCGCCGCCCAAGCTGATCCCAACATCACGCCAGATCAGTTTTGGTTGCTGGCCGTCAAGACCGGGCGCCGCATCCAGATGGAATCCCATAGCCGGGCCGCTTCCGTAGGACCGGTCCTCGACATGGAGGCTTTGATCAAAGCATTGCCCCCAAAAGGCCCAGTCAAATGAAGCCAGCCGGTTACGCCGGTCCACCCAGAGCTGAATGGCAGGAGCCGTTCAGGGTACGATCACCCTTTAAGGTAACTTGGACCATCCGCCGAAATTGAGCCTATGATGAATGAGCGCAGCCCTTGCGCAGTCCACAGCGCAACCTTTGCGCGCCTGTGTGGTCAGCTTGCTGGCAGCTTGGCACTCCGGGGCGGAACAATATTTTTGGCGTCCCCGATTTCGATAATCGGCAACAAAGAGCATCTTGCAGTGCAGACATTTACAGCGAGTGGGGTGTGGCTTCATGGAGTCGAAAAGCCTCCCCCTTAAAAGGCCAACTGGGCGACCGCAAACTGGAAGAAAATCAACCGGCGAATAAGACGGAAAAAGAAGAGAAGAAGAGACGTTGGTGCCACGGAGCAAACGGGAAAGATTTCACCGGCAAATATGTTGGACAGGTCACGCCCATCGAAGCCGTCGCGACCGACCGCCACCGGCTCGACTCTTACAGTTACGATTTGTGCGCCAACCAGAACCTGCTCTATTCAGCTTATCCCGACGAGCGGTTCCGGCATTTTCGCAAGACTTTCGGTTACGCCAATCAGCCGTTGGACGGAATCTGGTTGCGCGCGCCGTACCTGCATAACGCCTCCGTGCCGACTCTGCGCGATTTGCTGGAGCCTTCCCGGGCGCGTCCGAAATTGTTTTATCGCGGCTATGATGTTTACGATCCGCAGCGCGTGGGCTTCGTTTCCGATGTTGCCGGGGAAAACGGGAGGAAGTTCTTTCTTTTTGACACGAGCCTGCCGGGCAATGGAAATCTTGGCCACGAGGGCCGTGAATACGGCACCGAACTGTCCGGCGAGGAAAAGGACGCCATCGTGGAATTCCTGAAAACTTTTTGACCACCCTGGAATTGCTATGAATTCGAAAAGAAGAACAAAGTGGTTGCGGGTTGCCGCGGTTTTGATTGTGTTGGCCGCGCTGGCCGGCTGGTTTGCCTGGTACAAATTGTTGCGCGCGGAGCCGGAGCCGAAATGGGCCAATGAAGGCGAACGGTTCAAATACGGCTCGATTGGCGCGGAATTCAGCCGGGGCATTCCCTACTGGATTTGGGAGGTGCTGCCGCGCGTATTTCCCGACTTGATGCCCGGGCCGGGCGGTTACAAATCATTTGGCCTGGTTTGGGAGGAAGGCCGGGAAATGCCAGTCGGATTCACCAGGCAGGTCATCGGTTTTCCGCGCGTGGCGAACAATTGCGCCATCTGCCACACCGGCACCTGGCGCAGCAAGGAGGACGAAGTGCCGCATGTCGTCGAGTGCAGTCCCGCCAATACCGTCAATGTCAAGCCATGCTACGGTTCCTGACCAAAGCCGGCAACGATCCTCGTTTCAACGCCAGCACGCTGCTCGCTGAAATCGAGCAGGACACCAAACTCTCCATCGCAGACCGCTTGATCTACCGATTTGCCTTGATCCCGCTCACACGCAGCGCCCTGCAGCGGCAGTCACAGCAATTTACATGGATGAACCGCCCCGGTTGGCCGAACTGGGGCGATGGCCGCGACGATCCGATGAACCTGACCAAGTATTTCATGACTTCGATGCCAGTGGATGACTCGGTCGGACAGGCGGATTTTCCGAGCAATTGGAATTTACAGGCGCGCAAAGGCACGAACGATTTGCTCAACTGGTGCGGCGAGTCGCCCGCGGTGCGTTCGGTGTTGATTGACTCCGCCCTTGGCCTCGGCGCCGCGCCGGATAAAACCAGTCCGCTCACTTATCCCATTGACCTCCTGGATTGGAAACTTGAACGCCGCTCCTGGTTTTTGAAGCGAATGGAGTCTCTTGAAGAATTTCTCAGCGCCGCACAGCCCCCCAAGTATCCCTTCGCCGTGGACACAGAACTGGCCGCGAAAGGCAAGCCCGTTTACGCGCGCTACTGCGCCGATTGCCACGACGTCGGCGCCCCGCGCACCTGCAAGGTCATGCCTGCTGCCGAGATTGGCACCGACACCAATCGTATGGCCACCTGGACGCAAGCGGCGGCGGACCAGGCCAACACGGCGGTGAAAGATCTTGGCATCATTCGTCCGAACCTGATTCATAATTCCGGTTATTGTTCGCCTCCGCTTGACGGCCTCTGGATGCGCGCGCCGTATTTGCACAATGGTTCCGTGCCGACGGTGCGTGACTTGCTCGAACCTGTGGACCGGCGGCCAGCGAAGTTTTATCGCGGCTACGACGTTTACGATCCGGTGCGCATCGGCTTCATCGCCAGCGGCCCGGCGGCAGAACACGCCGGCTTCCTCGTTGACGTGACGGTGAGAGGCAATGGCAATCAAGGTCATGTTTACGGAACCGATTTGACCGACGCGGAAAAACAGGCGCTGCTGGAGTACCTCAAAACACTGTGAAGCACGAAAACTGAAAAAATCGAAACAATAATATATGAGCAAACGAATTATTTTTTGCGCTGATGGCACTTGGGACAGTCCGCCAAATGACACCAACGTCTATAAACTGTTTAAAGCGACCCTTATTACCTCGAACCAGGTTGTTTTTTACGATGACGGCGTGGGTTCTGATGGAACTCCACTTGAAAAGCTTGCGGGCGCGGCAATCGGCGAGGGTATTTTCCAGAAAATCAGAGACGGCTACACCAAAACTGCCCATGTGTATGACCAGGGTGACGATATTTTTATATTCGGGTTCAGTCGGGGCGCTTACACGGCGCGCAGTCTGGCAGGAATGATTGCAATCTGCGGTTTGCCAACTGGGGCATTTGACGATGATCTTGTCAACGCGGCGTTTCAGGCTTACAGAAACCCGGCTCAACGGGCCGCGTTTGCGGCCAACTACCCGTTGTATGACGCCAAACTCAAAATGGTGGGAGTTTGGGACACGGTAGGCTCGCTGGGGCTCCCTGCCATCGTCGGAGGGGTTGATCCCGTTGTTGTGGCTTTCTGGACACAAGTTTGCATCCGGATGTTTTGAACGCTTACCAAGCCTTGGCCGTTGATGAGCGCCGGGTGGAATTCCCGCAAACTCTTTGGACTCCGCCTGCGCCGCCCGTCGCCGGCCAAGTGCTTGAACAGGCGTGGTTCTCCGGCGTCCACTGCGATGTCGGTGGGGGCTACCCCGAAACCGGCCTCTCCGATATAACTTTCAGTTGGATGGCCG